>OGXK01000218.1_pt1 | contig 28517 bp, 24 predicted proteins | sample 1576261 | NCBI WGS metagenome assembly OGXK01 (sample SAMEA3541581, study PRJEB24748) | human gut metagenome | biome: human gut; feature: human-associated habitat; material: faeces | place: China | collected 2012 | reverse complement strand
CTATTACATTACAGCTTAGCAGCTGCCGCAGCATCCCGACATGGAGCAGCTCGAGCAGGAGCCGCCGCAGCCTTCTTCCGTCGGGACGAGGCCGAACAGGGCCGTCAGGGTTTTGCGGGGGCTGAGCATGCCGCCGGCCGTGACGGCCAGGCCGATTTGCCCGCCTCCGGCGGCGTTGGCCAGGTCCATCTGCTGGCCGATGGGCCAGTCGGCTGTGCCGGGGCTGACGCGCCAGAGGATTTTATATCCCTTGGGTTCGCAAATTTCGTTGATGTGATGGGTCAGCTGGTCCAGGAGCTGTCCCGTGGCGACAGCTGCCGCCGAGTCGAGGACGATGCCGCCGGCGACGTCCTGGTTGAGGAAGCGCTTGTCGATTTCTTCTTCTACAGCCGGGCCGATGGTGACGGCGGCCATGAGAAGGATGCGCGCCTGTTCCAAATACGGGACGATTTGCTCGCTTTTCAGCTTAAAGGGGGCGCTGCAGAGGATATGATGGGACGCGGCGTCGTAGTATCCCTGCTGGAAGACGCCCTTCGGCGCGGCCAGGCGCAGGGCCGTGGTGCAGGCTTCGCTGACGACGGCGTCGTCTGCATCCCCTTGTCCCCGCTGGGCGGCGTATTCTCTCACTTGCTCCATGTTGATGGAGGGTATGGTACCTTCGTATACTGGCATGATGGTTCCCTTTCTTTCGTGTAATGTAGTCGTCTTCTGAACGTTGTGTGACGATGGTCTTATTATACCATAAAAATTTGAGGCTACTGATAATTTTGTGATGGGCCTTGTCATTTTCATGGCCAGTAATATACAATAAAAATGTGATATAACAACACTAAATACCGTATAAAAGTGTGATGAGGTGGGCCTATGGAACGATTGATATTGAATACACTGCTGAAATGGAAGAATTCCCCCTATCGCAAGCCGTTGATTTTGAAAGGCGTGCGCCAGGTCGGCAAGACCTGGATTCTGAAGGAATTCGGAAAACGCTGTTATGAAAACACGGCGTATTTCAACTTTGATGAAAATGAAGAGTATAAGCAGTTTTTTGAAACGACAAAGGATGTAGACCGGATTTTGCAGAATCTGATGCTGGCAAGCGGCCAAAAGATCATGCCGGAAAAGACCCTGATTATTTTTGACGAGGTGCAGGACTGCCCCAAGGTCATTAATTCCATGAAATATTTCTGTGAAAATGCGCCGCAGTACCACGTGGCCTGCGCCGGCTCCCTCTTGGGCATCGCTTTGGCAAAGCCCTCTTCGTTCCCCGTAGGCAAGGTCAACTTCATGCAGATTGACCCCATGACCTTTACGGAGTTTCTGCTGGCCAATGGGGATGAAAACCTGGCAGCATATCTGGAAACGGTGAATACCCTAGAGCCCATTCCCGACGCCTTTTTTAATCCTTTATACGAAAAGCTGAAAATGTACTATGTGACCGGCGGCATGCCCGAACCTGTCAAGATGTGGACTGAGGCGCGGGATGTGGAGGCCATGCAGGAGGCGTTGTCCGATATTCTGGGGGCCTATGAGCGAGACTTTGCCAAGCACCCCAACATCAGCGAGTTCCCCAAGATTTCGATGATCTGGAAATCGATTCCGTCCCAGCTGGCGAGGGAAAATAAAAAGTTTCTCTATAAAGTAGTCAAAGAAGGGGCAAGAGCCCGCGAATATGAGGACGCCCTGCAGTGGCTGGTCGATGCCCGCCTGGTGCATAAGATTTACCGAAGTACCGCGCCGGGCCTGCCCGTGTCTGCTTACGATGATCTTTCAGCGTTTAAGATTTACCTGGCAGACGTGGGGCTGCTCCGCCGGCTGGCTCAGCTGGCGCCGACGGCCTTTGGCGAGGGGAATCGCTTGTTCACCGAGTTCAAGGGGGCGCTGACGGAGAACTTCGTGCTGCAGACCTTGATTACGCAATTTGAAGTCGTTCCGCGGTACTGGAGCCAGAACAATCCGCCTTACGAAGTAGATTTCTTAATTCAGCGGGAGAACGACATATTTCCAATCGAAGTCAAATCCGAGGCAAACACAGCCAGCAAGAGCTTAAAGAAATTCAAGGAATTGTTCCCAAAGCAGGTGAAGCTCCGCGTCCGGTTTTCGCTGGATAATTTGAAGCTGGACGACGATATGCTGAACATTCCCCTGTTTATGGCTGACCAAACGGACCGGCTGATTGGGTTGGCGCTGGAACAACGGAACCATACGTAAATCATTCTGCAACTTTACGTTATCATACCTCGCTGACCACTGGCTACGAGACATTGACTATGCTATACTATAATATAGACTTTAAAATGAAGTTGACTTTATATACAGGGAATGAGGTGGGTGTGTTGGCGCATATCATCGCCATAACGAACCAGAAAGGCGGTGTCGGCAAGACGACGACGGCCGTCAATGTAAGCGCTTGTCTGGCCGAAAGCGGCAAGCGGACGCTCCTCGTCGATTTGGACCCGCAGGGCAACGCGACAAGCGGCTTGGGCGTCGACAAGGCGAGCTTGGAAACGAATCTGTACGACTGCCTGATCGAAGGAAGGCCGATGGAAGACGTCGTGCAGCCGACAATGATAAAGAAATTATCCCTCGTACCGGCCACGATGGACGTCGCCGGCGCGGCGGTGGAGCTGGTCACGATGGAAGACCGCGAGTATATTTTGAAGAAGGCCCTGCAGGCCTACCTGGGGCAGGTGAAGAAGTCCTACGACTACGTCGTCATCGACTGCCCTCCTTCGCTGGGGCTGCTGACGCTCAACGCCCTGGCGGCGGCTGATTTCGTCCTCATTCCCGTGCAGTGCGAGTTTTACGCGCTGGAAGGGCTGGCCCAGCTCATGCAGACCGTGGACATGGTGCGGGACAATCTGAATTCCCGCCTGCAGCTCCTGGGACTGCTCATGACGATGTACGACGGCCGGACGAATTTGTCCATCCAGGTGACGGAGGAAGTGAAGAAATACTTCAGCGGCAAGGTGTTCCACACGATTATTCCGCGCAACGTCCGCTTGGGCGAAGCGCCGAGCCACGGCGAGCCCATTACGATATACGATCCCCATTCGCGGGGCGCCGAGGTGTATACGAAATTAGCGAAAGAGGTGATACGCCGTGTCGGCTAAGAAGATGGGACTGGGCAAGAACCAGCCCTTAGGCCGGGGCCTGCAGGCCCTGGGGCTGAAGGAGCATCCGGAGCCTCACGACGGCGCAGCCCTGGAAATCGACATCGACTTGATTTCCCCCAACCCGAAGCAGCCCCGCCGGGCCTTTTCCGATGAGGCGCTCCAGTCGCTGGCCGAGTCCATCCGGCAGTACGGCCTGATTCAGCCCGTCGTCATCCAGAAAAAGGGCGGCGCCTACGAGCTGATCGCCGGCGAGCGGCGGCTGCGGGCGGCGAAGCTCTGCGGCCTGACGAAGATTCCCGCCGTCGTGCGGGACTGCGCGCCTCAGGTGTCGGCAGAGCTGGCCCTCATTGAAAATTTGCAGCGGGAAGATTTGGACCCTGTAGAAGAAGCGTCGGCGTACCGCGCCCTGATTCAGGAATTCGGCCTGACCCAGGAGCAGGCGGCGGAAAAGGTCGGCCGGAGCCGGGTCCACGTGTCCAATATGATGCGCCTTCTCCAGCTGCCGGAGGAAATCCAGCAGTATTTAATCGACGGCGTCCTGTCTATCGGACAGGCCCGCCCCCTGCTGCAGCTGAAGGCCCGGCAGGCGCAGATGGAAGCGGCGGCCCGCATCATCGACCAGGAGCTGTCGGCCCGTCAGGTCGAAGCCATGGTCCGGGCTATGCTCCGGGAAGAGCCGCCGAAGGACGCGCCGGAGCCTGACGCCTATCTGGAATCCATGCAGGACCGGATGAAGATGCATTTGGGCACCAACGTAGCCATCCGCCTGGGCCGGAACAAGAAGAAGGGGAAAATCGAGATTTCCTTTGCCTCAGAAGAAGAATTTGAACGATTGCTGGCTATTTTGACTGATGAGCCGGAAGACGGGGATTCCTTCTCCCCTTCCTCTTTCCGCGTGTGATCGGCAAAAACAGGCCTGTTTACGAAAGTTATTGACCTGTCAGGAGGAAAGACATGCTTTACGGATTGGACGCGCAGCTCGCGTACATGATAGGAGCCGGCATCGCCGGGCTCGTGCTGGTGCTGCTGCTGGCGTATATTGTCATATTGAACCGGCGCATCAAGGCGCTGGAAGAAAAATATACCTTTTTTATGAAGGATGAAACGGGGAAAAGCGTCGAAGCCAAGCTGCGCGAGGACGTGGCCGAGCTCCACGGCCTGCAGGACACGCTGGACCGGATTCACGAGACCCAGAAGGATATCCTGGCCGTACAGAACCACTGCTTCCGCAAAATCGGCTTCGTGCGGTACAACGCCTTCGACAACATCGGCAACAACCTGAGCTTCGCCTGCACCGTCCTGGACGGCAAGGACGACGGCTTCTGCCTGTCGAGCGTATACGGCCGCAGCGAGTCGCGCATCTTTGCCAAGCCCATCGTCGAGGGAAAATGCCTGTACGGCATGAGCGAAGAGGAAAAGGAAAGCCTGGACCAGGCCCTGCACTATCACGGCGACGTGCAGCCGGTCCGGAAGGATTAGGATTGAAGAAGGGATAGACCTTGAAATTACAGGAAATTATGACGGGGCTTAAGGCCCGCTGGCGCGATATGACGCAGTCCGCCGCCGATCTGGTCGGCGTCCTGCGCCGCTCCGGGACAGAGCCGGTTACCCTATCGCCGCAGCAGTATCGGACGGCGCTGCGGGCGGCTATCGCCGGGGCCGTCGTCTTAGTCGCGGCCATCGGGTTCGGCCTGTACCAGTTCATGTCCCTGCAGCAGGCCCGGGCCCAGGAGGCGCTCCACGAGCAGCAGCTGCAGCTCATGCGGGAAAAGACGGCGTCGCTCCAGGAAAAAATGGATAAGATGGACGCCCTGGACCAGGAACTCCGCCAGATGGTCAAGGGCGCAGGGACGGGCAGCAGCCCAAAAGGTGACGGTGGCGCAGCAGGGGCGCAGAAGAAAGGGCCGGATCTTTCCTCTGCCGATTACAACGACCTGCTGCTGGCCACCGCCCGTCTGGAAACGAAAACGAACGCCCGCATTATCAGCTTCATTACGCTGAAAACCGTACTGAGCGATACGGCGGGGCTGCAGGTCCGGCAGATGCAGCAGGTATCAGCGCAATACGCATCGTCGACGACGCCGTCTATCTGGCCGGCGTACGGCACGATTACGTCTAACTTCGGCTACCGCGGCAATCCCATCGGCGGCGGCACGGGCTTCCACGAAGGCCTGGATATTGCCGTCGATTACGGTACGCCCGTCCAGGCGACGGCGGCCGGCGAGGTCACGGCGGCCGGCTGGGTAGACGGCTACGGAAACCTTGTCGAAGTCGATCACGGCAACGGCTTTGTCACGCGATATGGTCACAACTCCATGGTTCTCGTCGTAGTGGGACAAACGGTGCATACGGGCGACATCCTCGCCCTGGCCGGCAGCACGGGCCGCAGCACGGGGCCTCATGTCCATTATGAAGTCCGCGTACAAGGGACTCCGACCGACCCCTTGTTGTTCTTGCCGTAAAGATGAGGGGACGCTGCCCGATATTGGGCGGCGCCGCCTCTTTTTTTGAAAGGCAGGTTGTTATGCAAAAACTCAAATATTATGGCAGCGTTATCTTGTTTTTTATCGTCGTCGGCGCGTTGGGCTTCGGCACGTCCTACGTCCAGCGGCCCCATAACGTCGTCATCGGCGTCAACCTGGCCCTCAGCGGCGAGGAAAAGGCCTACGGCGAAGCGACGGCTCGGGGCATCGGCATGGCCCGCGATAAGATCAACGCCGAAGGCGGCCTGCTGGACGAGGCTGTGACGGTCGTCGCCGTCGATAATCACGGCAGCGCCGGCGACGCCGAGGCGGCGGTGAAGCAGCTGACGAGCCGTCATGCCGTGGCGATGATCGGCCCGAACTTATCCCACTGCGCCCTGGCCGTCGTCCGCGACGCGACGGCGGCGAAGATGCCCGTCATCAGCCCGGCCGGCACGAATCCCGACATTACCGTCGACCATGGGACGGGCGAAGCCCACGAGTACATGTTCCGGGCGACCTTTATCGACTCCTATCAGGGGCGGGCTATGGCCGATTACGCCTTCGGTCAGCTGAAGGCCCGCACGGCCGCCGTCGTGTACGACGAACGGCAGGCCTACTCCAAAGGGCTGGCGGCCTTTTTCAAGCAGTCCTTCTTAGCCGACGGCGGCCAGGTACCGGTCTACGTCGACGTCTCGTTAGATGACAGCTTTGCGGCGGCCGTAGCGGCCTTGAAGGCTTCGCCGTGCCAGGTCGTATACGCGCCCTTTTACGATGAAAAGGCCATGGAATTTATCGTAAAGGCCCGCGACGCCGGCATTGCGGCCCTGATTTTAGGCCCTGACGGCTGGAACGGCCAGCGCATGGCTCAGTCCCTGTCGCCGGCGTATCTGCAGAACCTGTTCTATACGGACCACTATGCCAACGACGCCAGCGAACCCGTGGCGGAGGAATTTGCCGAGGCCTATTATGAAAAATACGGCGAGCTTCCCGACAGCTACGCCGCCCTGGGCTACGACTCCTTCATGATGGTGGCCGAAGCGGTGCGGCGCAGCGGCTCGGCAGACCCGGAAAAAATCGCCGCAGAGCTGGCCAAGACCATCGATTACCACGGCGTGACGGGCATGATCGCCCTGGACGCCAACCACGACGCCATCAAGCCGGTCTTTATCATGACCTTCTGGCAGGGCCAGCCGGCGCTGCTGGAAAAGCGGCCGACGGTCCAATTATGATAGGCTGTACGCGGTGGCAGACATAAAAAATTGCGGAATTGTCGAGATGACAGTTCCGCAATTTTTTTGCAATGCAACTAAATTTAGCTGCTTAGACGATGCTGACGCTTTATATACTCATCGCCGTGTCCAGCTGATGGATAAAGTTTACCCAGCATAAAGGCCGGCAGCTTCCCGATGGGGCATCATTCACAGATGCCCACAGGGATTCCCGTCAGTTCGGATATTTCCTTAGGAGAAAATAGGATCGTCAAGCCATTACACGCAGTACGGCAAATACGGCGTCATGGCGGCGCGGCGTTCCTTCCAGTCGGGCATGATCATCGTCATGACGTTGTAAAAGTGGCGCGAGTGGTTGGGATGGACGAGGTGGCACAGCTCGTGGAGCATGACGTGGTCGATGATTTCCGCCGGCATGATGGCCAGGTAGGTGTTCATGGTAATGATGGCCTTGGCGGGCATGCACGAGCCCCAGCGGGAGCGCATGACGCGCTGGCGGAGCTTGGGCATGGCGATGCCGTAGGCCGAAAGCCGGGGGAAGATGCGGCTCAGGCTTTCGGCGAACAGCTTCTCCCCTTCCCTGCGCAGCAGCTCATGGTACAGATGGCGGCGCTCCTCGATGGTGTTGTCGGCCAGCTCCATGTATACGGTCCGGCCGCGGCGGCGCACGGCGTTCCGCAGGCCCAGGCGCACGTCGAGGGTGCAGGCCCTTCCTGCCACGTACAGGGCGTCGCCGTCCCGCAAGGTGAGCACCGGCAGGGCTTTCCGGCAGACGTACTCGTCCAGGGCTTTTACGATGAAGGGGCCTTGCTTTTGCAGAAAGGCCTCGATGTGCTCTATGGGAACGCGGGGCCCTGCCGATACGTAAATGGACAAGTCAGGGCGGACGCGGAGGTTGATGTTTTTGACGGCCTTCCGCTCCAGGACGTACGTCAGCTGACGGTCCCCGAGGCAGATGCGGCGCTGCGATACGGGATTCATATTCTTCTCCTCTGTCGATGTGGTATAATACCATCATATTATACTATATGCTGCAAGGAGATACTATCATGCTCGATTTTACGGCTATCGATTTTGAAACAGCCAATAAATACTACAACAGCGCCTGCTCTCTGGCAGCCGTTTCCGTACGGGGCTGCGAGACGGTCCGGGAAGGCTATACCCTCATTCGCCCTCCTTATATGTCCTTTTCGCCGGACAACATCCGCATCCACGGCATTACGCCTGACCAGGTGCGGGACAAGCCGAAATTCGACGCCCTGTGGGACCGCGTCCGGCCTCACCTGGAGGGCCGCATCCTCGTGGCCCACTACGCCGTGTTCGACACGCGGGTCCTGCGCAGCCTGCTCAAGACGTACGAGCTGGAGCCGCCCCGGGCGACGTATGCCTGCACGGTGGAAATTTCCCGCAAGGTCTGGCCCGATCTGCCCAACCACAAGCTCGACACGGTAGCCGGCTTCCTGGGCTATTCCTTCCGCCATCATCAGGCCCTGGACGACGCCCGGGCCTGCGCCTTCATCGTCTGCGAGGCGGCGAAGAAGGTCGGCGCATCTTCCATGGAAGAGCTGATGGCGGCGACAGGCCTTTCCCTGAAGACCTTATAGAAATATGAATTTTGCATATAGAAGGGCACCTCATGTCGTTTGGTAATACATATCTTACATTATCGTCAATCTATGCGTATAATGAAACAAGATAATTTCTATACTGAAAGGGGATTGAACATCATGAAAATTGTATTGCTTGAATCGCTGGGAATCAGCCAGGAACTTCTCGATTCGTACGTAAAGCCGCTGCGGGAACAGGGCCATGAATTCGCCGCTTACGAACGCAACGACGACCCGGCCGTCCAGATCGAAGAAGCCAAGGACGCCGATATCCTCATCATCGCCAACATGCCCTTGAAAGGCGAAGTCATCAACGCCTGCCCGAACTTGAAATACATCAACGTCGCCTTTACGGGCGTGGACCATGTAGATTTGGAAGCGGCAAAAGCGAAGGGCATTAAGGTCAGCAACGCTTCCGGCTATTCGACTGTCGCCGTTGCCGAACTGACCATCGCCATGATTCTCGATTTGCTCCGCTATGTGCCCCAGGTCGACGCAGCCTGCCGCGCCGGCGGCACGAAGGCCGGCTTTATCGGCTCTGAACTGGAAGGCAAGACTGTTGGCCTCATCGGTACGGGCGCTATTGGCCACCGCGTCGCTGAGCTCGTCCATGCCTTTGGTGCGAAGGTCATTGCCTACAACGGCTTCTCCCATAAGGCTGATACGGAGCTCATTACATACGTTCCGTTAAAAGACCTGATGGAACAGTCCGATATCGTATCGCTTCACTGCCCCGTTACGGATCAGTCCCGCGGCATGATCAATGCTGAAACGCTGTCGTACATGAAGCCGACGGCCTTCCTGGTCAACGAAGCCCGCGGCCCTGTCGTCGATTCCCAGGCCTTGGCAGATGCCCTTAACAGCGGTAAAATTGCCGGCGCCGGCATCGACGTATTCGAAAACGAACCGCCTCTCGACACGAATCATCCCCTGCTCCATTCCAAGAATACCATCGTAACGCCTCATGTGGCTTTCGCTACGAAGGAATCGATGGAAAAACGCGCCGTCATCGTCTTCGACAACATCGACGCCTACATGGCAGGAAATCAGAAAAACGTAATCTTATAAGGTATACGAATCCCCAAGCAGTATAGGCCTGTCAGGCCTGTACTGCTTTTTTTATGGGCGGAAATAGCATATACTATACCATAAATAGATAGGAAATCAAATAACTATAGCATATTTGCAAGCAACGAAAAATATATTGCTTAACATAACACTAGTATGGTAGTATGTAAACAACGAAAGACACCATTTAGGTAACCAAGTATTCAGCACATATGCAAAAGGAGCAAACCAGTATGAGCATGAGAATGACCTTCCGTTGGTACGGAGAAAAAGACGACAAGATTACATTGCAGCAGATCGACCAGATCCCCGGCATGGACGGCATCGTCGGCGCATTGTTCGACATTCCCGTCGGCGAAGTGTGGCCCGTAGAGCCGCTGCTTCACATCAAACAGCAGGCTGAAGCGAACAACCTCGTATTCAAGGATTTGGAAAGCATCAACGTTCACGAAGACATCAAACTCGGCCTTCCCAGCCGCGACCAGTACATCGAAAACTACATCCAGTCCCTGCGCAACGCCGCAAAGGCCGGCATCGAAATGGTATGCTACAATTTCATGCCCGTCTTCGACTGGACCCGCACGGAGCTGGCCAAGCCCCTCTACGACGGCTCGACGGTCCTGGCTTACGACTACCACATGGTAGCCGGCAAGACGCCCCAGGACATGGTAAAAGAAGTCCTGGAAAACAGCAACGGCTACGTCCTCCCCGGCTGGGAACCGGAACGGCTGAAAGAGCTGACCCGCTTGTTTGAAGCGTATGAAGGCATGGACGAAGACGGCCTGCGCAAGAACCTGGAATACTTCCTCAAAGCCGTCATCCCCGTAGCCGAAGAAGTGGGCATCAAGATGGGCATCCATCCCGACGATCCCCCCATTTCCGTATTCGGCCTGCCCCGCATCGTAAAGAACGAATCGGACCTCGACAAGATCGCCGCTATGGTAGACAGCCCGAGCAACGGCTTCACCATCTGCACGGGCTCCCTCGGCGCCAACCGCCAGAACGACATTCCCCACATCATCCGCAAGTTCGGCAAGATGGGCCGCGTCAACTTCCTCCACATCCGCAACGTACAGGTTCACGAACCGTGGGTATTCAACGAAGTGGCTCATAAATCGCAGATCGGCAACCTCGACATGTTTGAAATCGTCAAGGCCGCCTACGACATCGGCTTCGACGGCCCGATCCGTCCGGACCACGGCCGCATGATCTGGGGCGAAGAAGGCCGTCCCGGCTACGGCTTGTACGACCGCGCTCTCGGCGCAAACTACCTCTGCGGCCTTTGGGACGCTATCAACCGCATTTGCGGCCAGAAATAGGACGTATACGATAAGGAGGAACCTGACATGCTACATTTAAATCGCCGCAGCCTCGTCGAAGACAAGGCTGCCTGGGAACAAGCCGGCATCGCCCTGTATCAGTTCGATACAGAGGCTGTTGAAGCCGCGACGAAGGAAGCTCCCCAGTGGATTCACTTCGGCGGCGGCAATATTTTCCGCGCCTTCATCGCCGCCCTCCAGCAGCATCTGCTCAACGAAGGCCTGGCTAAGACGGGCATCATTACGGCTGAAACGTACGACGAAGAAGTCATCGAGCACGTATACCGCCCCTTCGACAATTTGAGCTTGGCCGTCACCATGTACGCCGACGGCCGCTTTGAAAACGAAGTCATCGGCTCCGTCGTCGAATCCGTCGTCTGCCGTCCCGATTTCGCAGAAGACTGGAAGCGCCTCAAGGAAATCTTCGAAGCGCCGTCTCTCCAGGTAGCCAGCTTCACCATTACGGAAAAGGGCTACAAGCTGACGGACTACGCCGGCAATTACTTCCCTGCCGTCGCTGAAGACATGAAGAAGGGCCCGGAACACGTGACGAGCTCCATGGGCTCCATCGCCGCCCTGGCCTACGCCCGCTACAAAGCCGGCGGCTATCCCTTCGCCTTCCTGAGCCTCGATAACTGCTCCCATAATGGCGACAAGATCAAAGAAGCCATGACGGCCTTTGCACAGCAGTGGGTCGCCAACGGCGTCGCCGAACCGGGCTTTGCCGATTACATCAGCGACGAAACGAAGGTCTCCTTCCCGTGGAGCATGATCGACAAGATTACGCCCCGGTCGTCGGAAAAGGTACAGGAATACCTGAAAGGCATCGGCTTCGGCGACACGGAACTGATCCATACGAATAAAGGCTCGTACGCCGCCTTCGTCAACGCCGAAAACGCCCAGTACCTGGTCATCGAAGACAAGTTCCCCAACGGCCGCCCGGCCCTCGATAAAGCCGGCGTCATCTTTACGGACCGGGAAACGGTAGACAAGGTAGAACGGATGAAGGTCTGCACCTGCCTCAACCCGCTGCACACGGCCCTGGCCGTCTACGGCTGCCTCCTCGGCTACACCCTCATTGCCGACGAAATGAAGGACGCCCAGCTCAAAGGCCTCATTGAACAGATGGGCTACGGCGAAGGGCTGCCCGTCGTCACCAACCCCGGCGTCCTCGACCCGAAGGCCTTCATCGCCGAAGTCCTGGAACAGCGCCTGACCAACGGCAACCTGCCCGACACGCCCCAGCGCATCGCTACCGACACGTCGCAGAAGGTCGGCATCCGCTTCGGTGAAACGATCCGCGCTTACGGCGATAAAGCGAAAGACCTGACTTACGTGCCCCTGGTCATCGCCGGCTGGTGCCGCTATCTCTTGGCCGTCGACGACGAAGGCAAGGCCTTCACGCCGAGCCCGGACCCGCTGCTCCAGAACGTGCAGGAAGCCCTGCAGGGCGTTGTCCTCGGCGACGTTGCCTCGGCCAAAGGCAAGCTCCGCCCCATCCTGTCCAACAAGGGGATTTTCGGCAGCGACCTGTACGAAGCCGGCCTCGGCGAAAAGATCGAAGGCTACTTCGAAGAACTCATCGCCGGCCTCCATGCTGTCCGCAATACATTAGTCAAGTACGTGAAATAGATATCGTTTAAGGAGGAAATGCAATTATGAAAGCTGTCGTAGTAGAAACACCGGAAAAGATTACCGTCGTAGAACGTGAAATACCTGAAATCACCAGCACCCAGGTCTTGCTCAAGGTCAAAGCAGCCGGTATCTGCGGCTCCGACGTAGGCATTTATCACGGCAAAAACGCCTTCGCCACCTATCCCCGCGTCGTAGGCCATGAATTTGTCGGCGAAGTCGTCAAGGTCGGCGCTGACGTGAAGAACGCCGCCGTCGGCGACCACATTGCCGTCGACCCCGTCGTTTCGTGCGGCCATTGCTACGCCTGCCGCACGGGCCGCCACAACGTCTGCAAGACCGTCAACGTATTGGGCGTCCACCGTGACGGCGGCTATCAGGAATACGTCGCCGTAGAACAGGACCAGCTCCACCAGCTGCCGAAGGACCTTCCCTGGGAAATCGCCGCGACGGTTGAACCCTACTCCATCGGCGCCCAGGTCGCCCATCAGGGCCGCCTGACCGGCGACGACACGGTCCTTATCTGCGGCGCCGGCCCCATCGGCCTGATCATCCTGCAGGTCGCCAAGATGAAGGGCGCGAAGGTCGCCATCCTCGACGTCGTCGATTCCCGCCTGGAAACGGCGAAGGAAATGGGCGCCGACATGGTCATCAACAGCAAGACGAAAGACCCTGTCGAAGCGATGAACGAATTTACCGGCGGCGAAGGCTTCAACCTCATTTACGAAGCGACGGGCAACGTCAACGTATTGCAGATGTGCATTCAGAAGCTGCCCAGCCCGGCAGGCCGCGTCGTCGTATTGGGCTTCTCGACAGTCGAATTCCCCATCCGTCAGGTCGACATTATGAGCAAGGAACTGGAAATCATCGGCACGCGCCTCAACAACTACCGTTTCCCCGAAGTCATCGAATGGTTCAAAGAAGGCAAGGTCGACCCGAAATCCATCGTCACCAACACCTTCCCCTTCACCGAAGCGGACAAGGCCTTCCAATACAACGACGAACACCCGGAAAACGTGCTGAAAATCGTTCTTACATTTTAACATTCCCGTAGTTTAATGTTTCCGAAAGGACGGTATCAGCGAATGAGTCAACAAGCATCGTATCAAATCAAAACGTCAGAATTAGTCAAAGTCGTCGCCAGCGGCTGGCTGGGCACGGCCATGGAGTTCATGGATTTCCAGCTCTACTCTCTGGCAGCGGCTATCGTATTCAACGAAATCTTCTTCCCCGAATCGGACCCGGCCATGGGCCTCATCATGGCCATGGGTACCTACGGGGCCGGGTATGTCGCCCGCCTCGTCGGCGCCTTCATCTTCGGCCACGTCGGCGACAAGATGGGCCGCCGCACGGTCTTATTCGTCACCATTACCCTCATGGGCCTGGCATCTACCCTCATCGGCTTTTTGCCGACGTACTCTGAAGTCGGCATCTGGGCTCCGGCCGGCCTCGTCGCCCTCCGCATCATCCAGGGCTTAGGGGCAGGCGCGGAAATCAGCGGCGCCGGCGTCATGGTTACGGAATTCTGCGAAACGAAGACCCGCGGCCTCGTCGGCAGCCTCGTCGGCCTCGGCACCTCGTCGGGCACCCTGTTGGCCAACCTCATCTGGACCATCATCCTGACGATGCTCACCAAGGAAGAAGTCCTGCTCTGGGGCTGGAGAATCCCCTTCTACGCCTCCTTCGTCGTCATGATCGCCGCCGTATTGATCCGGATGTTCGTTCACGAAAGCCCGGTCATGGCGGAAAAGAAGAAATTGCTGGAAGCGGAACGGGAAAAACAGCTTGCCGGCGACGTCCCTGTCGAACAGCAGCCGAAAAAAGGCCGGAAGAGCTTTATCGTCGCCCTGGCCCTGCGTTTCGGCCAGGCCGGCAACAGCGGCCTCATGCAGACCTACCTGGCCGGTTTTATCGTCACGGTCCTCGCCATGGAAAAGACCGTCGCGACGGAAGCCAACATCATTTCGTCCTGCATTTCCTTCTTCACCATCCCCTTTGTCGGCTGGCTCGGCGATAAGTTCGGCCGCCGCAAGATGTACATGTTCCTCTCCCTGGCTACGGCTATCTACGCCGTTCCCATGATGCTTCTCTTTGAAACGAAGGACCCCGTCATCCTGACCATCGCCATGGTCATCGGCCTGAACGTCGGCGTACAGGGCCTCTTCGCTCTGGAAAACGTCGTATTGACGGAGCTGTTCGGCGCAAGACACCGCGTCACCATGGTATCGCTGGCGAAGGAAATCGCCGGCCTCGTCGCTACGGGCTTCGGTCCGATCATCGCGGCCGCCGCCGTCACGGCGATGACGGGCAGCTGGGTTCCCCTGGCCATCATGACCATTCTCTTCTCCATGTCCAGCTTCTTCGGCGCGTACTTTGCGGAAGATACGACGGGACGAGACCTGAACGAATTGGACGACGCAATGTAACGTCATGTCATATGCAACGGATAACTGAGTATAGTACCTTACTGTACTCAGTTATTTTTCTAAGAAAAAAAGGAGGATTTCTATGGCAAAGGTATTAACCATCGGCGAAGCCATGGGCCTGCTCATTGCGGACCGGCCCGGCGATTTGGCCGAAGTGGAGCGATTTTCCCGCCATGTCTGCGGAGCCGAATTAAATTACGCCGTCGGCATGGCCCGCTTAGGTCATGACGTATCCTATATTTCCAAGGTAGGCGGCGACCCCTTCGGCCGCAGCATTCGGGCCTTTTTGAAAGACAACGGAATCCATACGGACTATGTGCAGACCGACGAGGCCCATATGACGGGCTTTCAGATGAAAGAACGGGTCTTGGAAGGCGACCCGGCTGTGGCGAATATCCGCAAGTACACAGCCTTCTCCTTCATGACGCCTGACGACCTGCAGGGCATCTGCTGGGACGGCGTGACCCACGTCCATACGACAGGCATTCCCCTGGCTGTGTCGGAATCGTGCCGCCAGACCGTCGTGGCCCTCATGAAGGAAGCCCGCCGCCGCGGCGTGTCCGTTTCCTTCGATACGAACCTGCGGCCCATGCTCTGGCCTGATACAGAAACCATGGCCGGCATCATCAACGACGCCGCTCAGTACGCCGACATCGTCATGCCCGGCCTCAGCGAAGGAAAGATACTGACGGGGCTGGACGATGAAAAGGCCATCGCCCGCTATTATCTGGAACGGGGCGCGAAGCTCGTCGTCATCAAGCTGGGCGGCAGCAGCGGCACATACGTCGCCGGCAGCGAAGGCGGGCAGTACGTACCGAGCTACCGCGTAGACCATGTCGTCGATACGGTCGGAGCCGGAGACGGCTTTGCCGTCGGCTTTACCAGCGCCTGGCTGGAAGGCTTGTCTATGGAAGAAGCAGCCCGCCGGGGCGCCGCCGTCGGGGCTATGGTCATCCAGGTCGCCGGCGACAACGAAGGCTTGCCGACAAGAGAGCAGCTGGCGGCGTTCCAAAACGAACAGGCAGAATAGCAGATTGAACTACACCAAAACGGGTTGAGGAACGACATGTCCTCGGCCCGTTTTTTGGGTTATGCCGAGGCTTGTTTTGTATACTTTAATACACAATCGTTTTACTTTACAAAAGGATTTACGTACGTTTTACTTTACAAAAGGATTTACGTAGTCTATAATGAAGGACAAAATATAGTATTTTATCATTATGCGCGGAAATTTATAAAAAGCAAATCGCCGGGCGGCGGCTCGGAGACGCGCTTTTTCCCGATTTGAAGGAGGTTTTACCTATGGAATATCGTATTCGCCGGGCCCTGCAGGGCATGGTGAGGCACAGCTACCTGAAGGACGAGGGGACGGCTCTGGAGAAGGATATCATCGACTGCTCCCTGGGCATCAACCCCTGCGGCGTCACGCCGAAGCTGACGAAGGACATGTACGCGGCGACCTTCGACGTCCTGGCCAGCTATCCGGCTCATCCCTACGTGGAAACGCGGCGGCATATCTGCGAGTACTTTTCCGACGTCGCATCTCTGGACGTCGGCCAACTCAGCATGCAGAGCGGCTCCATGAGCGCCCTGCGGGCTGTCAACTCCATCTTTCTGGAAGACGGGACGCGGGTTCTCGCTCCCCAGCCCTGCTTTTCGTCGTATACGACGGACGCCCGGGCCTGCGGAGCTGAAGTCGACGTCGTGCCCCTGCGGGAAGAGAACCATTTCGCCTTCCCTGTAGACGAATACGTCGCGGCTATCAGCGAACATCACCGCCTGGCCTACCTGGACAATCCCAACAACCCGACGGGGCAGGCCTTGTCCATCGCCGACCTGCGGCGGATTTTGACGGCGGCCAGGGAAAAGGGCGTCCTCGTCCTCGTCGACGAAGCCTACGGCGACTTTTTGGACAAATCCGAGTCGGCCCTGTCCCTCCTCGATGAATTCGACAACCTCATCGTGACCCGGACGTTTTCCAAGGGCTTCGGCTTAGGGGCCCTGCGGGCCGGCTACATCGCCGTTCCCAAGGCCATGGCCGATATTCTGGAAGCCTTCGGCGGCGAGATGAACCTGACGACGCCGGCGGCGGCCATGGTTCCCGTCGTATTGTCCGACCCGGCCTTCCTGGCCTATTCGCGGGACCTCATTGCCCAGAACAACCAGAAGCTCATCAGCGGACTGAACGTGCTCAAGACGTCGGCGACGCGGGACGACGTGCCCATTACGCTGTTCTATACGGAGAAGGACGTCGATTTGGGAGCCTTGTTCTGGAAATACGGCATCCGCGTGGAAAACGGCGTCGACTTTGAAGGCATCGGCAAGCGCCACGTCCGACTGCGCGTGCCTCAGGATATTACGGAATTAGCGCGCCGTCTGGAGCGCATAGAAGCGGAACTGCAAGCCGCGCCATAAAGGAGAGATACGTTATGAATCAAGACAGCAACACGAAAGTAAGCCTGCGCAACGTCATTATTTTCGCCGGCGCCTACTGCGCCTTCAGCATCGGGTCGGGATATGCGACGGGTCAGGAAATCCTTCAGTTCTTCGGAGCCTTCGGCCCTCAGGGCATCATCGGCTGCTTCGTCAGCATGCTCATCTTCGCCTTTCTGGGCGGGGCCCTCATGCAGAAGGGCTACGATTTGAAGCTGAAATACCACACCCAGGTCTTTCACTACTACTGCGGCAAGTACATCGGCACGTTTTTGGAATGGGTTACGATCTTATTTTTATTCAGCGTCGTGTCGATCATGATCGCCGGCACGGGAGCTGTGGCCTCGGAATACTTCGCCCTGCCCGGCGACGTGGGCAGCGTGTTTATGGCTCTCCTGTGCATCCTGTCCATCCTGCTGGGCCTGATGCGCCTGGCCGACGTCATCGGCTCCATGGGTCCGGTCATCATCTTCTTTACCATCGGCATCGGCATCCTGACAGTCCTCAACGCCAATACGGACTGGGCCAAGGGCTGGGACATCCTGTACGACCTGCGTTCGACGAAATCCTGGTGGTTCTCGACGTACGATTTCCTCGATTCGGCCTGGTTCAGCGGCGTCCTGTACGCTTCCTGCATGGTCTTCGGCTCCATCCCCTTCCTGACGGGCCTGGGCGGCAAGGCCAACAGCCGGCGGGAAGCCTTCCTCGGCGGGTTCCTCGGCGGCGTGGCCCTGATGATCGCCAGCGCCCTCATGATGGCGGCCATGCTCTGCTTCCCGGCGGAAGTGGCAAAGCTTCAGGTTCCCAACCTGTTTTTGGCCCAGCAGTTCGCTCCTGCCCTGGCCCTCATCTTCTCGGTCATCCTGCTCCTCGGCATTTACAGCACGGCGGCTCCCATGTTCTGGGTCGTCATCAACAAGCTGGAGCAGTGGATGCCCAATACGACCGCCAAGATGGTCGTGACAGTCGTCTTAGGCGTCGTCGCCTACTTCGGCGCGCAGATCGGCTTCGGCAAGCTCATCGGCTTCCTCTATCCCCTCATGGGGCAGGTCGGCGTGCTCATGATCATCGTCGTCCTGGTGAAGGTATTTATCTTGAAAGACAATAAAGATCCCGGGTTGGAACGGGAAGAATAACATACAAAACGGCCTGCCTGTGTCATGCGACGCGGCAGGCCGTTTTGCTGTCGCTAAACAAGTATAACGAAATGACCGTAATACTTGTTTATTAACGTATAACTATATTTTGGCTCTTTTAATTATGACATGAATTAAGAAGACAGAAGTATCAATTATACTGCTATAATAAAATTTTATTTAAATAGATAACTTGGATACTGGATACTGTTGCAACAACTGTCTTAAATCATGATAACATAGCAATTTGATGTCATTATACTTAGCCTTTTTCTTAGCCCAATAAGTAAAACCCGGCGCATTAGTAATTACTATGCCTGTAAATTTTTTCTTGTACATTTGTTCGTAATATGCCATAGCGCTTTTTACTTCTGCTACTCCTTGGCCACCTATATTTTCTCTAGCAGATGTTTGTTTACACTGTATTAATAAGTTAGGCTTTTCGGCAGTTTCTGATAACACAATAATATCTGCGCCATTATCATACGAACTTTTCGTCTTTTCAGCTGAATAACCCGGGATCTTGTTGTATAAAAAACAAATAACGCGTTCAAAATATTCGCCGTCTAAAAGATTCATGTCGTCAATAGTAAAATACGGAGTTGGAGTACATGAAGTGCCGTTCTTCTCTTCTTTTTGCATACTTCCTACAATATCGTTAAACATAGTAAAACCATCTTGTTCGGAATCGCCGGTCGGATATAACACACTTTCACTGAGTCCTCGTTTATGATCTAATAGCTGATCCAGCCTTTCGTCAAAAGAAATATCTTTCGGATAATTGGGATCATAGGCAATGGGGATGTATACATGAACAGTATTCTTTTGGCCGATACGATATACTCTGTCGGTAGCCTGATCTTCTTTGGCCGGATTCCAACAACGGCTTAAATGAATTACATTGTTGGCTGATGTAATGTTGAAACCGACGCCGCCTGCTTCAGCAGATAAGAGCAATACGCTGAATCCTTTAAACTTGTTAAAACGATTTACGGTTTCTTGTCTTCGACTACTGAGAATTTCTCCGTTAATTGGTCCAAACACATAGATATTGTATTTCTTTTCGATAATAAATTTTAAAATATTTTGCATCTTGCGGCTTGTTACGAAAATGAGTACTTTTTCATTTCTTCCTTTTATTTCATCTAAGACTTGAAAAGTGACTTGCAGCCGCGCAGATGATTGAATGATGTCATTACCATTAGATGCCAGCAATGCGGCGTCAGTAAATATATTTAGATTAGGACATAAGGAAATATCTCGTAGTTTAGCTATCGTTTGTAAAATACTGTTTTTGTTATTATAGCGCTTTTCTTGTAATGTATATTGAATTATTTGTTCATATTCCCGGTATTGTATTTCCGGCATAGGTTCTTCCAATTTGATAATTTCTTTTTTAGGAAGTCCATCTAAATAATCTTTCTTCAGGCGGCGTAAAAATAAGGGCTTTAAATCATTTTTTAATTTTCCTCCTAATAATGAGAGCGCTTCTGCGTCATCTTTAATTTTTTCAATAGGACGTTGATACGCTTGATAAAATTCTCTTAAACTTCTTAATTTTCCCGGAGAGACAAAATCCATGATACTCCATAAATCAACCCACGTGTTTTCAACTGGCGTTCCCGTTAATGCGATGCCAAACTCATAGTTCATTGCTTTTATGGCTAATGATATCATCGTTGTTGGATTTTTTATTTTTTGCGCTTCGTCAATAATCATGACTGACCATGTAATCTTTCCTAAAGAAAGTTGGTATCTTCGTAACGTTTCATACGTTGTCAAGATAATTTTATTGTACGCAAGCTGCGATATTTCCAAGAGGCCGTCTGCTCCTCTGAAAAAATGCGCTTTCGGCCCATATAATTCGATAATAGTTTCAAATAGATTTGACTTCAAAAATTTTTTATATTCCTCATGCCAATTTTGCAATAATGAAACAGGAGCTACGATAAGCACAGAAGGAATATTTCCAGCATAGCAACAGCGTAAAGATGCAATAAACGAGTACGCTTGCACTGTTTTCCCTAATCCCATGTCGTCGGCTAATAGTACGCCTTTATATCCCTTTGTCCAACATTGTTTTATCCAGCGTAGTCCCTCTTTTTGATGTTCATATAACGTGATGTCCGGGTTCAATGCCTGTAAATCCATTTGTTCCAATGGATTCGATATACTTTGTTTTCGCCTTTTTTCGGCAGTATACCGTACATCGTCAAAATTATCTGCAATCTGCAAAACAGTTGCTCCCGATTTTTCAGGCGTATCTAGTGTAATTTCCGGTGTAGTTTCTTCAGAAGTCGGCCGTTCTTTTAGATTACGAAGGGCTTCTATTAAGTCTGGCGTAATTTTGTATTGCGAACCGTTTATTGTAATATACTTCTCATTGTTTTGCTGCGCTTTATCAATTTTGTTTAACAGTTCGTTTGCTTGTTCCGGACAAGTTGGCAATGGAGGCAGCGCAGGTTCGGATACATGCGTAGAACCTTCTTCAGGTAGCCAGCTACCTGAAGTCATTTTTACATAAGGAAGATTTTTGCGCAAATACTCGCCAATACCCTCGACACGGTCGGCATAATACGATATATCAAAGGAAAAGGCTTCAGAATTGAATACTTCTTGCGGCGCTTGAATAATTTGCTCGGTCAGTTCTTGATTTGTTCGCTTATATTTTTTTACTTGCTGGATGCCTTCTTGAATATCTTTTTTTATAATATATTTTTTATTATTTTCTCCGACATAAGACGATTTAATACGATCTCGTTTGTTAATATTATTATATAAAGTATGGTCGGAAACTTCAGTATAACGATTATTTTTTTCTACTAAAAAGACTGGTTTGATGGCATAGCTGTCGTCGTCATTCTTTTCTACCGAAATAGTTAATTTTTCCGGGACAATGACATCAATATGTGTCAAGTAAGAATCCATCGTCATTTTTACTTGTTCAGCATATTTTTTTATTTCTGCAAAATGCTCGTAATTAAATACGGCTAATTCACGGGAATGGATTTCTTGAATTTTTTCGTTGCATGCTTGAACCATGGTAATAATTTTATATTGCATTTCGCTGAACATAAATTTCAGTTCATCGTGAAAGGCAATATAAGAGCCTATAATGGTAGGGTGTAAAAAATCTTCGCCTTTAGGTGTAGCAAAAGTAAGAGCATAGCGAAAATCAGGATGTCCCATATCGCTTTGGCTTTTTAGCGTCATGTAATATGGAAACACATCAGGTAATTGCAATAAGTTTCGTTCTTTTTTTGAGAAAGTGGATGCGACTTCATGCGATATACGGTAACATTCATCTTGATACTCTGCTAGATCTTCCATAAACAATCGATCCAATTCATTTCGCAGCATATACCGCTGTATATCGTCGCGAATATCATTTATATGTGAAAATACATATCCATCTGTAGAAACTTCCCAAGCATACTGTTCCATATTATCTATCTTCCTTACATTTATATATTTGGTATATTTCGGCGTATCCAAGCGCTTACGTTATTCTGCCAGGAATAGGTTTGAGGACTGCTGTGAACAAAAGATTCGATGCATCGATAGGAATATATTACCTCTGTATATGAGTAAGTTGGCCGAATTTCAGAATCGTCATAAAACGGGATAGGGCAATCGCCGTTGCGCCAAATTCTGAGTTTACCATTGTGGCTGGCCTCTATAAATGTATAGTCGCCGATAGAAAACATGAACAGACTTTGATAGCGGACGCTGCTGCTTAATGTTGCATAATCCAGATCCTTTCTATCAGCAAGTTTGTGGGCGATTTGTGCTGCAAGTGGAGTTAAGACGACGCGGGTATAATACATCTTATCCAAATATCCTTCCCAAAATGTGCGCCTGTACGGCCACATCGTATCATCAGCAGTTCTGCTGATGACGTCGAAAAATAGTTGTAAATCAGCTCGCTTTAACCAGGACAAGTATATGCGTTTGGCTTCTGCGCTTACGGAATTCCATTTGTACTCTTGTCCTGATGACCGGCGGGGATCGCCTATTTGCGCATGTAATAGTTGGACGGTTTGATTCTTGTCGGCATCCGTGCCCTTTTGGTAAACTGATAAGATTAAATCTTCAGCAATTTTAGGAATTAGAAATTTATACGATTCGTTTTTAGAAATTTCTTGAACAACATTTAGTTTGTTCTTAACCGGGATGTTAAATGAAGAAAAAAAGGAAAAAATGGCGACATATATGTATTGGCTCTGAAATGCCCACGATGGAAACATAATTTGACGCAAATAAGGTTCGATTCCGTTTATAAAATGCGATGCGAATTCTTTATGGCCATTTATTTGTAAGATGTAGGGGGCGTTTACGAGACAAGGGACTAAAGCGGCTTTTTTCTTATCTTCTTTTAATTCTGCTGTCAATACGCCGCGCAATAATTCCATGCTCTCATTTTGGGTATAATGATGCAGATACATCATGACGGCTTTTCGAAACGTAGTTTTTTTTGAAAAATCTATGTGGGCAATAAAAAATTTAGAGAAATCAATACGCTCAAAAGTGAGATGATATACTAAAATTAAATTCCGCAGATCACGATTTGAAAACGTACCAGTATTATGCAAGAAAATATCTTGCGCTTTTTTAAACAATTTTTTTAAGTCAATAGGATTTGTCGGCATGTGAAAGGCGCTGTTTGCGACTTTTCTTTCTATTTCTCTAATTTTAACAACAGGAGTAGGAATATATGATTTATCATGAATACGCTGGGCTGACAAATGCAATTCGTTGATGTAGTCGTTGATTGGATTTTTTTGCATCGTATTCATCGCGCATTCCCCTTTCTTCTAGGTACCGCTTGTTGCAGGTTCTGTAGGCGGCATCATGGCAAAACGGATGTCGATACGCCGGTTGGCCTGCCGTCCTTCTTCTGAATTTTCATCATAAGCGTCGTCTGTAACCGGTCGCGTATCGGCATAGCCGGAACAAGAAAAAATCGGTTGTCCATTAGCATTGTGAAGTGTGTCTAAGGCGCTTTGATCGGCTCGCATGAGATTCCATGTATTAATGGCTCTCTGCGTGGATAATTCCCAGTTGGAGTGAAACTCGGCCGTTTCAATGGGAACGTTGTCGGTATGACCTTCAATAAATACCGTTTCAATTGATTGGGCATATTTATCCTGTGTCAATATTGTATACAGCGATTGGCTTAAACTTTGAATAGCAGCTTGCCCTTCCGGCTTGACGACGGCCTCTCCCTGAGCAAATAATACGTTTTCAGGAATTCGCAATACGCCTTGTTTCTCGTCGATAATTACTTTTACGCCTTTCTCTTCCATTTCTTGTTGTATATCCTGCAACAAGGCAGTTCGTTTTTCCGTATTCCCCGTATATTGCTTTGTAACTTCTCCCAAATTTAACATAAAGTACGATAAGGCCAAAATGAAAACGCCTAACAATCCGGCCATTAAATCGCTGATTGACAAGGTAAAGGCATCTTCGCTGCCTCCGTCAGTACGATGAACTATGTTTCGTCTCATATAACTGCCTCTTATTTCTTATAAGTTTGATTTATATTATGTGGATGGAACGATTGTATAGATTTTTTCAGTTCCTCTATGGAAGTATTTAAATCTTCTATTCCCGACGTTAACTCTTCATTAAGCCCTGAAATGCCGCTTAATACAGTTTTGATACTATCGTCGAAAGCTTTCAAGTTTTCTTTCAGGCCATTGCTCGTTAAATCATTGTACTGACGTATATTTTCAAGCAAAATTTTGAACGTATTTTCCAATCCTTGATTTACGATGCCAAATCGTTCTTCATATTCTTTCCACGATTTTTCCATTGTACCTACCGACGTTTCTATTTTTTCCATAGCATATACGTTTTTAGTAATCGAATCGTGAAATAACGTCGAATGGTTTTCTACATGCTCATTAAACTGTGCTGTCGCGTCGATAACTTTGGTAATTTGCCCGTTCATTTCATTAGCGGCAGACTGCATTGGTACGGCGGCCTGAGAAAATTGTTCGGCTGTCGTCCCTGCTTTTTCTACCAATGCGGATGAGGAAGCGACGGTTCCATTAAATGTGGTTAGCAATTGTGCAGTGCGTTTTTCGTGGTTTTCCAATTCTTGACGGAGGCGTTCTAACATATCTTCTAAAGTAGCTTTGACATGTTTGCTTACGTGAGCAAAGCCATCGGATTGTGCTTTTATGCCTGTTGACCAAGCTGCCGTCATTTTTTCCATGTTCTCGGCAGAACGGGCCATCGTATTCGTAAAATTCGTATGGCTCTGCGTACTGGCAGCAGTCATTTCCAGTACGGCGGTATTTAAGGTGTCTTTTACATCTTGAACTATTTTTGTTAAAGTTTCCTGATTTTGTAAGGCTCCTTTTGTATTTGCATCTACGGAAGCGGCAATAGTCGCGTTCATTTGTTTGGTCAATTCTTCGATAGATTGGCGTAACTGCCGCATGCTCTCTTCATTTGCGGTACGCGATTCTTCCATGATCATCTTCATACCCTGTTCTAATTCGTTTAGGGTTTGAGCAAAACTGATGATTTGCTTACCGGCTCCTTCGTTGAATGATTCTGTCAGAGCCGTCATACCGCCGCTGTTTAACGCTTTTATTGTCGTCAGCAATTCTTCAAATAACGGTTTAAAATTATGTTCAATAGACCTTTCTAAAGCATCTTGGACATCTTCCAGCGTTTCATTAATAACTTGCCCCAAATCGGCACTCAATGATTTTAATACCGCTGTTTGCGTCCGTGATTCTTCTAATTGCCAACATAAAATATCTTCAGCTTTTTTATAAGGGAATACGTTGTTTATAGACTCGCACAGGTTGTTAACGGTATGTGTAAAGCGTTTGATTGTGTAACAATGAAATATAAAATTAAAACCAATTGCAAAAATAAGGCCGGCAATAGAAGTAAGAAATGCGGTATTTGTACCGCTTAATAGACTACTAATACCGGCTTGCAATCCGGCATTTGTGCTCATATCGATATTACTGAGTCCATATGTTAAACCCACAAAGGTTCCTAATATTCCTAGTCCCGTATAAATCCCGGCTAAATTTTTCCAAAAATCAAATGACAATCCACTTAGCAGTTCTGTTACACTGAAGATCTCTATAGTATCTACACTTGAATAGTATAAAATTGTACCGTTTGAATGAGTATGTTGGATTAAATTTCGTTTATACTTTTTCCATGTAGAATATAATGATTTATCATGCTTAAACTCTTCATCAGCTGAAGATAATTCGCTATTTTCATGATTAAATCCATCGAAAAATATACTAAGCTGTTCGATTTTCCTTTGTCTGTCTTGTAATGGCGTATAAAATGCTTTCCAATAGATTAAAGTTACCAAAAAATCCAAAATAATAAATGCTATAGTTAACAATGTACCCATATAACGCAACTCCTCAATTTTCCAGTATTTTTATACTAATACATAGATAACATCTAATTTATTATTATATCATAAGATTATATGAAAGACCTTGATAAATTTTATGGCAAAACAGCGTATTTTGGTACCTCTCTTTGTTAAATCAATTTCAAAATCCCGCCGTAATATGATAAAATAAAATTCGTAGTTATTCTTTTATACGGAGAGCGTCAATGGAACATTTACATTTGCTGGAAAAAGAGCCGCGGGAAAACGTGCGGGACTACGCCTACCGCGTGTTATATGACAATATCATGAGTCTGCATCTGGTGCCTGGGACGGCCATGTCCGAACAGGAACTGTCGACGATGCTGGCCGTAAGCCGGACTCCCGTGCGGGAGGCTTTCATTCGCCTGGCCCAAAAGGGCCTTCTCGACGTGCTACCCCAGCGGGGGACCTTCGTGTCTAAGATCAATACGGAGCAGCTGGCAGAATTCCGCTTTCTGCGGGTGACCATGGAGACGGCCGTCGTCGCCCTGGCCTGCCGGGAATTTCCCGAAGAATACATGTGGAAGCTTCAGCAGTGCCTGAAGGAACAGGAGCTGTACCTGCGCCGCCGCGACGTCAACGGCTTTTTTGCCAGCGACAACCAGACTCACAGCATTTTGTACCAGGGCTGCGGCAAGCCCCATATATGGCAGATTATCGAAAGCTCTACAGCCGATTACATGCGGGCCCGCGTACTGAACATCGCTGCGGCGGCAGAGCAGATGAACATCCTCTACAGCCAGCATCAGGCCCTGGCAGAAGCCATCCTTCGCCATGACAGGCAGCGCGGCGTAGCGATTATGGAAGAGCATATCAATAAGGGCATTATAGACGTGGAAGTGCTGCGCAAGCAGTACCCCGATTACTTTCAATAATACATAGACCTTCTGGACGGGACGATTCCGTACAGAAGGTCTTTTTTTGTTTCGGGACGTTTTTGAAATTCAGCGGCATTAGACGGGAAATCTAAGGGGAAATAGCGATGGCAATACGGCGTTTTTCCTCCCGGAGGCTGTCAGGCCCATGCTGTGCCGTCGGCATAGATAGGCCGTTTCTTTTGTTTTCGCCGCCGCAGATTGCCTGCACCGTTACGCGTAACGTCTTGTCTGTTTTCTTTTTATTTGTTTCGTTTATATCGCAGTTTAATAGGTAAAAAGTACGAATCTGTATTTTGACGGCAGACATATATGCTGAAACAGCATAGTGAAAGGGGAAACAAATCGTGCCTTCCCTGTCCCATATACAGTAGCGAGCAAAGACGGGCCCGAAGGGGCGGAAAGGAGCGGCGCATGAGAACGCTGCGGTGGTTTCAGACAAAGGTCGGGCTGTTTCAAGACCCGCGCATGATGTACTTGCTGAGTCAGCCTAACGGCGACTCGTATTTCGTCATCTGGTTTTACCTGAAGGATCTGGCCGGCATGGTCAACGACAACGGATATATCTACGTGTCCAAGGGACAGGCCGTGACGACGGCTTTACTGGCCCGTCAGCTGCGCCGCCGCAGCGCCTTTATCGAAAAGGTCCTCGACGTATTCGAGCAGATCGACCTCATCAGCCGCGATGAGACGGGCTTGATCCGCATTGTGCCCTGGCATGAAATTCAGAGCTTTGACCGGGACGAGAAAAGACGCCGCGACGCCCGGGACCGCATGCGCCGCTACCGCCGCCGCAAGGCAGACGGCGAAGGCCTGCACTGTGATGCGGCAGAGGCTCCCGTCGAGGCCGGTCAATCGGGAAAAGCTGACGTATACGACGGCCCTTGCGGCGACGAACCCATAGCCTTGGCAGCGGTGCAGGCTGATGCAGGAAGAGAAGGCTGCTCTGATGAAGAAGCGGCAGCGGGAACGGCTCCAGTCTGCTCGGACGGCAGCCTCGTCGCTGTGCGGAATGGGATGGGCCGGACTGTTTCATCGTATGCTGACGGCGAATGCGGCACCCGATGGGACGACGCGGCTCTGCCGGAAGCTGACGGGCAGGACGAGGCGAGGCTTGCCGAACAGGGGTGCTGCGCTTTGACGGCTGCGCCGGGCGGAGACAGCGGCATTGCGCCCGTATGGCCTATGCCGACCCGGCAGGGGTGTGACGGCGCGGCGCACGCTTCCTATCCTTCGGCAGGGCATACGGCCTTGCGCCGCTACACGGCGGCCTTCGGCCAGATGAGCAGCCGCACGGCAGAGGAGCTGACCGACCTGGCCCGCTGCTGGGGCGACGAAGCGGTCTGCGCCGCCATAGACATTGCCAGGGACAACGGCGCGTCCGGCATTCGCTATATCCGGGCCGTCCTGGTCAACAGCGGCGGGCGGCCGCGGCGAAGGGAGACGATGTATGAACGACGGGAGAAGGAATTTAATCAATACGTTGATACAATGCTTCGGCAAATCTGGGAATCCGACGGGGATGGCTGCTAGAATGCGCATCCTGAAGGACATGCTGCCGCCCCTGACGGAAGATCAGGCCCGCGCCCTGGCGCGGCGCATACTGGAGGTACACCGCTTTGAGCCGTCCATTGCCGACGTACTCGCCCATTGGCGGGAGATGGAACGCCGCCGCCGGCAACAGGAAGGTGCAATCTATCTGGACGAGACGCCGCCGCGGATTTCCAACGCCGAGAGGAAGCGCCGCGCCGGCGAGCTGCGCCGCGTCCGGACCGCCCTCGGCAAATATCC
>OGXK01000214.1_pt1 | contig 28701 bp, 9 predicted proteins | sample 1576261 | NCBI WGS metagenome assembly OGXK01 (sample SAMEA3541581, study PRJEB24748) | human gut metagenome | biome: human gut; feature: human-associated habitat; material: faeces | place: China | collected 2012 | reverse complement strand
GGGTAATAATTGTGCCACCAGTCCCGGTGTGCTTGCCGGAGGAGGGATATATCCGCCGTTTGCAGGTTTGCCAATGCGGTCTCCGCCTTTTTCAGGGCGTCGGTCTCAGGAAAGGAGTGTGCGTTGCTGATGACAAGGACGCTTTTATTGCCTTTCCTTATTTCTTTCCAGACGGTGGCGGTACCTCCACCTGCCAGCAACGGTTGCCAGCAGTAGTTCAGCCCGTTGCGTTCGTACAGTTGTGATGCGGGGTTGGATATATAGTCTTTCTTGAAGTGGTTCTTGCTTTTTTTCAGTATGGCGTTCAGCTGTCTGGGCGAATCGGTGCTTTCCGGATAGAACCGCCAGGTAAAACCTCTCTCGCCTTCCGTCGCTTCCGCTTCGACAATAATGTAGGGGCTTTCGGAGGTGACGCAGGCCCTTAGCTTTATTTCCCCCGATGTGGTGCGGATGCATCCCCGGGTTTCGGCATCCCATAGGTCGAGCCGCATGGTTCCGGAAGTGATTTCACCTACGGGGTGGAGGAGGAAGTAGCCTATGAGCAGGCGGCTTCTTCCATAGATGCCTTTGTCGTCTTCGCGGTGATCGTGCACCATACTGTTGTTTACGTCCACCCGTATTGCGTTCTTTTCCGGTTCTTTGCAGATGTAGGTCCCCATACTTCCGTTTCCCATAAAGGGGGCTTCGTACCATGTCTGAGGCAGACGGTTCCATATCATGTCCTGTCCGGACATAAACGTTTTCCAATTGATTTGGCAATAGCAACAAATTGTTACACACCATACTGTAATAGAGAATAGCAGAATTTTTTTCATGGCTTGCCTATTTTTTCACTTTTAGATTTATAGTAATTTCCTACTGACAAAGGTAACGGGATTCTGGCAGAATGGGGCGTACATATGTCGAAAGGGCTTGCATTATTGCCTTGTTCTATTTTAATTTTGTCTGATAGGGTTTCAAAATGGTCCAATATACTTGTCGTTAGAGTTGTATTATGCCGTTTTTATTGGATATAATTGGTTGCAATAATTGGCCTGATATTATTGGACTAATTATAGTGGAAGCAAGTTTTGGCAAACGCATATTTTGTCGTCACTCATCACTTTTTGCTGTAATGTGTTAAATATAAGTCGGTTATGCCGTTGTAACAACCGTTGTAAGAAGTGACGACCGATATTCGGTCGTCACTTTTGTGTCGTCCTGAATTAATTTGTGTGGTTGTTAACAGGATGAATATCAGGTTTTTACAATTTGGTATATAACCCCTTTGTTTGTATGTTTACTTTGCAGGTGATTCTTTTTCAACACGCGTCCGAAATGTTTTGCATATCCGTCTGTCAGCTTTATGTCACTGCTTTTGGTATGCAGGTATTCCAATATCTGCACCGGAGACATCCATTCTCCCTTTTCTTCCTCTTCCGGCAAGCGAAAGTAAGAATGGAACAACTGCTCGATCGGGCTGATTTGCTCGAATTCCCGGTTGGTTTCTTTCAAGATTGCTTCATCCGTATCGTCAAACCAGTAACGTTCGCCGCTACGTATCGCCTGCATGGCCTGTGCATAGAGTTGCCGGTAGTTGATTGTTACGTTTGTGTCGATGGGGGCCGTCACTTCCACGCAGACAAAACGACGGCTGCCGCTGCTGTCCGTCAGCAGGTCTTTGTGGTTGCTTGTCCCGATGAACGAGGCATAGCGTCTCATTTCTTGAATGCTGCTTCCATAGGGTTTGCGCAGATTGGCAACAGGTTTCTGTAAAAGATGCTTCAGGAATCCTTGCTGGTGGATGCTCACTTGGTCGAACTCGTCGATATTCACCAGCAGAAAGCGTCCCAGGTACATTTCCGCGTCACGTTTGCTCCCGAAGTCCAGACTGTCCGTATATCCGAAACGCAGTTCGGGCGGAAGGATGATGCGGCAGAAGGTGGATTTTCGGTAGCCTTGTGCGCCTATCAGTAGCGGTGAGGTGCTGTTGGCGTGTATCTTGTTGCCGAGTCCCCGCCAATGCGCCACCATGTTCAGAAACCATCGGTAGAACAGTTCCCGCCAGTGTGTATTGTTACAGGGAACGAGCCCGGCAAGTGCGCGGATGCGGTCTTTCCCGTCCCAGCGGCCTACGTTGCACAGATATTCCTCCACCGGATTGTAGAGGGGCACGCGGTTGGAGGTGAGGTAGCGGTTCACGTCCCTGTCCCACACGCGCAATCCTTCCTGCAAGGCGTCTATCGCCACGCTGTTGCGTGCACGCTGGTCCATTACGTGGAAATAGAAATGTATGGAATCGCGCCGGCGGTATTCCAGATCGCCCATCAACTGGTTGTAGCGAAACTCGTAGCGCCGTTCCATGAACTCGTCCAGTTGCAGCGCCGTATGCTGTTCGGGAGTGAGGACGGGTTTCTTGCCAAATCCCCGATATTCGCGGTAGAGATTGTGCAGCGTGGTGCGTACCGTCTGTTCGTCTGCCTGACGGTGGTAGTGCATCATCACTTGCCTGACGGCTTCTTCTTCGGGAATGCCGCTTTTGAAGCATTGCTCGCCTATGAGGATGAGTAGCGGGTGAAAGTCGTCGCGGTCGCGCCGCCAGTTCTCCACTTCGTCTAGCGCCCGGTTCAGCGCTGCTTCAAACAGCAGGGTGAAGGTATGCGAGGATTCGAACCCCGGTTGCAATCGTTTTAGAGGGTTTTTTTCCGCCAGCCTGTGCTGGCTGAATGTCTGTTCGCCGGGCATTGTCACCGGTTGCTCAAGGCAGAAAGGGACGGCGTCGGGGGCAAAATAAGGCGTCTCGTCCAGCGTCATGCGGAAAGTATCGGCAGGCGAGGGCTCTTTCAGTGTGACGGGAAACGGGAGCAGGGGTTGGTAGCACTGCACCGCCATGCGGTAGGCATGCGCATGAAACAGACTGATTTCTTCTTCCTGCCGGGGAAGCCCGCCGTCCGGAAGGGCGAACAGTGCCCATATCTTTACGCTTCGCCCGCTGCTTCCTGTGAAAGCTGCATAGGTTTGGGGAAGCAATGCTGCCTGCTCTTTCACAAGTTCTGCTTCGGACGGCCCGGAGAGCCCGCCTGCTTCCAGCAGCACAATGCCGTTGTAGCGTTTCACCCTTCGTTCTCCTTCGCCGGTGCGTCCGTATTCCATACCGGGGCATACGCGGGGCAGTTTGTCGATATGCTCGTAGTTTCCGCCGTTGTCGCCGTTTGTATATTTCAGCATGGTGCGCAGTCCGCTGACATGCTGGGCTTTGGTTTCCGACTTGATTTTGGCTATGAATGTGCCGGTGTCGCAGGTGCTGATACTTTCTGTACCTGCGTCACGATTTTCCTTGATAAAGGTTATTTTCATCCGATGTGATTTGTTTTGAAAATTGTTGATGTTAAGAGCGTATCCCTTAGCGTCTGCAAGGTACGCATAAAATGAGCTGAAAGCAAGTTTTTCCGTCCTTTTGTTTGCAGAGATTTATCTCCTGTATGTCCGCTTATGAAGGCAAGTTATGAATTGTGTTTCAGCCTTTGGTACTGACAGTTTCAGCCTTTGGTACTGATAGTTTCAACCTTTGGTACTGACAGTTCCAACCTTTGGTACTGATAGTACCTATGAGGGAAATCGTTACTTTCTATGGTGATAATTTATTTTAACGGGTGTGATGCTGGTTCTTGTGTGTTGAAGCTAATGCTATGTCGGGTGAACAGGATGCAGGAAGGCTTTTATTATGCGTGGGGGATTGTAGCAGCATTACCGGATTTTTGAAAAATAAAGGGGTGAATGCTCTTTATTTATTAGTAAAGAAAGGTATTTTAACTATGTTGAGGCAAGAGAGGATATTGATAATATAAGGGCTGTAAATGAGCGTGTTACATCGTAATGGAGAATGTGATACTGCAAAAAAACAGTGACGACCGATATTGGGTCGTCACTGTCACAACGCTTCTCACAACTTATTAACTTCCGCATTTATAGGCGGTTGACTATAAAAGTGATGAGTGATGAGAAAAAACTCATTATTGCATAGTGACTTTAAAGGCATAAGCATATTCGCCTACCGGGGCAGCCGGTGTGGTGATATACAATCCGCTTTCATCCTGTGTCCATTTAACTTTCTCTCCGGATGCAAGGAACGAAATGGATTGGATGTTTTTTAGCTCCTGATTGTTCAGCTTTTGTACTTTGAGGGTTTCACCGTTTCCCGGCCAGTCCAGGGTGAAGATGTATATTACATTCTTTTTGGTGGTGAAACGTATGTCCTTTGCAGTGAATTTGTACAGGTAGTCCGCATACTGCTTCTTGCCGCTTGCGACATTCATATTGAATGTGCCTTCGCCATATACTTTGAAGGGACGGGTATCGTAAATAGCTTCACCGTTTAATTTCAGCCAGTTGCCTATTTTCACCAGTTCATCCCTAAATGTTTCGGGCAGGCTGCCGTCAGCGCGGAGACCTACATTGAGCATCATATTGCCGTTTTTGCTGACAATATCCACAAGGTTGTCCACAATCTGTCCTGCAGTCATGCGCAGTTGGTCTTTTGTCTTTCCCTGTATGACAGAACCCATACCGGCATCTCCACCCTCTTTATTGATGTTCAGCGAGTTTCCCATGTAGAACCAGCCGGGATTGACGGTAGTATCCACTAAAAACGGATTTTTCTGCAAATCGTCTTCGCCGGAACATTCGCGGTCGAGCGTATATCCTTTCCTTATTCTTTTGATGGTGAGTACGCCATTCTGCACTCCTTTGCGTGAGAAATTCTTATTGTAGAAATGCGCAGCCAGTTGCTGACCGTAGATGCCGTTGGGCAACGGACCGTCAAAATAGAGTAGTTCGGGTTCGTATTTATCTATCAGCTCTTTGGTTCTGAGATACCATGACTGGGCGAATTCGGGTTCCAGCCGCATGATGCGGTCGGAGGTGCGTTTGCCGTATAGACCTTCGTAGGCCGGGTCCATGTAGTCATAAGGTATGCCGGCATAGGGGCCTTCGGGATCGGCATTGGTGCCTTGATAGAACATATGCTCATGGCAGTAGTTGCTAAGGTGAGAGGAAATGGCAAAATGGACTCCTACTTTTTTGCATGCTTTCTGCCATGCGCCCACGATGTCTAGTTTAGGACCCATGTTTACGGAGTTCCAGGGTTGGTGGCTTGAGTCGTACAAGTCGAAATTATCATGGTGAACGGCCATAACCCCGATAAACTTTGCGCCTATTTCCTTATAGAAGGCAGCCAATGAGTCGGCATTGAACTTATCGGCTTTCCACATCGGTATGAAGTCTTTATAACCGAATTTGGACGGGTGTCCGTAGGTTTTCAGATGATGCTGGTACACTTTAGGCGCATGCGCCCTGTAACCTAATATCGGATATTTGCGCAGGCAGGAATCTGGTTCCTGATACCAGTACATCCACCTGCCGTAATGACCGTCGTGCCCCGGGACGGAGTTGACTCCCCAATGCATGTAGATGCCGAATTTGGCATTACGAAACCATTCGGGGCATTGGTAATGTGCCGCTATGGATTCATCGGTAGGCTCGATTGGACCTGATGCGATGTCAAAGTTGAAAGTTACTGCGCTTGGATTTATCAGGGCGTCCTGACCGAAGTCCTCCTGCTGGGCTTGTACGGTAAGAGTGGTACATGAGAAGATGAATAGTAGTGCTTTAATGTTCATGGCAGATGTTTTGCTTTACAAATGAAAGAATACTAAAAGAGGATAGGTTATTATGCTATCTTTATTTGATTGCATAATAAGATATCCTCTCTTGATTTGGATTATTTAGAATTATTTATACCGGGCGGTATCCCACCATACGCGAACGGACAATCCGTCTCCCTGGCCGCCGTTCAGGGTTGGATCTGTTGCGTACTCTTTGTTATTGCTCAACTCATTGTCCACGTAACGCAGTTTTTTGATAAACTCACCGTTTTTCGAATTAATTGTGGGTTCAAGGCTTTGCTTCACCGGGTTCAGCTTCGGATAACCGGTGCGGCGGAATTCGGCCCACGCTTCTTCCGAATTGGGATAGATTCCTATCCATTTTTGGGTGATGATTTTTTCCAGTTTGGCTTCGAAGCTGTCAGCATTGTTCCAGGCTACATTGCCTTCACTTATGTACTTGTCATCATTACTTTTGGAGTAGGAATCCTTAGGAGCGTTGGCTCTCATTTCCTCGAATGAGGCGTGGATACCGTTTTCATAGTTCGTTTTGGCATCGCCTGCTCCTTGCCAGCCGCGCAAAGCAGCTTCGGCTTTCAGGAAGCACACTTCCGAGTAATTCATCAGTCCCAGCGGAGTGAAGTCTGCATCGGTTTGGGGCTTTGAGATGTTATCGCCTTTTTCGGCAGAGTTCCAGTCATATCCCCACATATATCCCCAAATACAGGAATTGTGGTTATTGTCATATTCGGGCAGTGAAAGTTCGGTAACGGGCAGTCCGTTAGGAACTCCTTTCCACTCTTCGGAGCCGTCTTTCCCTTGTACCCATGCTTGGCTTTTCGACAGGATTAAAGTGAGGCGCGGGTCAGGTACTGAACCATAGCCTTGTAATATATCTACCATTGTTTTGCTGGCTCTGGCTTCATCTACCACCAAGCTGCGGAGCAATGGGTTTGCCCAACGGTTTGGCTGGGGAGGAGTTACTCCTGCATTATCGGCATTGGATGCCAGAAGCGCTTCTTTCAAAGCAAGTTCTCCTTCTGCTTTTGCCTTTTCCGGATCGATGAAAGAAAGACGTATAGCAGCACGCAGGCGTAATGAATTAGCAAGTTTTATCCACTTGTCCACGTCACCTTGATAAATCAAATCTTCATCAGCATATTTTAATTGATTACTCTTTTTTTCCTTTAATTCGTTAACCGCTTCAGTCAGTTCCTTGAATACGTCGTAATAGATGTCTTTCTGGCTGTCGTATGGAATCAGCGTTTCACCTCTTCCTGCTTTGAAATAAGGAATATCGCCGAACGTGTCAGTCATACGTATGGTGCTGATAGCTAAATTGATGCGCATAATCTGATACATGTCGTCGTATTCCGGATGCTTTTCCAGAGTAGGTTCTATTTCCCGGATTCTCTTTACCATTTGCTGATAGTAGGGAGTCCACAGTCCACGTTCCGCCCATGAGGTATTATAGACATAATTGCCTGATGTAAAAGAAGAACTTGTGTTGGACATGTATTGGCAATACAGGAATGAGTAGAGCAAGGCTGCTCTTTGATAGTCTCCGTAAACAATATGGAAACCATGATATTGCATATTGGGCAATGATAAATCGGGGGATATTTCATTAACGGCCAATGGATCCCTGTTCATATCTTCGAATCCATTTGTACAACTGCTGATGACGGCTGCAGAAAATAGTGCGATTAGAATTTTATGTAATTTCATAATGATGTCTTTTTTAGAATTTTACATTAAGCGAGAAACCGATAGTTCTTGTTGACGGAAGAGCTGCAAGCTCGAATGCTTGGAATACATCTTGGCTGTTTTGCGCAAACTCAGCATTTACAGGGGCAGCTTTATAGATGTTGAATAGGTCGCGTCCTACAACAGATACTTTTACATTGGTTATCGGAGTGTTTCTGAACCAGACTTGCGGCAGGGTATAGCCGATAGAAAGTTCACGCAGTTTCACGTAAGTGGCATCGTGCAGGAATTCCTCTCCTACCGGATAAGTACCGGCTATGGTGGCGTAATATTCCTGGGCAGTTATTTGTTTGGTGTTTTCTTGTCCGGTTGATTCTACGATACCGTTTACCACCATGCCGTCACGTCCGTTCAGTGTCCGTTTGGAGTTTCCGGCTCCGGTGGCGTAGGCATCGGTCATGGAAAGGAATTGTCCGCCATATCTTATATCGATCAAGGCATTAAGCACAATGTTTTTCCAACTGAGTGTGGTTCCGAAAGAACCTGTCCATTCGGGCATCATATTGCCGATGACCTTTTCTGATTTTGTGTCGATAAGAGGGAGACCGTCATCGCTTACCAGAATCCGTCCTTCTTTGTTTCTCTTATAGGCAGTGGATACAATGTCACCGAATTTGCCGCCTTCGTCAATGACTACTTTCCCTACGCGTACATTGTTTGTGAGTGGAAATACATAGCGTTTGTTCTTCTCATCCAGTTCTACATTGCGCGTGGTATTCTTACCCCAGTTCAAAGTTACATCCCAACGCCAGTCCTTAGTCTGGATAGGAGTACCGGTAATCATCAATTCAACACCCTTGCTTTCCATCTTTCCGGCATTGATTTTTTTGCTGGTATATCCGGAAGAACCGGGAACTGTCATAGACAGGATTTGATCGGTGGTTATGGATTTATAGTAAGTGAAATCAATGCCTAAACGATTGCTGAACATGCGGTAGTCCACACCCAGCTCCCATGATACGGTCTTTTCGGGTTTCAGGTCGGCAAGCGGGTAGGTGTTGGAACTGCTGCCTACTGTAAGATCACCTAAAGCTTCCGGTTTAAAATTGTTGTAGAGTGAATAAGGAGACGTGTCATTACCTACCTGAGCGATAGAACCACGTACTTTCAGGAAATATTCTTTAGGCAATTCGAAGATGTCTGATAAGATTCCGCTCAAACTGGCAGAAGGATAGAAATAAGACCAGTTGGACGAAGGCAAAGTGGACGACCAGTCGTTTCGTGCAGTAACATCAAGGAAAGCATATCCTTTATAGCCCAATGTGGCATTTCCTAAAACAGAGTTGATACGTTTTGAGGAGAAATCCTGTATTGCTAATTTGTTTTCACCATTGCTCAATGCTACAAAGTTGGGAATGATAGCTTTGCCGCTTTCGCCCGCCAATGACTTGAACTTATTGTAGTTGGTGGCGACACCGATATTGGCTGTTACGGAAAAATCCTTGAATCGTTTGTCGAAATTCAGCATCAGGTCTGCGTTGAATTCTTCTCTGGTGGTATTCGTGATTGTCATCAAATCCTTAGGACTTTCTGCTTTTGCATGATAAGGCATGTAGGTTTCGACATTGTCTGACATCCGGTCCATACCCACTCGTCCGGTGATTTTCAGGTAATCGGTGATATTACCCACTACGGTAATCTGCCCTTGGAAACGGTCTCTGTTCAGTTCATTGCCATTGCCTTTTTCTATGAATCCGTAAGGATTTCTGTATTCGGTGTCTTCTCCATGCCAGTTCACTACATAGCCGTCGAGTCCCACCGGATTCTGCAAATCTTGCAAACGGATGCTTCTCGGAATCCGGATAAGGTGTGACCATGTACTGGTGTAGAATGTTTCGGGACGGTTTTTTACTTTCTCACGAAAATAGGCTACTTTACCGCCGATAGTCAAATACTTGTTTTTGATTTCCACATTCAGGTTATAATTCTGCTTGTTCATAGATTCATTGGGCAGAATACCTTGATTGCGCGTGTCGGTGAAAGAAAAACGGGCGTTCATCTTATCATTTCCACCGGTAGCGCTGACGGAGTTTGTATAGTTCAGAGCTGTACGGAAGAACTCATCGATTATATTTTCCTGTGGCAACATGGCGTATTCTTTATAAGACTCATCCCCGTAGAATTCATTACGCCAGTTGGGAATGATTTGTCCGGTCATTTTAGGTCCCCATGAACCGGTAGCTTCAAGCGCATATTGTCCATTGGTTCCTTGTCCGTATACATCTTGAAATTCATAAGAGTCATAGGCTTTGGTCATAGACACATAACCGTTGTATTCCAATTGCAGTTTTCCTTCCTTACCCTTTTTCGTTGTAATAACGATTGCACCGCTTTGTGCTCTCGAACCGTATAGGGCTGCCGCGTTAGCTCCTTTCAGAACTGAAATACTTTCAATATCGTCAGGATTGATATCGGCAGCTCCCGAAGAGTATGAAAACTGTGTATTGCTGTTCGAACTATCCAATACGGGAAGTCCGTCGACTACCCAAAGTGGGGAGTTATTACCGCTTAAAGAGTTAAGACCGCGGAGAACCACGCGGGTAGGACCGCCTACACCGCTACCGGATTGTGAAATCTGAACACCTGCCACTTTACCCTGCAATAGGTTGGACACGCTGCTGGAACGGTTTTCAGAGAACACATCCGTTTTTACTTCTTGCATGGCATAGCCCAATGCTTTCTTTTCTCTCTTAATACCCAGTGCGGTTACTACCACTTCATCCAGCATTTCGGTATCCTCTTTCAGATTGATGGTGAAAGAGTTTTTTCCTTTTATCGATATCTCCTGTGTGACGTATCCTACAAAGGAGATGACCAGTGTTCCATCTTCCGGCGCATCAAAACTGAATTTTCCGTCCATATCGGTAATGGCGCCTATGGTTGTTCCCTTTATAGATACATTTGCACCGATAACCGGACCGAAATTGTCATTTACCACACCTGAGATTCTTTTGTTCTGTAAGATGCTTTCAACGGATTCCGTTTCTTTCATTAAAACAGGCTCATTTGCCGTTGCATAACTGTGGAAGCAGCAAGCACCGGTCAATAACGAAAGCATTAGCATTCGTTTCATGTGCGTTTTTTTGTTCTTCATAATACTTTGGATTAATTAATAAATTACTTTTATTATATTATACAATAAGTATACTATTTTGTCTTACCGATATTGCCGGTAGCTTGCGCAGGTCTGTCTTTCATCTCCTGCACTTCCCACTTACCGTTAAAGCCGTCATATAGGATAGAGGAATTTTTGTCCTTACTTTCGTACACTTGGCCGTTTATGACCGGTTTTTCTTTTCCGTAGCTGAATGTTGTCTGCGTTTTACTGTTCCGGATGTATAGGCTTGCCGGGCGCTTGGTGTTCAGTTCCGCTTCAATCTTCCAGTCTCCGCATTGAAAACTGTTGCTGTCGGCATGCTTGATGTCTACGATCCGGTTCCCGTCCGCTTCCACTTGGATGATGGTGAGGATGCGGTTGGTCTTGCTGGGTGCATAGCTGGCTGTCAGCGACCAAGGGGCGGTAAAATCTTCACCGCGCACGCCTGCCTTCGTATTCGGTTCGGCGGCAAACTTGTCTGTTTGGCTGATGGTGCACTTCTGCTCACTGAACAGGCGGGCAACAGAGGTGTATCTGCTCTTTTTGTTGCGGGTTGTCAGTGTGGATGTCGCTTCGTCTATCTGGAATTTCACTGGGCTGTGCAGCAGCCAGTCCCAGCGGACAGCCTTGCCGGCTTCCAGCTCATCGTAGATCACTACGACATTGGGATGCAGCAGGAATATGTGACGGCGGTATTTCTTTAGCGGAGTCTCTCCAAAACCGTTTTCACGCGACTGTTCGAGGTTGTGGCTGGCGAAGTTCTTCTGCCACATGGGGTATTCGCTGATGCCGCAATAGGCATTGGACGCGTCACCCAGAGCGTAGGAAATGTGCTCACCGTTGAACATACGGACGATGTCTCCGTAGGCGCGTGTGGTGAACGGCTGACCGATGCCGTCTACCAGCAAGGTGTTGTGGGCGCGTGTATTGCGGTAGGACAACAGATTGTGCGGATCGGAAAAGTTCATATAATGACCTACTGCATGATAGATGGCTTTGCCGCCGTAGTGCAGGTTGAAGGCGTTTTGATTGGAATGTGTGTGGCTGCCGGAACCGAACGCGCCGGAACGGAAGCTGAGGCTGATATTATGCTTATAGTTTTTCAGGTCGTTGTTGGCTATCATTTCGCCGGTGTCTTTGAACCATACGGCTTTGGGGGCATCCGATGGTAACTCGGCTTTCGGGGGGCGTTGCTTGCCGCATGCCATGCGGTAGAGGCGTGTTTCGGATTCCGTCTTATAACGGTTGTTGATGGACGAATACCATGCGGCATAGGGGTCTCCGGTGGTACGTGCCATGAAGTCGGCAAAGGCGCTTCGGATACGCAGGGGCTTGCCGTTGTTCTTCTCATGTCCGTCACCGAAACCGGCGCTCAATGACCGGGGTTGCCAGCTATACAATAGGGCAAGACCGGCGTTCTTATACCAGGGGTGTTGCATGAAGTCCGTTTTCGTCAGGTAGCTGAATAAAGAGGGAACGTAAGCCAGAGTGACGGCATTGGCGCTGAAATAGCTTGTTCCGTTGTGCCATGAGCCGTCGCGGTTGAAACCGGATGCCGGAGCACGCGCCGTCCATAGCTCGTAGCTATATTCCAGATATTCTTTGGCAAGCGGGTATTTGTCGTACATCACCAGTGCCGCTTGCATGAAGTGACGGAAAGCGAATTGCCAGAAATGATTGTCGAAGATATGGGTTTCTTCTTTCTCTATCATGTGTTTTTTATAATAGAGTGACAATACGTCCATAATGATGCCTTCCATTTGCTTGCGCTCTTGCGGAGTGAAGCGGTCGTAACAATTTTCGTAGGTGCACGCCAGAGTGTAAATCAGTTCTCCGGCATTGAAGTCATTGTTGATGACTTTCTTGTCGGGTTCCACTGCCAGCAGGCAACGTACGTTCTGCACCATCTTATCGGCGTACACATCCAGTTGCAGCATTTGGTAAGCGGTATTCAGATTGTCACATTCGGCAGCCATGCGGGTGATCTGCCTGTATGGCTTGGTGTCGTTGGTGTAATTGGAGCCGAGTGCATTACGCGAATCGTTGATCATATTCTCGAATTCCGGATTGGAGCGCACTTTCTTGCGCGCCTTTTCCAGATTACCGTTCAGGAAGCAATAGATGCGGGGGTATGCCTGAGGAATGTTGTTCAGGAAAACATTTGCTTCGGGGGTGACGAATTGAGGTATGTCATCGGTTACAGTGAAGCTGTAAGTTTTGCTCCAAGGGAGTTCTTTGCCTTCTTTGCTCACCGAACGCACGCGCCAGTACCATGTGCCGCTTTCCAGCACCTTGTGCGGGTTGAACATGCACCAGGGTTTGGGCTGTGACAGGAGGGTACTTGCGTCCGAAAAGTCTTTGCTTCGCGACAGGTTGAATTGCAGGTAGTCCGACTGCTTGGCGCTTTGGGGCACTAACAGCGGGGCAGGGTTTATATATAAGGTGTGTCCTTGCTGCGGATACGGGGTTTCGCGCACATTCTCGTGTACGCAAATTATGTTTCCGGCCTGTACGGTAATCAGTGTCAGACAGAATGTCAAGAGGATAAAAAGCTGTTTTTTCATTTTATATTGTTCTTAAATGGATTCCAAGTCAACGAAAACAAAGTTATCGGGTTGATGTGAAAATGGCTTGTAAGGGCGTCAAATGAATTGCCACTTAGGTCTAAAACCTTTTCACTTTTGTAGAATAGGCTTTTGAATCTGTACAATTTTCCCTGTTTGTCTCATATTAGGGTGAAATTTTACATTATTTTGATAGTTCCGATACCGCTATGACTATTCTTTTTCAACACAGATAGTCGCCGCTTTACTTTCATTGCCTTCCTGATCAAGCGATATTACCTTTAATATTAAATAATCGGTATCTTTGAGCTCTGAAGCTGTATATTCGTATATCGGTTGTTTTATGCCTGTTGCTATTAGCTCGTATTCGGGATTATTGTTACGGGTACGGTATATGGAGTAGGCAGTAGCATCTTTGGAGGATTTCCATTGTAGGAAAACGGTATCTCCGTTGAAGTCGGCTTTCAGTTCCTGCGGGGCTGCTATTGTCTTATATGGTGGGATGTCTGTTGCCACATAAGTCTGTCTGGCCTTTGTGCGGAATGATATCTTGTCTTTTCCTATCGGTTGATATTTAACTGTTGCTCCATCGGCATCTTTCAAGACAGACCGGGCTATATTTGGGTATTTCAGTATGCAGATGTTATTCTGTCCGGATAGAATTTCAGTTTGCACAAGTTGCCCTTTTTTCCAGTTGGCGGATACTTCGAAATTACCGCGTGCGGTAAGTCCTTTGAATGAACCGTCTTTCCATGCATCGGGTAGGGCGGGCAGGACATGTATATATCCCTCATGGCTTTGCAGCAACATTTCTGCTATACCTGCCGTTCCGCCGAAGTTGGCGTCAATCTGGAAAGGGGAACGAAGAACGGCAAGACAGGTTGTCCAGAGGTTTTCGTGAACACCGTTTGCCAACAGGGCGGTAACGAGATTGTGTGCGCGGTTACCTTCTTTGGTACGTGCCCAGAGATTTATTTTGTGTGCCATAGACCAGCCGGTAGATACATCACCGCGACGATTGAGAGAGACTTTGGCGGCATCGAGCCATGCCGGAGTATTTTCGTTGATCAGGGTACCGGGATAGAGGCCGATGAGTTGTGAGATGTGACGGTGGCTTTGTTCCAATACGATATCGCCATAGTGTTGCTCTTCGCGATATTCCTTTATTTGGCCGGAGTTCCCTATCTGTACAGGATCCAGGCGTTTGCTTTGCTCTTTAAAAAGTCGGATGTTTTTATTACGGTCTCCTAATAGAGCTGCGGCACGAATGGCATCCTGATGATTTTCGTATATCATTTGCTGGTCGAAAGCACAACCGATGGTAGGATAGGGGCGGTTAGTGGCTTTGGCATACTGCTCTGGCGATGCGGACGGGCTGGCAAGCAGGAGCCCGAGTGTGTCGGTGGTCACTTTGCTCAAAAAATCGGCTACGCCCAGTACGGCAGGATAGGATGTTTCTTTCAGGATTTGCCTGTCATTGGTGAAAGCATAATACTCCCAGAAAAGTTTGGATGTGAAAGCTGCCATACCGGGACCTGAGTGCCCGCCGGGCATTCCTACCATATAGGCGCCTGCTCCTGTACCCATTGTCCAGCCGTTGCCACCCGGCTTCCCGGAGAAATGTTGCGGATGATGCATTTTGATGAATTTAGATGCGAATTGCTCAGCCATAGGTCTATAAGCTTTGTGATAATCTGCATAACTTTCGAAAAGTTCTATTAAGTTGGTATTGAAGGCGGGCCAATAGTTCATTTGTATGTTGATGTTGTGGGTATAGTTACCATTCCATGGAGCCAGTTCGTACTGGTTCCATACGCCTTGCAACGTGGGAGGTAATGTTCCTTTACGTGCGCTGCTGATGAGCAGGTAGCGTCCGTAATGAAAGAACAGTTCTTCCAAGTAAGTATCGTGCTTCCCTTGTCTGTATGCAGTCAACAGGCGATCGGTGGGAAGCGGGCTCTTTTTGCCGATATTCAGTTGTACTCTTCCTGTAAGGGAGGAGAAGTCGCTGATATGAGTTGCGCGTAGCCGGTCATATCCTTTTTGTACGGCTTTTGTGAGACGTTGGGATATTTCTGCATGCGGGTCGGGGCATCCTTTAAGCTTTTCGGAAGGCTTGGCGGAGAACACTTGAGGCGATAAACGGTAGTTGGTTCCTAAAGCCAGAAGTATAACAGCCGAATCGGCATTTTCTACCCGAATAGTACCATGATCCGCGTTAGAGTCATTCCGAGCGGATATGCTGCCGTTTACCGGTATCACTTTGATTTGCGCCTCATAAATCAGTTTCAGATATTCGGTCCTTCCTCTCAGGGTAATCATATCGTCTTTGGCGAAGACTTTTCCTTCCCGTCCGTTATAGCTGAAACGGGTTTGTGTAGGCCCACTCAGATACCCTATGGTCATGGTGTCTGTACGTTGCAGAGGACCGAAAGGAACGAGATGTGCTATTTGAGGCCGAACATTGAAAGAGAGGCTTCCGGGTTTGTCGGCAGTCAGCTTGATGACTAATACATTGTCGGGATAACTCATAAAATATTCGCGATGGTATTTTATGCCCTGGTATTCGTAGCTGACTTCGGCAATACCTTTGTTGAGGTTCAGGCTACGGCGGTAGTTGGTACGGAGGTCGTGGAAGAAGTCCAGATACAAATCACCGAATGAAGTTTGTGTCTCAGCTCTCCAAAGCCCGCGTATATACAAGGTCTTATCGGTCAGTTGTAACCTTTCGGTGCTTGTACCGCCGAAAATACTTGCTCCCATGTAACCGTTTCCGATAGGTAGTGACCAGCGTTCCCAATCAATGTCTATGGGACGTTCGGACTCGTTGATGGGAATTACACCACCTCTGTTGTTTGCGGGTTCGTTGTACCAGAGTTCGTAATCGATGGCAGGAGAGGTTGTGGTCTCATGCTGCGCTTGTATATCGACTACATAAAGCAAGCACAATAAAGCTGTCAGAAATTTCTTACTGTTGTTCATAATGAATGTTTTTACTTACCGTTTGAAACAAAGGTAGAGAAGTTACCGCTTCTTGGCTTGTGATGGTGTATAATAAAAAGTGAGACGGGTATAAACCTGTCTCACTTTTGTAGAATAGACTTTTAATCTTGTCTGAAAAAAACTATTTTCCGTACTCTGACGGCAGGCAACCAAAGTATTTTTTAAAACTGGTGGCGAAATAGGACGGAGTGTTGAAACCCACCATTCCACTGATTTCCGAAACTGTGTATTTCCCTTCTTTCAGCAGCTTGGATGCCTGGTTGAAACGCATCTTGCGAATGAAGTCATTGGCCGATTCTCCCGTCAGCGCTTTCATCTTGATGTGCAGGTTGGAACGGCTCATGCACATTTCGCGGGCGAATATCTCGGTGGAAAACTCTACATTGTCCATGTGCTTCTCCACAATGGCTATTGCTTTCTTCAGCAGCTCTTCGTCCAACGGATTAAGCGCTACTTTTTCGGGCTCTACTTTCAAGGAATTGGAATAGTGTTCGATAGCCCGGTAGCGGGTGCGGAACAGGTTCTTGATCTTGGTAGCGATCATTATCATTGAGAAAGGTTTGGGAATATAGTCGTCCGCACCTACTTGCAGTCCTTCCAATTGTTCTTTCAGGTCGGTTTTGGCAGACAATATGATGACAGGTATATGGCAGGTGCGCAGGTTCTGTTTTATCTGTTTGCATAGCTGCAGACCGTCCATAACGGGCATCATGACATCCGTCAGTATGAGGCCCACCTCTTGCTCCTTCACAATGGACAACGCTTCCTCTCCGTTTTCTGCTTTCAGTATATGGTAGGTTTTGCCCAACTCCTCACATAGGTATTGGCGGATGTCCGGATTGTCTTCCACAATCAGGATGCTTTCTTTGTTTTGTCCGTCTTTAGCTGCCGTCTCGTCCGGGGTTGTTTCGCCTTCCGAAATCTCTTCGTCTTCCGTATCGATGACATACATGTCCCGGTTGTTGGTGGTGTAGACTCTCTGTTCCTCGATGGATTCGGACTCAACCAGTTTCTCTTCCGAAAGGTATGCCGACTCCTCGGTGGGCAGATAGATGGAGAAAGTGCTTCCGACGCCTTCTTCGCTCTCCAGTTCGATACGCCCATGATGCAGCTCCACGAGGCGTTGCACCAGTGATAGCCCGATGCCGCTGCCCAAGTGCTCGTTGTCTGCCTGATAGAAGCGTTCGAAGATTTTGCCCTGTTTGTCAATGGGGATGCCGCTTCCCGTATCCTTTACCTGAAGGAGCAACTCGTGATTCTCTTCCTTCAAGGTCACTGTGATGCTCTTGCCTTCACCTGTGTATTTGAAGGCATTGGAAAGCAGATTGTTTACAATCAGTTCCATATAATCCGGATCACAGAATATCTCACGTCCTTCTGCATTGGAACTGAGGTTATAGGCTATCCGTTTGCGTTGGGCCAGACGTTCATAGAACAGGAAATTCTTTTCGACCACATTGTGTATCAGATTGAGCCTTACTTTCAAATTGAACACACCTAATTCGGCGCGTCGGTAGTCCATTAGTTGGTTCACCAAATGCAGCAGTCGGTTGGTATTCTTCTGTACATGTTCCAGTTGCCTGTGCAGCCACCGGTCGCTTACTTTGTCCAGCATTTCCTGTACCGGGGCGAGAATCAGGGTGAGTGGGGTGCGCAGCTCATGGGAAATGTTGATGAAGAAACGCAGTTTCATTTCGCTCACTTCTTTCTGTCGCTCTTTGTCCACGCGTTCCATTTGCAGTTTCGCTTCCATGCTTTTGCGCAACCAGAAATAACGGAATATAAAAATGGTGATGGAGACAAAAGCGATGACGAACAGCAGGATAGCCCACCACGTTTTGTACCAGACAGGAAGCACCACGATTTCCAGTTCTGTGGGCGTTTCATTCCATTTCCCGTCGCTGTTGGCGGCTTTTACAAGGAAATGATAGGTGCCCGCCGGCAGGTTGGAGTAGGACACTGTGCGCAGGCTGTTGGAGTAGGACCATTCTTTGTCGAAGCCTTTCAGCATATAGGCGAATGTGTTGTGATTGCCTGATATGTAGTTGGATACGACGAAATCCAGTGAAAACATGGACTGTTTGCTCGACAGTGTGATGCTTTTTGTCCCGCTGATATCTGTCTTCAATATGCCGGTGTCGTCATTGGGAAAGACCCTTCGGTTGAACAGGTGCAGTTGGGTGATAACAACCGGTGGAGTGTATGGATTGTCCACTATCTGTTCCGGATGGAACAGGGTGATGCCGTTGATGCCGCCGAAATACATTTGTCCGTCTGATGTCCGGTAATGGGCGTTGTTGGTGAACTGGTTGCTTTGAAGCCCGTCGCTGTCTGCATAATTGCGGAATTTTGCCGTATTCGGTTGGAAACAACTCAGCCCTTGATTGGTGCTTAACCATAAATTGCCCGATGAGTCTTCCAGAATTCCATGTACGACATTATTAGGCAATCCATGTGCTGTGGTATATTGTCTGGTTTCTTTTTTACTTTCGTCAAAGCGGTAGATTCCGTTTCGTGTTCCAATCCAGAAGATCCCGTTACGAGCTTCATGTATACAGTTTATGGACTTATAGTTAAGAGGTGAGCTTTCCGGTATTATCATCGTGTTTAGCAAACCGTTGTCTTTTTCCGTATATACCGACAGTCCTTTTTCTCCGCCAATCCAAAGGCGTCTTTTGCTGTCTCGAAGAAAATAAGTGAACTGATCCTCTGCCAATGGCTGTCCGTCTATTTGTGAGTTTATGGATTGGAATGTTTTGTTCCGGGGATTAAAACGGACAAGCATGGACATGCCGGTCATCCATAACTCTCCGTTTGCGGCAGGTTCTATGTCATATATGTTTTTTACTTCTTCATTATGGAATATTTCTATTTGTCCGGATTTACGGTGCAGAATACCGAGTCCGCCCGTATGTGTGCCTATATAGACCAAATCATTGGCTTCATCTATATATATGTCTTTTATGTCATTTGACATGAGGCCTTCTTCTCTCATGTAATGCGTAAATTGCTGTGTATGGGGGTTGTAATGATTCAAACCGCCGTTATTTGTTCCTATCCAGATTCCTTTTTGAGCATCTTCTTTGATACATCCTATTGTATTGCAGTTCAACGAGTTCTTCTTTGCTGTAAATTGTATGTTATGGAAACGGTTTTTAAGTGGATGATAATAATTCAGCCCTCCATAATAGGTTCCTAACCACATGCCGCCATGGGCATCCATGAAAATGTCGCGAATGGATGTTTGCGATAAACTTCCGCTGATTTCTATGTTGCTGGTATGGTTATTAAATGAATCATGCTTTTCATCATATATACTTAGTGAATTGAGGGTACCTATCCATAACCTGTTTTGCGGATCAAGTGTGAGTGAGCGTATATAATTGGAACTTATGCTGTTTGGGTTCTTCGGATTATTGACATAATTGGTGATTTCCTGAGTCTGTAAATTAACTTTGTATAATCCATGTCCCTCTGTCCCTATCCATAGAAGAATAGGCGATTGCTGTAAAATGGAGAGAATTTGTTTGCCTTTTAGTTTATCGGGCATGATGCTTTTTAAAGTCTTGTCGGAGATAGAGTAGGAAAACACGCCTTTATAGCTCCCGATATAAATATGATTGTCCTGCTTTGCAATAGCAGTCGGCAGGATATTCAGTAGTGAAGGGTGCAGAGGATTGTCTGAAAAACAGTGTGTTTCAGTATCGAATGTCAGCAGGTTTTCATTTTGGTTTGTGTAGAGAAGCAACTGCTTTTCATTTATTTCGATGATGCCGTTGATGGCGAGCGTCTTTTTATTTTTGGAATATCTGAAATTCTGAAATCTGTCTTGTTCGGTATCGTAAAGCGATAATCCTTCCTCTGTGCCGGCCCATATTCTTCCTTGGGTGTCTGTAATGCATGCTCTGACGATCACGCTGCCGATGCTATGCGGGTCCGACTCATTATGCCGGTAGATAGTAAAATCGTAACCGTCATATTTGTTCAGTCCGTCATAAGTGGCAAACCACATATTGCCTTGTTTGTCTTGGGTAATATCGAATACTGTGTTTTGCGACAGCCCCTCGTTGACTCCGATATGAATAAAGTTAATTGACTCTATGGCCCGCACACGAAGCGGGTATATAAATATCCAAAGTAAAATGGATAAGAAGACAGATTTTGTCATGGTTTGTTGATTTATATCATTAATCATCCATTGGCCCTCATTTGTTCTTGATATATTCCGAGGGTAAACAACCGAAATACTTCTTGAAACTGGTGGCAAAGTAAGACGGGGTACTGAATCCTACCATTACACTGATTTCCGCTACTGTGTATCTTCCCTCTTTCAAAAGTTTGCATGCTCTGTTAAAACGTATCTTGCGGATGAAGTCATTGGTTGATTCACCTGTCAGAGCTTTCATTTTCAGGTGCAGGCTGGAACGGCTCATACACATTTCACGTGCAAACTCCTCGGTAGAGAACTCCACATCGTCAAGGTGCTGTTCCATAATTTCCATAGCCTTTTTCAACACTTCTTCATCCAGAGGACTGAGGGTCAGTTTCTCCGGTTCTATCTCCAGCGAATTTGAATAGTATTGGATAGCTCGATAGCGTGTGCGGAACAGGTTTCTTATTTTCGTTGTCACCAGTGTCAGGGAGAAAGGTTTGGGAATATAATCGTCCGCACCCATATGCAACCCTTCTAATTGTTCTTCTAAATCGGCTTTGGCCGATAAGATTATGACTGGAATATGACAAGTGTTTAGGTTCTGTTTGATTTGCTTGCATAGCTGCAGGCCGTCCATTACGGGCATCATGACATCCGTCAATATAAGATTTATTTCCTGCTCTTTCATTATTTCCAATGCGTCTTTGCCATTTTTCGCTTCCAGAACATTGTACAATTTGCCCAGTTCTTCACAGAGGTACTGGCGGATGTCCGAATTGTCTTCTACAATCAGGATGCTTTCTTTCTGCCGAGGTTTTGTTGGTTTTTCCGGTTCTTCTTCCGTTTCTTCTTCGGAGGCTTCTTCGGCGTCTGCAACATACATTTCCTGTGGATTGACAGAGCAGCTTTGTTCTATTTCTGCTATGGTGCTTTCCTGCTGAAATTCTTCCGGACGATAAAACTTCTTGTCAATAGGCAGGAAAATGGAAAAGGTGCTTCCAACGCCTTCTGCACTGTCCAGTTCGATATGTCCATGATGAAGTTCCACCAGGCGTTGCACTAACGAAAGTCCGATACCGCTGCCGGTATGACTGCTTTTGACTTGATAGAACCGTTCGAATATCTTTTTCTGTTCTTCCAAGGGTATTCCGTTGCCGGTATCTTTGACTTGTAAAAGAAGGTTGTTTCCGGTATCTTTCAATGATACAGTGATACTCTGCCCTTCTTCTGTGTGCTTAAAAGCATTGGATAACAAATTATTCACAATCAGCTCCAGATAATTGGGATCACAGAGTATTTCTTTATCTTCCACTTCCGAGCAGAAGTCATATTGTATTCCCTTTCGTTGTGCCAACGCTTCATAGAACCGAAAGTTCTTTTCAATAATCCGGTGTACTTGGGACGGTTTTACTTTCAGACCGAAGACTCCCAGTTCGGCTTTCCTGTAATCCAACAGTTGATTAACTAGATGCAACAACCGGGTAGCATTTTGTTTCATCAGTTCCAGTTGCTTGTGTTGCCACCGGTCATTCACTTTGTTGAGCATTTCATGGAGCGGAGCCAGTATCAAGGTGAGTGGGGTGCGCAGTTCGTGGGAGATGTTGATGAAGAAACGTAGCTTCATTTCGTTTACTTCTTTTTGTCGTTCCTTGTCTATCTGTGCCATTTGTATCTCAGCTTTCATGCTTTTCCGAATCCAAAAATAGCGGAAGACGAAAACTGTGGCGGCTATGAAAGCTGCTGCAAACAAGAGGGATGCCCACCAGGTTTTGTACCAGGCAGGCAGAATGATAATCTCCAGCTCGGTGGGTGTTTCATTCCATTTGCCGTCATTGTTGGCTGCTTTTACGAGAAAACGGTAAGTGCCTTGCGGCAGGTTTGAATACGAGACCACGCGTTGCGAGTTTGTATAATACCATTCCTTGTCGTATCCGTCAAGTTTGTAGGCAAAGGTATTATGAGTGCCTGAGGCGTAATTGGATACCACAAACTCCAACGAGAACATGGATTGTTGGGCGGTGAATGTAATGCTACGTGTTTCATTGATGTTTCTCTCCAGTATTCCTGTTTCATCATCCGGAAAAACGATCTTGTTGAAAAGCCGTAACTGAGTGATGACAACCGGTGGTATATATGGATTATCTACCACTTCTTCCGGGCGGAATGTCGTAATGCCGTTAATTCCGCCGAAATACATTTGTCCGTCAGCGGTTCGTTGGCAGGCAGCCGTAAACTGATTGCTTTGTAGCCCGTCATTGTTAGTGAAGTTACGGAACTTTCCGGTAGAGGGGTGCAGACAACTGATACCTTTGTCGGTACTAATCCAAAGTTTTCCATAAGAATCCTCCAATATCCCATGTACTACATTATTGGGCAGTCCATGCGCTGTTGTGTATAGAGTGACTTCCTGGCTTTTTTCATTCAGGCGGCAGATGCCGCTTCGAGTACCTATCCAGAATGTTCCATCGTGTGCTTCATACAGACAATTGATGAATTTACGGCTGATGGAGTCTAATGCAGGTATCGGGTAGTTGTGTAATTTTCCGTTTTGCTCGGTATAGGCAAACAGTCCTTTTTCGCTGATGAGCCATAAGCGATGTTTGCTGTCGCGAAAAAAGTTCGAAACGCGTTCCCGGAGAAACGGCCGCCCGTCTGATTGGGTGGTTATGCTGGAAAAAGATAACTGCGAGGGGTTGAACCTGAGAATGGAACTCATGCCGCTCATCCAGAAATCTCCTGTTTCTGTCGGCTCGATGGCATAGATATTTTTTTCCCTGCTGTTTCGGTTGTAGGTCTCTATCTGTCCCGACCGGCGATGAAGAATGCTGAGACCTCCGGTATGTGTACCGATGTAAACCTGTTTGTTCGCTTCATCTATGTAGATGGCTTTCACATCATTCGATCCAAGCCCTTCCTTTTGGGTGTAGTGGGTGAATTTCCCGGTTTGGGGGTTATAGTAATTTACTCCGCCTCCATTAGTTCCTATCCAAAGGCCTTTCTGTGCATCTTCCCGGATGCAATTGATGATGTTGCTGTTCAGCGAATTGGGTTTGGCGGTGAATTGCAGATTCCGGAAGCGGTTTTTCAGCGGATGATAATAATTGATTCCTCCGAAATAAGTGCCCAGCCACATTCCACCCTGTGTGTCCATGAAGATGTTACGTACGGACATTTGCGAAAGACTTCCGTTTTCCAGCGGGTCGCTGGTGTAAATGTTGAAGTTGTCTTCTTGCTCGTTGTAAATATTCAGGGAGTTGATGGTGCCTATCCACAGCCGGTGCTGGGAGTCGAGTGCAAGTGAACGTACATAATCGGAGCTGATGCAATTAGCCGTTTTGGGCGTATGACTGTAATTTTTGATTGTCCCTGTTTGCGGATTGTATAGAAAAAGTCCGCCTCCTTCGGTGCCTATCCAAATCCGGGTGGGTGATTGCTGCAGAATGGCTGTGATATTTTTATCTTTCAGATTGTCACTTAATACGAAGCTGCTCAGTGTGTTTGCTGCGAGGGAATAAGTATAAACTTTGTTGTTGCTGCCGATATAGATGTAATCTCCTTGCCGGGCCACAACCGTAGGCGAAAGGGATTCTAAGGAAGATTCCGGCATTTTACAGGAGAACTGCGAGGTTTCGGTGTTGAACAGTAGCAGCTTTTTTTTGTTGGAAAACAGCAGTAATTCGTGATTGTTGAACTCCACGATGCCATTGATGGGTACTTGCTCCCCTCTGTCTTCAGAAGAGAAGTTCTCAAATCGGTCTTTGTCGGCATTGTAGAATGAAAGTCCGCTATCGGTTCCTATCCATATCTTGCCCAGCCTGTCGGCGGTGCAGGTGCGGATGATATCGTTGCTGATGCTGTGCGGGTTGTGTTCATCGTGTTGATAAACGGTAAAGTCGTAGCCGTTGTATTTATTCAGCCCGTTATAGGTGGCGAACCACATGTTTCCCTGTTTATCCTGTGTGATGCCGAATATGGTACTTTGCGAAAGCCCTTCATTCAGACCGATGTGGACGAACTTGATCGGTTCTGCGTTTTGTGAACGGAGGGGCGCGAACAATATGCAGCACCCGATGAAAAATAATATATATTTTGTCATGTCCGATGAAGAATAAGGTTATTGGGCAAAGATATGGAATTATTTTTCAATATGATAGCTTTGCGGCTTATATTTGTTCGCGTCCGTTACCTACGGATTCAGCGGCTTGAGGCGCGAGTTGAAAGCGGCCGATGGTCTGCCTGTTCCATGACGAGGTATTCTCCATTTATCTTATCATAGAGTATAGACGAACTACGGTCGGCAGGCACATAGGATTGTCCGCCCAGCACAAGGGAGGCGTTGCCATAGTGAAAGGACGACTTCTTCATGCTGTGCGTTACGTTCAGCATGGCAGGTGAAGAAGCATCCAGCCCGGCCTCTATCGTCCAGTAACCGCAGGTCAGGATATTTCCGTTACGTTGTATCTTGACGGGAGTATCGTTGTCGGGTTTTATCTGGATGACGGCAAGTATGCGTGTCTTTGCTTTTCCGTCGATGCAAGCCGTCAGGTGCCACTGGTTGGGATAGGTAGTATCGGATGCTTCGGTAGGCGGTACGGTGAAACGGTCGGTTTGCGACAGGGTTATCTGTTCGTTGCTGAACAGGCTGGTAGTGGCGGTGAAAGCTTTTTCCGTATTGCAAGTGGTTACCGTTTGCCGGTTGCTGTCGATGCTGAACTCGGTGGGGCTGTGTAGCAGCCAGTCCCACCGTACGGCTTCTTTGGCCTCCAGCTCATCGTAAATGACGACGATGTCGGGGTGTAGCATCAGTACGTGGCGGCGGTATAGAGTGAGCGGTGTGGAACCGAACCCGTTCTCTGGGGTTTGTGTGATGCCGGCTGCTTTGAAGGCTTCCACCCACATGGGATCTGTGCTGATGCCGGAGTATGCTTTGGAAGCGTCACCCAAGCAGTAGGAGAGGTTGTCACCTCCCATGGCGCGCATCACGTTGCCGTAGCCTTGCATGGAGTAAGGCTGTCCGATGCCGTTGACCAGAATCGTGTTGTGGGCGCGGGTGTGGCGATAAGACATCAGGTTGTGGGCATCGGAGAAGCTGGTGTAGTAGCCACTGCTGCGATATACATTTGCGCCGCGGTAGAGCAGGTTGAACGCATTTTGGTTGGAGGCCGTATGGCTTCCCGAACCGAATGTGCTGGAACGGAAGGCTAGCGCCAAGTCGTTCCGGGGATTCGTCAGGTCACTGTGTATCGCTACTTCACCCGCATCTTTGTACCAGATGAGTTTCGGGCAGTCTGCCGGAAGTTCCGTTCCATAGGAGAGCGTATTGCTTGCCATACGGTAGAGACGCATGTCGTTGTCGCGGACTAAAGTCTTTGCCGCTTGCCGGGCATACCAGCCTGCATATCCGTCTTCCGTTTCTCGTGCCAGAAAATCGGCGAAAGCCGCATATTGGTAGGTTGACGTGGTATATTTTTCACTATTATCACCGAAACCGATATTCCTGGATTCCGGCGGGCAGGTGAAAGTGAGCGCCTGTCCGGCATTTCGATACCAGGGATGCAGCAGGAAGTCTTTGCGTGTGATGTGCGAGAGGAGCATCGGCATATAAAACAGTGTATACACATTGTTGTTGAAATAGCCTGTTCCGTTGGCCCACATTCCGTCCCGGTTGAAGCCGGAAGCCGGTGCGCGGGCTGTCCACAGTTCATAGTAATATTCCATTATGGGCAACACTTCATCTTGCAGGGCTTCATTATCGTAGAGCAGGAAAGTGGCTTGAAAGAGTACACGCAGGTTTTGTTGCCAGAAATGATTATCGAAGATGCGGTTTTCCTGCGTACCCTGTTGTTGCGGATAATAAAAGCGCAGTACACGCATCAACAAGTCTTCTACACTTTGGCGTTCTTCGCTGCTCAGTCGTTTGTAGAGCAAATCGTAGGGCTTGAGGAAGCAGTAAGCGATGTTGGTGCTTCCGAAGTTGTCGGCAAACAGGACGGCATCGCTCACAGGGGTGTTGAGCAATAGTTGCAGCAGTTCGTGCAGGCGTTTGGCATAGGTCTCCTGCTGTGTCAGATAGTAGGCTTGATAAAGGCTTTGTACGTATCTTTTGATGACATTGATTTGGCTGTATGGGTTGCCGATGGCAGTCAGGTCTGCTTTGAGGGCATCGGCAGCGTTTTGGATCAGTCGCTGGTATTCGGAATGTGAGCTTGCTTCTTGTCGTGCTTCCTGAATTCGGTCGTCCAGAAAGCAGTAGAGGCGAGGGTAAGTGTGGGGTGCATATTGTCGGAATGTTTCGAACGGCGGGGTAACGAAAACGGGAGTCGTTTCTTTTACTTCGAATGGATGGATCTCGCTCCATGCTTCTTCGGTTCCGTCGGCGGAGATGTTGCGAAAACGCCAGTACCATGTGCCGTTTTCCAGCTTTTTATGGGGGTTGAACATACACCACGCTACGGCTTGTGAGGTGACGGTTTCGGGTGTATCGAAGTTTTTGCTGCGTGAAAGGGAGAATTGCAGCTTGGCGCCGGTCTTCATGGTTTGTGGAACGATGAGGGGCGAGGGGTTCAGATAAAGTTCATTGTCTGCTTTGGGATAAGGTTTCTCTCGTATCTTGTCATGATAGGCATCAAGTGCTTCGGGGGGTTCGGTGTCGGTGGAAGCCGGTTGTTCGGGCATTGCATCGTCATGGCAGGCGCAGAACAACAGTAGGACAGCAAAGAGATATGGCAATAACCGTAGGCAGGAACTTTGTTTCATAATGGTATATTCTATATAGTTGCTAATGCTTTGAAAATAACAGCTTGCGATTCTTAGGCGTTTTCATGTAAGGAAGCCGTCGTTTTTGTTAGAAGGCTTTTTCTCTTTTTTAATTTAGGGGAATGTTAATATTTAGCTTTGTCATTCAGAACGAAATGGAAGAATTACTTGTTTTTATGAATAGTGAGAGAGGAGATTCTTCGCTGCGCTCTGAATGACAAAACTTAATGAAGAAAGGCAAGGATGAAAGGGGCTTGCCTTTCTTGGAATTGATATAAGGCCGTTAATGGGAGTTAGAAAGTCAGGACGGCACGAACATAATATCCGCCATTCGCTCTTTGGGTTCTAGCAATCCCGTAAGAATTTGCCTGCTCAGCTTTGTCTGCTTCTTTGAGATTGATCCCTAAAGGAGCATAGCTAAGCTCTTTGGTCTTGTATAGAGTACTACTTAGATATACTCCTGTATTAACAGCTTTACCGCTTGCTGCTATTAATTTATCGGTAATAGTTGTCTCGGCTTGATATATTCTTTGAAGTTGGGCTATTGAGGGAAAATACCAACCGCTTGTTGTATTGCTGGTTATTTTTGGGGACCAATTGCTACATTCTGTATTAGCAGGGAACTTTTCTGAATCAGTTGTTACAGCTGTGATAGCTTTTGAATTTTTATATCCTAATAATTCTTTGGCTATCTGCTCTGGACCTGTACTTGTTGGGACTGCTACGCCTTCAATCGTATTTGTTAAATTATTACCGGTGAGATTAGATGATCCGTCATACCATTTAGCGGAAATATCGTTCAATGCCACTACCCATCCTCTTACTTTGTCTTGCAGGTTGCTTCCTTCGTAGTTTTCTAAAACGTCATCCGCTGCCAAGTCAAAAATAACACCGGCTACGGTTTTTTCACCATTTAGCTCTGTGGACCAAGTGCCGTCAGTGTAGAAGTAATCTCCTACTTTCGGTGCATTTGGATCTTCAGGCTTACCGTCAACGGTTACATCCACAGTAATATCTTGTTCTTTAGAGAGGTTGGCTTCGCCATTAATTTCATTATTCGGTTTAATATTAAATCCTCCTTTGATAGTTCTTGTTACAGTTTCGGAAGGTTCGGAGCCCGGTTTGACAAAACTTATTTTGATATCATCATTGAACTTTGCTGTTTCGGGATCTTCAATGAACAAGAATGTTGAGAAATAAGCGTTTTCAGCTTTGGATACTCCGGTTGCTTTCACGGGCGTCTTGGAACCGGCAGCTTTACCTGTCAACATGTTGAACTCTCCCGGCATATTAAATTCTATATCCATTGTTGTGATTTGGTTTGCCCATCCATCGTTACTCTCAGGTTTCAGGTTCAGTTTGGCAAACGGACGCTTCAAAGTAATGCTTGGTGTTTGAGAATCGTCAATGTAGGCTTTAGGAAGTACACCATAGAAGGCATCGGCAGCGGCATTGTTGAACAATTTGGCGTTGTTGGCCGGCGTGTCGGCATCTACCTTTACACTGATACCTTGCAGATTGGTTGTGTTGTAGTACTTATCGGCATATCTTTCACCGGATTTACTTACATTATTATCTACATAATCTGCCCAGAACAAGCAATTGTAATCTACGTCACTGCCTACTGTAAAAGTGAATGATATTTTGGTATCATCTGCACCTACCAGTTTTTCTATACGGGCTAGCTCTGAATTGTTTGCACTGTTCACGACGGAGAGG
>OGXK01000185.1_pt1 | contig 30160 bp, 31 predicted proteins | sample 1576261 | NCBI WGS metagenome assembly OGXK01 (sample SAMEA3541581, study PRJEB24748) | human gut metagenome | biome: human gut; feature: human-associated habitat; material: faeces | place: China | collected 2012 | reverse complement strand
AAAAAACTGACCTCCAATCGTTAGATTTTTGGTCTAACATTTGGGGGTCAGTTCAAGTGACAAACTGCTCGGCTGATTTTCGATATTGTTATTCGTCCATAACCTCTAACATCATCCTGGCACCCAGCTTAAAGCTATTTTGGAACAGCAGGCATTCTGCCATGGTCTGATACTCACGAACAGCGTCCGTATATCGAGAGAACAGCTCCTTCTGCTCATCTGTCATGGTAGCCTGAAGCTTTTCTTCATTTCGAGTAATCATGCGAAGCACTTCCCTGTATTCCTTGCAGACGTTTGTGTCGTATTCGGTCGGTTCGATGTTGCCATACCAAAATTCTTCCAGAAGTCTCATACGGCATTCTCCCCATAGATCAACTCTTGGAGGATGATTTTCTCTGCACGATTGTGGATGTTGTTCATGGCTCCGACCCATGCCATCTGATCCTGCGCTTTCAGCTGCTCATTGATACCCTCTTTCTCCGCCAGCTGTGTTACGAGCAGGTGGAGTTTGTTTCGTGCCTGAGTATCAATGTCAGCCAGATAGCTGTACGACTTTCCGCTGAGAACAAGGTCGGAATAGAGCATAGGACGATGCTCTTTCAGGTATTGCTGATGCTTTCTGCCCCACATACCAAGCGTTAAACCGAGCTGCGTCAGCCACGTATCGACGCGCTGCGGGGACGCATGAGCCTGCGATGCGTGGACAGCCAGCCCTTCGGCTAAAGAAGCGTCCGGAGCGGCGGCGCGAATATCTTCCAAACTGCTTCCCCAGCCGCTCAGCCCGTAGGTCACAAACGGCACGATGACCTTTCCTTGCCACGACGCCTGCTCTAAAAAGGTAAGCACTGCAGCAGGGGGCGCGTTGTACCAGTTGGGAAATCCTAGAAAAACGACGTCGTACTGGCCCATGTCAGGCATAGCCTCGGATAAAGGCGGCCGCAGCCGTTCATTGTACTCCGCCTTAACCTGAGACTGCATAGCCGGTGCGCTGCGGGGATATTGTATATTCGTTCGAATGCGGTACAAGCGGCCCCCCGTTTTTTCTTGTACAGATTTCGCCACAGCCTCAGTATGTCCGCTCTGTGAGTAATAGGCAATTAAAATGCGGTCAGACGGCACCGGACCTACATAGGTATCTGCCTTTGGGTACTGCCAAAAGGCAAATCCGATACAGGCTGCTATTGCCGCTGCAGCAATCCAAAATGCTTTTTTCATACATGTATTCCTCTCTGCATGTCTTTTCTTTTACTATGCAGGAAATAATTATATTTTTGCATATTTAATATATTTTAAAAATTTTTAATTTCTTCATGAAGAACAACTTAAGTATATCTCATATCGCAGGTATGTCTAATGCTTATCTTTAATCGGCGGTTATACAAATATCGTATTTCTTAAAAGTCAGTCAATCGACTATGATTAGCACAATTTTTACCCATGAAAGAACAGGTATAAATTAAAGAATTTATATACGGAAAAAGTACCGTTTTCCATCGTCCCCAAACAAATACAAAAGAGCTGCAATGTAATATCCTCTATCATTACATTACAGCTCTTTATCCTGTTTTGCCTTCCAGGCATTCTCTATTTTTCCGACAGCCTTGCTGGAGTGGCCGCAGCAGATGAAAATGGGCTTCATTGGCATATGCAGGCTCATTGCAGCCCAAATCAGCCATGCTGCATCGGCAGCATGTAACTCTCAAGCACTAAACGGCCTTCGAGTCAAAGGACGTATGTCCCACAACAATTCGCCCCATTACGCACCAGATAGTTTACGCATCATCTTCCCAGCTTCTGCGGCTAGAAAGAGTACATAAACTGTACGGAAGCCCCCATATCTCGGCTCGTATGGGACCAATCCTGTTCTACAGCTCCGCCGATTTCCCAACGGTCGGACAGCTTAGCCGACGCATAGGCCGACGCTGCGATGTGATCCTTGCTGCGGTTCATAGACTGTACGCCGAATCCCAAGCCCGTTCCTCTGACATAGGAATATCCTGTATGCTGGACGTCGCCGTCGAAGACGCGCCGATAGGCTACGGTCAAACCGTAGGTCTTACCCTTTCGCTCCCGCTTCATATCGACACCGATTTCGCCGGCCAGATAGTCGTCGCTGAACCCGTCGCTGCTAAGGGAATAGACGCTTCCGTCTTCTCTGAAGCTATCCTGCTTGTAATGGGCGTAATCTATGCCGACAAAGTTACAGTACAGCCCAGGAGCTGCATCGTTCCGCCTGTTCCCATAGAAAAAGCAGGCCGTCTCCGACAGACAGCCTGCTTACGGTATTGTCGTTATCCTATTAATTGCACTTGCTCCAGCCGCAGTTTTTGCAGGTATTGCAGCCCCCTTCAAAAACTAAGGGTTCGCCGCACTGGGGGCAGAAAATGCTTTCAGCCGTGACTTTTTTGTCGGCCTTGGGCTTAGCCGGCGCCTTTTTCACCGGTACGTCGCCTTTCGTAACAGCCGCCGACTGGCGCAGGTCCTCCTGCACTTCATTGTACATATCGAGGAGTGCATTGCCCACGGCCATGGGGCAGCACGAACCCTTGCTCGTATCGCCGCGCGTCGCCCGGCGGACCGAGTAGGACGGGCAGTTTCCCGTCGAGTTGAGCTGGTCGATGATGGTGTAAATGTCGATGCCGGCGCGGGCGCTGATGGAAATCATGCGGGACAGGCCGATCATAAAGTTGTTGCAGCCGCCTGTGGAGCCCTTGCTCAGGTACGTTTCCAAGAGAGCTCCCGTCTCGGGATCGAAGAAAGCCAGACAGTGGAGGCTGCCGCAGCCCGTGACGAGCTTGCGTTTTTTGCCGATGACGTTGTCGTCGATGCTGACGATTTCGCCGCGGTCAAGGCCGGCGCCGGCGATGGGCACAGATTTCTTGTCGACATGAGTCGTCAAGATGCCGGCCCGCTTGCAGCCGTCGCGGAACAACGTCAGGCCCTTGCAGCCCTTTTCATAGGCCAGGAGGTAGAGGTTTTCCGTGTCTTCGACGGTGAAGCTGTTGGGCACGTTGACTGTCGAGCTGATGGATGCGTCGATGTGCCGCTGCCATATGGCCTGCATGGCGACGCGCTGATGGTAGTCCAGGGTCAGGGCGGTGACGAAATATTCCGGCAGCTGCGAATCGTCTTTTATGTTGTTAGCCTTCATGTACCGTTCGACGATGGGCGTGTAGACCTTATAGTAGACGTCCGTGCCGTGGAGGGACTCGGTTTTCCGTTCGTAGAAGTTGGCGTAAATGGGCTCGATGCCGCCGGAAATGCCCAGCATGGTCGACAAGGTGCCCGTCGGGGCGATGGTCAGGAGCTGGGAGTTGCGCAGGCCCTTTTCCTTGACCAGGGCCGCCGTCTTCTTCGTCGTGTTGGCCTTGAAGAAAGGCGTTTCCATGATTTCGTCAATGTGGCACATATCAAAGGCCCCTCGTTCGCCGGCCAGATTCGCCGAGGCGGCGATGGCCGTATCGGTCATGGCAAAGCCGATTTCATCGCACAGGGCGACGGCTTCGTCGCTGCCGTAGGTGATGCCCAGCTTGATGAGCATGTCGCCGAGGCCCATGATGCCCAGGCCGATCTGCCGCCACTGGCGCACGCTGTCCTGCTGCTCCTGCAATGGATGGAGAGGCAGGCCTTCGTCGAGAACGTCGTTCAGGGCCCGCACGGCGATGGTCACGCAGCGGCGGAATTCGTTGAAATCAAAGAGGGACTTGTCCGAAAAGGGATCGCGGACGAAGTTCGCCAGGTTCAGGCTGCCCAAGAGGCACGAGCCGCCGGCCGGCAAGGGTTCTTCGGCGCAGGGATTGACGCCGGCAAATTTAAATTCTTTCGTATTGGCCAGGAGATTCCACTGGCAGATGCGGTCCCAGAACAGCGCTCCCGGTTCGGCGTAGTCCCAGTTCGTTTCGGCGACGAGGCGGAAGATGTCGGCGGCGTTGACCATGCTTTCGATGACCTGGCCCGTTTCCTTCCGCGTGTAGTGCAGGCGGAACTGCTGGCGGGCCTTGACGGCTTCCATGAATTCGTCGCTCAGGCGGATGGAAATATTGGCCTTCGTCACCTTATTCAAATCGGTTTTCAGCTTGATGAATTCCAGGACGTCGGGATGGGCGCAGTCGATGGAAATCATGAGAGCGCCGCGGCGGCCGTTCTGGCCGATGAGCTCCGTCACGAGGGAATAGAGGGTCATAAAGGATATGGAGCCGCTCGTCTCCTTCGCCGCGTTGTTGATACGCGCGCCTTTGGGGCTGAGGCCGGAAATGTCGATGCCGCAGCCGCCGCCGTAGCTGTACGTGCGGGCCAGCTTCCCGGCGCGGTCGAAGATGCTTTCGATATTGTCTTCCGGCGGCGTCATGACGTAACAGTTCGACAAGGTGATTTTCTTGCCTTCGTATTCCAATCCGCGGTTGGCCAAAATGCGGCCGCCGAAGAGGAATTTCTGTTCCTTCAGCAGCTGCGCCACGTCTTCGTCATGGCCGCTGACGCGGTCAATCCACTGCTCAAAGGTTTCGCCATCGTTGCAGTACTTGTTTTTCCAAATATCCATGCCCAGCTGATTCTGTTCGCCCAGCCATTCCTGCTCGTTCATGAAACACCCTCCTATGCATTCTTATATATTATATATGGTATTGTATTATTATTACTTATACTGTATATAGTATTTATAGTGATTCCGTTTCCTATTATAGCAGTCTTGTACGGTCTTCGCAAGGAGATTCTTTCTTCCCCAGAGGCCGTTCATAGGTCCCGGCGGAGGTATATCATGTCAACGAGGCGCACACCGCCTTCATAAATGGGATGGTCGTAGTGATCTATGAAAAAATTTCTGACGCAGTGTGATTTCACAAATCCGCAGGCTTCGTAAAAGGGTATGGTCAAGGGGCTGTCGCCGGTGCCGACCTGCAGCGTATGAAAGGAACCTCGATAGCGCCGCCGGATATATTCGATGAAGGCTCGTCCGTATCCGCAGCGCTGCCACGGTGGGGAGACAGCCAGATTTTTGATTTCCAATATGCCGCCGCCCTCGTCGGTCACGACGCAGACAGCGCGGACGCCGTCGTCTTCCATGACGTACAGCCGTCCGCGCTCCAAATACGTATCTATCATCGACTCCTGCTCGTCAGCCAGCAACAGCAGGGACAGGTATTTCTTTTTGTTATCAAATATTTCTTTGTATGCCGTCATATACGATTTCCGCGCCTTTCCTTCACTGCGTGTTCAAGAGAAATTCCGTGACGAGCTGCCGGTATTCCCTTCGGTTCGTCGAAATGCCGACGGCGTGGGGCGAGCCCTCGAAGACATGGACGTATTTCTCCGCGCTGGCGCAGTTTTCATATAGGCTCCAGACGGTCTTTACCGGCACGAGGCGGTCCTCCTGCCCATGGAAGAACAAGACGGGGCAGCGTATCGACCGTACGGCGTAGGCCGGCTCGATGTCCGATAAAAACTTGCCCGTGTGATACCACATAGCCCCTTGGAAAAAGGGCATGAGGATGTCGTATTCCCAGACGAGGCGGTCGTCTTTTGCTGCCGCCATGAGCTTTTCCCGTCCCAGGGACACGATGTTGCCGTACGAGCTGTCAGCGACGACGAAGGCCGCATCCCGTCCGGCGTCGCTGCCGGCGTACAAAAGCGCCATGGCCGCGCCCAGGGACACGCCGTGGAGGCCGACGGTCATATCTGCGTCTTTTTCTTTCAGCCACTGTACCCATTGGCCGATGTCGTCGGCTTCCTGGACGCCCCATTCGGTCTGGCCGCCGCTTTCGCCGTGGCCGCGCTGGTCTGCGAGCAGAACGTTGTAGCCCAGGCTGCGGTACATGCCGACGTAAGGCAGGCACATAGCCCGATTGTGATACAGGCCGTGCAGCAGGATTACCGTATGATGGGAGCCGCCCTGGTCTTCAATATATGTCCCCCGCAAGGGAACGCCGTCACGGCCCGCCGTCTCCGCCTCCTGCCAGTCGAACCGTTCCTCGCCGGCGTCGATTCGCTCTACGTCACGGGACATGTTTTCAATGCCGAAGATGACGTCCCACGGCGCGGAGGCAAACCGCTCGAAGGCCAGATTGCCGATATACAGTCCCGCGCCGAAGGCCAGCACGGCGGCTAGACAGACCAGCATGCAGAGGAATTTGAGTAAACGCCCGATCATGCTTCCCCACCCTTACAGCTTGCGGTCCCGCCCGCCTTCGACCTTTTCCTGCATCTCTTCTATGGCCGTGCCGCCTTCCGCTTCGACGGCGGCGATGACTGCGCCTTCGACAAAGGGGCAATCGAGAAGGACGACTCGCTTGTCGTCCAAGGCTTCGACTACCATTTCAGCCGTCATGACGGCGCTTCCCATGTCCATGATGACGACGACGCCGTCTTCCGAATATACCGACTCGACGGCGGCGCATATTTTTTCAAAGCTCGTGCCCAGGCCTCCGTCTTCCATGCCGCCGGCTGCGGCGACGGGAGCCGCCGGGGCCATCATCTTCGCCAGCTCGGCCGCGCCTTCCGCCGCCTTTTGGCTGTGCGATACCAATACGATGCCTACCATGTTGTTTCCTCCTCCGTACACAAGGCCGGCAATACGCCGGCCCGTTTTTCTACCCTTATTCGTCTATGTGCTCCGCCATGGTCCGCAGCATATACCACGACGACGTCGCTCCCGGGTCCTGATGTCCCAGGCTGCGCTCGCCGAGGTAGCTGGCCCGTCCTTTAGTGGCGATGATCGTCTTCGTATATTCCACGCCCTGTTCGGCTGCCGCCGCGCCGTCCTGCAAGGCTTCTTTCAGCGATTTGCCGTTTTCTACGGCTGCTTTCACTGCCCGCAGGGCCGGGCATAAGGCATCGAGCATCGTCTTTTCGCCTTCCGTCGCCTTGCCGCGCATCTTGATGCCTTCGACGGCCGCTTCCATGGCCGCGGCAAAAGCCGGCCCGTCCAGCTCGGTCATCCCCTTGCAGGCCATGCCTGCCTTCATAAACGCCGTGCCGTACAGGGGGCCCGACGCGCCGCCGACTGTCGATACGAGCTGCATGCCCACGCCCTTGAGAAGGGTGCCGATGTCCGTACCGGCCCAGGAGGGCAGCTTTTGTTCCACGGCGGCAAAGCCGCGGGCCAAGTTGATGCCGTGGTCGCCGTCGCCGATTTCATTATCGAGCTGCGTCAGGAAATCCTTATTTTCTTCTATGGTTTTAGCAATAGCCGTCATGACTTCGGCTAATTTCTGCGTATTCAATCGCCCGTCCCTCCCTTATTTCTTCCAGGCCAGCGTGTCAGCCTTGGCGTCGTAAAGCTTCTTCATTTCATCGTCCAGCCGCAGCAGCGTCAGGGAGAAGCCGGCCATTTCGATAGACGTCATGTAGTTGCCGACCATCGTGTCATAGACGCGGATGCCTTTTTCCTTCAAATAATCCTGCACAAAGTTGTTTACGATGTACAGCTCCATGAGAGGCGTTCCGCCCATGCCGTTGACCAGGACGACGACGTCGCTGCCGGTGTAATCCAAATCAGCGAGGATGCTGTCGAGAAGCATCTTGGCGATGGAATCGGCCGTGCCCAGGGCTTCGCGGTGCGTGCCCGGCTCGCCGTGGATGCCGATGCCGATTTCCATTTCCGTATCGGACAGCTCAAATCCCGGCTTGCCTGCCGCCGGCACCGTGCAGGGCTCAATAGCCATGCCCATGGAGCGGACGTTGGCGATGACCTTTTCCGCCGCGGCCTTGACTTCTTCCAGGCTCGCGCCTTCAGCGGCCTTGGCCCCGGCGATTTTGTGCACGAAAATCGTACCGGCTACGCCGCGCCGTCCCGTCGTGTACAGGCTGTCCTTGACGGCTACGTCATCGTTGACGACGACATAATCGGCCTTGATGCCTTCATCGGCAGCCATTTCGATAGCCATTTCAAAATTCATGACGTCGCCAGTATAATTTTTGACGACGCACAGTACGCCCTTATCCGTAGCGACGGCCTTGATGCCTTCCAGCACCTGATCCGGCGTTGGCGACGTAAAGACCGTGCCGGCTACGGCGCAGTCCAGCATGCCTTCGCCGACGTAGCCGCCGTGGGCCGGTTCGTGGCCGCTGCCGCCGCCGCTGACCAGGGCGACCTTGTCTTCTTGCTTCGGCTCCCGCACGACAATCGTCCCGTAGTCGAGCTTGCGCAGCTTCTGCGGCGCCGCCTTGACCAATCCCAGGATCATTTCCTCTTCTACGTTTGCCACGTCGTTTATGATTTTTTTCATCGCGTCTTCCTCCCCTTTTCCATAAAAAATAAATGATGCCTGTCATTTGACTTTAGTATAGCAACATTTCAGAGAAATCACAATATATGCCTTCATCCCCGCAGTTGCTTCCGCCCTGCGCCGTAATAGTCCAAGTTCATGGCGATAAACCGCTTCATATTGTCCTGAAAGTCGACGGGCTCGACGGCGATGCCGGCCCGCTCCAAGGCCTGCCGCAGCAGGGGATTGTCGCAGCACATGCTGCATATGCCGACGGCGTGGAAATATACGGCCAGGATGCATTCGCAGGCCTCTTTCGTTTCGATTCCCAAATTTTGCGACAGTACGTCGGCCAGCTGTCCGGCCTTGTCAAAATACAGGGCTTTGAATTCTGCCAGCCTGTTGACGGATACATTGGTCTCGATAATGGATGACAAAATATCGCCGTAGCGCAGGTAGTCCCGATGAGCCGACAGGATACCGGCCCATACCTCGGCGTATACGCCCACGGCGTAACCGCATCCCCGCGGAAAGGCTGCCAGCAGGGCGTCCATATAGGCGCTCATCTTTTCGCCGCACAAGACCAGGAAAATGTCTTCCTTGCTGGTCACGTATTTATACAAATTAGCCCGGGTCCACGACAGCTCGGCGGCGATGGTCGTCAGCGTGATTTCATGATAGGGCTTGGCGGAAAACAGCCGATCGGCAGCCCGTTTCACTTCTTCCATGCGCGCTTCCTTCTGTTCGGCGCTCCGCGCCCTGACAAATTCCGACATATAGCCCTCCTCGTACGCAATCCTTCATGATATAACTCCATTATAGCCCATGAAGCTATACATTGACAAGAATCATCGCGTATGCTATTATTTTATTAAGTTACGTTATGTTATTTATTCATCAATTACTATACAGTGCGTTTTTACAGGAGGAATCTATGAAAAAGAATATCGGCGCCTTTCCCGCCTTGTATCCGACGCCCCTTACCCTGGTCGGCGCTATGGTCGATGGCAAGCCGAGCTGGATGACCGTCGCTCACGTCGGCGTCATCGGCCACGACCGCATCCTCATCAGCTGCGCGAAGATTCACTATACCAACAAAGGTATCCGCCGGCACGGCGTCGTCTCGGTCAGCCTCGTCGACGAAGCCATGCTGCCTAAAGCTGACTGCGCCGGCAGCGTCAGCGGCCATCGGGACGACAAATCGAGGCTGTTCGAGTGGACGGCCGGCGAAACGGGCGCGCCGATACCGACGGAATCGCCCCTGGTCATGGAATGCCGCGTCGCCGACAATTACGAAACGGAAACCTTTGATAATTTCATTTTGGAAATCAAAGCCGTATGGGCCGAAGAAGGCGTCCTGACAGCCGACGGCAAGCCGGACTACGAAAAAATCGCACCGATCCTATTTGAATTTCCGACGTACACCTATCTCCGCACGGGCAAGCGCCTCGGAAAATGCCTGTCCTTCGCCGGAACGAAAAGGTAAGATTCTATATATATTTCATGACAAGGAGGATTTTATGATGAACAAACCCTTAGTAGCGTATTTTTCTGCCAGCGGCACGACGGCCAAGGCCGCGGCCGTATTAGCCCAGGCAGCCAAAGCCGATATCTATGAAATCGTACCGGAAACGCCGTACACCCCGGCCGACTTGGACTGGACCGACCGCAGCAGCCGCACGACAAAAGAAAAGAACGACCCGTCCTTCCGACCGGCCATAGGCGGCAAATCCATCGATGTCAGCTCTTACGACACCATTTACCTCGGCTTTCCTATCTGGTGGTACACGGCCCCGTCAATCATCAAGACCTTTTTGGAAAGCCACGATTTTTCCGGCAAGACGATCGTACTCTTCGCTACGTCCGGCGGCAGCGGCCTCGGCAATACGGCCAAAGACCTGCAGCCGTCCTGTCCCAGTGCGACGATTAAGTCGGGCAAGCTCCTAAACGGCCGCCAAACCGTCGAAAGCGCGACGAAATGGCTGAACAGCTTTAAAGAATAGAATATTCCCGCATAAAAAACACACGAGTCCGATGGCCCTGTCCTAAAGGTGCCATCGGACTCGTGTATTTTTACATAGTAACGAATAGGATGTCGTACTGTCGCCTTTCCATCTACGTATCGCAAAAACGCCTGCAGGTCCGGGCCCAGCGGTTTGCCGTTAGTTTCGCAAAAACGAGTTCCTATCTTATGACATAAGGCGTCCACTCTCGCAGACGCCTTATACAGATTATAACAAATGATTCTTTTTCCCTAATTCCATGATATATTCTACCGAGGTTTGCGCGCATTCTGCAATACTCTCTACGGAAAATCCCTTTCGCAGCATTGCCAATATCATCATGGTTTCTTTCTTTTTTTCCCCTTTTTTCTCGCCCTTTTTTTCACCCTCGGCAAAGCTCGCCAGCTCGCGCCGTTTGGTTTCCATTGCGTACGTCATATATTCTCGCCTCGTTTCCTTATGTTCCTTCACCCTCATGACTTCATCTTCTACGGCTTTCATAAATCTCCCCTCCGCCGCCTTTCCGTCTACGTATCTCAAAAACGCCCGTATGTCCGCCAGCATCTCACTGTCGTCTTCGCAAAATCGAGAGCCTATCTTGCGAAATAAGACACCTGCTCCCGCAGATGCCTTAGTCAGACTACAATAAACAATTCTTTTTCCCTAATTCCGTAACATAGTCTGCCGATACACGCGCGCACTCAGCAACCTTACCGTCGACGTAACGCAAGAACGCTCGTATATCCGGGTCCAGAGCTTTGTCGTCGCCTTTACAGTTTAAAAATAGTTTTGTTCCTTCGTCTCCCAGTTCTATAGCTTCCTTTTCGATGCAGTGATTCCGAAAGGTATAGACGGGCAGGCCGTCGCCAAAAGCGTCGAAGGTGCAAATGAAGATAATGTACGACGGATTTAAGCAGTCGTAATCTTCGCCTGTCTCTAATATTTCCATATCAATCATGGCCTGATAATATCGCGTCCGCTTGGTCAGGCCACCGTTCGGTTCGTTTTCGCACTGCATTTCAATATCGAATACTCGTCCCGTATCATCTTTAACATATACGTCAAGACGGACGCTCTTGCTGTCCAATCGGATATCTATCGTTTTTTCCACATCTGGATAGGTAATGTCGGCGATTTTGATGTTTAAAATTTTTTCGATTAAATATTGACACAATCGTTTATTTCTCATTACTTTTCTTACTTGTAGTATATCAAACATCCGTACGTTTCGACAATATACCGGGCTATAACAAAACGGAAATGAAGGCTCCGCTGCATCTCGTATGATATAATACAGATAGATATTATAAAGGAGCTGAGGTCATGGAAATCCGCGTACTTCGATATTTTCTTACAGTAGTGCAGGAAGGCAGCATCACCCAGGCGGCAAAGGCCCTGCACGTCACGCAGCCGACCTTGTCGCGGCAGCTCATGGAGCTGGAAGAGGAACTAGGGCAGCAGCTGTTTATCCGCGGCAGCCGCCGCATCAGCCTGACCGAAGAGGGACTTCTCCTGCGCCAGCGGGCCGAAGAAATCCTCAGCCTCATCGACAAGACGACGACGGAGTTTTCCGCTATGGACGACGCCTCAATCCGCGGCGAAGTGCGCATCGGCTGCGGCGAAGGCGAGCCCATTCGCTTTATCGCCCGCACGCTGACGGCGATGCGGCGTTCCTATCCTTTCATCCAAACCCATTTCTACAGCGGCAACGCGCCCGACGTGCTGGACAAGCTGGATAAGGGGCTGACAGATTTCGCCGTCGTCTTCGGCCCCCTTGATTTGACTCCCTATCACTACCTGCGCCTGCCTGGAGCGCATCACTGGGGGCTGCTCATGCCCAAAGGCTGCCCCCTCAGCCAAAAGGGCACTATCAGCCCTGCCGATCTCTTGTCTTTACCACTCATTTGCTCAGCCCAGGCATTGGAACAAAATGAATTTGCCGGCTGGCTCGGCGTGCCCGTCGAGCAGCTTCATATCGTCGCCATATACAACCTCTTTTATAACGCATCCCTGCTGGTTCAGGAAGGGCTGGGCTATGCCACCTCCTTCGACAATCTCGCCCCAACCGGGCCGGCCAGCCCGCTGTGCCATCGCCCCTTCCATCCGCCCCTCCAGGCAATCCCGTACTTGCTTTGGAAAAAATCGCACCGCTTTTCCAAAGCCAGCCGCATCTTTCTGGAGCATATCCGCAAAGATTTAACGGCCATCTCATTAGACACGTAATATCAAACAGCAGCAAATCCTCCCTATGTCCTATCATCAGGACACAGGGAGGATTCTTTATATTATCAGAAAAATTATGGCTTTGTGTCTGAGACGACGACGTAGCCGCCGTCCTTATCCTTGCGGACTTTGCCGATTTGCGGGAAGTGCATGCCTGCAATCAGGCGATCTGTCCGGCTCAGTTCTGACAAAACGCGTTCCCGCGTCTGCGCAGCCAATGCGGGATCAACGTCGTAAACGCTGCAATACTCGGTATGGCGCATCTGAATGGGCGCAACGTGAATCATATCGCCGACAATAGTCAGCCCCTTATTGCCGGACGTAACGTCATAGCACGTATGGCCCATAGTGTGGCCGTTGGCGTTGCGGGCCGTAATCCCCGGCAGGATTTCTTCGTCATAGTCAAATAAGGCAATACGGTCTTCATAAGCTTTTGCCACCTTTCGTGCCAGAGTAATGTATTCCGCTTCCCTGTCGGCGCCTTGGACAATCCAACGGTCATATTCCTTCGCGGCAATATGGAGCACAGCGTTAGGATAAACGGCCTTACCGCCGTGAAGCAGGCCGGAAATATGGTCTACGTCCATATGGGTGAGCAAAATATCTGTTACGTCGTCCGCAGATACGCCGTATTTCGCCAAGTAGTCCACTGTCCTGCCGTCTACGCCGCTTTCCGTGCCCCAGCCGCCGTCGACAAGGACCCGTCTATCTCCCGTTTGAATCAAATAGGTACGGGTAATCATATGGAACTGCCCCTTCGGCATGAGGGCCATGCGGTCCGGATACTGAGATAGGTCGGGAAAAATGCTGCTTTCTAAAGTCAATGGGCTTTCATCAAAGGCATAGACAGTAATATCATTTAAGACGACTTCCTGGGCCGGCGCAAGGTCGGCATACTGCTGTACGACGGCCGCCGGCTTTACCGGAACCGTCTGTGGAGCCGCCAGCACGGACGGCATCATCATCGCGGCTATGGCCGCAGCGAACACGGCTTTCGACAGAGTACGCCGCGTAATAAAATGCAAATTCATATCTATTCCTCCTTATAAAATATCATGAAACCTGAGCTATCGTTTCTTCTTTGCCAGAGCGGTGAAAAGCAAGCGACCGCAGCCGCAGGAACACGACGCTGACGGCGGCAAAGGCCGCGCCGCCTAAGAGAACCGCCGCCGTCCCCCACTGGGCAATGCACCAGCCGCAGAGGGCCGACGCGGCCATGGTGCCGGCGTTGGCCGACGTGAGGAAGATGCCGCTGGCAAATTCCTTTGCTTCCGGCGCAGCCTGGGTGAGGATATACTGCTGCGTGCTGGCGTTGACACCGCCGATGAAGCCCCAGGCCACGACGAGGACGGCCATGACAGCCGCCATCGCGCCGCCCAGCCATACCAAGGCGTATAGCGCCAGCAGAACCCAGGGAAAGGCCTGCACAGTCAACCCCTCGTTCCAGCGGATGAGCCGCCCCGACAGAAAGCTTCCTGCGCTGTTGGATAAGCCGTAAACGAATAAAAACAGGCTCACAGCACCGCCGGACAAGGCCGTCACGACTCCCAAGTATTCGGCCAAATAGGTAAACACGCCGAATAAGGCGCCGTTCATGAAGACGATGGCAAAAATCGACATCCACACGGCAGGACGGCGCAGGATGCCGATTTGCTCGCCGTAAGTCCGTTTCGGGCCGGCCGGCATGGACGGAATACAAAACAGCGTCGCAAAAAAAGCCGCCGCTGTGACAGCCGTGAAGAAGGCGAAGGCCGCCTGCAGCGATACGGCGTCGGCCAGGAAGTTGCTGACGGGTACGCCGAGGACCATGCCGGCAGCTACGCCGACCATGACCTTGCCGACGGCATCGGGGGCGTACTCCTGCGGCACTGCTTCTGCCGCCGCCGAAAAGGCCAGGGCGCAGTACACGGGATGGAAAAAGGCCGGAATGACCCGGGCCGCCAAGAGGATGGCAAAGCTGTCCGTCACGGCCGATATGACGTTGCCGGCGATAAAGACGGCCAGCACGAAGAGCATCGCCTTTTTCCGCTCAAACCGCGACATGAGCAGGGGCATGACCGGCCCCGACACGGCGACGATGAGGGCAAACAAGCTGACCAACGCCCCCGCTTCGGAAATAGATACGCCGAAATACGCTGATACGTACGGCAGAAGGCCGATAACCCCCATTTCCGTATTTAAAATGCCGAACACGCCGACGGCTAAAATAAAGATAAACAACCGATGTCCTTTCATCATGGCCTCCTATGGGCGGAACAGACGGCGGCGCTGCCGCATCCGCTATGGACTGCCGCAGCGCCTGCCGTTTTCCTTAGTTCTTTAAATAGTGATTGAAAAACTGGGTCAGCTTGCCGAAGGGGATGACGTCGGTCCTGTCATACAAATCGACATGGCCTGCATTGGGGACGATGTACAGCTCCTTCGGTTCGCTCGCCAAACGATACGCGTCTTCGCTGAATTCACGGGAATGGGCGTTGGCTCCGGCGATGAACAGCATGGGCCGCGGCGAAATCAAATCCAAGTCGTTGAAGGGATAGAAATTCATGAACTTCACGTTTGTCGTCAGCGTCGGGTGGGTCGTGTGAGCCGGGTCTTCGCCGGGCGTCGTATACGAGCCGCGGGACGTGCGGTAGTAATCGTAGAATTCGCGCTGAATCGGGTCCGTATCCTCCGTCAGCTCGTGGGGCGTGCCGCTCGTATATTGTCGTTCGCCGCCTTCAAATTCGACATAGCGCTGCTGGGCCGCCTGGGCGATGATCGCCTTACGCTGCTCCAGCGACACGGAATGATGGAGGCCGTGGCGGTTGGCATCGCCCATATTATACATGCTGACCGTTGCGATAGCCTTGAGGCGCGGGTCGATTTTCGCCGCGCTGATGGCGAAGCTGCCACTGCCGCAGATGCCGATGACACCCATGTTGTCCCGGTCTACGAAATCGCGGGTGCCGAGGTAGTCGGCGGCGGCGCTGAAGGCTTCGGCATAGGTATCGGGATTGACGCTGTTGCGCGGCATCCCTTCGCTTTCACCCCAGTAGGGCAGGTCGATAGCCAATGTCACATAGCCCTGTTCAGCCATTTTCTGGGCGTACAGGCTGGTGCTCTGCTCCTTCACGGCTCCCATAGGATGGCCGACGATAATGGCCGTCAGCTTCTGTCCGGCTTTCAGCGTCTTAGGAACGAAGAGATTTCCGGCGACCTTCATATCGTATATATCGGTAAACGTCACGGTTTTGCCGTCCACCTTGTCGCTGACGTAGAAATTATCGGCTCCGCGGGACATATCGCCGGGCGGCAGGGTCGCATCGGCTATCAAACGCGGCGCGTGTTCCGCTATATCGGCCGCGGCGGCCAGCCCGCCGAATCCTAAAACGGATAGGCCTAACAAGGCCATGATAATATAGTTTCTGCTTCGTCCTTTCATAGGAATACCTCCTCCGATGTTCTGCTTCAAAAGTCCTTCTCTTGATAGCTCAAGTATATACTACGGGAATAGCAATAACAAATACTTAGAAAAAATGCCAATCCATGTTTTAAAAGCATGAATTGGCATATAAAAAAACGGCAGCGCCCCCGATAGAGCAGCTGCCGCCGCGCCGTTACCGCAGATATTTTGCGTACAGCATATACACGATAAAGGCGACGAGAGGGACGACGACGATTCCTACTAATTGACCTACCATAGTATCACTTCCTTAGAACATACACGGTAAGGAGGCTGCGAAGCGTCCTCTATTTCTTGTTATATATAGTATATCAGATTTGTTCCCGCAGGACGACCTGTTCCTGCCCGTCGACTTCGCGCAGCTGGACGGAAATATCTTCGCGCCGCGACGTGGGCACGTTTTTCCCTACGTAATCGGCGCGGATAGGTAGCTCGCGGTGGCCCCTGTCGACGAGGACGGCCAGCTCGATGTAGCGAGGCCGGCCCAGCTCCATGATGGCGTTCAGGGCCGAGCGGACCGTCCGTCCCGTAAAGAGGACGTCGTCTACTAAAATGACCGTCTTGCCGTCGGCGTCGAAGCGGGTCTGCCCTTTGGCGACCATGTTGATGGACGTCTTTTTGGCGTCGTCGCGATAGGCGGAAATATCCAGGTCATAGACCGGTACGGCCAGGCCTTCAATAGCCGACAGCTCCGCTGCCAGCCGTTTGGCCAGCGGTACGCCCCGGGTATGGATGCCGACGAGAACCGTATTATCCAGCCCTTTGTTCCGTTCGATGATTTCGTGGGCAATGCGGCGAATCGCCCGGCCCATGGCTTTCTCATCCATGAGCAGATTTTTTTCTTTCCACATCGTACACACCTCGCTTATCTGTGCTGTTCGGCACGGTGCAGGCACGCTGCAAAATCGTCGGGCATAGGCGCTTCGAAGTGCATGGCCTCGCCCGTGACGGGATGGACCAGGTCCAGGCAATGGGAATGAAGGGCCTGCCCCTCAATGGGAAAATCATCTTTTTTATAGCCGTACAAGGGATCGTTGACGACGGGATGGCCGATGTAGGCCATGTGGACGCGGATCTGGTGGGTCCGTCCCGTCTCCAGCTTGCATTCAATCCAGGTGTACTCGCCGTAGCGCTTGAGGACGCGGAAATGGGTCACGGCTTCGCGGCCGCCCTTAAAGGTGACGGCCATCTTGATCCGGTCCTTGGGATGGCGGCCGATGGGGCCGTCGACGATGCCCTTTTCTTCGGCAATGTTGCCGTGGACGAGGGCCCAATAGGTACGGCGGGCCGAATGGGCTTTGATCTGCGCGGCCAGTCCCTTATGAGCTTCGTCGTTTTTCGCAGCCACCATGACGCCCGACGTATCCTTGTCCAGGCGGTGGACGATGCCCGGGCGTATGACGCCGTTGATGCCGGACAGCTCGCCGCGGCAGTGGTACAGCAGGGCGTTGACCAGCGTGCCGTCGGGATTTCCCGCCGCCGGATGGACGACCATGCCCCGGGCCTTATTGACGACGATGATGTCCTTGTCTTCGTATACGATATTCAGGGGGATATCTTCCGGCACGGCCTGCAGCTCTGCCGGCTGCTCCATCGTCACGGCTACTTCGTCCCCTTCGCTCAGGCGGCGGTTGCTCTTGGCCGCCTTGCCGTTGACCAGCACATCGCCCGTTTCGACAAGCTGCTGGGCGAAGCTGCGGGATATATCCATCGTCTTGGCCATATAGACGTCCAGCCGCGTATCGGCCCATTCTTCCGTTACGGTTACTCGTACTTCATCCATATTGGTCTCCTCGCTTACTCAGAAATATGTGTCCAGCTGTACCACAGCAGCAGGCATACGCCGACGACGATGCCGATATCGGCGATGTTGAACACCGGCCAGATGCGGAAATCGAAAAAGTCGACGACAGCGCCGTGCAGAAAGCGGTCCAAGGCGTTGCCGAAGGCGCCTCCCAGGAGCATGCCCGCGCCGGCCTGCACCGCCCGATGCTCCGGCAGCTTCTTGCGAAATACAGCGTACAATACAAACAATAGTATTGCCATAATCAGAAAAAGCCAGCGTTGATTTTCTAAAATACCAAACGCCGCGCCTCTGTTTAAAATATATGTAATATGAAAAAATCCCGGAATGACCGGAATCGATTCATGAAGCGTCATTCCTTGCTGAATCAGCCATTTGCTTCCCTGGTCCAACGCAATGATTACCAGGGCGATATACCATACCTGCACCCAAAACCTCCTATGTGCGCATCTTTCCGTACGATATCGTACAGTGATTCTATCCTATCATATTGACCGGCAAAATTCAAATAAAAAAGGAGACATATACATGTCTCCTTTTTTATCTTATAGTCGGGGGTGCTATTATTCAGCAGAGATAGCACCAGTCGGACATACGGATTCGCAAGAACCGCAATCGATGCAAGCGTCAGTGATAACGTACTTCGTTTCGCCTTCTTCGATAGCACCAGTCGGGCAAGCGCCTGCGCAGGAACCGCATTTTACGCATTCGTCAGAAATTACATGCATGTTTTTCACCTCCAGACTCATGTCGTTCGGGGAACTAGTCCCTTGTTCTTTCTCATTATTGCACGAATAGTTGAAAATGTCAATGACCCCGCATCGGGCAAAAAAAGTATTTTCAGCCATGTCCCAAACCATTCTCCCTCAGATATACAGGCACAGTCTGCCTTCTCTCTCCTGGGCTGCCCTAAATGCTCCAAACCGCCCGCAGCAGCTCAGAATGAATATCGTTCATTATCAGCATGAAAGATAAACGTTTTACGTTTCTGCTGCCATATACAGCAAAAGAGCCGGCGAGGGGGGCCGGCTCTTTCTAAGTGTAAGATACTATCGGGGGAAGATAATATCTTAGCTTTGCTGAAGACATAAGATAGGGGTGTTCGAGGGGTATATGAACAACTTATATCTTCAACTCGTCGTAGATGATCTGTTCTACACTTATTATAATAGCAGGTTACGGCCAAAAGTAAATTAAATTTAGATTAAAATTCGATTAAATTTTTACCATATATGCTCATAGAGCATCGCTTTTTATGGGCTGCAGCATAAGCTCATACATGGAAAAAGCGGAAAGACAGCGCGTACGCCGCCCTTCCGCCTTTATGCAGGCCGTATATTAACCGTGATGATATTCTACGCCCATAGCACCCTTCGGATGATTCCAGCTCTTGACGCCCTTGCCGCCGGAGATGACGCGGCACGTACCGCATTCCAGGCAGCCTTCATGGTTGAAAACCAATTTGCCGTCTGTGTATTTGTACAATTCAGCCGGACAAGCCATGACCAAGCGTTTGATTTCCGCTTCATCCTGATAATCTTCGTTGATTTCAATATGGGATTCGTGTTCGTCCGTCACGAATTTAACTACGCCGAGTTTATCGTCTACGCTCATTTTTGCCATCTTACATCGCCTCCCAAGCTTTTTTGCCAAGATCAAAGAGTCCGTTCAAGCCGCCGTTGTTAGCCAAGACAGTCAAGGCGATCATCGGCAGGGCAACAGGCGCGCCGCCGTCTACTTTGTAGACCATGCCGGCAAATTCGTCGGCCATCTTCGGAACGTCGTTGAAGATGATGTGGTCTTCCAAGAGGCCCGGCAAGTTCTGATACTGTTTCATGAGCTTCATGATGAAGCTTTCGTCGAGGAGCTTCTTGTAGTACGACAGGCTTTCGGCCGAGAAGTCTTCTCTCGCTTTAGCCCGGACGACGGCTTCGCCGGCCAGACGACCCGATTCAATAGCCAGGTCCATGCCGCGGACCGTGTAGCCCAGGTTGACGACCATAGCAGCTGCGTCGCCGGCTACGATCACGCCGTCGCGTACGAGTTCGGGCATCATCTTGAGGCCGCCTTCCGTAACGAGGTGAGCCGAATATTCCGTCAGCTTGCCGCCTTTGACGAAGGGAGCGATAGACGGATGATTCTTCATGCGTTCTACCATATCGGGAACGCTGACGTCTACGCGGCCGATGTCGCTGATCGTCGTAACGATGCCCAGGGACAGGCTGTCCTTATTGGTGTAGATAAAGCCGCCGCCGAGGTTGCCGCCCGTCGGGTCGCCGGCGATCATCCAGGCAGCGCCTTCGTCGCCCTGGAGGCCGAAGCGTTCGTTAATGACGTCTTCGCCGAGGTAGATGACTTCTTTAACGCCTACAGCTACGTCTTTCGGGTCCAGTTCCTGTTTCATGCCCAGCTGCTGTGCCAGCAGGGAGTTTACGCCGTCGGCCAATACGATGACGTCGGCGTCGAATTCTTCGTCGCCGCAGACGACACCCGTTGCCTTGCCGCTTTCATCGACGAGGACCTGATCTACGCGGAAGCCTTCGAGAAGCATGACGCCGGCTTCTTCCGCTTTTTCAGCCATCCATTTGTCGAATTTCGAACGGAGTACGGAATAGGACGGATATTTCAGGTTCTGCAGCTTGTCGGAATTGTACTGGAAGCTCAAGGCTCCGCCTTCCGTCATGAGGGACAGGCGTTCCTGGGTAATCTTGCGTTCGATCGGAGCTTCTTCGGCAAAGTTCGGAATCAGGCGTTCCAGGCTGTGACCGTAAATACGGCCGCCGCTGGAGTTTTTAGAGCCGCAGAATTTGCCGCGTTCAATCAACATAACGTCGAGTCCGGCTTTTGCCATAGTCAGGGCTGCCGCCGAACCGGCCAAGCCACCGCCAACAACGATAGCATCAAATTTTTCTTCACTACTCATGTTCTTACCCTCCTTAACCGTGCGGCTCCGGTGCGTCGGCTCCGCCGGTTTATGTATGTAAACGTATAGTATTTCCTGTTCGTTCAGATGTATCGGGGTTTCTGCCCGCTGTGCAGCGCGCAGGTTCCAAAGAGATGGCTGTCAGCGCGGACCTTCTCCAGGCCGACGGCGGCAAAGAGGGCCGTCAGCTCACGCTTGCGGAGAAAGTCCCGCGTAGACTGCCACAACCACCGGTATTCCCTGCGATGGCGGAAGCCACCGCCCAATAGAGGCATGACGCCGCGGAAATACAGGTCGTAAAAGGGTCGAATCAACGGCGAGTCAGGTACAAAGGAATCGAGACAGTATACCCAGCCGCCGGGGCGAACGACGCGGGTCATTTCCGTCAGGACCGCGCCGTAATCAGGCGTGTTGCGAAGGCCGAAGGATATGGCCGCCGCCGAAAACGTATCGTCTCCAAAGGGAAGGGCCATGGCGTCGCCTTCCCGCCAGGTCAGGTTTTCCAAGGCCGCGCCCTTATGGCGGGCCACGTCCAGCATGGCCGGCGAGAAATCAAGACCCGTAACGGCTGCGTCAGGCCGCCTCCTTGCTACGGCTACGGCAATATCGCCCGTACCGCAGCAGACGTCCAGCACGGCGCCGCCGTCCGGTACCTGCGAGGCTACAGCCTCGACGAGGCCCCGCTTCCACGATTGCTCCAGCCCCAGGCTGATGCGGCGGTTCGCGCCGTCGTAGGTCTGGGAAATGCCCTGGAAGATGCCGTACACGCGCCTGCGTTTTTCCATCGAATCCATCAGACCGTCCTCCCTGCCAGCACGGCCAGGGCCGCGCCGATCAAATACGCGCCGTTTCCCAGCACGTTGGCCATGGCGATGCACTTCATCTGCCGCACCCGCTCCTGCGGAATCAACGGCGATGTCAGCAAGAAGGCAAAGACCTTCCGGCCCGTCAAGGCCGTGAGAGCCGGCACGACGAGGCCTGAGAGGCCGCCGTACCAGACGGGAATGACGAGGAGGCTCACGATCCAGCAGACGACGGCCGCCCGGTACAGCCTTACGGCCTTTGGCCTTCCCACTATGACGGGAAGGGTCTTGCGCCGGGCCTGCCTGTCCTTTTCGATATCGCTGATATTATTGGTCATCATGACCAGGCCGATTCCGATGATGAAGGGAATGGCTAGTATCAGAGCCAGGCCATCGACGATGCCGTGTACGGCTGCCGCTACTCCCAGCGGAATGAGGCCGCCCATGACGCCGCCGGAGACGAGTTCGCCTACGGGCAGGTAGGATAAGGGCGTCTTGCCGCCTGAATAGGCCAGGACAACGAGGCCGCCGACGAGGCCGATGCACCAGGGCGCAGGGCCTGCGCCGACGATGACCGGCAGCGCCAGCAGGGCCGCCGCCGCCAGATAGGCGAGGCCTAAATACAGGGCCTGCTCCGGCGCAATGTCCTCGTATACCAGTACGGCGTCGTGGACTTCGACGAAGTCGTCCGTCGTGTCCGTTCCCTTTACGAAATCGAAATAATCGTTCAGCGTATTGACCGACGACTGCATGAGGATGCACGCTCCCAGCAGGAGAGCGGCCTGGAGCCACGATAGGTCGTAGCCGGCCAGCAGGCAGTACAGCTCGCCGAAGACAGCCGGATAGACTGCCGCTACCCACGAATGGGGATTGGCCAGCCGGACGGCAGCCGTCACGGTCATGGCCTGTCGTCCCGCCATTACACTGCCCCCAGCTTGCTGACAAGCTTGCGCAGGAGAGGCGCCGCGTCGCACGGCGGCAGAAACGCCAGCAGTTCTTCTGCCCGGCGCTGGTAGCGGCGGATATACTTCCACGCTTCCTCCATGCCGCCGAATTCCGCTACAATGCGTTCCATCGTCCGAATATCTGCGGCCGTCAGCGTACCGGCTGCGCTGCGCTCCATGTAGGGCGTCAATGCGGCCCGGCCGCCGGGCCGTTCCAGGGCGATGAGGACGGGCAGCGTGTAGATGCCTTCGCGGAAATCCTGATGAACGGTCTTGCCGTTCAGCGCCTTGTCGTCCGTAAAGTCCAGGAGGTCGTCCCGCAGCTGGAACATGTATCCCAGGCATTCGCCGAAGGATTCCAGTATGCCGGCGTGCTGTTCGCTGCAGCCGCTTTCCATCGCGCCGATGCGGCAGCAGGCCATGAACAGGGCCACGGTCTTGCCGTGGATGTTGCGCAGGTACTCGTCAATCGTTACCGTATCCTTGTACCGGCACATAGCCTGGCCAATTTCGCCGCTGCACATTTCCTCTACCGTCTTCGACAGGACCATGCCGGCCCTGTTCAAGCCTTCCTTCATGAGGTGATAGCTGATGCGGCTCATGAGGAAATCTCCGGCGTAGACGGCGGCGTTTTTTCCGTACCGGCTCTGGATGGACGGCTTGCCCCGTCGGAAAGGAGCGTCGTCGACGACATCATCGTGAATCAGCGAAGCCAAATGCGTCATTTCGACGATAGCCGCCAGCTTATACAGCGTTTCCTGCGCGTCGCCGCGTTTGGGGCCGTACTCCGAGGCCATCATCAACAGGCGGGGCCGTATCATCTTTCCTTCTGACGCCGTCGCGTCGGTAAGTACCGCGCCGGTCGGCGTTCCGGCAAAGGTATGGGCCGTAAAGGCCTGTATATAGTTCTTTATCTTCTCTATTTGCTCATCACTGACGTTGGCAAAATACTTCGGCATAAATTTCCGAACGCTGTTTTCTAATAATGTCTGTTTTATCATCGCCGTTCCAATACACCTTTCCGGCCGTGTTAGGAGTTACTGTTTTTCTCTCTTTTCTACGAGAATCTGGGCCGTATGTTTTACCTGGATGTTGTTCAGGCCGCGCGCGTCGAGACCGCCTTTGATCTGGAGCAGGCAGCCCGGGCAGTCGACAGCCACGGTGTCGGCGCCGGTAGCCACGATGTTGTCGATCTTTTCTTCGAGCATCGGAGCGGACATTTCAGGGAATTTAATCGAGTAGGAGCCGCCGAAGCCGCAGCATTTATCGCAGTTGTTCATTTCTACGATTTCTACGCCCTTCGTGCCTTCCAGGAGTTCGCGCTGTTCTTTATATACGCCCATGTAGCGTTTCATATGGCACGAATCGTGATACGTAACCTTCATGGGAACGCCATCGCCGTTGTCCGGGAGACCGCCGAGCATGTGGAGCAGCTTGGAGAAGTCGTAAGACTTGTCGCTCAGTTCGGAAGCCTTCTTGTACATTTCCGAATCGTCCTTGAACATTTCCTTGTAATCGCGCAGAGCGTGCGTGCAGGTCGGGCAGGCCGATACGATGTAGTCGTATTTTTCCGCTTCCATAGCTTCGATATTGAGGGCTGCTTCTTTCTTAGCATTTTCAGCGTCGCCCATGTACGTCGCCGGAGCGCCGCAACAGGACTGGCCGAGAGGCATTTCTACGACGTAGCCGGCCATGTTGAGGGCTTTGACGACGGCCGTCGCGATGTCTACGTATACGAAATCGAGGAGGCAGCCCGTGAAGATGGCAATCTTGCCCTTCGGATTGGGAACGTCCTGTTTGATCGTCGGCAGTACGTCGCGGAACGGCTGCGGAGCGATGCTCGGCAGGCTGCGGCCCGACGTCAGGCCAGACAGGAACATCGGCATATGGCGAATCATCGGCTGGCCTTTGGTAATCGCGCCCTGGGCGACCGATGCGATGCGCAGCATGGAATGGAACAGATGGCGGTCGGCGACCGTGTCGAGGCAGAACTTATGAATCGGGTTGAGGCCGTCTTCCTGAGCGTACTTCGTGCGCAGCTTCAGGATCATGCCGGCGATGTCGAGTTTGCCGCCGCAGACGGTGTTGCACGTGCCGCACTGGAGACAGATATTCTGAATTTCTTTACCGCGTTCACGGCTGTTGAGGAAGGCCGTGAGCAGCGTGCCGATACCGCCGGTGTAGATGCTGCCGCCGTATACGTGGCCGCCGACGAGGCGGAAGGCCGGACATACGTTGAGGCAGGCTGCGCAGCGGATGCAGCAGAAAATATCTTTATAATCGGGATCGTTCATGATCTTGCGGCGTTCCGGCGTATCGAGGATGATGATATGGAAGCTCTTCTTCTGCTTCGTATCGTTTTCCGGATCCGTTACGACATCCGTCGCGCCCGTGTAGAAGGACAGGTACGTCGTCAGGTTCTGAGCCGTGCCGTTGCGGGGCAGGACCTTGAAGATATAGCGGATATCACTCATCTTGGCGACGAATTTTTCAATGCCGAAGATGTACATGTGGCTGGCCGGCAAAGTACCTACCATACGGCCGTTGCCTTCGTTGCTCATAGTGATGACCGTGCCCGTTTCAGCGACTGCGGCGTTGGCGCCGGATACGCCCATTTCAGCGGTCAGGAATTTTTCACGCATGACGCGGCGGGCCGTTTTAACTTCCTTGGAAATATCGGGAACTTCTTTTTCTTTCGTATAGGACGTAAACAGGTCGGCTACGTCTTCCTTGGAGTAGTGAATGGCGGGCATTACCATGTGGGACGGCGTGTCGCCGGCGATGGCGTTGATGAATTCGCCCAAGTCCGTTTCCTGCGCGTGAATGCCTGCGGCTTCAAAGCCCGGGTTGAAGTGGATTTCTTCCGATGCCATGGATTTCGATTTGACGACGAGTTTGACGTTCTGTTCTTTTGCTACCTTCAACGCGTAGTCGAAGGCTTCCTGCGGCGAATGGGCGCGGAATACGACGGCGCCGTTGGCCGTAGCGTTCTTTTCGAATTCGTCGAGCAGTTCGTCGATGTGGTCGCGGGCGTAGGATTTTACTTCGTGCACCTTTTCCCGCAGGGCTTCAAAGTCGTATCCTTTGTAAACGCGTTCGCGGTTGCCGGGATACGCAGTCGTAAAGTTTTTCAGCGCTTTCTGCAAAGGCGCGTTGTCCATTGCGCGCTCGATTTCTTGTTTCAACAAATCCATTTCAGTTGACATGTGTCATTCCCTCCTTTACTCATCTTCCACAACAATGACGGCATACTGGCGCGGTCCGTGGACGCCGACCGTGCTGACGCATTCGATGTCGGCCGTACGGCTCGGGCCCGTAATGATGCCGGCAAATTTCGGGAATGGCTTCGTTTCGGCCATAATGTCAATCATGGAATCGAAATCGTCGACGATCTTCGACAATTTGATAATGCCGACATATACGTCCGCTACGATTTCTACGATACGGTCGTCAATATCATCCTTCATTTGGACGAGGGAGCCCAGGTTTGCGACGCCGTAATCGGCTTCCGTTACGCCGCCTTTATCATAGGGAGCGTTTTTGCGGAAGTGATCCGTGTCCGTCTTGATGCCTGCTGCCTTCAAGGCGTCGGCTGCGCCGGCTTCTTTGAGGAGCGGCGTTTCGACCAGAGCTACATCCTTTACATCCTTTTCCTGGAAAATCTTGACAAGAGTTGCTGCTACGTCGGCTTTTTTAGCCAAATAGCATTCCCCAGCGACGCTGGTTAATCCTTTTTGGAACGTTTCGTACAATTCTGCTTTTTCCATGTTCACACCTCTTTACGTCAAATATAAAATTTAAATGAATGCATGGCATACTATTAAAGTATTAATATAAGTATAGCATTTTATACAATTTATGCAACGAGTCTGACGCAAAGTCGCAATATATTTTGTGAAACGATACTCGCAAATCCATGCTTTATAGTCATATTTGCATATATGACATAGCAATACACTTGACAAGTTTATATTACTTAAATTAATACCTCTGTAGTATAATATTCGCTATTTCACTAGGTTTTATCAGGTATTTTGCATGCCGCTATGTCTTTTTATCATGACTTTTTCAGCATTTTACTATGATTAAAAATTATTATTTATAAGGTTAATCCCGCACGTTTTTCCAACAAAGCTCCTTCCATGTTCCACTTTGACTATTCGTATTTATAGTATTAATTTTCATTTTTATTTGTTTTAAAATTCATTTATTTTACATTATAATTCTATTTTGTATACATTATCCGTTATTTTATGACGCAATGTTATGTTCTATTTCCACTGCATCACCTGTCCTGCAATGTGCATCTGAACATTACAATAATTCATTTCAACTTGACGCGCATCGCATTCCAAATAGCCCGTTTTAGAATACGGAAAAATGTAAATTTTTTATAACCTTGCAAAAAATACCTTGACAAACGTTCAAACAAACGGTATTATGTTCCCAACGAAAAATGCAATGACCAAAACAAGTACACGTACGAAAGCTATACAGAGAACGGGAGTCACCGGCTGAGAGCTCCTGCCGCCGCCTAGTACGATGGAATGCCTTTGGGAGCAGGGCAGCTGAACATATAGTAGGTTGTCACGGTTTGCCGCCGTTATGGGCCTTGAGGTGCAGCGCATCGCTGAGATGCCTGCAAATCAGAGTGGAACCGCGGGCCGCCGTCTCTGTTTAGGGACTGCGGCTTTTTTGTATTTCAGCATTTATTCGTACGACACAAGGAGGCAGCATTCATGTTTAACACCCTGAGAAAGGACATTCACGTCATTAAGGAACGAGACCCGGCCGTAAAAAATACCCTGGAAGTCCTGCTGTGCTACTCGGGACTGCACGCTATCTGGGCATACCGCCTGGCTCATTTCTTCTACCTGCACAAATGGTTTGTCACGGCCCGCATCATCTCGACTATTGCCCGCTTCTTCACGGGAATTGAAATCCACCCGGGCGCGCAGATCGGCGAAGGGCTGTTCATCGATCACGGCATGGGCATCGTCATCGGCGAGACGACCATTATCGGCAACAACGTATCCCTCTATCAGGGCGTGACCCTCGGCGGCACGGGCAAGGAAAAGGGCAAGCGCCATCCGACTATCGGAGATTACGTCGTCGTCGCCTGCGGAGCAAAGGTACTCGGCTCCTTTACGGTCGGCGAAGGCTCGAAAATCGGCGCCGGCTCCGTCGTCTTAAAAGAAGTGCCGCCCTATTCGACAGTCGTCGGCATTCCCGGCCGCGTCGTCCTCCAGCAGGGCAAAAAGATTAGCCATTCGGAGCAGGACGTCGATTTGGATCACAACCGCCTGCCCGACCCCATCGAAGACCAGATTGCCGCCTTGCAGCAGCAAGTCGCTATCCTCCAGTCGCGCGTAAACGCCATGGACAACGCCGAGCCGCATCTGCGCAGCCTCAGCCGCTAAGAACCTCTCCTCCCCCGTAAACAGCGCGGAGCCCGTTGCCTTTGTATAGCTAAAATATACTTATCTAGTATATTTTATGGTATAGTTTTACTATTTTATTTTCAAATCATACTACATACAGTATAAAGGAGTGATTTTCATGAAAAAGATATATACGTCCATCCTCGATTTGATCGGCCGCACGCCGCTGCTGGAACCGGCCCGTTTCAACGCCGCCCAAAGCGTCGGCGCCCGCCTGCTCGTCAAATTGGAAGCCTTTAATCCCGGCGGCTCTGCTAAGGACCGCATCGCCAAGGCCATGATTGAAGACGCCGAAGCGAAGGGCCTCCTCAAGCCGGGAACGGTCATCATCGAGCCGACGAGCGGCAATACGGGCATCGGCCTGGCTGCCGTCGCCGCCGCCAAAGGCTATAAGGCCATCTTCACCATGCCGGAAACCATGTCGGTCGAACGGCGCAAGCTCATCGCAGCCTACGGCGCAGACATCGTCCTGACGGAAGGGGCCAAGGGCATGCAGGGAGCCGTCGACAAGGCTGAAGAATTAGCCAAAGAGCTGCACGGCTTTATTCCCGGCCAGTTTATCAATCCGGCCAACCCCGCCGTCCATAAGGCCACGACAGGCCCGGAAATCTACGACGACACGGATGGAGCCGTCGATATCCTCGTCGCCGGCGTCGGCACCGGCGGCACCCTGAGCGGCACGGGACAATACCTAAAGGAACAAAAGCCGTCCGTCCAGGTCGTAGCCGTTGAACCGGCCGATTCGCCGCTCCTGTCCCAGGGCCATGCCGGCCCTCATAAGCTGCAGGGTATCGGCGCGAATTTCGTCCCCGAAACCCTCGATAAGACGATTTACGATGAAGTATTTACCGTCACGACAGACGAAGCCTATACGGCAGCCCAGGCCTTTACCAAAGCCGAAGGCCTCCTCATCGGCATTTCCGGCGGCGCAGCCCTCCATGCCGCGGCAGAAATCGCCAAGCGGCCGGAAAACGCCGGTAAGACCATCGTAGCCGTCCTGCCGGACAACGGCGACCGCTACCTCTCGACGCCGGGATTCATCAAGCTGTAATATACACATATAATATAATAACGCAAGGATAAACAGCATCATATATCCTGCGAACCATACAAAAACAAGACGTTCCCTAACAGGCCGCATTGCGGCATCCGTCATGGGAACGTCTTATTTTATATTATAGATTTATTATACGCCGTGTTTCAAGGCCTCCAGCTCCTCTTCGCTCAGCTCCGTAATCATGGCAACTTGACGGATATCCATGCCGACAGCCAGCATGTTGGCTGCCACCTGCATAATCCCCATTTTTACACCTTTCTTAACCGCTTCATTTATACCTTTTTCAAAACCTTCTCTCAGCCCTTCACGTCTTGCTTCCTCCATATCGGAAATATAATCTCTCTCGGCCTTTTCGTGCTGCAAGCGGCGCCGCCGCTGTATCTGCTCTTCCGTAAAAGGCTCTGCCGCCGGTATCGTCGTATCCTTATGCATCACAGCCTCCTGCCGCAGCCGTTTTCAAAGCTGCGAGTTCCTGTTCGCTCAACCCGGTGATGGCAGCTACGGTATGCCGGTCGATTCCGTTTTCCAACATCTTTACCGCCATCTGCACGATTCCCTCTTGCAGTCCTTCATTTCTCGCCTCATCCATAGCAGAAATATAGTCTCTCACGGCTTTTTCGCGCTGCGAATATTTTCTCCGCATGATTTCGTCTTCTGTAAAGGCCGTTTCAGCCTGTACGACTTCTTTCATTACCGGATCGCTCATGGCTAATTCCTCCGTTTCCCTGTCTCCGCAGTTGGAAAAGTACGCCGTCCAGCGCCCCAGCCGATGGAGGGCCTTTACGTCGCTGTACGTAAACTTCTTCAATTCAATAAAGTGCATGGCAAAATGATCGGTCAGCCGCCTGCGGGATACGTCGTTGCAGATAGAGTACGCATTGTGCCAGCTTGCTTCCGGCAGATGGTCAAACTCCGTCAGAATGATGGACACCGACGGCTTCAGCGCGTTGTAGCCGTCGCCCCGCTTCATCTGGCTGCCGTACATTTCCGCCCAATAGAATAAAAACCGCTCGGCCAAATGAGCCTGCCGCCGCACCTGCACCTCGACGTTGATCAGCATCCCCTGATCGGTTTTCGCCAGTATATCGAGCTTGGCCGGCTTTCCGTCCGCCCGCTCCGGGTCCAAATCCTTGTCGAGAAAGAACACGTCGGCAATCTGCGGCGCATCGTCGCCGTACAGGACGGCGTTCAAAAAGTGGATCGTCAAATGCTTGCGCTTCTCGCTTCCCAATAAATACTTGACATAAAAATCGTTGAGCCGGTTAATGATGTGACCCCAAAAAGTTAGACTTTAGTAACGAGGTAGTTTTTGCTATCTC
>OGXK01000146.1_pt1 | contig 31880 bp, 35 predicted proteins | sample 1576261 | NCBI WGS metagenome assembly OGXK01 (sample SAMEA3541581, study PRJEB24748) | human gut metagenome | biome: human gut; feature: human-associated habitat; material: faeces | place: China | collected 2012 | reverse complement strand
ACACCCGTGTTTCCGGTTCTCCCGATTACCCGCTTACCTTTTCTTTTGAGATCGGCGGGGGCCTGTATAACTGCACCCTGTCCGGTACGGGTCCGGGCGTTGATGCGTTCCTGTAGGTTCCTTTCAGTCCTTCTCTACCTATGATATAGGCGTTTTCTTTGTCGTAAAAAAGAGAACGTGGACAAAATACAGGAGATTTTTACAGCACCTTGGGCAATCGCTGATAATGATTATTACCGGTTGCTTTCTTTACTTGTGCCGTGTGTTGCAGCCGGCAACCTGGATGCGATCGAAAAACGGCTCGACAATAATAAAATAACCGCCTACGCTACTACGCCTTACCTTGCCAACCGGTGGGAGCTGGACGATGAGACGCTGCCCTCTGACAGTGTGGCCGTCCTTATTCTGGAAGGCACCTTGTATTCCTGGGAGACTTACCGCCTGGAAAAGCAGCTCCGGGATGTTTTCGATAATCCTAAAATTTGCGGCGCGGTCCTGTGGATCAACGGTCCGGGCGGCATGGTCGCACATGTGGACCTGGCGGCCAAAATGATCGCTGAATCTTCCAAACCTATAGCCACCTACGTGGCCGGTACCATGGGTAGTGCCCATTTCTGGCTGGGAACCGCTGCCGGCAGAACCTTTATCGCTTCCCCTATGTGTGAAGTCGGTTCCGTCGGTATCATGCTTACTTACCAATCCTTTAAGGAATATTTCAGGAAACAGGGCATTGATTACCGGGAAATCTATCCGGATAGTGCCGATCTGAAAAACTATGAAACCCGCGTGATTGAAAAGGAGAACAACGAAGAGCCTATAAAGCAGCGTCTGGCGGTCATGCACCGTATTTTCTGCGATGCGATCAGTCGGAACCTGGGTATTGCCTACGATCCGGAACTTCCCCTTTTCCGGGGACAGATATTCACCGGCGACGTGGCCGTGGCAAACGGCTATATCGACCAGTTCGGTACGTTGGAAGACGCGGTAAAATGGGTACTGGCACAGGCCACCGTCAGAAAAGTAAACGAGATGTATAACATATAGTATTAACTTTAAAATTTTGTATATATGAAATTGGATTTTAAGAGTTTATCCGCTGTCATTCTGGGCGTGTTGGGCCTGTCGGAATGGAGCAAGGTAGAGGATAAGAACTCTATCACGGCCGAGGAAATGACAAAACTGAAAAATTACGGTTTTTCTGATAAGTTCCTCACGGCGTTTAAAGCGTCCCTCGAAAACGATTTCCAGGACGAAGCCGGAACCGGGAATGAGGGAGAGGGAAACGAAGAACCTACCACTACCGCTTTCCTTCGCGGTTTGTTGGGTGATACTGCGGCCCGTCTGGCACAGGCACAGGAACAGCTTGAAGCCTTGCAGACGCAACAGCGTGACGAAAACCGGAACAACACCTCGCTGATTGCCAAGAAGGATGCCGAGATAACGAAGCTATCCGGTATTATCGCCCAACTTTCAGCCGCTGCGGAAGATGATCCGGGCAAAGGGAAGCAGCACAACGCCCAGGCGGACGGTAAAGGGGCTTTCAATCTCCGGGATGAAAAACAGCTGGGGGGCTTGCAGGGTGAAATGTTCTCACTGGACCGCCCGTATAACCTTCGCGCCAAAGCTGCGTTAATGGAGGCTGCCGGTTTTGAAATGATCGCTCTTCCGAAAGCCAGTTCCATTGACTACAGCCGTTTGAAGGAAGACCTCGGGGCCTTTTACCGTATTCCCTGGCAACAGCGTTTGCAGTCGTTTTTAATGGAACTTCCTTCCATTGAAAGCATTTTCCCGCTTGAATCCGGTTACCAGGATTTGGCTACGCTGGTTAATATCTGGCTGGGCGAGTTCTCACAGGCCGGCAATGAGGAATCCGACTTCGACAAGGTGACTAAAGGTTCCTACGAGTTCGACGATGAAACCCTGCGCATGTTCAACGTGATGTTTGCACACCGTTTCAAAAATTTAAAGGCCCTGGAGAAAACCTGGATCGGCACTTTGAACAAGGAAGGTTCAAACCCTATCAAGTGGTCTTTTATCGAGTACATCCTGGCCGAAACCGCCAAGAAGTTGCATAACGAGCGCGAACAACGCCGTATTAACGGAATCCGTAAGGACCCGAATCTGAACGAACCGGGCAAAGCACTTGCTGCAGCTGACGGCCTGTATGAGTTCCTGAACAAGAAAGTGAACGGACATACCGATATCAATAACGGAAAGTTCGTTTACCAGATTAAACCGTTCGAGCTGGGAGAACTTACCGAAGCAAACATCGGTGAAAAGGTGTACAAGGGTACTTCCATGATCCCGGCGGTTCTTCGTGACAGCGGTAACCTGGCACTTTATATGCCTTCGCACTTTATTGTATTGTATCATAAATACAATGAACTGCATTACGGACAGAACCAGGATTACAAGGCTAATATCATGTATGTGAAGGAATATCCGGCGGTAAAGATTATCCCGGTTCCCAATGCTGACAACCACCACCGTATTTTCTGGACGTTTGAAGGCAACATTAAAACCTACGAGGACAAACCGGGTGAAATGACGGCTTTCAACCTGGAGCAGGAAGACTGGAGCCTGAAAGTATGGAGTAACTGGCGTGAAAGTATCTGGGCTATTGCCGTGGGCTTCAAGTACACCAAGAAAGAAGATATGGACTATACGCGCCAGATGATCTTCTGTAATGAGTATGACCGTCCGGCGTCTTACTTTGTGGACGCTGACAAGGACAAGAACCCGTCGGCCAAGCTTCATACCTCCATTGTTACCGTAGCGAACACAGCCGAATTTACGATTACCGATATTGAAGACGCGCCGGTAGGTACGGTTATTTCCCTGAAATGCGGAAGCGTGGATAAAGGCGTTAAGATTGAGAAAAGCGGAAACTTTGAACTTATTTCCGAGGCCTGGCAGCCCGGCAAGGGGGATGTTATCAAACTGATGAAACGTGCCGACGGTAAATTTATCGAGATCGGCCGCGAAAATGCTTCTTCCGATGCGTTGCAGTTTGCACCGGATGAAACGGAACCTTCCTTGCTTGACGGTGAAGTATTCGTAACCGGTGAGAATACAAAGGCAACGGCAATCACTAACTTTACCGATGCGGAAGTCGGTGTCGTTTACACGATCTACGGAAGCGGTTCTGAATATGCTTCCACCATTGCAGCCGGCGGAAACTTTGTTTTAACCGAAGCTATGACACTTTCCGAAGGCAAGTTTATCAAGCTGGCAAAAGCCGCCGACGGTAAATTCTACGAAGTGGCAAGAGGCTAATTTTTGGCGGAAGGGATACTTTATCCCTTCCATTTTATAACCTTATAAATCATTAAGTTATGACATACGTAAAAGCAAGCGTAAGAAGGCCGGCCGGCAATCCCGGTAACGGTATTCAGCCCAAGGATCAGCTCGTAATTTACGACGTTGACGATATTCTTTCCTTTCCGCAGAGAAACGATGCCGGCGTGGTTATCGAGGATGATATCGTAATGAAGGCGGGACGTTACGCGATCGGTATTTACCTGACACCCGGTACCGCTGAAATCAGTTCCAACAGTGACGGGGAAACGGACGCCGAAGGTTATACGCCTTCCGTTAAGTTCAATCATCCCGGTAACGAACAGGAAATCCGCGAGTTTAAGACAAACTGGCTGTCCAAGAAATGTATCGTTGTGCTCCGTTATTGTAGCGGAAAGCCTGCCGATCTGATCGGAACACCCTGTAACCCGTGTAAATTATCCGTTTCTTATACCGGTTCCAATGAATCGAATACGAACGAGCTTACTTTCACCCAGATCAGCAAGGGGGATGATATCGCCATTTACCGGGGTACCGACACCCTGGAAGAACCGGTGGCCGTAGTGGAAGCCGGTGCCACGGATATAGATTACCAGACGGACGGGCAGTACCAGCTTTCCGCAGGTGCGGCTAAGATAGCCGGTGTTACCGGTGGAAGTCATGGATCGGTAATTACCCTTATGGGATGTTCGGGCGTTGCGCCCACAGTGGAGACGGGCGGTAATTTCCTTCTGAAAGGTGGTAAGACGTTTACCGCTTCCGAAGGTTCCCAACTGACGTTGCGGGCGTTTAACGACGGTTCGGAGGCTATGAAATGGATTGAACAAAGCCGTTATGAGGCGTAAGTAAACGACTTTCATATAATTCAAAGGGTGACCGGCAGCACATGCCCGGCCACCCTTTGTCCTTTTTAGGGTAATTGCCCCTTTTTTCCTTTGTATCATCAAATTTTTATATAGTATGAAACAGGAAATTATTACCTATCTGGCCGGTCCGCGTAACTTTATTCAGGGCGTGGAACTGTACGAGAAATACGGTATCAACCGTATGTTAAAGAAGTCATTCCGCCGGCAGGGAGAAACGGAAACGATGAAGGCCATTCTTTTAGAGGAACTACGGAAGTTGGCCGGGCTTTCCGAACGTGAGTTTAAGACGATCCGGCGCAACTCCAAACAGCCGGCCGCGGTAAAAATGGAACCCGTCCGGGAGGAAACACCCAAAACGCCGGTAAAATACAGCGATGATTTGTTGCTGGAACTTGCCGAATCTTTCGGTGTCAGCGTGGAAGAACTCGTTTCGTCCGATTTCCGGGATAAGGTTCTTTCCATGGATGAAAATGCCGACCGTGTGGAAGAGCTGGAAGAGGAACTGGAAGAGGCGGAGAAACGATACAAGGCAGCTCCGGAAACCGTAACCAAAATGATACGTTTCCGCGAAAAATTTACTTTCCTGAACTCTCCGGATTGCCCCGACATTCTGAAAATACTTGTTTCCGACATGTTCACCGCATACGGGAGATATAAGGAAGCTTTCGCCCGCCTGGAAGCTACTCCGGATGATGTCAGTTCACTTTCTACAGCACAGGAAGCGCAGGCGGTTGTGGAAAACTTCATCGCTAACCGCGAGATATGGGACGAACTGGAATATTACCGGGAGAACGGAAAGATTCTGGGTAAATGTGAGAAGGTAAAAAGTTTGTCCGTCCGTAAGGGCGTCGAGAACCTTTCGGATATCGACATACAAAAGGCACTGAATAACGCCCGCGCCAACCTTTCAAAGAACAAGGCGAAACTGGAACAGGCCGGGGATGATGAGAAGAAGAAAACGAGTGCCCTTGCATTGATCCAGAAGTGGGAAACTACACAGAAGGCCATAGAGGAAGAAATCGAGGCGCGAAAAAAAAAGTAGTCGAACTTATTGCCAGTCTGACAGGGAAACGGCAACGGATCACAAAGAACCTGGGCCGTTTCTCTCACCCTTGCGACCGCTCGGAGCTGGGGCACCAGCTCAAAACATTAACCCTCCGGATAGAAAAAGAAGAAAGCCGGCTTAAACAACTTTCCAATGATTACAAACCAAATATATAACGAGGACTGCCTGGAGGCGTTGAAACGTGTTCCGGACAATTCCGTAGATTGTATAATAACCGATCCGCCTTATTTCCTGGGAATGACACATAACGGGCAGAAAGGCAGCTTTAAAGATTTGTCTATCTGTAAACCCTTTTACCGGGATTTGTTCCTGGAGTTTAACCGGGTGAAGAAACCCGGTGCTTGTGTGTACTTTTTTACGGACTGGCGCGGGTATGCTTTCTATTATCCGCTGTTTGACTTGTATTTAGGCGCGTCAAACATGATCGTCTGGAACAAACAGTCGGGCCCGGGTAATCATTACGCCTTTATACACGAACTTATTTTGTTTCATTGCGGAAAGGGTGTTTCTATCGGTGCCACAAACATAATAGATAATATCCGGTCTTTTGCGTCCGGTGCGAAACTGGTAGAAGGTGAAAAGGTTCATCCCACACAGAAACCGGTGGCGTTGATCCGTAAACTGATTGAAGACAGTACAAAGCCCGGCGATCTGATCCTGGACACTTTCGGCGGTTCCGGTACTACAGCCGTGGCAGCCATTGAAAGCGGCCGGAACTTTGTATTAATGGAACAGGACGAAATTTATTATTTCACGGCACAGAAACGAATAAAAGATACGTATGAACGATTTAACGGTGGTGGATAGTATTTACCTGGATGCGCAGCAAAAGGAAGATGTACGGCGTTTGTCTTCTTTAGGGTATTCGCCGAAAGACATAGCCGTTTCCCTGGGGCTTTCTCCGGAGGATGCCGGGCTTTTTGTCCGGGATGCGGAAACGGTAGGAACTTCCGTTAACTTCCTGATCCGGGAAGGGATTCTGGTAGCACGTGCCGCCCCTGAAATAAAACTCCATGAAGCGGCGGAAGGCGGAAACGTGGAAGCTATAAAACAGCTGGAGGCCGTACGGAAAAGACATACTTTTGAACGTTTAATCGAACAAATGGATGACGACGAATTTAATTAAGCCCTCACGAATAGACTTTGACAAGGTGGATATCAACCAGATTCAAAGGATTCTTTCTACCGGTACGCTGGAAGCCCTCGCGCCCGATGAAAGGGAATATTATAGCCTTATGGAAATGGTACGGGGACTTCGTGCCCGTATGCGTATAAATGGTAAGTTGGTGACAAAGGCCGGCATCATCCGCCTTTTGAAGTCGGAACCTTACGGGCTTTCGGACTGGATGGCCCGCCAGGTGTACGCTGACAGTCTCAATTTCTTTTATACGCAGGATAACGTACGCCCGCAGGCTTTCGCTAACTTGTATGCTGAAAAGGCCGAAAACTGGGCGAATACCGTCTTTCTTATGGGAAATGTGAAGGAGGCTAAGAACCTGCTGAAACTGGCGGCGGAACTTCGCGGATGTTATAAGGATCAACAGGCCGAAATACCGGAGGAACTGCTTTCACAGAAAAGCACGGTTATTTATACTACCAGCCGTAAGGATCTGGGTGTTCCTGAAATCGACCGTAAGGAACTGGAAGAGTTTATCGACACGATCCCGGAAATTCCTGTTATTGTACGTGATAATATAAAAGAGGACGCGCGTATTAAAGCTTTTGACCTGAAAAAACGTATGTTGTATGATATCAAAGAGTTCGGGGAAGACAACGAAGGTGAGTAACGCCGATGATGTGGAAATCAAATACGGCCATATAATCCAGGTTCTGACGGACTGGATCGATACTACTATTCTTGTATCTGTTGACGGGCGCGGTATGGCCAAATCCACCGTTATACAAGCCAGGCGTTCCGCCCGGTGTGTGGAAGAAATGCCCGGCGGTGCGTTCGCTTTTGTTGCCAATACCTACAGTAATCTGGAAGATAATATAATGCCGGCCGTTCAGAAGGGCTGGCAGCTTATGGGCCTGATCGAAGGGGTGCACTATGTAAAAGATACCCGCCCGCCTGAATCCTGGCGGCGTAAATGTTCGGTTATCGTGGATGATTACAAGCATGTTTACAGCTTCTGGAACGGATGTGTTATTTTCATGGGATCACTGGATAACCCTTCGCTGCTTGCCGGAAAGTCTGTAATACATTTGTTTTATGATGAAGCGAAGTACGACAAGGAAATGAAAGTAAACCGCGCTATGCCTATTCTTCGCGGTGATGCGATCACTTACGGACATTCCCATTTGTTCCTGGGGATAACCATTACTACCGATATGCCGGATATCGACGAAAACGAGTACGACTGGTTTTTCCGGTATGTCAAGCAAATGGACCCGGAACGGATCATTAAAATAGTACAGGCGGCAAGTATGCGTAATGACCTGGTAATTTCTCTATTAAAAGAAGAAAGAAAAAATAAGCCTTCCCCCTTGAAACTGAAACGTTTGAAACGGGATATTGAATATTACGACCGGGCTTTGTTGAAGTTGAGAAAAGGACAAACATTCTTTCTTAACGCTTCTTCATTCGCTAATGTTGAGATACTTACGATTGATTATTTAAAGCGGTTGTATAATGGTACGCTGGAGCTTCACGAATTTAAAAAGTCGGTGGTGGGTATGCGTCCCGGTCTTCGCAGGGATTTACGTTTCTATGTGTTGTTTGGTGAAGGACATAAGTATTATAACGGTACCGCGTCCGGGGAAGCCGCTTACAGCTCGCGGGAACTCCGGTACCTGCACCATGATAAAGCGATTGAAGGCGGTATGGACTTCGGTAATATGCTTTCTTTGGTGATCGGTCAGCCGGACGGTGCCTATTACCGGCTACATAAGAACTTTTTTGAGATACCGCCGGGCTGGTTTCGGGAGATCGCCGACCAGTTCCTTTCTTTTTTCCAGAACCACGAATACAAAGAACTGGATTTGTACTATGACCGTGCAGGTAATAACTTTGAAAAACAGAAGGAGGATTACGCGGGTAAGATCAAAGACGCCATAGAAAAAGACGGCAGCGGAAACCGTACCGGCTGGATCGTAAACCTAAAGAGCCGCAAACAGGCAGTTATCCGGCAGGATGCGGAATACGACTTCATGCAGGAGATTATGGGCGGTACCAACAAGAACCTGCCTATCCTGTTGGTTGATGCGGTGAACTGTAAAGAAATGATTAGTTCTGTAGAAAAGGCAAAGGCTGAAATCAAATACCGGGGTAACTCTAAAGTAGTGTTCAAAGTGAAGAAGTCCGAAAAGCTGGCACCGAAAAAACTACCGATGTTATCCACCAATTTCTCCGACGCTTTCAAATACTTACTGATGCGCCCCGGCTGGATAGCTTTAGTACGAGGCAAGCGGACGCTGCAGGCCGACTCGTTTGTGGATCAATGGATAGAGAACAGGCATAAAAGGTAATTGCCTTGTAACGCTGGAAAATCGGTTTTCCGGCGTTTTTTGTGTTACCAGGTTACGGGTACCCCTCCGGGAGGGGTCATATTTCACCTTTTAGGGGGAGGGCAACTGCTTTCCGACTTCTGAGCGGCTCGGTCTTCGGAAGGTGTCATTTTTTTAGTTTCTGAAATTTTCTCCGGTTTTTGACTGTTTTTCAGTCGTTTATCTGCATTTAGACCAAAATTTTACGCGAAAAAGCGTGTTTTTTATGCGTTTTTACTCGTTTTTTGCCCGTTTTTGGGTGAATTACCGTGTATTTTGGGGCGGTTGCCTTCATTTTTTTTGGTGGATTCTTAGTATATTCGCTGGCAAATAATAATAAATGTATATAAGACAAGTATATTTATTACGTTTGGTTATGGAACAAAAAGAAAAACCGATAGATAATCTTAAGGGCACTATTATAGCCTGTTTGTATTATACAGCAGATTCCGAACCTGTACAAGGTGAACTCATACAGGTTTTGGCGAGCGGATATCCGGCTGGATATGCAGGAATAGCAGTTAAACAACTAATAGGCGAACATCTGGTTAAGGAAGAGAACGGACGGATTTCGCTTACTTCCCGGGGATGTGAGGTGATCCATATTTACGGTAATTATCGTGAATATCTCCATGCTTTGGAAAAACGGCGGATTGATAAAGAGAAGGAAAAACAACTGGATTCAAAAGTAAAGAAATCAACTATACTTTCGAATTATCTAAATGCTACCAGTGCAATATGTAGTATTATAGGATTTATCGCAGGAGTCCTATCAGCAGACCAAATAAAAAGAATATTAACGTGGTTATTATCAACCGCTTAATCTTTAAAAGGCAAATACATATAAGCGTTACTTCCCTTTGCAACTGTTCGATATCTTTTTGTATCTGGCTCATGGTCGGTTTCTTTGAAGTTTTTGCAAAGATAGGAAAAACAATAAATATAAAATCTTAATACTTAAAATAATGAAGAAATGAAAACAGTAAAAGACATTAAAGTAGGTGATGTGTTTTCTACGGAAAGAAACGGGGAAAAATTGTTATGTACAATTATAGAATGCCGTGGAAGTTTATTTCCTGATGTTTTGAATTTCATAGCCAGGCTAAATGATGATAAAGGTATTATTTCATTGTGCGGATTGCCGGATAATGATTATTTGCATTTCGGCTGTAATTTGAAAGAAGCAAGCAGGCCTAAAAACGGATATGCTTTTATTGCTGAAAATTAACCGGTTGAGTGTTCGCATAATAAAGTCCTATCAGATTATTTTGGTAGGGCTTTTGTATAAATATATATTTTGAGTATATTTGTAGTCGCCAAAAGCAATACTGCATACTGTCCATTAAATAATATTATAATTATGGATACTGTAAACTATGAAGCTATTGAAGGAATAATTTATTTAGGAATTATACTTGATTTGGTGACGTTAATTTGTTTTTTTGTGCTTTGTTATAATGTCTCTAAAATAAAAAAGCAAATTGCCGTAGATAAAGATATAAAGGCCGCTTTTTCTATGTATATATCTTTGGGAGAATATGAAAAAGCAAAAGAATTATTATTCCACGAGATAATGAAGCAAAATGAATATCTTGCATCCTTTACTTACAATGGAAATAATTCACCCCAAAGAGCAGTACTGAAAAGGACTTTCAAACCTTATTTTGACATTCTGAATATGGATTTCGATTTTGAAACTGTCGATAAATTCATTGTCGCATTGGAGAAATAAAGATAGTCATGAATATGTAACGCTCGCCAATTTCGGTGGGCGTTTTTGTTACAAAGTAACGAATCGTAGAGTCGATAAATTTTCTTTCCTTATAAACTTTTATTAACGTTTTTTTTTTTTTGTTCAGAATTTAATACCGACATTTGCCCATGCCAAAAATACTACTGTTATGCAGTCCGGTGAGTCTCGGTTATTGGCTCGAATAAACAACGGGCTTTTTTTATGCCCGACAAATGCTTGTTTAATACAAGGCGGTTGTCTTTCCCTAAACTATATAACCCGATCTTCGGACGGTTTGCGGTAGTGTTTTTGGCGAAACAGGGAAATGGCTTCCGCCTTTCTTTTTTTAATAGACCAAAAACACTATCGTTATGAAAAAAGAATTTCAATCCGGCACAAGCTACGTGCCTTCGTTCCGTACTGGTAGCACGGACGTAAACACAATCCAACATCGTTATTTTCAGGAACTGGAAAAAGATTGTTCCGTAAATTCGGCTTCTGATGCTTATTACTTATCTGCTATTGCCTGGTTCTGTCTTACTTTTATTTTTCCGCCGGCTGTTATAGGTGCAGTTGTTTGTGTGTACCGGGCAAAGAAAGCGAGGAAAGGAGGCCGAAAATGACATCTTATTTTATAGAGCTTAACGAATATAAGCCACAGAATCGAAAATGTGCTGAAATGGCAGAATTTGCAAACCAGTTTGGTAATACGCTTTGCCCTGATAAAATTTCCTTTGATGCTTTTAAAACTGAACTGGAAGCAAAGGTAAAGGAGCTGAACGAGAAATACCCTAAAACAATGCCGCTGAAAATATCTTCCAGTAGCGGGTTTATTCACATAGATCAGGACACTAAAACACATAATAACGGCTGTGACAAGCCTGTAGCCTATTTTTTCATTTACCGGGTTAAAAGAATATATAGGTTTTCAGAGCGTCCCCAGATAGAAAAGAAAGGAGGTACCGAATGATATATACTGAATATCAGCAAGTGTTACTTACTCAATTACAAAACAATGATAAAAGAATTGAGGAAATAAAGAAAGAGCAGGAAGAAATACAAAATATGTTTCTACAAGAAAGTAAATTTAAACCGGGTGATCTGGTACAGGTTGATTATAAAATAAGCAATGCTACTTTTAAAGTTCGTGGCTGGATTTCCCGGATTACATTCTGGAGGAATCGTCCGTATTATCACCTGAATTTACCCAAGAAAGACGGTTCCCGCGGATTAAGGGTTAAAAGTATATGCGACGGGGTACTGGAAAGTATAACAAGTATTTCACATATTAAATTAGAAGACTTAAAAGGAGGTGCCAAATGAATACAAATAATCCTGATATCCTATTTTTCGTTAGACGTGAATACGGTGCGCCTTCCATTGAATTAAGAGCATACAAAGTGGAGAAGGTAAACGATGAGTTTGCTTTCCTCGAACTTGAACGTTTACGGTTGATTGTTTTCTCCGGTGATTTTCAGTCTGTATTACTTCATCACGAGTACGGTAAAAACAACTGTATGTATAATAGTGCTAATAATATACCGGATTTGATGAAAGACATGAAGAAGTGGCAGTTATCGCCCATTGACAGACGTAATTATGAACGGTTTAGAAAAGTCGCTCTCGGGATATACCGGCGGGCTGGAACAATTGATTTCACTACCTTAGAGACTACACCGATTAAAAACGTTTAAAAAAAGAATTATTATGAAAGATATAGAAGTAAACGGCGCACATATAACAGATGAAAGTGCCGAGATTTTGAAACACTGGCAAACTAAGACGGAACCGGTTTCCGCTTGTTACATCGAAGTTATTGAGGACCTAATCGATTTCCTAATAGAGAAAGGAGATGAAAGTACACCAACAAATGAGGTGTTAAGGAGGATTCAATTATTACGTATGATGAAAAAAGACATCGAAAAGCTGTCTAATCCTTAATATTAATAATTTAGCAAACCGGCTGAAAAGGCAGCCGTTGGGTTTAAGTCCCAGGTTAGGGTTTGTTTGTGCCGGGGTGGTTCCCGGCACTCTTTTTTATGTCCTTTTCGTCCGTTTCCGTTCTTCCCACCTTTGCAGTAACCAATGATTCAAATTATGAAAATAGGAACGGACAAATGGAAGCATTTCGGAATTAATTACGCTATATGTGCCCTGTTGGGTGATTATGGTGTTCCCTTTGCCCTGGGTGCTTCACTGGGTAAGGAATACGGGGATGAAATGTCCCCCTGTAATAAATGGGACTGGAAGGATATTCTGGCGGACCTGGCCGGGATCGTGGCGGGCTATTTGACGCATGTATGTATCGTCCGGACTATAATGTAACATTTTCAACTCTACCAATATGACGGAAACGATAATTACAGCGATTATTACGGCTCTTTGCACGGGTGGCCTGACCTGGCTATTCACTCTCCGATATACCCGTAAACAGGCGGAAGCTGACGCCATGAAGTCAGTACAGGAGGTTTACCAGGGACTGATCGAGGACATGAAGAATGACCGTAAGGAATTGAAACAGCGGATCGACGATGTAGAGAGCCAGTACCGGGAACTCCAGCAGAAATGTAACGAAATGGAAAAGGATATCAGGCAGAACGCCCGTGTAATGGATATCATGAAACCGTTTCTTTGCGGGGTGAAAAATTGCCTGAACCGTAAATCTATCACTTTCGACACTAATAACTAAAATCAATTATGAGACATGGAATCGTACACCTACTTATTTTTATTTGTTTTGCAGCTTGTTTTTACGGTTGTCGTTCTCCTCGCTCTGTTACACGAAAAACGGTTACAGAAGCAACTGGAGAAGAAAAACAAACAACTACTGACGGAGTTATTGAACTTGCGCGGAGAGATTCGAGCCATGAGGAGCACGTACTTGACGTTTACCGGGAAGATAGTACGCATATCCGTATCGACTACGACAGCCTCGGAAGAATTAAAGAAATTGATTTCAGTAACCGAAAAACTGAAAAAAGAACTGGAAAGAATCAAAGCAGTTCCCTCCGGGATCATAAGGAAACTACCAGTCAGGCGGAAACAGCCGTTACCCGTAAATCCAACGTTAAGCAACAAAGCCAGGAAAAAGAAAAGACTACAAACGGGTGTAGCCTATGGACGTTCCTAAAATTCATGTTTTTCTTTCTATCCTTCTGCCTGGTACATGATAACTGGGCCAGTATTAAAAACTTTATCCGCCGGCTATGGAAAAAATAAACCTTTATGTAGCGGTAGAACAGATGAAGCGGATTACCATTTCCGGGGGAACCTTTTCTATCAAGTTCCGGAAATGGAACCGTCAGACGCGGGACGGCGGCGACATGGTGGTACTCACGGCCGCCCGTTTGAGGAAAAAGGCGACGGATGAAAGCATCGAAAATTCAAGCTATAAACTATTCCTGACGGACACCACAACGGGCCGGCCGCTGAATTGCTGGGAATGTCTGGTAATGGAGTTCAACGGGAAAAGAATAACGATTTAAGATTATGGAAATAAGACGAAGTGGTAACTTTGGAATTATAGATACCGGCACCGACAAGGGTTTGATCTCTTTTTCTATCGGTGGCCGCGGTAAAGGTTGGGAACCTTCCAGCATCCAGTTAAACCGGCGGGGGGCTTTCTTTTCGCGTAAGATCAGCGTAAACGGTACCTTTATCGTTCCCATGGGTGACAATAACGACATGCCGGGCGAGGTCATGCGTTTACTGGATAAATTCTACGCCGGTGAAGGCATTATGGGTAAAATAGCCGGTTTGCAGTGGGGAGAAGGCCCGCGGCTGTATGAGGATGCAATCGACGAAGAGAATAACCGTTTTTACCGGCGTTGGAAACTCGATCCGGAAATAACCGCCGACCTGGAGTCGTGGGATTACACAACGGTTCTTCACCGCTCACTCGTAGACTTGACACACATGCAGGGCTTTTTTATAAAGTTTGTCCGGAACCGTGCACCACGTGTGGGCAATCCCGGGCGTTTGGTACGGCTGGAACATATTCCCTACCAGAAGGCCCGCCTGGTATATCCTCCCGACGGCGAGGATGAACCGCAGGAAGTACTTGTGGGCGACTTTCCTTATCCTGATCCGGCTTACACTTACCGTTACCCGGTCTTTGATCCGGCACATCCGTTCAAATATCCGGTTTCCGTGAAATACTATAATATCTATTCCTTTTGCAAGGACTTCATGAGTACGCCGCGTTTTCTGGGTGCGCTTGACTGGCTGGAGCTTGCCGGCGGTCTGGCCGCTATCCTGATCGCCTATAATGAAAACGCTTCGGCCATTTCCCTGCATATCGAATCGCCGCAGTCTTACTGGGACCGCGCGGAAGCACGTATAAAACAGGTTTGCGAACGTACGGGCGAGAAATACACGGCCCAGATGCTGGAAGATTTCAAGGACGAAGCTATGGAGAAATTCGCCTCCAACATTACCGGAAGACAGAACGCCGGGAAATACATGCACACGACCAAATTCTGGAATCCGGAAGCGAATAACTTTGAGGGCTGGACGGTGGAACCGCTGGATAAGAAAATAAAGGATTATGTGGACGCCCAGATTAAGATATCCAATAAGGCGGACGCGGCCGCCACCTCCGGCTTCGGTCTTGATCCGGTACTTTCAAACCTGATTATAGAAAACAAGCTTTCTTCCGGATCGGAGAAATTATACAGCCTGAAAGTGTATAACGCTTCCGAAACGGCTATTCCGGACATGATCCTTTGTAAACCGTTACAGCAGTATATTAATGCCAACTTTCCGGGTACCGCAACGAAAGTAGGGCTTTATCGTACCATAGTGGAAGCGGAACAGAACGTTTCACCCTCTAACCGTATGAAAGAAAATGCGTAGTCTGTTTTTCACACCGAAACCGGAAGACGTGCCGGAAGAACCGGTAAGCGACCGGCAACCGGAAGAGAACCGGGCCAATGATAGCCCGGACAAGCATATAAAGGCACGCCGGACGAAAAACGTCCATTTTGACCGGCGAGTAAAATCGGAGCTGCACCTGGAAGAGTGTTTGCCCTGGCATTTTGAGAAAGGGGCGTCTTATCACTGTATCAGTCATGGGGACGTTGACAGCCTTACTTATCTTCGTGTGATCGTGAAACAACAACCGTTGGAATATGTTCTGATTTCTACCTGGTGCATGGCAATTACCGATGTCAAGGAGGTGGAGAAATGGCTGGAGAGAAAAGACATAGGGCGCGCGGATTTTTATGTAGGTGAAATCTTTCAAGGTTCCTACGCGGATGTTTATTTATACCTAAAGAAGGTGGCGGAACGTTTCGGATCACGTATCTGCATCTTCCGTAACCATGCTAAAGTAATGGCCGGTTTTGGTAACGCTTTTGATTTTGTAATAGAAAGCTCGGCCAATGTGAACACCAATCCGCGTACGGAGCAGACCTGTGTAACGATAGATACCGGGCTGGCCCGCTTTTATAAGGAGTTCTACGATGAAATAAACAATTTCACAAAGGATTTTGATAATTGGAAACCATATACACTAAAAAGAGACCGAGCAAATGACGAAGTTATTTAATAAAGCCGGCGACGGGGCCGGTGAAATAGTCCGTGTTCTGGGATTGATCGATAATGATCTTGATTTTACCAAGTGGGAACCTATCTTACCGCTGGGTATTCGGGATTTACAGGCTATCATCGGAACGGAACCCATAGACGCGGTAGATAAGTATTACCGTGAAGATCATGCGGACGTTACGGAACCGGACGGCATGGCGGAAACTTTGCGGCTGATGCAGCAGGCGGTGGCAATGTTTACCTGGTTAAAGGTCATTCCCACTTTGGACGCACAACACGGAACGGCCGGACGTGGCAAACACTTGGGAGAGAATGAAACGGGTATGACCGCCTTACAGGAGTTCAAGGATGAAGAGAATATCCGGAACCTGGCTTATGAAGCCGTAGACGCGTTGGTGGAGCTAATGGACCGCGAAAAGTTTGATTTCTGGATGAACGGCATTAAGAAAAAGGCTATAAACCGGCTTCTAATCCAGAATAAGGAAACGTTCGATGAATATTACAATATCGGCAGTCACCGGCTTTTCCTGGTGCTTATTCCTATGATCCGGGAAGTCCAGGACGGGCAGATAATACCTGTTATCACCCGGAGCCGTTATAATAAACTGATTGAAGGCGATACCGTTTTAACGGAGAAATTGCTGGAGTATGTACGCCGCCCGCTTGCACTTCTCACCATAAAAAAGGCCGTTGAACGTTTGCCGGTGGAAGTTCTGCCCAGTGGAATCGTACAGGTACAGCAGAGCACAACCGTACGGGATAAATTGCGGGCGGAAAAAGAGGCCCGGCAATCGGTTGCCAACAGTCTGGAGCAGGACGCGGCGGCTTACCTGGATGTATTGCAGGATATCATTAGGGAACTGGATGCGCAGTCGGAAACGGTGGATTACTATATACCGGGTGTTACCGTACAATCCAAAGGAATAACCTTTTAATGTCCGGACATGGAGAAGTTTACATATAATAGTAAGACGGCGGAGGTTCCTTCCTGCCTGGATGAAGTCAGCAGTGAGCAGTACCGGCAGTTTCTTATATTGTCGGTACTGATGAACCGCGGTACGATCAGCCCCGGACAGTTCCGCGTAAAATGGCTTTCTTTCCTTCTGGGCATGAAAGCGGATTACACCATGTACCGGCGTGAGATCATCCGGGAGCTGGACGGGCAACTGGAAAAGCTGGACGGCTTTTTCTCTTATACAACCGGTAAGGAGGGCGAGCGGATCGTTACGCCCATTCTGAAAACCGGTCGTAACCTGATGCAGGATTTCGGGGGCTGGCATGGTGTCGGTGACATGCTGAACGGTCTTACTTTCGGTAACTTTTGTGATTGCCTGGATTTGTTGCAGCAAAGCAAGCAGGCGGCAGCAGAAAAAGACGATCCGGCTATAAATGAAATCTTCCAGGATATCACGTTAAAGCTTTACCGGTATAAGGACCCGGAGAAGACACCGGCCGTTCCTTCCTTGCTTGCCATTCATGCGGTAAATTTCTTTTCCGCCGTTTGGGAAATGGTTCTTTCCGGACCGGTTTATATCGGTGGTGAAGCTATCGACTTTCGGATATTGTTTCAGAAGCTGGCATCCGAGGACCGGAAGGCGGACGATAAAACCGGCTGGACCGGGATAGTCTTTGAGGTGGCGGCTTCCGGCGTGTTCGGTAATAAGAAGGAGGTGGACGATACACCCTTTTGGGATGTATTGCTTTATCTGTATAAATGTAAGTTTGAGTATTTACACCAAAAACGTAACAAGAAATGAGAACGACAACAGGAACAAAAAACAAGATCAAGCAATTTGAAGGGCTACGCCTGAAAGCGTATGTATGTGCCGCGGGAGTATGTACGATCGGTTACGGTCACACGACCGGCGTAAAACCGGGTGATGTTATCACCGAGGCCCGGGCCGATGCTTTCTTTGAATCGGATATCAGGGCGGTAGAAAACCAGGTGAACGCGCTTCCCCTTCATTTGGGACAGTACCAGTTTGACGCGGTAGTAAGCTTTTGCTTTAATGTGGGTATCGGAAAATTCAAGAAATCAACGCTTTATAAGAAGATCAGGGCGGATGTGTATGATTCATCCATACCGGCAGAGTTTAAAAAGTGGATATACGGGGGCGGTAAGATTCTTCCGGGGCTTGTTACCCGCCGTGAATGGGAGGCGAAACGTTATCAGGGATTGACGATATGATAGATATAAAGGTTTACCGTGAATACTGGGAAGGCGTGCAAAAACGTATTCCTGAAATAAAGAAGATACTGCCCGTTACCATTGACGAGGAAATAAGTAAGACGATACAGGGACTATCTAAAGAAGAATGTCCGGTGCTCTTTATTCTGATCCCGTCGGGAACGGGTGCCAGCCTTTCGGCTGACAATGTGAGGGAAAATAATTTATGCGTTATTTTCCTTATGAGCAAGTACGATCCCCAACGAAAAGGGGCTTATGAGACTATCGAAGAGGTGCAGCCGGTTATGGAGCGTATCAAACAAATGCTGATAGAAGATTCCGCCACCGGTTGCCCTGTCACTAAGGAACTGGATTTAACCAGCCTTTCCACTCTTCCGGAATCCGGCTTTTACCGGACGTTTGCGGGGTGGAGCCTGGCTTTCTCATTTAGAACAAAATAGTAACATGAAAAATAAACCCAAAGTTCCAACCTGTGGTAATTGCATCCATTTAAAAAAGAGGAACAATGATAAAACCATAATACGGTTGAAGTATGCGAGAAGTATGTATTACTGCCCTAATAGGTGGTGGTGCGGTGGAAAACCGCAAAATACAAATATTTGTGAACTGCATGAATTTAAATGCAAGTATGACAAAGATAATGTTCAATAAAAATTAAATATGAGTTTTACAGCTTGGTTTTTTATAACTGTAATAGTTACTATTGTTACCATTGGAGTAAATAGTACATTGTGCACCTATTGGGAATACAAGTATAAGTCGCAACAGGCTACAGAGAAAAAGCCCGATACGGAAGAAAAAGAGAGATGTTCCCGGATGAAAGTTACTGGTTTCAAATAATAATAGTTCATTATGGCCGAGAATTTTAAAACAGATTTTTTTACCGACCGGATCGGGCGTGGAATACAGGACATATTTCAAGCCCAACTGGATATCGCTACCAAACGGATTTACCAGAAAGGCCGTGAACGTAAGAAAGTACAGGGAACCGGGGAGATCATACAAGGGCGGTCCGGTGCATTAATGGCCGCACTACAGAACCCGAATTATTCGGTCGTTCCGGACGGCGAAGGAGTAATCGCACGTTCTAACCTTCCATTATATACCCGCTTCCTGGATATGAAGAAACACGGTAATTACCAGATTTATAACCGGCAGATATACGGGATTCTGTATCATGACACACTCGGGAAGATTAAATATGAATATCAGGATTATGTAAGGGAAAGGGTAAAAGAAATGTTTGCCAGTTCGCTAAAATAGGTAATAAAATTAATACCTAAATATTTGTAGGTAATGATTTTATTACCTATCTTTGTTTCAGTAACCAATAAAACAAAGTTTATGCCTGAAATTTGTAGATTCTTCGGTATTATTATATTCCTCTATTGGAAAGATCATAACCCGCCACATATTCATTTTACTTATGGTGATTATGAATGTTCTATTAGCGTATTGGATCGGATTGTAGACGGTCAGGCTCCAGCTAAAGTTATTGCAAAAGTAAATGAGTGGATTAACTTGCACGAGGCAGAAATACTTTCTCTTTGGGAAAAGGCCCAAAAAGGGGAGAAAATAGATAAAATTGAACCATTAAAATAAACGCTTATGTTACGAGTTATAGATGTGGATTATATTAGGAATTACGAGCTTCTTGTTACTTTCAGCGACGGGAGTAAAAAGATCGTAAATTTGGAACCTTATCTTACAGGTGAGGTTTTCGGGGAGTTATTGGATAAGGAAAAATTTGTTCAATATGGTTTAACCCGTGCTACTATTGAATGGGCCAACGGTGCCGACCTTGCACCGGAGTTTTTATATGAAATTGGTATAGCTGCATAATTTTAGACCCTATGAATGATTGTTTTGCTATTCAAGATAAGAAGGAAGAAACTTTCTTATATCGGATTTTTATTTCTCACCCGGAACTAAATGCTTCTGCGGTGGCTCGACGTATGGGAATAAGTCAAAGCCTTATGTCTCAATATATAAGTGGAATAAAAAAGCCCTCACAAGAACGGGAGGCCCTAATAGTAAATACTATTAAAGATATCGGTAAAGAACTAACGATGATTGTATGACATACGAAGATATTTTATTTCTTATCGGCTTTTTCCTGGTAATAGCTTTTTTCGTAGGATGTAAGCATAAACCGGCTACTTTATCGGGGTGGCTTGCTTTTGCCTTTCTTTCCTTTACCGTGACGCCTCTTATATCGGTTCCTCTAACCTGGTACGTTTGCCGGATGATAGATCGGGCAACAATTAAGGATAAAGAATGTTTTGATCCTTCGGATTTTACCTTTAAGAGATAAAATACTTTCTTCTTAGTATAATAAGCCTGTAGAATGGTTCTACGGGCTTTTTTTATGTCCTTTTCCGCCATTTTGCACCAGGATAATTTTGCCTTATAAAATTTACTCTTATGGCAAAATTAAAACCTGATTATATCGAATGGGTGTTAACCCTGAACGCCTCCGATGCGCAGAAGGAAATACATAATCTTTCAGAAAAGAACAAGGAGCTCCGGGATAGCAATAAGGAGATAAAAAAGGCTATGACCGATTTAATCGCCACCGGGAAAGCTGGCGGTAAACAATGGAAAAGGCTTGATGATCAACTGAAAGAAAATAATAAGACGATCGGCGAGAATAACAAGAAGATTGCCGAATGTGAGAAACGGCTGGATAAGACCACCATGAGTGCCAACCAGCTGGCAAGGAAGGCAAACGCCTTGCGGAAAGAGCTTCGCGATACGGTGAAGTCTTTGCAGCCGGAAAAATATGCCGCCCTGGAGAAGGAACTGAAAGAAGTTGAGAAAGCATACGGGCAGGCCACGAAAAAGGCGGAAGGTTTCGGAAGTTCCCTTCTTTCCCTGAATAAGATAAAAACGGTTCTGGCCGGTGTGTTTGTCACTATCGGCGCAATGATAACCGGGCAGATTGTCGGCGGGCTAAGGGATGCGATCAGCACTATTATAGAGTTCGAGAAGAAAAACAGTACTTTGGCCGCTATTCTGGGAACCACGAAAAAGAGTATCAAGGATTTAACGGATGAAGCGCGCCGGCTGGGTGCTACTACTTCTTATACGGCCGCACAGGTAACGGCACTTCAGATAGAGCTTGCCAAGCTGGGATTTTTCAAAGAGGATATTAAAGCGATGACGCCTTCCGTGCTGAAATTCGCCAAGGCGGTGGACACGGATCTTGCCTCGGCTGCTACGCTTGCCGGTGCAACATTGCGTATTTTCAACCTTGATGCGGAAGATACGGAACGTGCACTTTCTACCATGGCAATAGGTACAACGTCTTCGGCCCTGAATTTTGAATACCTGAATAGTGCAATGTCTACCGTCGGTCCGGTAGCTAATTCTTTCGGATTCACGATCGAGGAAACGACCGCCCTTTTGGGAGCTTTGGCAAACAGCGGTTTCGACGCTTCATCGGCAGCGACGGCAACACGTAATATTTTGCTTAATCTGGCTGACAGTAGCGGCAAACTCGCGCTTGCTCTCGGTGGTCCGGTTAATAACCTGGATGATCTGGTAAAGGGACTTAAAAAACTAAACAGCGAAGGAATAGACTTGAACAAGGCCCTTGAACTGACCGATAAACGTTCCGTTGCAGCGTTTAACACTTTCCTTAACGGTACCGATACCGTGCTGGCACTTTGCGACGCGGTAACAGGTGCGGAAGACGCCTTTAATGCTATGTCCGAAGAAATGGGTAATAACGTTCAGGGTGCATTAAACCGGCTAAGTTCAACTATTGAAGGGGTAGTTTTACGTTTCTATGAATCAAAGGGTATTCTCCGGGATTTAATAGACCTTGTTACGCTTATGGTGGAAGGTGTGGGCGGTATGATCGACATGTTTAATAAATGGGGTGTTGTCACTTATACCGTTACCGCTTATTTGGTTTCTTACTATGGAGGACTGAAAATCGCTACCATGTGGCACGCCCGTTTTAAAACGGCGACCCTTGCTTCGGTCGTTGCAGAGAAAGCGCACGCCGTACAGCTTTATATCAGCCGGGCGGCTACTCTGGCTTATGCGGCGGCCCAGGCATTGCTGCACCTGAATATTAAAAGATGTACCGCCGCCCTTCGGTTAATGAGGATCGAACTTTTGAAGAATCCATATACGGCCCTGCTCGCGTTACTCGTGGCAGCCGGTGTTGCTATCTACCAGCTTGCAAAGAAGACGGAACAGGCTTCGGCGGCGATGAAGGCCCACCAGGAAGTCGTAAAGAAAGTGAATGAAGAATATGCCAGCCAGGAAGCAAAAATAAAAACTCTTGTAGCTGCTATTAATGACGAGAACCTTTCCAACTACACCCGTAAACAAAGGCTCGCTGAATTAAAAGAACTGATACCGGATTATAATGCGGAATTGAATGAAGAAGGCAGGCTCATAAACAACAACAAGGAGGCTATAGATCAATATTTAGTTTCCTTGGAAAAACAAATCAAGTTGAAAGCTTACCAGGAGGAACTGGAAGAATTGTACAAGAAAAAAAGGAATCTTGAAAGCCAGGAATCAGAGCAAAGCGACGCTTACTGGGACACCCGCCAGCAAAATACATTGTCAGGATATAACCGGAACAGTCTTACCGCTAAAATAAGCCGTTTATTTGGTACGGAAAAAGAGGCTAACCAGTTGAAAACCCTACAGACAACACAGAAGGATTTGGCCGGTATAGAATCAGCAATCGCCCAGATCAATAATGATATCTTAAAAACAGAGGCGACGGCCACTTCATTAACCGGAACCAATAAAGAAAATATAAATACTGAAACATCCCTTATAAAGAAACTGGAGGCCGAAAAGAAAAAGGTTCAGGAACAGTGGGAGGAAGACAGCGAAGCGAATATCGCCAAGAAAAACAAGGAAATAGAACGTATCGATACCGAAATAAAACGTTTAAACGAACTGGGGAAGGTCAAAAAGAAGGCGGAAGCCGGGGAGTATAAAAATACGGAAACGGACGCCACGTTAAAACCTCTGGAGATCGAGCACGAAAAACGTATGCTTCTAATCAAACAGAACCGGGAGAAGGAAAATAAGACGGAAGCCCAGTATATTCTCGAAGGGACGGCGGAAAACCTTCGCTATTACCGGGAACGTATCGACGCCCTCCAGAAGCTGGAAGCAAAAACGCCGGCTAATAAAAAGAAATTACTCGATGAAATCCACAAGCTCGAAACAGAAGCACAGACGGCCATTTTTACGGAAACCGGCAAGCAGGAGGACGCCCGTATAAAACTGGTACAGGAGAAACGGGACGAACGGTTAAAGATTGAAACCGCCTATTACAATGTCCAGAAGGACACCATGGAAAAAGCGGTATTAAACCAAAGTATCACGCAGGAAGCCGCCGACGCCTATATGCTGGAAGTTGAAGCGGAGCACGCCGCAGAACTTCTGGAGATAAACCGTACTTACCAGAATGATATTGCCGCTTTGGAAATTACCGGTAAACAGAAACGTATAGAAACAGCGACGGAAGCGGCCGACGCCGTGCGTGAGTCTGAAATGAAGTTATTGCGTGATCGGGCGGCCATTGCTCAAAAAGTACGTGAAATAACTTCCGTTCCGGTAGGAATAACCGGTATGCAGGAAGCACACCGGAAACAGGTTCAGGATGTAGAAACGACTTATAATGCCATAATTGAGATAGCGAGACAGGCGGGGATTTCTACCGTTGGTTTGGAGAAGCAGAAACAACAGGAAATTAGCCAGCTTGAATTTGAATACCAGAATAGTTTATACCAGATTCAATCCCAGATCGGCGTATCATGGGCACAGGAATACCAGAATGAACTGGCCCTGTTAAAGAATCTGCACGATCAGGAATTAATAGATGAAAAGACATACCAGCGTAAAAAGCTGCAAATGCAGATGAATAACGCTAAAAAATACTTTGACTATTATTCCGGTCTTTCCTCTTCCATGGTGGAAGCCATTCAACAAGCCGAAATCGACCAGGTGGAAGCAAAATACGATGTTCTCATACAGGAAGCCGAGAACAACGGTGAAGATACTGCCGCCCTGGAAGAAGAGAAGGAAAATAAGAAACTGGAGATTCAAAAGAAGTACGCGGATGTAAACTTTGCTATCAAGTGTTCCCAGATCATAGCAGATACGGCCGTTTCGATTATGAAGGCGTACGCGGACCTCGGGCCGATTGCCGGAACCGTTGCTGCAGTAATGCTTGCGGCTACCGGTGTGGCCCAGCTTGCATCGGCCAAGGCAGAACGGGACAGGATTAAAAACATGTCCTTGAAAAACACCACCGGCAGCAAGACTGCCACGGCTGAACGTGTTGTTTCCGGTTCTTCCGGAAGCGGGTATTATGAAGGCGGTTACACCGGTCCCGGCGGACGCTATGAAGTGGCCGGCGTAGTTCATAAGGGGGAATATGTGGTACCACAGCCTGAAATGAATAATCCTAAAGTGATCGACGCCGTTAGCACTATCGAAGCTATCAGGCGGCAGCGTACCAATGCCAACCCGTTACCACAGAATCCGGGTGAATATTATGAAGGCGGTTACGTCACTTCTCCTGCAGGTGATTCTTCCTACCGGGAGTTCCTGGAAGCGGCAAAGGAGCTTCGCGCCTCCTGTGAGGCTATCAAATTGATAAAGGCCTATATCGTTTACCAGGATTTGGAGAAGGCCAAAGAAACTATAGATAACGCCCGCGACACCTTTACACGCGGAAAATAAGTAATCATTATGCTAAAGATTAAGACGAACAAAGGTTATCTGGATTTAGGGGGTGACTTTACCGTACAGATTGACGAGAAATCCCCCGTCATGAACGACCGGGGATCACAAACCGTACCGGTCACGGTTCCCGTCACTGCCAATAATGCAGGTATAACCGGTTTTGCCCACCGGCTCGACATGGGTGTAAAACCGATGAATGAAGATCAGACATGTACGGTATTGGACGGGGTGTATAAACGTACCGGAAAGATAAATATTGTTTCTGCCGGCAGGACGGAAGGAATTACTTTAAATATCGGCTTTGACAATTCAGAGGCCTACAGTGCCTGGAAAGCAAAGAAACTGAACTCGATCACATTGCCCAGCATAAGCGGCGGTACCGTTAGCGGTCTTATGTCTTCTATAAACTGGTTCTTCACAGATTCCCATGAAGATTTTGCCATATTTCAAATAGTAGTCAAAAATGATTCTAAGGACGGCACGTATTACCCGCAATACATAAACCGTATCACTTTGGATTCAAACGGTGAATATGCCTTATGCTATCAGGCAAGGACGGAAACACTACTGATAAATGATACTCCGACCGAAACGAGTTTACCGGAAGGGTACGGCGTGGCCCCCTTCTTATACGTGCACCGTGTCCTGGACTTTATATTTTCAGAATTTGGTTATACTATAACCGAAAATCCTTTTAAGACGGACAAGGAACTTTCCAGCCTGGTAATCCTGAACAATGCCGCCGACTGTTGCGTGACGGGTACCCTCAATTATGCCGATTTAATGCCGGATTGTACGATTGAGGACTTTTTAAACGCGCTGTATGTACGTTTCGGACTGGTTTATAATGTCTCTTCCGATACGAAAACGGCCACTTTAAAACTGATCCGGGATATAATGGAAGATGAACCTGCCGTTGATCTGTCCCGGAACCTGACGGCGGAACCACTTATCAATTATGAAACGGCCCGTCAGATAAAGTTATCGGCCAAAACGTCTTTTACCGGTGCCGCGCCTTCAGTGGAACGGTACGAGGACTATATCAAGGGGAACGAAAAAATGGTTATCCGTGTAAGCCGTTTCGATCCTTCCCAGGCCTCCGTGTGGCTGAACTACGAGAAGACCACCGGCAACTGGTACAAATGGGATTCGGGGAACAAAAAACATACATTTTCATCATCCAGTTTCTTTAACTGGGACCGGAAGACGGAAAACGTAGAGGACGAGGAACTGGCGAGCGATGACGAATGCGTGTTTATGGATTTTGCCCCGAACGGCCTTCTTTCCCCGTATTACCTGGCCGGGTATGTGCACCGTTATACCTACCTGAAAACTTCTTCCGATGATGAAGAGGATTCGGAAAAGGAGGAGACGCCGCTTTCCTTCGCTTTCGCTTTTACAAAGGCCGTTACGGAAAGTACGAATTATTCCTTCGGTTCTATTTGCCCATACGCTCCGGACGGCGGGGAAATTACGTTAAAAGACGGCAGCAAACATACGATATCGCTTTTATTCCAGTTTGAAGACGGGCTGTTTGCCAAGTTCTGGCAGAAGTATGACGCCGTATTAAGGCACTCTTTTAACCAGGTGGACACAAACACCCTTTTACCGGTTCACCAGCTTATGAAAATGGATGTCTTGACCCCGGTAGCCCTGCGGGGGCAGTACATGCTTCTGGACGGTCTTTCTTATTCGCTTCCTGCGGGTAAACTGGTACCGGTAAACATTACGTTGCGTTCCCTGCGTCTGATCGGTCCCTATAATCTGGATAATGAACAGGGCATTCCCGTGTGGGGCGGTGCTTCCTACGTGTGGGTCGTATATTCTTCCAGCTTGCAGGAAGTGCAGGCCGAAAGGGTGGAATACTGGAAAGATTATTACCGTTATCACTGGGGATATGCAGTGTACGGTGGCCGTGTATCGAATACGATATATGACGGGTATGTTACACCGTCAACGGATGAGGATATATTAAAAAATCCTCCTACCGCACAGGATAGCGTCATAGAAAAAACATACAAATGTAAAATAGAGGTTGAGATCGAGGTAAACGAACGTTACGGGGCCAACTATTACTGTTATGAAACGGAAGAAGTCGAATACCTGGTAAGGTTCGTCGCGTCAAGAGTTGCCAATTAAATCCCCGTCCTTTATTCTTCCTTTGATAAATCCAACTTTTGCAGCATGGAAAAACAGAATAATATCATCCTTGCCCCGTCTTCTTCACAGGTGACGGAGCTTTATAAGCTTTGGAGGGAAAACCATGCGGGGCGGCTCTCGGACTTTTACAAGTTCCTGACGTCTGCCACGGATCAGCGCGACCGTTTCCTTTCCGGACTTGAAAATAAGAGTGAGTTTAACGGAATATTCATCGTTAACACCTTTGAATTATGAGTTTGACAGCAAGCATCGACCCGACGGAAAACGCCTTTACCGGAAATCCTGTCTATCTTTCGGTAGAAACTACTTCTATGGTGACGTATAATATTATGCACTGTTTAAACTTTGAATACCGGAGGTCTTTATTTACCGGCAACGGTAACGGAAGTTTCAAGGTAAATATTGCCGAGGTTCTGGAAACAGTGTTTGAGGATATCCCCGTTTTAAGCGGAAGTAGTGATATATTGATAAACCTTTCCTCCGGCTGGTACAACAAGGCTACTATCATGATTATCATGCAGAATGAAGAAGCGGAAACGGAAACCCTGGTTTTAGCCGCTTGGCGTGGAGGTATCGGCAAACGGGCTTTTAAGAAACTGCATGAAGAGGGTAATAACATCTTTTCTTTGAAGTTCCTCGATGAATCCTGCAATTTCTTCTTTACCACCCGGAGTAACGACTGGCGTATAACGATGCGCGAGACGGAGCTTTACCCGCTCTGTTTCATCTATCCGGAGCATGAGCTGAAAATAACGGAACTTCTCACCGGACAAAGCCTTGCAGTGCCAGGCCGGGTAGAGAACTTTTGCGCCTTGAACCTGGAGGCCGTAAGACTTAAATTCTTTACCGATTACGGGGTACTGGCCAACCTTTTTGACGTGTATAGCGGCGAAACGTTCGCCTGCCGGATCGGGATCGAGCAAAGCCCGACGGTCCGCGAGCGTTACCGGCTCCGGTTCCTGAACAGTTACGGGGTTTACGAGGTGTTTTCCCTGGAAGGCGAGGCGAGCGTAACTCCCGGCATGGATGAAGACGAAGACGCTGTTTTCCGGCGTTACGATGAAATTACCGATGATTATTATTCGGATCGCATACGTACGGAGATACAGGAAGCCGTAACGATTAAGACGGGATTCAAACGCCCGCAGGAAATACGCTTTCTTCTTGACCTGCTTTCCTCCGATGATGTTTACCTGGCAGGTTACGGCCGGGAAGAGATCAAGGTAATTCCTTCGGCGGAAGAGTTTTCTTACCGTGTCCACCCGGACGCGCCGCAGAACGTGACATTAAAACTCACGTTTGCCGAGAAGGAATCCAACTGGACGGGAGAAATCACGGAAAGCGGCTACCGGAAACCTCGGGTTCATTCCAAAGAGTTCAGCAAACAATTTAATTAATGTATCTATATGGCAACACAGGAGTATATCGATGATCTTATTATAGTCATTGAAACCGCGGAGGACGCGGAAAGCGTTACCAACCAAATGGTGGCGGCGGTTCTTGGCTTCTTGAACGAACACCTGAAACTGGTTTCCCAGGGTAAGGAAATCGAGGCGGAGGAAGCCGCCCGCATTGCCGCCGATGCAGCCTTGCAGAAGGCTATCGACGCCGTTTCTTTACGTATCGACCGGCTTGTCGGTGACAACGCTTCCCAGGCAATCGACAACTTTAACGAAATTCTTGCTTTTCTGGACGGGCTTAAGGACAGTGATTCGCTGGCCGCATTGCTGGCCGATATCAACGCCCGTATCGGCAGCGAAGACGGTTCGGAAAGTGAAGACGGTTCCCTTTGGGGAAAGCTGAAAAGTCTGTCCCAGGATATTAGCAGTTGTTCCGATGACATAAGCACGTTGCAGACAGACCGTGACGAAATGAAACAGGAGCTGCAGCAGACGGCTGGGCGTCTGTCTTCCACCTTTACCAATGTAAACAACCTTTTGAACGCCGGCAGCGTTTACAGTGACCTGTCGGAAGTGTTTGCAGCATTGAAAACGGCGGGGAAGATTGACGATGTCCGGAAAAACGGCGTGATCCTTTCTTTCCTCACTGCCGACGGCTGGGTGACGAAACAATTTAAAGGCAATCCGGACACGGATTTTGAGAATGTCGAAAAGTGGGAGGATTTCGGCAGCGGCGGTTCGGGCGGCGGGAATACCTATAACGTAACCGGCAATGTGCCGCTTACGGAAGGTTTCTATACCCTGGCTTCCGCCATTGCCGCGGTACCGGACAAAGAACGCGGCCGGGGGCGTGTCATCACCTTTGAAACATCGCTCGGCAAATGGGAAACGTACCAGTTTACCGGAACCGCCCTGGATGCCTGGGACCAGGAGGCGAGCTGGGAAGAGTTCGGCGGCAAAGGAACGGTAAAAAGCGTAACGGTAAACGGCGAGAAGCAGACGCCGGACGCGGCCGGTAATGTGAATGTAAACGTGGATATCCTGGAAGTGGACGAAACTTTGTCCGCTGATTCCACCAATCCGGTAGAAAACAAGGTAGTAACCGCCCGTTTTAACGAGGTGGACGCTTCCACGCTGTTTAATGTAAATGCGGAAGTAAGCGAGGATGAAACATCCGTCCGTCTGTCATTCCAGAACAAAAGCGGCGCGGAAATTACCGCCGTGGATATCCCGGCCGGTTCCGGTGGAGGTTCCGGCGAAACGGTGGCTACTAAAATTGTCTTGAATGCGGCTGTAGATAATGCGATCATAAAGGAAGGCGGAAACGCCCGTCTTACTTATACGTACGATCACCAATACACCACGGGGGATGAAAAGGGGGAATCTACCGGACAAAAGGCGGATATCACCGTTACGATCAAGCGTGGAACAACTACCATGTATTCCCAGACGGTTAGCGATGTTTCCAAAGGCAGTTACGAACTGGACCTTTCAAGTTACTTGCTTGTCGGGAATACCGATATTTACGTAGTGGCAACCACAACCGATCCGACTACCGGCAAGAAACAGACCCGGCAGGCGTATACATCCGTGACGGTTGTCAGCCTTTCCCTTACCAGCTCTTACAATCTGGCCGGGGCCATAGCCGCAGGCGGTTACACCCTGGCCGACACGATTAATATCCCTTATGCCGTGAGCGGTGCCGGAACAAAGGTCGTCACGCTTTATCTGAACGGCCAGCAACAGAACGCGCACACCATTACAAGATCGGGAACGACAAACGGCAGTTTCAGTTTGTCCCCCTCTTCGCTTGTGACCGGCCGGAATACCGTTCAAATGGTTGCCGAAATGGAGGCTTCCGCCGATCTTGTGTTAAAGTCTGAAAGTATCTATATTGATATCCTGAAATCCGGAGGATCGGCACCGTTCATCGGCACGATGATAAGTTTTCCGGACGGTCGTATTTTTACGGAGGATCATCTTGTTCCGCGCCTGGAAGCGGGACAGTACGAACAGGTGAAATTTGACTTTGTGGCTTATGATCCCGACGCGACACCGGCCCAAATGGACGTTTACCGGGACGGGGTGAAAACGCAGTCTGTCAGTGTGGCCCGTACTACACAGACATACACCAACCGTTTTACGGAGCAGGGCGAGATTAATATGAAATTTAAGACGGGAGCCACGGAATACCCGTTTTATATCGACGTGAGCGAGAGCGGCATCGACTTGCAGGAAACTACCGCCGGGCTTGTACTGAAACTTTCGGCAGCCGGGCGGAGTAACAGTGAATCCGATCCGGGAGCCTGGGATTATGGCGACATACATACGACATTTGCGGGTTTCGACTGGAGCAGCAACGGCTGGACGGGTGACGCCCTGAAACTTACGGGAGGCGCGAAGATTGAAATCGGGTACCAGCCGTTCTCCACGGATGCAACCACTACCGGGGCTACCTATGAAATGGAAATTCTTTGTTCGTCGGTAACGGACCGGCAGGGGGTGATACTGGACTGTATGGCCGGCGATATCGGTTTCCAGATGACAACGGAGCAGGCCCTTATGCGTGTTTCCGGCGGTACGGAAGTAAGTACGAAGTTTGCAAGTGATATGAACCTGAAAATAGCCTTTATTGTCGGGGCCAAGGCCGGCAAACGGCTACTGGAACTTTATGTAAACGGAATCCGTTGCGGGGCGGTGCAGTATGGGGCTACCGAAGGACTACTGCAGGCGGAACCGGTGAACATCCGTTTGTTCAGTGATACGGCGGATGCGCAGATCAGGAATTTCCGTATTTATAACCGTGCGCTTACCGATGATGAAGAATTGAACAATTACATGGTAGACCGTACTACGTCGGACGAAATGGTCCTGTTGTTTGAAAGGAACGATGTTACGGGGGACAACGGTACGGATATCGACATAGACAAGCTACGCGCCCAGGGAAAGGCGGTTATGCGAATTGTCGGCGACGTGAACCTTGTCAACGCCACCAATAACAAGAAATTCGAGGTCCCGGTCGATATCTATTTTTATAGTCCGTATGGTAAGGAGTACGATTTTGTAGCAAGGAATGTCGGTTTAAGAATACAGGGTACATCATCCACCACTTACCCGCGTAAGAACTACCGTCTTTATTTCTTGCGCCTGGAAAAATACGGTACCACGCTGGAAGTTAACGGCGTGGATGTGCCGTCCCTTGAATACAGTTTCAAACCGGGAGCACGGCCGATCAGTATATTCTGTTTGAAAGCGGACTTTTCCGATTCTTCCTCTACACATAATACCGGTGCGGTGCGTATTGTGAACGACGTTTGGAAGAAGTGCAGGTGGCTGACACCGCCGCAGGCTGCATATAAGGGGGAATATAATGGTATTGTGAAGAACGATGGTTTCGATTATGAAAAGT
>OGXK01000106.1_pt1 | contig 35516 bp, 10 predicted proteins | sample 1576261 | NCBI WGS metagenome assembly OGXK01 (sample SAMEA3541581, study PRJEB24748) | human gut metagenome | biome: human gut; feature: human-associated habitat; material: faeces | place: China | collected 2012 | reverse complement strand
TTATATCACGGATTTAATTTGTGATGCTAATCAGAAAGAATTTATTGCTAAATGCGGTGGTATTGGTAAGATTCCTTATGAGAATGATGTTATTTCTACTCGTAAGAAGAATCAGTTACACGCTATAGTTAATTATATTGAACGTGGCCCCGGACAAGATAGTCATCGCGGTACAATGCTTTGGCTTTATAACGGTGTTACTTCATATATTAATAATGGAATTGAATATAAAGATAATCTCAATAAATTCGATTCTATTACGCAGGGTAATTCTTTCAAACTCGGTCAGACAGCCTTTAATAAATTAGTTCAACGTTTAAGTGCCTAAATGATTACAGAAGTAGTTATATATTCTGATGGTACTGTAAATAGCTTCGATTCTGATAATTGTCAAATTCCAAGTGCTTCTGGTAGTTGGGAAATTATTCCTTTGCTTGCAAGTTGGGCTTTAGCTCAATATCCAAGTCAATTACCTGAGGAATGTAGAATGACTAATGCTAAATGTTTTATTGGTGTTAGAAAGAAAGGAGGTGACGATAGGATGCCAATTCCTATACGTCATCTCCTTAAAATAGCAAAATATATTGGAGAAGAGGGGTATAATATTCGTACCGCAGATATAAGTGAAATCCCACAATCTGAACAATAAGATAGCATGAAAGAAAGTCTTATAGGATTGTATGTCGATAACACGGAAGTTCCAGAGTATAAAAGCGCTGGAGCTTCCGGTTTCGATTTACGAGCTAAATTTAATCCTAAAATTCCGTGGTTTGATAAAAGTGTTATTGGTAGGATATTAAATCACGATAAAGATGTCACAGCTTATCTTTATGATAATTGCTATGATGGTCTTGAATGGGTTATTGATTTTAACGTATTAGATAAATCTATTCGTCATGCAGTAAATCAGCCAGTTGAAGAAAAAACTCTTCTGGAATATATGACGGTAAATAATATTGACAAAGTTAATATCATTCTCCCATATAAAACTGTTAAATTTGAAACTAATATTTATACTGAAATACCTGAAGAAGATGAGATGCAAATTCGTCCTCGTAGTGGTATTTCAAGTACTACTTTATTAGATGTTAAATTTGGTACTGTGGATAATGACTGGCGTGGTAACAGTGGAATCATAGTACAAAATCCTACACCATTTAGTTATATTATTATTCCTAATAGTAGACTTGCACAAGGTGTAATTGTTGAAAAGAAACGTGCAGTATTTGATATTAAATCTTCTAAAGATGAATTAAGCAAAACTGAACGTGGTGAAAATGGTTTTGGTAAAAGTGGTCTAATGTAATAAATCAAAATAAGATGTGTACTAAATCAGATATTCCACAAGGTGAACATTATTATATCGGTGTTAAACTGATTAAAGCTCGTGTAGCTTATAGGATTAACGGTAATGAAATAGTTTACGACTTAAATCGTGCTCGTAATCCTAATGATGTTATTGAAGAAGGTTATGAAGTTATCTATCCTGATAACTATAAATCTTTCTCACCAAAAGATGTTTTTGAAAAGGCTTATTATATGATTTTAAGTCCTAACAAAATTCAAGAAGGTGATGTACTTAATTTCCTTAAAGAAGGTTATTCTTTACGTCTTGGTGAAAAGACAACAGTTGTTTGCGATACTACTCTAACTGGATTCGATACTGTCGGTATAGCTGCTTGTGTAAATCCTTCAACTTATAACCATGATATGGGATGTGGTATAGCTCGTCGTGATATTAAAGATAAAATCTGGGGACATCTGGGTTTTGTTCTTCAATGGGCTATTAATGGTCTTAAAAGGTAGTTTATGATTAAGCGACTAAATGTAAAGAAAAATGTTAGATTATTAGGTGTCCAATGGGATGGTGCTAATATCTCAGAATGTGTTAGTTTTTGTAGATATTGTCATTTTTCCGATGGTTGGATGTTTATTATGTTTAGAGAGAATATAATTCGACTCGATAAAGGAGATTGGATTATTGCTGTAACTGATAAAGAATTTACTGTTATTAATAATGAAACATATCAATATCTTTTTGATAAACCGAAAGGTGTTGAAAACGGTGGCGAATAAACGTGACAAGTGGGCGTGCAACCTCCTGCCCCACCGGGTCAGCGAAGCCCGAAGGGCTGAGCTATCTATGTTGCAACTTTAATTGCTACTATAATTGTTGTTATTATTAATAGTGATATTACTAACATAATAAGTAATACAGACAGACCGTCAGAGTGCCTATTTTCAGGCGTTCTGACGGTCTTTTTTTTTGTCAGTTAGACAAATGTATCATCGACAAAAGATAATGCCCGTAGCAGGCTGGAAAGCACCACCACGGGCAAATATCCGGCGTTTACTCTATTAGACTATTCGTCCTCGTAGTTATCACTGTCTTTCGGACTAATCATCTCTCTAACACCACTAAATGTAATACCAAAAGGATTATACATATTGTAATAAGACATAGTAGCACCGAGATTATTAAACTTATTAATTTGACGAAGAACAGGAACAGCTTGACGTAATGCAACTGCACGTTTATCTTGTCCCTTATAAATACCTCTATCATAAATAAGTTCATCATCATCAACCCAAAAACCTTGAATAGTAAGATTAACAAGTTTATATGCAGATTGTAAAGTTTTCTGACCAGCAAACAAACTATTTGCAGTTTGTTCTATTGTAGCCATCCAACCAAATACTGGCATAGGTTCAATCATTTGTTGATAATAAGTTGTTGCAGCATACATAGCGTGCTGATACAAAATATTATCTTCGTCATCATCATCTTTCTTAAATGCACCAAGTGTCATAGCAGCAAGAGCACTGAAAGCTAAAGCACCCATTAAACGAGCAAATTTCATAGTTGCTATCTGTTCATTTAAAGGAAGAGTATTATAATAGAATCCTACATTAAGTAACCAACTTGATACACCTTTGAAGAAATTACCAATACCTTTCATATAGTCGATAACAGTATTGTTATCATTAAGACTATCTTTGAAGGCTTGACTACCACTTCTAAACATATCAAACATAGGATTAAATACAGGAACTTCATAAGAACCTAATTGTTCATTATAAAATATACGACCGAAACGACGACCGAAATAACGAACAAAGTTAGGACGAACCCATTTCTTAAATTGCATTAACAAATCACCAAAAGCAGCATCTTGTAAACTATTTCTGTCTACACGATTGTAAATACCATGTAATGATTGGTTAATAGCTTTAACTCGACCACGGAACTCCGAAAGAGTTTCTTCTGTAAGACCACTTTCAGGATTAAAATTCAAACGACCATCTTCAAGTTTAAGTTCCGAACGAAGAGTATTATATTTATCAAAAGCTTCACGTTGAGCTTTTTTATCAGTCTTTCGAGAATCAACAATTTTCTTACGTTGTTCATCAGAAAGTAAATTATAATGTGATTTAAGATATTGAGAAGCATAATCGTGATTCCATAAATACTCTTTTGAAGTACGTTTTTCTTCACGAGCTATTTCAGCATCTAAATCTTCTTTGAAAATAAGATATTTATCATATTGTTCATTAGTAAGAACATCTTGTAATAACTTTTCAAGATTATCATTATAAAAATCATTGAAAGCCATAATCTTACCACCAACTACTCGATGAGATTGTGTAGCAGCAAGTAACATACCAAACTGCATAATGAACTCACCCATGTTATTAGGAGCATAGCCAACAGTATCAACCATTCGCATAGCTTTAATCCAATAGGAAGTTCCAGTATCAGAAGATGTTACATCACGAGTATCTTGATAAATATCATCAAAATCTTTAATGATTGCTACAAGTACATCATCAGTTCTTGTCGAATTAATATCGCGTAAGAAATGAGGAATAGTCTTAATAACATCACGCAGACCTGATTTCATAATATCTTTGCTTTCAACAAAGTTATTAGCAGTAGATTCAACTATCATATCAGTAACACCTTTGAGAATATTAGTGATACCAGCAGTATAGTTGAGATACATGAAAGTCATAGAAGTATAACGCAATAATGCACCGGCAGAAACATCGAGAGCACTATTGTATTTACTAAAATTAAAAATACGACGTTCCATATTATTTAACTGTTCATTCGCATTTTTAATAATATCACGAGGTGCTACACCAGAAACTCCACGTTCATTCATTAAATATTTCGTAAGCTGATAATCAGTTTCAAAATTATTAATTGCACGAAGATTATAAAGTTCTTGTGTAAAACCTTTCATTACATCAACAATATCATAAGACATCACATTTGCTTTATACTTTTTATTTTCAAGCATTACAGCATCGTTATAATGTCTAATCTCACGAAGAGTTGAAGGTTTAACTGTAATAGGAAGTTTGTTATTTTTATCAAACCATTCATTAAATAATTCTACGATTCGAGCTTCGTATTCAGTATAACTTTCAGATTTGTACTTTTTACGAATATTGAATACAGGAATATGTTTAGGAACTTGTAAAGTTTGAGCTTTTGTAACAAATCGTTTAGTACCATCAATGTCAGTATAATACCTATCTTTATGAATCATAGGAATACTAACAAATTGTTTAGCAGATTGACCTAATGTAGCTTGAGGAATAAAAGGCATTACCTCATCCCATCTACCATAATAGTTAATCCAGTTACCGTCATATTCACGAATAGTTCGTTGAATAAGATTACGAATAGTATTGAGTAACTTTTGTTCTTTATCACTTAAAGCTGCATATTCATCTGATACCGGAGTATTACCAAAATCAAGTTTATAAAGAACGTTTTCATGCTTACCACTAATGTCAGTAATAAGACTAAGTTCAATAAGGTCATGAGTTTGTAAATAAACAAGTTTCTCACGATTACTTAATTCAGTAAGTTCAGCAAGATGTTTAGCTGCTTCATTATCATTTAATGGAACAATGTTCCAAGTGTGATTTTCGTTATATTTCTTTATAATATCATCAATGATTTCAAGAGTCTTTTCAGCAGTAACTCTTGTAACAAATCCACTGTCAGTATAAAGATTCTTATAAATAGCATCACGAATATCTTTTCGTAAAGTACCAGTCGAATCTCCAAGACCTTCAGTTTTATAACTACCGATTAAATCTCCATATTCATTAATGAATTTGTGCATTAATTTTTCACGAGCATGAGCATTTTTAGAAAGTCCCGGTTGAAACTCTTCAAGTGCACTTTCAAGTTCATCATTAATGCGTTGAGCTGCTTTCTTAGCTTTATAATTAGCTTCATCCCATGCTTTACCAGTAATATCAATCAGAGTAATACCAGTTGTAAAAGCAGAATCAAGCCAAAGTTGTGTCTTATTAATATCTTTATCAAGTTCAAATAACAAATGTTGAATTTCTAACCATTCATCTTCTGTTATTTCAACACTATTAACATCAAATCCTTCAAGACTACCATTATGTAAAGCAAGATATTCTTTAATCTTACTAAACGCAGTAGTATATTTAGGATTACGACTTTTATCAATTACAGCCCAAGTTACCACATCTTTAACAGATTGAATGACATTAGACCGTATTCCAGCAACTTTTGTTGCAAGAGATTTAAGTCGAGCGATATTATTATTTAATTCACCAAATTCTTTAGTAAATAATTCTTTACCTTCTTCACTTTCAGCATCATAAACTGTATCTTGAATTTTGATTTCTTCAAGTGTAAGATATGGACTAAAATGAGAAGCAAGTTTTAACAGCATTACAAGTCTATCTTTGTAATCAAGAGCCGCACCATAATTTGAACGAATCTCTTCATAATTCAAATCCTTAGTAATAGCCCATAATTGCTTGATAGCATCATAAACAGAACTACTCAAATTAGCCAAACGATTATAAGTAGCTTTCATTGCAGCAATATCTCGTTCTTCAAGAGCACTCTGAATACCACCTTCAAAACTTTCATCATCAAAAGATTTTAAGATATTCATAAATTCCTCACGATTTCCAACATTGTTATTATTCAAAAATTTCTGGATTCTATCCATAATTTTCAAAGTTTCAATAGCAATATTAGAATCGACAACAAGAGAATTTCGTAAACCATCTCTTGTAGGAACATCAGCATGAACAACACGAGAATATAATTTTTCATTATCACCATAAATATTAATATTCCTACGAGGAACATCAATATATGTTTCTGCAACTATTCGACCAACACCATCATTTAAGACAGTACTAACCGACGTCATAATGGGATTAATTCTGTAAAGATTACTAATAAATGTTTTTGTCCAATCATCTAAATAATTGAAATCTCTATTAGCATCAATCAGAACATCACCATTAATATAAAGATTACCATTCTTTAACATAGGAGCTACACGAAGAGCTTCTTCGTAAGCAAACTTATTATAATCTACTTGAATTGCAGATTTATGATAACCTTTATAGAAAGAATGAGTTGCTTGTGTAGTAATAAAAATAGATGTAGCAGAAGATTCTAATTCATTATAAATAACATCGCTTGCAGAAGAATGTGTATGTTCAATATTAATGAATGTAGGAGTAGTAACTTCAACTGAATTTAATACTTCAAAATCTGTATCAGATACAGAAGCAACATCAGTATCAATTGCATCTTCTGTTTCAGCATCAACAGTGCTATCAATAGCATCTTCTGTTTCAATCATATTAGCATCATTGAAATCTGAATTTTCATCCATTTGGACTGATTCATTATCATCAATAGCTAACATGAATTTATGAATAGTATCAGAATCTATAATAACCGATAATCTATCAGTTACAATAGTTTCACCATCTTTTTGAACTTGTGCCATCATACCTTCTTGATAAGTAGGTATAATACTAATGTCACCAGTCATTAAAGACGCTTCATTACGAAGTAAAGGATTAACAGGTAAGAATACATAAATATCTTTTAATGGATTATTAGTATTCGTAGTAATTTTATATCGTTTATATACACGATTCTTACTACGAGTAATCCTTTCAGTTACATATTCTGCATTAGCATATTCAGAATTAATTAATCGAGCTTCAGTTTCAATATAGAAATTCTGAGTATTACCATTTTCGTCAATATAAGAACCAATACCAACATTTTCGCCGTTAGCATTTTGAACATAACCAATAGTAGCTTTATTCTTATTTGCTTCCCAACGATAACGTTTTTGTATATCACTTAATAATACTGGATTCATATCTGATTTCATACGAGATATTAAACTCATAACAGGTGTAATATCTACATTTCCATCAAATACAGCTTTTTCAGCATTTCTTAAATTCTCTGCGTAATTACCAAGATTAACAGAAGGGTCAGGATAATGAACTTCACGGCATAAAGCATCGTATTCTGCATTAAGTCGATTAGTACTTATAAGTTCAATCGGAATATATTTTGAAACATTATAAGCATAATTAAAACCTTCTGTAACATAAGTATAAACTAATAACTGACGTATCGTATGAGCAATGTAAGGAATTTTACTATCCCACATACGAAGAATACTATCAGTCATATTAGACCAAGAATTGACATCATTATCATCACATTGGATTCTAATAACATCATAAGGTATAGAACGATTATTCTTACGAACTGTTAAATACTTAAATATGTTATCGCCTCTAAATTCAGGTGATTTCTCAATATAATCTCTTAATGTACTATCTTTTTGAATAAATTGAATTTGTTGAGCAAGTGAAAGTTTAGTGTATTGAGTAAAAATTTCAGGTGTATAACCATCTTTAACAGTATTCAAAAGAGTCTTAAAGATAAGTTTTTGTTCTTTAAGTTGTTCCTCTGTATGAATACCTAATGTAGTAAGAACTTCCGGAGTATTATCAGGTGTTAAAATAGGAAGAACTTTAACAAGTCCATTATCTAATCCACCGTTAATACTTACGAGATAGTTCATAATACTATCAGTAACATATTTATAAGTAGATTCATCAATCGAATTTTTACGTTGAAGTATCTGACCTAAAATCGTATTAGCAATGTGATGATTTCGAGTAATGAAAACATCGCCGAAGCCATTAGCCATTAACCAATGTGCATACTGATAACGAGCTTGAATTACTCCGTAAGCACTTTGATTTTCAGTATCATTAAATTTGTTGCCATCAAGATAACCTTCAAATGAACCAACAAATATACTTTCAATAATGTCTTTACCATTATCAAGAATTACCTTATTAGGAGTTTCATATCCAACAGCTAAATCCTCAATGAGTTCACGACGTGTCATAATATCATTTCGTTTCGGAAGTTCCGCACGAAATCTTTTCATATCAGAATAAGTAATCGCAGCAAGAGGATTACCTTTAACATCTTTTGGTTTATAATGCCGTCTAAAAGCATCAGAACTTTCACGAGTAAAAGCAGCTTTAATCGCATCTATTGCTTTAGGATTACCAGCATTTTCTTCGATATATTCATCAATAAATCGAAGTGTTTGATTATACTTATCATTTACAAGTTCTTTTAAAGCTTTTACTGGATAATAATATTCAGCAAGTTTACGTTCTTTTTGGTCAGCCTTAAAGAAACTATCAACCCTACTTTCACTTTTAAGCATAAAGTTAAGGTCAATCAAATTAGTAGCAATTTCATTATATTCAACAAAATTACCAAGAACGCTAATCTGACGTAATAACCAATCTGCTGTACGATTATCACGATTTTTAATATTATCTAATAACTCTTCAGTAGTTTGATAACCATATTTACCACTGATTTCATTAATAGTTATATTCGGTAATTTATCTTTCAGTTCGTTAAGCTGTCCAACAGTAAGAGTTTTAGTTTTACTTTTACCACTTGCGACAGTCATTATGGCATCATGAGATTCAACAGGAGTAATTTCTTTTTTAACAATTAAATCAGCATAAATCTTAGCAAGTTCTACACTATAATCAGAACGAATTGCTTCGACAGCATCAAGAATTGTAAAATTACCACGACTTAATGATTGAACTTCCATTCGATTAACCGCTTCAACAATAGCAGGTTGATGAATAAAAGCATCCTCGTTAGTAAACCTATTAGCTTTACCATTATAAAGTTCAATAGTAACACCAGATGATATAGCACGAGCTACACTTAAAGTATGAACATTAAGATTAAATCCAAGTCCAGCTTTAAGAACATCAAGAATACCAGAAGTAAACTGATTCATTTGAAGTTCAACTCGCTCACCACTAATATCCAAATGTTCATTAAGTGCATCATTATTAATCCAAACATCATTAACCCAAAGAGCATTTTCTTTTGGCAATAATTGGATATTTTCAGCACCATATCGTTTAGCTAAAAATTCTTTATATTTACTTGTTAATCGAGGTACACCTTTATCACTTACAGTGTACATTTCACTTCTATCAGCAAAACCTTTAGGTATCGGTAAAGAATTAAGACTAATTTTACGACGAATACCTTTAAGTAATCTACCATGTAAAGTAGAAATTGTTGCAATTAAAGTATCGAAATTAACAGAATGACCTTTAAGAACTGTTGAACCCATACTCATATTATTAAGAGTAATCTTATCCATGAGATTATTAGGATTCAAAGTTTTAAGAGTATAATTCCAAAGAGCATTATCACGGTCAGATACAGCTTGAATTTCAGCCATACCATTAGGTTTATTTACTTCTTCAGCATGATTTGGATTAGAAAGAATAGCTGTAATAATATCAATTAAATGATTATCACGAGCTTCTCTACTATTCAATTCATAAATACTCTCGTTTTGAATAAAGTCTTTTGTAAAATTATTAAATGCTTTATCAATATTACTCTGAATAGCACTTAAACGAGGAACAATAGTTTTATCAGTATCCTCAACAAGATATTGGAATTTTGATTTAATAATATCAAAATTACTAATTGTATCAGGAGAAATATTAATAGTAGCTAACTGACTATTAACATTCTTAACAAACTTAATTAAATCATTGATTGCTTTATGAGCACGAATTAATAAATCAGAAGTATAAGCACGTTGAGTTTGAGTGTAATTACCAAAATCTTCAGTAACACCATCTCGCTTATTAGCAAGATATTCTCGAACTAAACTATTTACATCACCGTAATTCTTTGCAAATCCATACTGTAAATTATGCAGAATAGATTTAAGAATCTTAGTATATTCCGAATTACTTTTAATATCTTGTAAATCCTCTTTAATTAATTCAATGATGTTATTAAGAGGAGATTGATTTGTATTAGTAGGTACTAAATTAGGATTATAATATCGGCTAATCCACTTAATAATAGCATTAAAATTATGACTTGTTAAATTAGTAAATTTTTGCGGAGTAGTGGCTAATTCGATATACTTTTGCTTAAATACCGACCGTGTGAATTTACCCCCTACTTGGGCCTGCGAGGCATCAAATTTCGACTTAAATTCGACAGGTATATATTTATCTTGCTCAAAAATTACATTGCGATAGTAGGCGTAAATCGAGTCAATATCGAAGTCCCAGCCAGTACGAGTAATAAGACTTTGTGGGAATATAGCTTGTGTAGCATTATTATTAAGAAAACCAACAACTTCAAATACAACCATTGATTGTTTACCCTCGGTAGGAATACGAATACCTATCATCCGACGAGCTTCGACATCAAGTTTGTCAATATCAACAGTTATAATATCCTTAGTTATACCATCTTCATTAGTAATAGTTTTAACAGTACCAATATTTTTATAGAAATCCATTTTCCACGGATTAACTATAACTTCTGCATAATGATAATTTCCATCCTCACGATATTCAGCTTGTAATTCAAGACTTCTACCAGTTCGTTTACATTCTTCAATGAAACTCGAAGCATATGTAATAGAACCATTAGCAACAAGTTCATCAATCGTTTTATTGTAAAGTTCTTTATCAGAATAAAACTCATTGTGTTTGATTAACTCATTATTTGCAGTAAATATATCAGCTCGAATAGGAGCATGAAATCCGGGAAGATATTTATTAATAACTTGTTTACTTAACATAGAAGCCAGTATCTTCTCTAACTTACCTTTAATAACAGGATAAGATAAAGGCATAGTCGGAAGACCATCTTCTTTAATTTCAAGAGCTTTTCGAATAGTTATAGCATCAACATCATCCGATATAATTTCTTGAAAACGATTAACAAGTTTATTTATATCAATTTGAATAGCACCGCGAGCATCAGTTCGAATTTCACCATTCTCATTGATACCACCAATATCGTAAAGTAATTGCATAGCATCTTCACGAATATTAGTAGCTAATGTCTTTTGAAATTCATCAAACAGTTCTTTACCAGTAACGTTTTTGCCATCTAATTCATAAATAGCATTATTCCAATCAAGACCTTCCATAATCTGCTTAACTAACTGACCACCTAAAATAGTAGTTTCATCAAGCAAATCAGCTTTAATATCTTGTTGAATAACAAAATCACTATCTCGCATATAAAGAATAGACCTATCATCTACTCGATTTAGTGCTTCAATATCAAGACCACCTTGGTCATTATGAATTTTAACTGGTGTAATACCAGATACTTTAACAGCAGAAATAGGACTAACTTGGTCAATATTATTTTGAATCATCCAATCATATAATTGACCAATATCACTACCTCGTGTCATACTTTCAAAAAGAACAACAGTTGAGTCTTTTATTTGAACACTATCTACTTCATCAGCAAATATATCAACTTCATTACCAGTTACAGCCGGAGCATGATAAAAATCACCACGGCGACGACGAGTTGTACCAAACAATTTAACTTGTTCTACAACCTTAGCGTAAGATGTAGGATTAAATGTTTTAGTCGGGTCTTGTAAATCAGTAATATATTGATACAAAGGTTCACTTGGATTCCAACGACCAGTGGCTTTCAAAAGTTTGATAAGACCTACATCAGTCATAATAGACTGAGAGTCATTAATTGTAGCAGTAGCACGATAAGCATCCAAAATAGCTTCATTTTGAATACCCATTTTATCAAGAATATTACTATTGAAATTCATATCTTCCATAACAACAACTTTACGAGGAGTATCGTTATGAATTGAATCAATAGAATTAAGACCATTCTTAATAACTTGTGCTACACGTTTATTGAGGTCTACTGTATCTTTATATTCTTCAATATCACCATTAAATATAGCGTTCATACTATGATTATAGATAGTATGATTAAGTAATACTTTAAGTAAACTTAATCGAACACCATCATTATCCATAATATCATAAGTAGCAAGAACGTGCTGACGAGCGCTATTTAACAAACTTTCTTTCTTTAATGTAGGGATAGTATCAAGAGTATATTCTTTACCATCAGCTTTGCGACGTTTAATCCAATCATTAGCTTTCTGATTATATACTTCTTGAACTAAATCTGCTAAATAACTATCGAAAGTAGTAACGACACTTGTATCAGTTTTGATATTAGTATCGTAAATACTTTTAGCAATATTTTCAAAACTATCAACACCAGTTGTAGCATTCCAACGAATGTAAGCAGTTACGAAATCACGAATATTACCAGTATTAGCAACAAGATTTTCATCGTAAGGTTCATTGCGAACTTGTGCAATCATATTACGATAAACTTCTGCAACATCTACATTATTTATCTTTGCAATATGAGCAGGTAATGTGATATTCTTACCATTCTCAATATAAGTAATATTCAAGAACTGAAACGCCTTACCAGTCGGAATACCTTTTGCATCATAAATAGCTCTACCATTCCAATACTTTCGATTATGACGAGTTTTCATTTGAGCAAGATTCTCGTCGCTATTATCTCTTAATTGAAATATAATTTGTCCAAAAGTATTAAACTTAAAGACATCACTATTTACAATCTTTTCGATAGAATGAAAAATATTAGATTCTTCATTTATCGGATTATCTGTTATACGAACAAACTTATTTCGTGCAACAAGATTATCTAAATATTCAGTTACATAAGAATATATGCGAGGAGCATGAGTAGCTAATCTACTACTAATACCATTCATTGGCAGATAAATATTCAATCCACGAGAAATAGCATCATTAATAAAAGGAACTACTCGACTTTCAAAATCTTTTACATAAGCATCATAATCTTCATCAGTAAAATAATCTGTAGTAGTAGGTTTATTCGGAGTAATATTTTCACCCTTAAAACCATCAATTTCGATAGTATTTTTAAGACCTCGAATAGATTCTTGTCCAGATGTTGCTGGAGCACCTATCGCACGACTTTTAGTATTACCTGAGAAAATAAATACCGATTTAGGATGTGCTGCAACAGCGGCAGGTGTATAATTAGAACCAAAAGTCTTAACGTGAATTGAAGTACGAGGTTTAGAAGAATCTTTAATAAATAAATCATCGACTTCAAGTCGTTTTGTAGTCATCATATAACTACGAGGACTATCAGATGTTAAAAATACATATTGACCAAGCATATTAAGAATAACTTCGGTATATGTATAAAGAGCACCTTGTACTTCACGATATTTCAAACCTTTATTTCCAATCTTAACACCATTAAATGCAGATAATGCAAACTGATAACGACGTTCAACATCAGAAATAAATGCAGGATTTACTTCATATTCACCAATACTATTTTTAGTGAATATACCAATACCAGTCTTTTCATCATAAATAAGAATATTATCTTCTGCACCCGGAGCAGTTAACGTAGGGTCATTAAGATAATCTTTAAATATATGTTTAATATATTCAGTATTTACACCAGTACGAGTAACAAATCCACGAAGGAACTTTGTAAGCATACTATCATACTGAGGTGAATAATTAAGTTTACCTTGAACATCAAGATAACTCATATTCGTAAAACTGTTAAAATCATAAGTAGCAATTTGTGCTAATGAATATAAATATCCATTAATATTATGTGCAGGAATTTCTTTACCACGATATGTATTAACACGATGTTTAATATCATTAACTACATTTTCAAGAAGAGAATTAATTCTCGAATATACTTCATTAGCATTATCGTTTGCATTATAATATTGAGTAAGAGCATCACGAGTAATTGCTAATCCTAAATAATTAATTACAGACATCTGTTTATCTAACAGAGCTGCTTTATCAATCTTACTACGTTTTGAAATAGGTTCAAAAATACGTTTAGATTTAGGATTAGTATAAAGTACATCATTCAGATTATTATACAATCCAAATTCAATATTTGTACTTAAAACACTTTCAAATCTATCAATATATGTTTTAACACCAAATGATTCTCGATTATTCTGATAAATTGTAGCATTATTACCACCTTCTAATGCCATAATATTTACAGGAATAACAGCAAGTTTAATTCCAGAAATATAAGCATTTACAAAAGAATTATCATAATCAGAAGCAGCAGAACCATCATCTTCAAATACTCGTTGGAATATTTCAAGAATAGGAGTAAACTCATCATTTATAGCTGCAAGTTGTTGCAATCTATTATATACATCTTGAGGTTGAATATCGTAAAGATGTGCCTCAATAAGTTTATTCCATAAAACATTAATATCAATAGGAGCAGGAATATATGCTTTGTTAGCAGTTCTATTCTTAAAATTACTTGAACCTACAAGAAGAGCTATTTGAGCTTTAACATGAGATGCTAACGTATTCTTTCTATCAATACGTTCTTTTTGCAAATCATCCCACATTACTTCAATATCTTCAATAGCATCACGTTGTCCTTCTTCTGTACTTTCATCATCGACAATCCGATTATTCTGATAAGCACGCTTACGATTAATACCATAATTCTTATCAATATAATCAAGAAAATAATTAAAGATTTGACTATTACCTTTATTCAAATCTGTAAGTACATTTGCTACAAAAATATCGTTAAATCTTGTAGGAATAAAATTAGGTCGAGCCTTATACTCTTCAAGTTCTTTATTAAACTCAGCAAGAATTAAAGCCTTAAATCCACTACGAGAAACATCTCGATAATTAGCTCCAAAACGAGCTTGTCTTTGTTCCGCAGTAAGACCTTTTAACTTAAAGTAAGCAGCAGTTAAAACACGAGCCATATAGGCATAATCCATCTCATCAAATGTAGCAGTATTTACAATAGACGGATTAAAAGCGTGTTTAATATCAAGACCTAATGCGTTACCAAGAGATTCAAAATCTTTACGAATATCTTCACTATAAGTTTCATCTGTTGAAAGAGCAGCTAATACAGATTCTAATTTAAGTTCACCACTTGTATAAACGGGATAACCCGTAGCTCCATAAGGAGTACGGGCATCCGCTTCTGCATATAAAAACGCTGTAAGAATACGACGCTTAAAAGCATTCTCTAATGATACATCAGCATTATTTTCAGCATAACCTCGAATATTATTATAATCTTTAATAGTAGGTAAAACACCTTTTTCCATTAAAGATGTAATAATATCTTCAATAGGCTTAGTCTTAAAAGATTTCATTTGATGATAAAGACCAGATTTCTCAAGTCTTCCATCAACAGTTAAACGATAAGGTTCAGGACTACATTGTGCATTCATAAACTAACAAATTTTGTTATTATTGTCATCAATATATTTATCAATAAATTCGATTACATATCCACCGTTTGAAGATACAACATTTTTCTGATTATTCAAAACATTTTCAGAACTATTTGAAAAAACCTGACCAGTGGGCGTCAAACCCACTCCCCCACCGGGTATTACTATGTTCGGGCCAATATCAGAAACATCAATACTATTAAGTGTTTCAGAATTATTGTCATCAAACGTAATTTCGCTGTCATCATCAAGAAAATCTAATTCAGCTTGAGCTACTCTTTGATTTTCTGTCAGAGGTACATCAGGTGTTTTAATAGGTTCCGTAACTGATAAATTATCATGTGTTGCATCATTTGTAACATTAGTTTGATTAGTTGTAACTGAGGTTGGCTCCGCTGCTGGGCTTCGCCCAGCGCTCCGCTCCCCGGTGGGAGAGGAGGTTGCACGCCCACTGGTCGGACTTTTTGCGCGTCGGCTGTTCACACTATCTAAACTATTAATTACTATATTTCGTACATTATTAAGTAAACTATTATCTGTAATTGTATCTATACCAATAACAGAAAGAATTGCATCAATAATTTTATCCCAAAGACTTTTACGTTTTTTAATCTTTGGAGCTTCTTCTATAATAATCCTATTTGCCAAATTAGCAAACTGTTTATTTGTAAAAGCATAAGTAACTATTTCAGCAGGAGTTTCACTTAATATTTTAAGATATGTACGAAGATAACCAAGTTCAAGTTCAGTTAAATCGCTCTTATATTTAGCATTAAATTCTTTAGAATCAACTTTAAATGCAGTGTCATTAATATCGCTAATTAATGTAGCAAGTTTATCGTATAATTCTTTAGAATTAGCTTGTTGTTCAAAATACTTATGGAGAGATTCATGAGTAATATTAACACCTAAATCAGTAGCAGTAAAATCACGTTTAGTAAGTTTATTACTATTGATAACGATAGTTTCAGTACCTTTATCATATTGAGCAATTATGAAATCTTGTTTACTCGATAATTTCTTAATACTGAAATTAGTTTTACCATCAGTATAAATTCTATCATATAATTCAGCGATTCTGTTAGCAACATCTTCAGATACAAAATCAGGTATAACACCTAATACTCTAAGACCTGTTACTTTATCATCTGTAATATTAACAAGTTTTTGATACCAGTTTGTTTCAGTATCACTTGTCATTGAACTTAATGTTGTAATTGCTTTAACAGCAAATTCTTTCGTCATATCTTCTGATTCTCGAATAGGATTATCAGAACTTTCAGATTTAAGTTCAAAGAACATAGCAGGTTGAATAGAATCAATAGTATAATTGGTAACAACATTACCATTGGTATCTCTAATTCCAATAACACTTGTTGTTAAAGCGCCGGTGTCAAGAATAAAATCTTGCATCGAATCAAATGTTGAAGAAACAGATTTATCAACGATACCTTGTTGTTTAGCCCAATCAAGTATTTTAGATTTATATTGACCTTTAACTGCTGCGTAACCATCATCTGTTTTAACACCATAAGTATAATGGTCGCCTTGCAATGCAGTAGTAACACTACGTTGCATATTACCATATAGTTTACGGAATAGATTATGATTAAGTAAATCAGTTAAATCTTTACCAGTAATACCTCTTGCTTGCAAATCAATTACAGCGTAAGTTCCTTTGTTAGATTTACTCTTTTCAATAATACCATTTAATTGAGCAAGTTCTCGTGCTGTAAAAGGACTCTTAGCAATACGAACTTTTGAAGTAGTTCTATTAACTGGAATTACTCTACGACTTAATCGAAGTTTAACAGGAGTAAATTTATCACCAGATTTAGTATATTCAATACTAATTCTATTGATATAACTTATTCCATTTCCAAGTATATTCTTTTTACGAACAACTGTTTGGAAATCTAAATGTTTAATATAACGAGTTTTTCCAGTAGCAGGGTCTGTATTTTCGTAAAGAGAACTAATGTTAAACCATTCAGCTCCCGGAACTCCACGATTATAACTTGTAATGATAGCTTCTGACAAAGGAGCTAATCGACTACGAATATTAGCATTGTGAGCTTTAGTTCGAGTCTTATTAGTATCATCTACAAGAGTATACAGACCAGATTTAGCATCAGTCGGAAGAGATGTAAACGTAGCATCTGAAATAATATCACTCATAGTTTGAGTAACAAATTCCATAGCAGCTACATTAAACGGTGTATCTGCAACATCACTTGTTAAATTACCACGATGTAACGGAACATAACTTTTTCCATTTTCACCAGCATTAGCTTGAATTTCAGCATACATTTGGAAATGCCTATCTGATGAAGTAATTTTATCTTCAACAATAGGATTATTAAATGCAGTATCAGTAGTAAGTGATGAAACTAACATTAAACCATCAGCATTAGGCTGACGTTGAATAATATTAACAGCAGGTTTACCATTAACTGTAACAGTACGTTGCATCTCTTCATTTACATTAGCTCGATAACCACTTGAATCGGCAAATGTAATAGGAGATTTATTAATACCTTTTAATACTAAAATTGCAGAACCTTTTTCTTTAATTTCAGTAACAAGTTTTTGACTTTGAATAAAGTCATTTCCAAGTTTAGTATTTAGATTCTGATAAGCGTTCTTGATTCTAAGTCCATAACGAACATAATCATTAAGATTTTTAAGTCTTACGTTATAAAACATAGGACTAATAAGATAATAAACCTTATTTAAATCAAGAGCTTCAATATCAAACGCTTCAGGACTAACACCTTCGACTTCGGTATTATATTGGATAGCTCCAATAAAAGCATTGATTATTTCAGAATGTTCAGTTTTTGATGTATTACCATATTTATCTAATTCTTTAATAATTGATTTCAGTTTTGAAACAACTGAATCAGAATTTTGTTGTTCACGAGTTAAGGCTTCAGTATATACTTTATAAAACTCTTTTGTTAAGTTAAATATTGTATCACTTCCACCAGCTTTTCTGATAATAGTATCTACAAATTTAGATGTTCCATAAGAATTACCAAAAGCAGAATCATATTGATTAACTCCACTTTCATCAATTCTACCTAATTGGATTCCATGATAAGTTTCACTATCACCTAAACCAATTCGTTCAATTAATAGTTTCTTACCATTTACATCTAAATTGACATCGACATTACCATCTTTATAAGTAACTTCAAATTCTTGACCTTCGTGTAAAGTTCTTAAAGCATCAAATAATTCAGTAGCCTTGAATTTAACACCATTAACTGTAATGTTGTTTTTAATAACACGAGTTTTAGGATTATAATATTCAGGACTTGTGATAATCTTATAAACTTCAGGTGTAAGACGACGTAAACCTTTGAAACCATTAGTTTCAAATTCACGTTGAATATGAGTTTTGAAGAAATCACTTAAAAACTTACCACGAAGATTTAAGTTACTATCAAGATAAGCACCGTCTGTTGTTTGAATAGGATTAGCAATTCGTTTATTAATAATATCAAACAAACGTTTAAGAGCATCAAGTTGTTCTTGTGGAACACCATTCTTACTCATTTGTTGATATATTGTATTAACATTTACATCATTTTTAAAATATTTAAGTGCATACCAGATAGGTTCATAATATTTGATAACATCATTACGACCATCTGTTTGCTGATATATAGAATCAAGAATATCTTCGTAAGTATAAACGTGATTATCAGTAAATATCTGACGACCATCAAGTTTTACAATAGTATTTTCAATAGCATCAAGAGCATTACGCATTGAATCACTAATGTAATAACGATAGTCATTAGTATTAAATTCATCTCTCGATTCAGCATCATCTATAAAGTCAGAAACACTGTTAGCAAGTACATCAAGACTATTAAGAATAGATACATCATCGTTTAATTCAGTACCACTTTCAAAATTATAATATCTCGAAAGAATAGAATAAGCCATTCGAGCATTTCTTAATAAATCAAGAACATTACTTTGACGAACAGCAGTAATAACATCCACACCAGTAAGATTCAAAGCATCAACATCAGATACCAAATAAGGTTGAATTGATTGAGCTAATGTATGAAGTCTTGTACGAGCAGGAAGATTAGGAACAGCACCATATTCTAAAAACTCTTTTGCTAAATTATTTACGGCAGTAGCAAATTCCATAATTTTAGAAGTTTGACTACCAAAGCCATCATCATTTACAAGAGCATCATGTAACGGACTATCTTCATCTTGTCTAATAGCACGAATTTTACTAATAAATCTATTCATCACACTATTAATATATGCGATATTAGTTTTGTAAAATTCAGTTGTACTTTTAGCTACTTCATTAATAATACTATTTTTGAATAGAGTTATCTTATGATAGAAATTTGAATATCTAACAGTATCAAAATTACTATTAAGATTTTCAAATTTAATTTGAGTAAGACCTTCAATTTGTGCTCGAACTACATTATGGTCTACATTAATATTCTTAAGAGTTAATTTACCATCAGTTATAGTATAATTATTGTTAAGAACATTAGCAACGTTAGCAATATAGTCAGCAATAGCTTCACGCATTTTAGCATTTTCCTCTTCACTATAACCAACTATATCACCACCGTAAAGATTCCAAATCCAATCTTTGAAAAGATTAGATTTAAGATTATTTGCAATACGGATATTGCTATCTGATAATAACTGTTTTACACGATTAGCTTTTTCTAAATTCTCATTACTAATTTCAGTAGGTTGATATTCATTTATCCAACCAATAAAATTACCAATAATATTAGTTCGTAACGTATTAAGTTCAGTATTATCAATAGGAGATAATAATGCTTTATAAATATCACTATTAGAATCAGATAATTCTTTATACAGATTTATAATAGTATCTAAATAATGATTCTTAAATTCATCTGCTGAAAGTTTATCTTGAATATTATAAAGTGTTTTATAAATAGCATCAAATTTAGTTTGAACTTCACTTCGAATTTCAGTAATATCCATACCTGCAAGTTCTTTTGCAGAATATGTATCTTCCTTACCAGTCGCATCATCTTTTATAGTAACCATTACAGCACTAAAATCGGTTTCGTCGTCAGTTACGACCTCGATTCTTTGCACGGTTTTGGGCAATTCTGCGACATTAAATTTTGAGCCTACCGAATATACCTTATTTTTAATATCGACGGTATTTGGGGCCTCGCTGTCATCGAGAGAGTACGAAATCCCGTTACTGTCTGTCAGCACCTCGGTAGTAACATTTTCGGGTTCTTGACTTGCTTCTTGATTAGTAGTTTCAGTAGTTTCTTCTACTTTATCTTTAGCTTTTTCAATCTCTTCTTGTTTATCATAAACTTCTTTAAGTAACTTACTTCGTTCAGCCATAATCTCATCTCGATTATTAACATTTTCTTCGAGAGCCATTACAGCCATACTCAGTTGAGTTCGAGCTTCTTCAAGAGATTTATATGTTTGATTATTGTTATTGCGAGTTTCACGCAAACGTTTTGCAGCTTCATTATATTCAGCTACATTGTTATTTTCACGTTCACTCTGTTCTGCAATATCGCTATTAATTCTATTAAGTCTTGCATCGTAATCAGCTAAATCATTTTCAAATAATTCAATCTTCCTACGAGTATCAGCAATTTCTCCATTATGAATAGCAAGTTCTTGTTCATATTGAAGTTTACCAACTTCTAATTCTGCAATAGCTTGACGAGCATTTGCAATTTGTTGTTGAAGACTTAAAATAGATTTCTTACTATTTTTAATTTCAAGAAGATAAGGTTTACGAGCTTTACGATTAGGTTGTTTTGTACTAATAGCACCTTGATTAGCAATATAAGTATTTAACTCATCAATTTGAGATTGTAAACCATTGATTGTATCTTCAATAGTTTTAATCTTATTTACTAATCGAGTACGCTTACCTTTAAGTGTACTAATCGCTTTATTACGAGTTTTATCTTCAAGCTGAGTTTTATAATCTTCAATAACTTTTTGCAGTTCTTCACGTTCTTGTTCAAGAACAATCTTTTCTACATTTAAGCTATGAAGTTTACTATCAATAGCTCTAAGAGCTTCATCTCGTTGTTTACGAAGATTAGAAGCCTCAATATCGAAAGTTTGAATATCAGTATCAACAATAGCTAACTGACGACGATAATAATCAAGTAAATAATCATCAGTTGATGCCTGAACTTTAAGAACATTGTCGAAAGGATTACCCCAACTTAAACCCATATTACGAGCATGAATATCTCGCATAATAGTAAATTCTCTACGAAGAGCATCTACGACAGGTCGTTTATTAGCACCGTAAACTTCTTCAAGTTGAGCATCTGATAATTTACTTAATTCATCAAAATATTCAACAGCATAATTGAACCCATTAGCAGAACCAATTCTACCCATAATACCAACAAGCAAACTTGAAGCAGGGTCAGTAATAGTTCTATTAACTTTCGGAGTACCATCATTATTCATAACTTGATTACCAGCTTCATCTAAAACTGGTGTTTCAGTTACTTTAATATTCATATCACCGTCAAAATCAGCAATAGCTGCGGCAGTATCTTGAATACCATTTATAATGTTAGTAGCTCGCTTATTTTCAGCTTCTTGTTGAGCTTTACCATTAAGTATTCGTGTAACACCACTACGTCCAGCAGACATTACACCACCACCGATAGCACCCCAAATAAAACTATCCCATGAAGAAGCTTGTTCAACAAGTCTTCCCATACGAGCTAACGGAGTTAAATCAGCAGTTTCATCTTCAATTCCAAGTTCTTTCTTTGCGGCAACGACACCTTCATTAAGTGCCATATCAACTCGCATTTCTTCAAGACCTTCAGATAAAGCAACAGAAAAGAAATCTTTTGTTTTATGAAGTCCAATACTCGGAATAAGTTTGCGATTAAGTTTAGATGTTTCACTATCTAAAACAAAAGTCTTACCTTTTTGTGCAAGACCTTTTATATTACTTTTTAAACCTTTTTCAATAGAAATACTATTAACCGGAGCTTCTTTAATACCACGAAGCATACTATTAAGTTCAATAGCATTAAATAATATTCCATAAGCCCAAGCATCATTGTAACTTTCAGAAGCATAAACAGATGCAAACTTACGAGCATCATCTTCATTGAAACCTAAATCGAGAGCATATTGATATTGTTCATCATAACCACGAACAATTTCTTCCATACTATCAAGATGTGCTCCGTATAAAGTACCAATTATCTGTTGAGTATAAGGATTTTGTAATGCACGACCTGCTTTATTCAATGTAGAACCTAAACGACCAACACCGTTAATCATTGTTCCTAATTTACCAACAGTTTGTAAAGCTCGCATTTGTCCAATAACAGGAAGCATAGATGCGGCTGCAGAACCTACGGTAGGAAACATACTTGCCCACCAAGTAGCATCACCCATACCACCAGCAAAACCACCTTTTTGAGCTTGTTCTGTTTGATAAATAGGCATTGCTTTACGACCCCAATTTTCAATATCTTTACCTATTCTCTGCCATTCAGAACCAAGACCTTCGTTGATAGCTTTGTCCCATTTATATTTGGCATTATCATCCCATATTTGACTAATAGCACGATATGTAGTAGGAAAGAAATTAAGAATACTACCAATATCAGTAATAGTACCACCGAGAATAGTAGTTCCTAATTGACCAATAGCATTTTTAGTTAAATACCAACCACTTTGATTTTGTGCTCTATTTTCATTAAGAACACTTAAATCAAGATTAGGATTAACTTGACCTCGACCTAATATATTTTCATATTCAGAAATATTAAACGGTCGAATTGAAGATTGTTTTCTACCACGAGAAAATTCAGGTTCCGGCATACTACCGGGTAAAACAGGAGTAGCTCCTACTCCCTGAACTGGTGTTTCAGAAGGAGTAAGAGCTTGCGAACCTGTAATAGGAATTTTAATATCTGTTAGATTTGGCATAGTTTAATATCCTATATTAGCATTATTTATTTTATTCATTTGAATAGCCTCAGCGGCTTCTTGCATATCAAGAACAACTCCATATTGAGTTAAAACATATTCTGCAATAGGAGCTAATGCTTCATTTATAGTTTCATAATATTGAATATTATTAGGAGTTATACCTTTAATTGTGTAAAGACTATTAGGAATTGTATTATATCCAAACTCCCCATAATGAACAGAACCATCAGGATATTTTAATCCACTAATATCTTTTATATAATAACCTTGTGTTGTTCTACCAATCTCAACTTTACGACTATTACCGTCAATACTATTATAGAAAGGTTCGTGAATATTCAAATCATATTCAACTTTACCTAAATCATCAACGGTTCTTTGAAGGTCTGCGATATTTGCAACAGCCGGACTATTGTTAGCACCAGTAGTATCGAAATCAATAAATCCCGAAGCATATTGAGATTCAATCATTCCAGCGCTACGTTGTAAACCTTCACCACCAATTTTAGCATAAGGTTTAATATTGCGGTAATTATCAAGAATTTGACGAGCAATAGTAGATGGGTCTACTTGTTCAGAGAAAATAATATTACCACGAGCAGCACCAGTTTCATCGAAAAGAGTAATTGCATATTCATTACGGCCTTCACGAGCTGCAATTCCATTAGCAATCGGACTAACTTCAGTCTTATAAATATCGTAATCAAGACCAAGTTCTTTACCTGAAAGAGGTTTAGAATTTTTAGTAGCGTTACTCTGACGAGTTACACTTGTACCTTTTGAATTAGTAGTAGTCGAAGTAGGAAACGCATCAAAATTCATATACTTAGCTAATTGCATTCCGGTAAGACCAGTACCTTCTCCAGATGGAGTTTGAACAACACTAATATTACCAGCACCTTTTTTCCAATTTACCATAGCAGCTGCCATGTAATTTTGTTGGAATCTTGAAGGATTAGCAATAATATCACGAGTCGCTGTAAATTCAAGAGGTGCATCAGCAATAGCTTTACGATAACGATTTGAAACATTATCTGCTGCATTAGACAGAGTAGATTCAAACTCTTCTTTTGTCAGCATATCACCAAGATATTTAGCTCCAGTTGTTACACCATCTTTTCGTACCCAAGTACTACTATATGTTTCAGGATTATAAAGTTCTTTATAATTTTGATTTATATAATCAACATATTTATCATAACTATCAAGTCTGTTATTAAGAATAATCTTAGCTTCTTCATTATTAACTCGATACCAACCTATACCACCTTCAATCCTATCTCGATGTTCTTTCCAAGTATCAAATACGGAATTAAGTTGAATTTCGTCAGAACGAAGTTTAGCTTGAAGATTATTATAATTACGTTGAGCAGTCTGAACTTGTAAAAGTTTACCTTTAAGATTAGCTGCTGTTTCTTCATCAAGACCTGCTGAATCAACTAATCTTTCAGCAGTAGAAATATTTAGTGTTTTAACAATATTACCATCTCCCGGACTAAGACCTAAAATTCCAAGTTCATCAGATGTAAATATCTGATTCATAGAATTCGAAAGTTTAGTCATTTGGTCAGTAATTTCATTACGACGATTAATGTTTTCTGCAACACTATCACCAGTAACTTCAAAACCACCTAATGTATCAAGATATGGAGCGTATTGTTGAAGAGTTTCAAGTTCTTGTTGCTTACCTTTTGCACGAGCTTTAACATAAGCTGTATAACCGGGATTAGCAATTAAACTAACCGTAGTTTTAATATCTTGATAAGAATATAAACCTGCGGCAGCACCAGCTAAACTTTGAATGTTATTATTAATAAACTGACCAGATAAAACACTTTGTGTGAAAGCAGTTCTGTCAAGATTCTCAATATCATCAGTAGCTCCAAGTACACCAGCAGCGTAACTCTCGAACATTCTATCTACATAATTTTGTAAACCAGCTTGAATAAGTTCAGGCGAAACTTGAGTTTTGTTCTGTAATATATCAAGAACATTAACACCATATTCTTTATTAACAGTATCTAACAAAGTTTTAACTTCAGCAGGTAATTTAGAATTAACAGTAAACTTACCGTCTTTTGTAGGAGCACCAAGTTCATTTACGTTAATACCTAAACCATTAAGAGCAAACATTGTAGGATTACCAGCGAATAAAGGAGCATAATCTTCCAATTCATAATCTCTTAAATGTCCACCAGCAGAACTATCATCTTTTACAAATCGAGTAAGAGCATCTTGATTCTGCCAAATAGTAGTAAGATAATTAGTATAATCAGGATTAGATTTGAGTAATGACATAGCATAACTCATAATCTCTTGTTCTGTAATACCTTCTCTTTCACTACCAGTTTTAACAAAGTGACTTGCTAACTTCTCACCATCAAAACCTGTTGCAACATCTAATCCGTACTGACGTATCATATCAGGATTAGTAACAAGATTTTCAAATGATACCTTATCAGCCTTAGCTTTTGAAAGAATATCAAATACGTCTTTTTGATATTTATTTACATCGAACTTTTTACCGATTTGAACTCCATTAAAACCACCGCTTACGACAGTATTAGTTTCTGCATCATAAATAATATCAGAAGATTGTAAACGACTACGAAGTAGGAAAGCATTTTGATTTTGAGTATCCCAATCACTCTTTTTCAAATCTTCCATATACTGCTGTTCCAAAGCATAATCAGCTTGAACAGCTTTAAGACCTTCATTGGTCAGAATATTCTCAGTTTGCTTATAAATATAATCATCTGCTGCAAACCAATTATCTTGTTCTTTAAATTCATTAGCACCTTCAACAATCTTAGCTCTTTCAGAATCAAGAACTTTTTGTCCACGAGAAGTTGCCTTAATTTGACTTAAAGGATTAGCAATTCTATTAATATAAGCTTCACGATTTTGGTAATACTTTTGATTCAAAGCATTTCCAACAGCAGCATATACACTTCCATAATCTTGTAATTGTGGAGTTTTTAATGTATTAGTATCGTATCGACCTATTGCAATTTCTGCCATAATTTTATAATGATTAGTTTGTAAATTAGTTGTAATTCGTATGGCTCCGCCTGCTGTGCTCCGCACAGCGGCTCCGCTCCCCGGTGGGGCAGGAGGTTGCACGCCCACTTGTCGCGCGTGTTTGTACCACTATTTGTATCATTACAAATATACAAAAAATCGTGAATATCGGACTATCCTATAAGAGAATAATCCGATATATCACGCACTACATTAAGCTCTTTTACGTCTTGCAAGACCACCATAAGCAAAACCACTTCTCATGTGATTAGTTACTCCACGAGGCCATAATTTCTCGTATAAGCGGGCACTTGTGTAATTATTAACTGCTCCGGCAAGACCTTCAACTCCTTGTAACATTCCTTGTAATCCTTGCGTTCTGACTGCCATTAACTGTTGATTCAAGCCGACAGCTTTGTTATATTCATTAATAGCGTCTTGATACATAATTTGACTATTAGCATTTCGAGCATTAACTCGTTCTTGCCTATTTAAATCATATCTTTGACGTTGATAATCTTTCTTAGCTCCATACAGTTTGTTTCGAGCAAGTTGAGCATTAATTGCAAGATTTGCTACACTATTTCGAGCAGTTTGAACATTACTTGTGTTATCAGTAATATATCGAGCAGCTCTACGTTCTTGTGTGCCAAGTTCTTGTAATTCCTCACTAATATCATAATCTGTACTATATTGGACAGCATCTACTTTATTACCTTTCGGAATATGAAGTGTAGATTCAAATTCAATAGCCTTTCGATTAGCACGAGTATTAAGAGCGTTACCTACAATTCCAAACAGTGAACTTGCAAGATTCATACCAAGTCCAAATTCATTAAATCCGAACTTAAATGCAGAACCACCGCCAGCACTTGCAGTAGTTTGAATTGGAGGTAAAGTAGTAAGTTTAGGAGCTGAAACTCCTGTAAGACTATAAGGTGAAGCATATCCACCAAAAGGTCTTTTCTTTCTTATCATTCCACCACAACTCATAATCGGAGCATCATCACGAAGTCCTAAAGCAGTGGCATAAAGTTCTTGAGCTTCAAACAAATCTGCTGTTTTAGCATCAATAGCTTCAGATTCACCACGAGCTTTATTCATTTTATAAACTAATTTTTCAATATTACGAATATTTGTTCCAGTTTGTAATTTGTTAGTTTTACTCTTATCTAATGCAGATAAAGATAATGTAACTCCATCAGCAAGTTGAATGACTTGAGCTTCTTTTTTACCTTTCATATCAGTAAGTTTCTTTGCGTAATCAGCGAAAGTACGATTTGTTCCGGGAACTTTAATTGTATCACTGAATACTTGACCACCTTCAGAAGTTTCACGAACAACTTCACCAGCATACATTCGACCATTTTTAGCGCCGCCGCCTTCAATTTCCGAATCACCATATATGATTCCAGTTTCACCAGTAGCAGGATTATATTGTTCATGAGTTTGACCATAAGCAACAACACTATTAGATGAATTAGGAACTACTTGACCGCCGGTGTTTAACTTTCTACGACCAACCATTCCACCTAATTTAGCATAAAATCCTGTACCTTCGGAGTAATTGCCAAGATTACTTTGTCGAATAGTTGCAACATCATTTTCAACTTTATCTTGCATATTACCCAAAGTCTGCTGACGTTCCATTTCAGCTTGTTCAGCTAAAAGTTCTTGACGACGACGTTCTTCTTGACGCTTTTTCTTACGTCCAGTAAACAGACCAACAATGCCACCAATTAATGCGCCGATACCAGCACCGATAGGGCCAAGCCAAGAACCAGCAGCTGCACCAGTAGCAAGCGCCGCGGTTCCACCAACAGCAGCTCCAATTCCTAATCCAGTTCCAGCTCCACTTAAAGCGCTACCACCTACGATACCTTCGCCATCAGCACTATATTTAGATTCGTCAATATCACTGGTTTGAACTCGTGTACCCCATTGAACACTACCGGGGTCATTAATACTTGTTCCACCCCAATAAAATTTCCTACGAGGAGTTCCAACAAGTCCACCGAATTTAGCAGTAATACCACGAGAAGTTAAAACTTCATTATTGATTTTGTTCTGCATATTTGCATAGATAAGTTTATCATTAGCAATCAACTTATCTACATAGTTCTTAACTGGGATTCCAGTATCATCATTCTTTCCGCCATGATATAATAAATCAATCATACCATTACCGAAAAAACTATTACCGGAATTACGAGCCATTCCTAAATAATCAGCGGTAGCGTCATGTGTAGAACGAATACCACCGAAATTATATTTTTTACGATTAGTTTTACTCATATCTTCAACATAGTTATCAGGATTATCATCAGTATTAAAATTAGAAAATAATTTATTTCTAATCATATCATAATCATTAGAACTATTAGTTTTAAATATTTCTAATTCAGATTTATCTCTTCTTTTATTACCAGTAGTATATTCTTTAATAATACTATCTGTATTACGTTCATTAGCACCTTTTAACAATTTCTTATATTGTCTAAAACCAGTTCGACCTACTCGATATGCAAGATTAGACATAAGATTAACAATAGGTTGAGGTAAAGTATTGAAATCATCAATACCATATTTCTCAGAATAAATATCACGAACATCATTGTATGCTTTCGCCATACGACGATTCAATTCAGCATCAATTTGTTTTCTTGTTGCTTTATCTTTCGCTTTAACAGATTTAGTAAAATCAGAAGTATCATTTAACTTAAAACCGGGACCAATAGTTTTAGCACCACCTTCATATGAAGCATAAGGATAATAATATTTACCATCTTTTGAACGTGAACGAACAGTTTTAAGTTTATTATTTTCTTTAACACGAACAAATTCTTTATCACCAGTCAATTCGTTATCCCAAATATGTTGAGAATACTCATTAATATAACGAGTAACTTGACGAAGACTATCAGGATTAACTTTATGATTAGACATACCATTAAAAGTTTGAGTAACACGACAAGTGGGCGTGCAACCTCCTGCCCCACCGGGGAGCGAGGCCGAAGGCCGAGCCGCACAAATTGTTACAAATTATCTTTGATTATTACGATTATCAAGAATCCATTCAGGATTAACATCAATAAGTTCCCAAAGTCTGTTATTATCACTATTATTAAACTTCATTATACAATAAACATATTGACAAATGAATTTATTAATATCATACCATTTAGCTTTACGTTTTAGTGCAGATTCATCTACAACTAAATCAGTAATCATAAAAGGTATTTGTTTGTGTATATCATTAACATTATTAAATCTCCAAAGATTTACTTTATTAACACCAGTTGTACCATTATACCAAATATCATTAAATTTAACAAGTTTATAACCAGTACATTGGTCATCATTATGAACCAATATAGCATTAATAGTTTTCTCAAATTCATTAATAGTAGGTAACAGATTATTAACAATATCAACTCTGTCTTTCCAAGCAATATTATTTAATAACTTATTATAACTATTATTATCATTAAGAATAAATTTAATATATGATTCTTTAATAAGTTGATTACCATTATCATCTTTTAAGAATCGACCATAATTATTTTTAGATATTGCATAAATACCATGTTTATCAAACCAGAATAATCCATTTCGATTGGTAATACCTACGATGGGATTATAATCATGGAATGAAATCCAAGCATTAGCAATAGGACTAAAACTAATTGTGAATTGTTTATTATCAACATTTTGGACTAAATATAAGATATTAGTATCTTCATTAAATGCCCAAATTCTACCATTATTTTTAAACGGATTAACTACATCTTTTACAAGATTACCGTCAAACCACTTAAGAGCATTGAGCGCAGTCATATTACTTACTTTATCTCCATTGATATTAAAGATACGCCTATGAACTGCATCAATAACAAAATAACCAATAACATTAACATGAGTATCAAAATAACTTTGACAACCTATATAACCACTGGGACTATATGTAACCTCTTGAGGTTCCATATTAAATATATCAGCTGTACCTAAATACGAAGTACCTTCATCAGTATTAGAAAGTGTATCACGAAGTTGCAATAAATGCAAACCGTATGTTTGTTGAATATAAAGATTTTTATTGTCAGTTTTTAATGCGATAATTTCACCTCGATTAAAAGGCATATCTTTATAATCATCACTTCTAAATAATCGCCAATTAAGATTAGCATTTTCAGCATTCTGTAATTGACTACGAATTATACGATAAGGATGGTCTTGAGTTCCGGGAATTTCTTCAAAATAAGTAAATGTTTCAATTCCATTCTCATTATAAACAGGAGAATAACCTTTACCAACACTACTATTTATGAAATTATCAACTTGATAACTTAATTGATAAAATTCGCGTAATTCATTACCCCGTTTATCGTGATATTTGAAAGACTTATCAACGTTATTAACACTAAATCGAGCAAGAATATTAAATTTACTTTCAAGAGGAACAGTAAATATCCAACGATAAACAGTAGCATTACTATCTAATTCTTTTGCTTGAGCATCACCATAACGATAATCAGATGATGGAGCAGTAGCTCGAAGTGTTATATATCCAATAAATGTATCACCAACTAATGAAGTTATTATTTCAGAAGAACCTTTAATATTAATTACATTAGATGCAATTTGAAGTTTCTGATTATTAACATCAGAATAAAGTGTTTCAGAATTATTAATTAAATCGGCAATATATCCTCTTGCCCATTCTTCATTATCTGTACCTTTATTAAATCCATCAAAACCTTTTTCAATACGATAATAACTATCGCCAGCGATATTGTTTTGAGAACTAATATTAGCATTGATATATTCAAGTGAAACATCTTTAGTTGCACGAGAAGTATCAATTGTAAGACTATTAATGTCAGCATCTAAAAACCGAGTTCCAGATTCATTAGGATTATCATTAAATCCATCAAAATCTTCACCTTTCCATTTAGCTGGAAATACTTTTATATCATCATCAAGTTCTTCATTTTTAACAAATTTAAGAACATCAGTTTCAAAGTATAGAGGTTTAAGTTTACCTCGAATACTATTTATCTTATTATAGAGATATTCAAATGTATAAAATCTTGCATTATCTCCACCAAAAGGATTTTTGTATGTTTGATTCTTACCGAAATTGTTAGTTTCAGTATCTCGCATTGCGAAACCTTGTGTAACAATTCGAGAGTTATTAATATTATGTTCAACAAAGAAATAAACTATCGAACTAATATATTTATTCATTAAGTCTGTTTTACCAGCAAGATTAGCTTTAATATTGATATTAGGACTTAATGTGTAAGTGGGATTCCATTCAGAAGAAGTAGAATATAATTGAGTTAACCAATTAAATGTCGGAGCAGTTGAACCATCAACTTTGTCACTTAATCGAGCTTCAATTAAAATATATTTAGTTTCTTTTGCATCAAGATTAATTACGAAATTAGTTTTTGTATTAATAGTATTACCAATAAATACAGATTTACTATCTGATGCTAAAAGATTAGATTCAGAAATTTCATAGTATCCAGTTTCAACTTCAGATTCTTCTGAATCAATCTGTTTAACTACTGATGTAGCATCATAAACTTTTGTAGTTAAATTTATACCAGCAGGTATTAAACTATCTCCAGCAAATGTAGGACTACATTCAACACCGATTAATTGACTGTCAGTGCTCTCACTTGTTATCTCCAATACTACAACTTGATAATCAGAAGGATTAACTCCACCTTCAGAATCTTCAGTTGTATAAGATAATGGAAGACTTGGTAATTTAAGTTTACCTTTCGTTAAAGAACGACCTTTCGCTTTAACAGTTGCGTGTCCAGTTGAAACTCCATATAAAGTGAAATAACGATTGCGAGCTATTGTAGGTTTTTCACTACCAACACCAGTTTTAGCAATTTCATCTACTTGTTCAGCATCACCAATATCAGGCAAACTTTTCCAACTCGGACTTATAATCTTACTAATACTTTCAGATTTATAAGGAATTTTATGAGCATTTCGATTGGTAGAACCTACGGGATAAGCTTCAATATCATAATTATTAGCTTTCCAAGGAATATGATGTATATTTACAAGGTCACCTTTATAATCATAATATCCAGCATAAAGAACATAAACTTCACCACTTTTGAAATAACGTCGAGTACTATTAATATAAGAAGAACTTGGATTCCAACTTAATTGAACATCAAGATTGTTCTCTGTAAATTCTTTAAGTTCACTATCAAGTTTACTATAATCAAGAGTCTTTACATTACCTCGAATAAGTCTATTATTGAAATTAATAAGAGTATTATCTCGAATATATGATATATTTTTAATAAAAATATCATCAAGACTTATAGTAGATAAATATGAAACATCACTTACAATATGAGTAGTACTTACACCATTGATTGAAATATCATCAGTTTCATATGATAATTGAGCTTCGTCAGTAATATAAACAATAGCAAATCTACAATGTTTATATTTAATACCATTATTTCTAAAACTAATAGTAATATTTTTATTGATTTCGATACCTAATGCATAATCTTCTTCGTAATTACCACAAACAATAAGTGATGTACTCAAAGGAGAATAGTTAGTATAAGTACCATCATCAAGACGATATTTAATTGCTATTTGATAAGCACCAGTTTTAAGATTACCACCGTCTTTAACTTCTAATTGAAGTTCAGGATAAGTAACATTTGGAATAAGATTAAATGAATCAACTTCATCAACAGTGATGTCATATCCTATCGCAGTATCATCTCCATTGTTACCATCATAAAATGGGTCAGTCATATTAATAATTCTTGTTTCATTTGCTGATTCATCAGTTCCCTCAGTAAATGTAACAATCAAATTTTCTTTATAATTGTATATATAATCTCCATGAATTGGTCTATCAATACTGAATCCAAATGCACCCGATGTACTATACAAACAACGTTTTACAGTTGGGTTATTATCATCAAGATTAAGATATATAATAGCGTCGTTAGTTTGTAAATCAGATTTATCTGCATTATTCCAGTGTTCTACAACGCAAAAAAGTACAACACCAACATTAGTTGGAATTGTACCTATAATATTATATTTGTGATTATTGGCATCACTATAAATATAAGGAATGATATGCCGATTTGTCGGATGATTTTCAAGAATATTATCTAATTCACCTATGAAATCAAACCCTCTTTCATTAAAATAACTTTGACCTTTATTATCAATAGTTATATTTTTAGCATATCGTAAAGATTTATCTTGTGCAATATGAGGTGAATTATCTAAATCAAGACCTAAAACTTTCATAATTTCTATTATTCTAATGTACGAAGAATAGTAGCAATATTCTCTCGACGGTCGTTACTAAATTTATTACAAGAAACTCGAACTTGTATTCTCATTCTATCGAGTTCTATTGCAGGATTTGTATAAGGATTGTTTGCTGTAAGACTTATAACCGGATGTTTATAACCTCTTAATAACATTTGTTTAAGAACATAAAGTTTAAGATATTTTTTAAGAGGGCCGTTATTATAAATAAGAGGAACATCCATATTTATAATACTATCATAAACAACTGGTAAAGCTCGATATCTTAAATGAATAGTTCCATAATCAACGTTAATATGAATCCAGTTATTACTAATGTAATAATAAGGTTGTTCTTTATCAACAGGAGCATGATTAAAACTATCATTTTTATCACCGGGACTTGTTATATCTGCATTTGGAATACCGGGATAAGGAGTATATGTTGGAACAGTTGTTACTTTTTCAGTAATAGTATCTTTGTTAAATTCAGCTGAATTTTTAAGAATAGCTTTTTTATTATTTATAATGACATCAATTACACCACGAAAATCCCACGGTAATTGACAACGATGGTCATCAAATTCAATATCTTTTTTTACATTAACATAAGCTTGAATGAATTTGAGTTCTTCCAAAGCGTTTGCAATCCAAATAGGAAAACGACTTACAAAATCATCACTTTGTATATTATAATCGTTATATATATCTGGAATTAATGCAGCACTACTAATGAATATATTATTATCAATCATAAAGCATTATTTTGTTTAGGAAGATTATTTCGATATAGTTTAATAGCTTCGTCAGGATGATTAAAACAAATTGCGAGAATTTTATTGAAACAATTAAGTCTTCGATTTGTTGCAATTTCATCAACAGTTTTACCTTTCATTGCAAAAGGTGTTCTGTCAATAGTTTTTTCACCATTTTCATAAGCACTACTTGTGTGACCAAATTTGAATTTGTAATAAACGCTTTGCGGTATTCGACCTTTGACTTTATGATATACAGCTTTTATACACCAGTCATAATCATAATATATGAAATAAGGAATACCATTTGGATTATCAGCAGTTCGTATATTAATACCTTGTTCTAATAATTTCTTTTTTAAGTCTTTTGTAGCACCCCAATCAACAACACTACATACATCACCGGGCATTGTCTTTTTATAGTAAACATAAACGTAACCTACGGAACTACCAAAAGAATAATTATTACCTTTGCATAGTAAATTAGCTATCTCATTATTAACTTCATCTTGCATATAAGTATACATTTCAGAAGGTAATTCTTTAAGAGCAGCAAGAGTTTCTATATCATCATCGAGTTTATCAAGACGTTCATAAACTAAGTAATTATAACTACGAATATAACTCATTAGTTTAGTACCAAGTAGAGTATCTTGTTTCTTATTAAAATAAATCTTACTACGATTATTAATATCGAATACTACTGAAACATCAACACCGGCTTCTTGATATTTAGCAAGATTATCTTTGATATTATAAATACAATCATTGCGTCGTTCATAAGCAAGATGTAATTGTTTAATTAAAGAATTAAGTTGTATTTGAACTTCTTTAACAAAATCTCTCCAATAATATTCGTTATCAACCATAATGATAGAAACATGATGTT
>OGXK01000096.1_pt1 | contig 36199 bp, 25 predicted proteins | sample 1576261 | NCBI WGS metagenome assembly OGXK01 (sample SAMEA3541581, study PRJEB24748) | human gut metagenome | biome: human gut; feature: human-associated habitat; material: faeces | place: China | collected 2012 | reverse complement strand
GCAAAGAGCGTGATTAAATTGACAGAAAATCCAACCACTGCCATAAAAGCAAATGTGCCAACAATGGATACCACAATACCTATCGTCGGAATAAGGGTAGAACGAATGTCATGCAAAAACACATATACCACCAGCACTACCAGTAAGATAGCTTCCAACAATGTTTTCAATACAACCTTGATGGATGCTTTCAGAAAAATGTTCGTGTCGTTCAGAGTTACGAATTCCAGTCCTTTAGGTAAATCCTTGCCGAGCTCGTCCAGTACGGCATCTATTTCATTGATAGTTTCCGAAGCATTGGAGCCGGCCTTTTGGTAAATCATTGCCATAGCAGCCGGATGGCCATTCATCTCAGTCGAATAGTTGTAGGCTTCATCGCCCAACTCTACATCTGCCACTTCATTGAGTCGGAGAACCTCACCGCTAGGGAGGGAACGAACGACAAGTTCACCGAACTCTTCCGGAGTGGAATATCGGCCTCGGTATTTCATTGTGTACTGATAAGCGTTATCATGATTTTCCCCAAAGGCTCCCGTAGCAGCTTCAATGTTCTGCCGTTCCAGCATAGCGGTGATGTCCGAAGGGATAAGACCGTATTGCGCCATCTTATCGGGTTTCATCCAGATACGCATACTGTAATTGGAACCGAACAGCATCATATTACCCACACCCCCGATACGCTTGATACGCGGTTCCACGTTTATCTTCATGTAATTGTTCAGGAACTGCAAATCATATTTCCCGGTAGGGTCAAAGAGCGAGAATGTTTTCAGTTCGGCATTCTGTTGCTTCATGGTGGTAACACCGACTTTTGTCACTTCGGCAGGAAGCAAACTCAAGGCAGTGGATACACGGTTCTGTACGTTTACCGCCGCCATATCAGCATTACTTCCCTGCTTGAAATAAACATTTATCATGGCATCACCGTTATTAGAGGCCGTGGAGGTGATATAAGTCATATCTTCCACCCCGTTGATGGACTCCTCCAGAGGAACTACAACCGATTTCTGTACCGTTTCGGCGTTGGCTCCCGGATAGTTGGCAAATACTTGAATAGTAGGCGGTGCAATATCAGGATACTGTTCCACAGGCAGATTAGATAAGGCGATGAATCCCATTAGTACGATCACGACAGATATGACGCCAGAAAAAACTGGGCGGTCTATAAAAAATCTTAGGTTCATAGTTTTTTATTATTTGGAGGGTTCATCTTTTCTTATATCTATCTGAATACCGTCCCGCAGAAGTCCCGTTCCTTCGGTTACAATTACGTCACCTACGGCAAGACCGGATCTGACAATATAATCTTTGCCATCATTGAGTTTTTCCACAGTCAGTTCACAAGAGTGAACACAACCGTCTTCAGCTACCTTATATGCCAGAATCTTATTCTGCAATTCGGTGGTAGCCGTCTGCGGAATGACAATGACAGAATCTTCACGATGCGGAATAATGACATTACCGATTCCCCCACTTAATAATGTACGGTTGGTATTATCAAAAATACTGCGGACGGATACCGTACCGGTCTTCCGGTTGATAATGCCGCTAATGCTCTCTACGTTTCCTTGTCCATCATACAGACTACCGTCATTCAGTTGTAATCTGACCGGAGGCATTTGGCGGATTACTTCATCATGGGATCCGTATTGTCGGAGTAAGGAATGAACCCGCTTCTCGGTTATTGAAAAATAGACATACATCTCTGAATTGTCGGAAACGGAAGTTAATGGAATAGCCATCGAAGCGCTGACCAATGCGCCCTCCCGGTAAGGTAGTGTGCCGACAACTCCATTCGACGGACTTTTTACCTCCGTATAAGACAGGCTGTTCCGTGCATCCTCTTCCAAAGCCCTTGCCTGTTCCAATGTCGCTTCGGCAATGGCAAGGGCATTCTTCGCAGTGGACAGATCGTATTCTGAAACGACTTTTTCCGCAAAAAGCTGTTGCTTGCTGCGATATTCCAGACGAGCCGTCTCCACCTGCGCTTCAGCTGCATGTACATCAGCCATTGTTTTGCGCCATGCTGCACGGTAAGGCACTTGATCTATGACGAACATTACTTCACCTTTCCGAACCGTTTTCCCTTCATACACACGAAGCTCTGTTATTGTACCCGATATTTGTGGGTAGATGTCAATATCCTGCCGCCCTTGTATGGAAGCTGAATAAGACTCGTTTATTTCCACCGCCTTTGCGGCAACAGTCATCACCCGGCACAATGGCAGTGTTTCTTTCACTTCCCTGTTCTTGCACGAAGACAGGCACATTGTACATGCTAAAAGTATAACTCCAATAATTCTTTTCATTCTTTCTTCTCTTTTTTGGCGCAAAGGAAAGAATTACGGAACTGTACCGCAATAAGCAAATGCGTGAAACGTAGAAAACAGTTTCGGAAACGTAATAAATGGATTACGACATGTGGATAATGAAACATACTCTCTTTTTCATTTCCTGTATTCGATTCACACTCAATTTATATCATTTCGAGAACTATTTATGAAGCTTCATCTCCACTTTGTTTGGAGGAAGAGGTGAAAGTCACTTATTTTGCAAATAAAAACGGATGGCAAAAACCAAGTTCGACAATATAAAAAATCGCGTGCTACTGGTAGTGATTGTATTTCTTCTCAGTTATCTGCTGACAGCATTGATCGACAAAGAATATACTACGTGGTTTTTCGGCGGCGAACTGTCGTTTGTAGATTATATGATCGATTTCGGCGTGTCGTTGCTGATAAGTTTCGTATTCGTGGAACTATCTGTCTTTTATAGCAGTTGGTCGTTTCGTCTTGTTTCATTTACGGATAAGCCGTATCTACGACTGTTTATCTGTGCTTTCCTGCTACTCTTATTTAACAACCTGACCGTTTGGTGCTTTTCTCTGTTGATAAATATATGTTTTGATGAGGGGCTTGCTTTTTTTCATCAGGGGTTGTACATATTCAGTGTAATGGCGACATTCGTGTCTTATATCTATACTGATGCCCAATATATGGAATCATCCATATTAGCCGAAAGACAGAAAAAGGAGTTGGAAATAACCCTTCTGAAAGAAAAGGAACATGCCGCACAGATGCAATTGGAAGTATTGAAATCGCAAATAGACCCTCATTTCATGTTCAACAACTTCAGCATTCTTTCTGAATTGATAGTGGAAGACACTGCATTGGCTGAAAAGTTTCTGGACAACTTGTCAAAGGTGTACCGGTACGTCATCCAGAATCTGAAACGAGATACGGTAAGCATCGAAGAAGAAATCGCTTTCCTCCATTCTTATATTTACTTGATAAAAATGCGCTACGAGGACGCTGTCTGCATAGATATAGATGAAACATTGAAGCAAATCGACGGGCAGATACCTCCCGTTTGCCTACAATTATTGGTGGAAAACGCCATTAAGCACAATCGTGCATCGGCTAGACACCCTCTCTCGATACGCGTTTTCCGTGAAGAAAATGATATTGTAGTAGAAAACGACTTACGCCCGATAGCATCCGATTTTGAATCGACGGGGATCGGCAATAAAAATATCATCGGGCGTTATCTCTTACTTTGCAAGAAAAAACCTTTTATCGAACAACGAGAAAATACCTATATTGTCAAACTGCCTATTATAAATAATACTTAATATGAATATCTTAATTCTTGAAGATGAACAGCGAAACTTCAATCGCCTGAGACGTCAATTGGAGGAGATAGATACGACTTTTCATGTGGAAGGACCACTGGCCAATATTCAGGAATCGGTGGAATGGCTACGAACCCATCCGACTCCGGATCTTATACTTGCGGACATACGCCTGTCCGATGGACTAAGTTTTGACGTATTGCGTCAGACGGCCATACCATCCCCAATCATCTTCACCACTGCCTATGATGAATATGCAATCCAAGCTTTTAAATATAACAGCTTCGACTACCTGCTCAAACCCATTAATTCCGAAGAATTGGCTGAAGCCATCAATAAGGTGCGTCGCCGGACTTTGTCCGACACGCATGGAGAAGATATGCGTCGGTTAGTGGAATATATGTACCGCAATAATTACCGTTATCGCGAGCGTTTCCTGTTGCCTTACCGGGATGGGTACATCTCCGTACAAGTGAAAAACATCAGCCATATCGCCTTGAAAGAACGGACGACGCTTATATTTCTGAACGATGGAGCATCCATGAACATATCTTATTCATTGGATGAACTGGAAAGCCAGCTCAATCCCGATATTTTTTTCAGGGCAAACAGGCAATATCTTTTGCACATTGACAGCATACGGAATGTCAGCAACTACTTTAACTCCAGATTAAAAATACATATGAAAAAATATCCTGATACAGAGATTATTGTAAGCAGAGAACGAGCTTCAGCTTTGAAAGAGTGGTTGGATAAATAATCATTAATGGTTGTTTTTAATTTGGTATTTGAAAAGTATAGTTGTTCATATTTCCGTTTTTTATCCTTATCTTTATCACATTAATGTGGTAAATAAGTCATCTCCGTAATGACTTGAATGCTCTAAGAATTAGTAGATCTCAATATATGAAAACAGAATTGGAAAAGTGCTTAGCCGGAGAACCGTTCAATGGCGGTGACAAAGTATTGGCAGATATGACGCTGAATGCTAAAAGATTATTGAAACAGCTAAATGAAACGGATTATGCCGACACGGAACAGAGAAAGCGAATCTTTCATGATTTGTTCGGCAAAATGGGAGAACATGTTCACATCGATATTGATTTCCATTGCGAATACGGGAAGCACATTTTCATCGGTGATCAGGTTATCATCAACATGAACTGTACGTTTGTAGACAACAATATCATCGAGATAGGCGACAATGTGTTGATAGCATCCAATGTACAGATATACACAGCCACCCACTCTACCAAATTGCAAGAAAGAGTCGTGGCGGATTGGGAAGCAGGAGAAGGTATTTGCAAAACCTATGCACTCCCCGTGAGAATAAATGATGGAGCATGGATTGGTGGTGGTGCAATAATCCTACCGGGAGTGACAATTGGGAAAAACAGTGTCATAGGTGCCGGCAGTATAGTAACCCACTCTATTCCTGACAACTGTGTAGCCGTAGGAAATCCTTGCAGGGTGATTAAACAAATTGATAATGAAGTAGTTTAACAGAACTATCACAATGTATCATTGATCTGTATTCCTCAAAGTATTTAAGCTATACTTTGAGGAATATTTTTTGTGAAGACCTGATTTTAGAATCATTTCAATGCCTTGCCATCCGAAAAAGCCTTGCCCACTTTTTCGCCCACCTTCAGATAGTCATTGTTAAACGGATCAAAGATAATGGGAGCTACTTTGGAAGCATCTACTTTTCCATTTTCATCAAGTACACGCTCGTCCACACTAACATTTACAATCTCTCCACGCAATATGCAGGTTTCGGGATTGTAATCTTTCAGTTTACACTCCACCGCTACGGACAGTTCGTCAATCAGCGGAGCATCCACGAACTCCGAACGGGTAGCATGGAAGCCTGCACGGGCAAATTTATCCGTTACCTTATTACCGGAAACAATACCTACGTAATCGCAGGCAACAACTTGCCCCACTTCTGCCATACTTACTGTAAATGCTTTGCGTTTCAGGATATTCGCAGTGGTCTTGTGTCCTTCGCTGATGCAAATACTGATCTCTTTCATTTCACTGATACCGCCCCAAGCCGCATTCATAGCGTTTGGGAGTCCATTTTCATCATAAGCAGCGATGATAAACACCGGCTGCGGATAAGAAAAGGGTTTTGCTCCATAATTCTTTCTCATACTAATTTATTTTTTAGTCCATTGTTTAATGTCTTCTTTGGTTGCACCGTTCAGCAGTTTGCCTTTCTGCCACTTCAGATTGGAATAAGTTTTCTGCAACTCTTTTTCGGAATTGGAGATACTGCTTCCGCCCGATGTGGCAAACAGAATCACTGTCTTACCTGAAAAATCACCACTTTCTATAAAAGTATTAATGATTCTCGGAGCTAAATTCCACCAGATGGGAAAACCAATATAAACAGTATCATAGTCCGCCAGGTTCGCCGCTTTGGAGCTTAAGGCAGGACGTGATTTGGCATCCGCCATCTCCATACTGCTGCGTGAGGACTTGTCGTGCCAGTCCAAATCGGCAGAAGTGTACTTCTTCGTAGGCTGTATTTCGTAAAGAGTGCCACCTGAGACTTCTGCAACTACCTTGGCTGCTTTTTCTGTTGTTCCCGTTGCCGAGAAATAGGCAACCAATGTCTTAGAACTTTGTTTCTGTGCGATTGCGGTCAAACATAACGCCATAATCGCTACCATAAAGAATGTAAGTCTTTTCATACGATATATTATTTAGTTCAAACATAGATTACTTTTCCGTAGCAAACGCTTCGATTCGGGAAGCATATTGCAATGATACAAAATTACGGAGTATTATCCAGTATGCAGGTATATAAATTACGGAATATATAACCAATATTACGGATAAAAGAAAAGGTAAGTATGTAAAATGCAAAAGCAGATTGTCCTTTCGATTTATTTTGTAATTTTACGAGCATTCTTTCAAAAAAGTGTAATCTATAAATTCTACTGCTATGGACCGGTATCTAAAGAAATTCTGGGGCAATCATTTTCAATTTAATTGGAAATTAGGCGTATTTCTCATATTGTTATTCGGAATACCCCGTTTTATAATCGTGCTACAATCTTATGTGGACAGAAGTTACGGCACTGTCATGTTCGTATTTTTAAGCATGTGGATTGTCCCGTTCATTCTTCTTACAAAGTATGGTCGGAAAGGCATAGGGCTTAAACGTCCCGCGCATTGGTGGAGAATAGGAGTTTCTTTTCTGGCCGGCGGGGTTATTTGCTTGGCCATATTCGGTTTATTTTCTTTTCTGTATGGACAATCTGTCGAAAACGCATTTGTATATATCGGGGGAAATAATCCCAGCAGTGGTATAACAGAAGATGATAAATTGTTGTACTTCACAATCGCTGTTATTCCAAGCATGATATTTAGTCCGATAGGCGAAGAATTCCTGTATCGAGGCATTATTCACGGGTGCTTTGTCCCTAAGTTCGGAGAGACAAAGGCTTCATACTTTGATTCACTGGCTTTTGCATTAACGCATGTAGCCCATTTCGGGATCGTTTATACACTGGGGACATGGTGCTTCTTACCGATTCCTGCCTTGCTTTGGGTGTTTTCAATGTTTATAGTCAGCCAGGTGTTTTTCAGATGTAAGCTGTATTCTGATTCACTTTGGGGAGCAATTGCGGCACATTCGGGATTTAATTTCGTAATGATGTATAGTATATTCTATTTGTTATAATCATACTATAAAACTCCACTGAGTGTAAAGCATATATCTGGTATTGCAGAGATTATCCGATAAAAAGAATAGTCTCTGCATTTTTTTATGTTAAAAACACAAATGCCTGTCACAATCCTCTTCGGCCCATGTCTAAATATATAAAACAGAAATCATGGAAATAGAAATCTATCATGTGGACCAAGCGATAAATGGCTCTAAAGAGGCATTAGAAGCAATCATTGAAAATATTGAAGGCCCGGTGTTTAATTTGTCATTGCGCATGCTCGGGCGGATTGAAGATGCCGAAGACGCAAAGCAAGACATTCTGATAAAGGTCATCACAAGCCTTTCTTCTTATAAAGGAAAAAGTTTATTTTCGACATGGGTGTATAAAATAGCCGTAAACCATTTAATCAATGAGAAGAATAAAGACTTCGTAAATCATCCTTTGTCTTTTGAAATCTTCGGGAGTGATATAGACAGATATGTCGCCTCTTCAGTTGACCAAACGAATCCGGCTGAGAAAAAGATTTTCTCGGAAGAGCTAAAACTGTCATGCACCAACGTTTTGCTTCAATGCTTAAATCCATTCGACCGGTTAATCTTCATTTTGGGAACCATGTTTGATGTAGACAGCAGACTGGGAAGTGAGATTACAGGATTGTCGGCTGACAACTTCAGGCAACGGCTGTCACGCTCCAGAAAGGTAATGAGTACTTTCCTATCAGAATATTGCGAACATGCAGGAGGCAAGAAATGTAACTGCATAAACCGGGTAAATTATGCCCTCAGCCAACACCGTATCGATCCTGCCCTGCCTTACTCATCATCATTGATACCGGAGAGAATCTCCACATCGAAGTCTGCCATGGAAAACATTGATGCCGCGACAGCCCTGTATTCAAACTTACTCAGACATTCTTCTAAACAGCAAGCCAAAGAATATCTTTTCAATTTGCTTAAAACAAATGATTTTTCATCATTAACTAAATAATATCTAACATGGACAAATTACTTTTCTCGGCAATTATCGGATTGGTTGCCGGAGTCATAGACATCATTCCTATGATTATGCAGAAACTTCCCCGCTACTCCACCGTTTCGGCGTTTTTCCATTACTTTTTCGTTTCAATTATTATTCTCAATGTAGACATTCCTCATATTCTCTGGTGGCTGGAAGGAGGCGTTGTAGGCTTGGCACTAACTATCCCGATGCTTATTCAAGTAGGACATTCGGATAAGAAATCTTTGCCAATAATAGCATTCAATGCCATATTATTGGGAACATTGGTTGGGCTTGCAGGACACTATATTTCAGTTTTCTAAATCCACACAGAGCAATGTAGGATTCGAGTCATCCTCCTCACTGGCTAAACCATATTGAGCCAACTTATCAGCAGAAAGCAATGTATATGCCTTGTTGTTCCGGATAAGGGAAACGGGAGTATTTACAATTGCTTTCTCATTATAAGGCATGGCGTATCCTTTTTCCGAATGGGTCAGCAATTCCCCGCTATTTGTATCCCATAGTGTATAATGCCTGCTCTCATTCCAGAAGAAATCATAAAACAACAGGTCATTCACCAATAAAGCATTTTCCGCCTTAATACAATATTTCCCTTCCGTAAGCATACGTTCAAGATCACCATTCAAATCTGTCGGCATCTTTAGTTTGCCCTGATTGATGGCTACAGCGGGAATGAGTTTTTCCTTTCTGCTGGCATACAACGTATCATTAATCACGATACACACTTGATCGTTTCCGGCTCTGAATCTGGGCACGATGTAGCCACCTGAGAAGCCCGTCACCGATTCAGCATCGAAAGGAAAGAAAGATTGTTTCATGTTCCAGTCCTTATCAAAGAAGGCTACTAAGTGCGATTTCTGATATTCTCTTTTGTAGGTTCCCCAATATCCGTTGGATACACCTATAAAGTTGGATATACTATCTTTGGGGTATTCGCTGACGAAAGTCCCGTCCGGTTTATATAATTTAGTCTTATTAGGAGTAGCAACATAAATCAACTCTTTTTCTTCATCAAAAAAGCGGGAAAAGATGTCGGCATATTCTTCAGGTCCATTTCCCTTCCTGTCCATCACAGAAAGAAAAGAACCGTTTTCGGCATTAAAGAAATAAAAACTCGTCTTATCTCCGATAACTATGTACTTTGGAGTCACATTAAGCAGGTACGCATTAGCACTCAACAGGCATTTATCATTCGTTTCCAGCCGGATCGTTTTCGGATTTTTGAAAAGAGATTGATATTGTGCCGAAGTGTAGTCTGCATCAAAGTGTTCGACGCCTTTATCAATACTGACTGTAGAAACCTGTTCATATGAACCTTTTTCTCCGGAACAAGCCGTGAGAAGAAAAAGAAAGATGCTGAGAAAGGAAATACAAGAGTGTCGCATATTGTTTTTTGTTATGTTGTAAGTTGGGCAAATTTATAAAAAAAAACGAATATACAAGATGTTATCTTAGAAAAATGAGAAGAATAAAAAAAGAAAAAAGAAAAGTCGGAAAAACCAACCCAAATACTTGACTTCGCCTTTCTGATGTAGTATCTTTGTAGAGCTTTAAAAAACTGAATTTTAATATTAAACCTAAAACCTTAGCAAAATGGCAAAACTGATTCTTTCTTTCTCCGAATTGGCCGGTATGTATTTCCCCGGTTGTTCCACTCCGAAAAATGCGGTAAGATCTTTACAACGTAGCATTAAAAGGTGTACAAATCTGGCGACTGCTTTAGTTGAAACGGGCTATCAACCTTATAATCATCGCTGGCTCTCTCCCAAGCAATACGGGCTGATAATAGAGAATCTGGGTGATCCATTCCCGGAATAATAATAGACAATAAATAGAAAAGGCGGTAATTCTTCATAAGAATCACCGCCTTTTTTGTTGATATTTATCAAATTTAGGTCTAAAAGAGGCTTTTTACGTTTTTAATAAACGTTGAGCACATTCTTTAAAAACGTTCCCGTTATTCTTTAAAAACGAATAACAGGAAGCTGAACAAGGCAGAAAAATGCCTATAATTTGTATATATTTAAGACTGTGGTATGTTTTATTTCACTTAGCACAAACGAACTTTACATTTTCACAATGCCATACACAAACATAGACAGGTTATCCTTTCACTGCAATACTAAATGTTGTGATATGGAGAATTACAGGGATCACTATATGAATTTTCCTTTAGGGAAATTTAGAGTTACAATTGAGTTCTCAAAATAATTAGCGTATAATTTAGCTTTTGCAGAAATCAGTAATTTGAACACATTTAGCTGAAGAGAATCACTAACATAAGCTCCCTCTCTATCACTTTCTTTCAAAACTAAATTCGAACATTTTTGCCACCAACCTATATGTTCATAAAAAGGTGTATTTCTCTGTGAGCAAGTAAACAGACCTATATCAAATCTACCATCTTGCATAATCCATTCCGTTGCTTTCCTTACTAACATACTCCCTATTCCCTGTTCTCTATATTCCGGATGTGTACAAACACAGCTCAACCCACACATTTTAAAAGTTTTATTTTTTACGATAATATTCCATGAAACAACTCCTAAATAGCCAATAAATTCATTCTTTTCTATAGCGCAAAATGACATGACATTCATTTCTTGGGGATGAATATCTTCTATATTTATATCCTCCCAAATAAGATAAAGCAAACTTTTCAATAATTGTTTATCTATTTCCGTAATGTTATTATATTGAAAACTTTTTATATCCATAATGACCCGTTCCGATACTTGGTATCTCACAAAAAAGATAAAAGAGATACGTGACATGGTTTGACAATCAAAAGAACTATTTTAGATTCTACGATAAACTTCATCAAATGGTACTCTGCACCGTTCTCCCCAGATTCCTTTATTTCCGTCCCGTATTCCACAGGGGATAACCATATTTATTTCAGCACCATGAGGCAATTTCAGTATCCTTTTTAGCCGACGGCTATCCAAACCTTCCAGAGGACAAGTGTCATACCCTTCGTTTGCCATAGCAATCATAAACGTTTGGGCAGCAAGTGCACAAGATTTATGGGCAGTCACGCGCATATCATTTTCGGAGACTTCGAGCATCATCGGGCGGAAAATGCTGATGATGTTAACCAGTAGTTTTCTGAATAATCCCAAAATTCCAAAGAAACGGGCATAAACAAACGGCATCAATTTGCCATAGTATAATTCCCGGTCTTTGATGCGTTTGGCCTGACGCTCTTTCGGACTGTAACGCCGGATGTTCTCCCGTTCGAAGTCAAGTACAAACCGCGCATGTTTCCTGTACCAATCACGCCGCACCACGAAAACAATGATTTGTGAAGCTGTAGAAGTGGCTTTCTGATCGAGACAAGCTCTTGAAACCTTTGCCAGTAATTCGGGCTGAGTGATATGATAGAACTCCCACAACTGCATATCCGAGCTGTTGGGAGCTAATGTTGCCAATTCCAGATAATGTTTTATTCTTTCCGGATCTATCAGTTTTGTTTTGTCATACGCTCGCACAGAGCGACGATAATGGAGGACTTCGTCTAAATTCATAATGCTGTAAATGTTATAATGCTATTATACTTTTCCTTAGAGCTAAAAAACTTCAGGATATTCATAGAATTAATTCTATAGTATAAGATTAAAAACATCCCCATAAGCTAATTGTTCCTCAACTAACCGGACTTTTCGTGTAATCAGAATGATCGATGTGCTGTATATCACTAATTCGTGATGAGATATTTAATTACGATGTCCTATATTCATTCGGTGAACATCCTATAATGCGCTTAAACGCTTTACTGAAATATTGTGGATATTGATATCCCAAAGCGTAGGCTACATCACTGACTGATTTGTTTGGGTCTGCAAGCAATTCTTTTGCTGTATCCATTGTTTTTGTCAGAATATATTCCTGAGCAGAAGAACCAGTCTCCTTCTTAATCATATCTCCAAAATAATTTGCAGACAGATGCAGTTGGTCTGCACAATAAGCCACGGTCGGCGTACCAAATTTCGAGGGTTTGTCCGACGTGAAATAGTCGTTCAGCAACGCTTCGAAAGAACTAAGTGTATCTTTGTTCTCCTTTTTACGGGTAATGAACTGCCGGTCATAGAAACGGATGCAGTAGTTTAACAGCAATTCAATGGCCGAAGCGATAATCAGCTTGCTGTGTTTGTCCGTTGCTCCCTTGATCTCCTCGTCGATTTTCATCATACAATCTATCACGGTCTGCCGTTCCTGTTTAGAGAGATGCAATGCCTCATTAACGGCATAGGAAAAGAACGTGTAATCCTGCATGTGGCGGCCAAGCGGTGTACCGTGCAATAATTCGGGTTGAAATGTCAGCCACCAACCTTTGGGTTGGAATGGCTCTCCTGTATCATCGTTGCCGATAATCTGTCCCGGAGCGGCGAATACCAGTGTCTCTTCCTGAAAATCATAGAATTTACGGCCATACTTTATCACATCGGCGCACTTGATGTCCTTCAGATAAATGACATAGAAATCTATGTTTTTACAGACATAGTGCAACGGTTTGATTTTGGAAGCGTCGATTACGCTTACCAACGGATGGGGAGTTTCTATACCCAGAAAATCATTGTAATCCTTGATCGTATTCAGCTTTATAATCTTCTCCATAACAGTGGATTTCATTGTTTTTACGCAAATATATAAAATATCTTCGGGCGATCTGTTTCAACCTGTAATAATTATACGTGAAACCGTAATTTATACCCTATGGAACTTTCGGATAGCCCGTAATTTTGCATCATGGAAAAATAAATAGAAAAAAAGAACAGTGATACAAATGAATAATTCCGTACTTATGACTATTGATATGTTCAATAAATTGACGGGACATGAAACGCTGCATCCGCAGATTTGCATGATTGATCTGTCGAAAACAAATTTGAGTGAGGATATTCGGATAATGTGTGATTTTTACGGGTTACTATATTACAATTCTCCCAAGCAGAGCAAAGCGTCGGAAAAGGAATGGTTACGGCTGATTTATCCGGGAGAGGTGATCGAGATACCCTCGAAGCAACACCGGCATGCCGACTATTATTCGGGTGTGCTTTTCCATCCCGACCTGTTGTGCGACACATCGCTTGAAAACCGTATTGAAACCTATCCGAAACGCTGCCGTTGCCGGGGTGTACTGACAGAACATGAACAACAAATCATAACCGATAACCTGCGGGAGATCGGCGAAGAGTTGCACCATGCCATCGACCGTTATAGTGCATCGATTATCGCCTCACACATCGAATTGCTACTTAACTACTGCGTACGCTTTTGCAGTCAATAAAATAAAGAAGATGCAGCAAATCCGTAAAAATTATCCTTCAAACCGTAATTCATGATCGGTCGAAGCGAAAATTCCAGCCTAATTTTGCATTAGATAAAAACAGGAAATATAAAATGATAGAGATTATGAAAATAAAAACAAGAATTAGGACGATACTGATCTGTATCTTTTTCGGATATGGAATCGCAGTCGCCCAAAATCCCAAAATGGAACAAGTTATGAATAGTAAACGGAAACACATTGCAGAAGTCGCCACCCTTACGGGTAAGGGAGACCTTGATAAACTGAAACCTGTCCTTATCGACGGATTAAATGACGGAATTACCGTGGGTGAACTCAAGGAAGTGATGGTACACGCCTACGCCTATTGTGGTTTTCCGCGTGCCTTGCGCGGACTACAAACCCTTGTTGCGGTACTCGATGAACGGAAAGCGAAAGGTATCGAGGATAACCGGGGGCGTGAAGCGTCGCCGATAACTGATACCCGCAGCAAGTACGAACGCGGACGTGATATTCTCGCCGAAATTTCGGGTGTTCCGGCAGATGCGCCGAAAGCCAATTATGCTGTACTGGCTCCGGAAATCGAGGTATTCCTGAAAGAGCACCTCTTTGCTGACCTTTTTGAGCGGGATGTCCTGACATACGCCGAACGGGAACTGGCGACCGTTGCCGTGATCGCCTCTTTGGGCAAAGGCGTGGAACCGATGCTAAAAGGGCACATGGGTATCGCACTGAATGTGGGCGTAACACCGGATGAATTACGTGGTGCGCTGGCCATCATCGAAAAAAATATTGGTCGCAGCGAGGCTGATGCCGGCAAACTAATATTGAACGAACTGCTACAAAGTAAAGGATTAATCGCTGATTCCCAAGCCCCGGCCGTGGCAGTGGAGAATGGCGTAAAGAAGCAGAAGGTAACGTTCCACAACCGTTTCCTTATTGATGTGGTTGGCGATCTTTATTTCCCTGCAAACTACGACCCTGCAAAGAAATATGCTGCCATCATCGTCGGTCATCCTTTCGGTGGTGTCAAGGAACAGACTTCGGGACTACATGCCCGTAAGTTGGCAGAATTCGGTTATGTGACATTGGCTTTTGATGCTTCATATTATGGTGAGAGCGGCGGTTATCCGCGTCGTATCGAGTCGCCCGAGGTGCGGGTGGAAGATTTCAGTGCAGCGGTCGACTTCCTAACGAACCATCCGGCTGTCGATGACGATAAGATTGGTGTCATTGGTATCTGTGGCGGAGGATGTTATTCCGTCAGCGCAGCGCAGATAGACCATCGCATCAAGGCGCTGGCAACTATCAGTATGTACGACATGGGACGTGCTCGCCGTCAGGGTGTGGGCGATTCCCAGACGTATGAACAACGTATGGCAATTCTCGATGAGATCGGTCGCCAGCGCACGGCAGAATATGGCGGAGTTGCACGTAAGGACATCCGTGCCCTACCCGAAAAAGTAGATGAAAACACACCGAAGTTTGCCATTGACTTCCTCGATTACTATGACAATCCGGAGCGTGGCCAGCATCCCAACTCTACGGGCTATTACTCCTACACGAGTCTTGCACCGATGATGAACTTCTTCCCGTTCGCACAGATCGAGACCATATCGCCGCGACCGGTACTCTTCATCGTGGGAGAAAACGCTGTATCAGCTTACTTCTCGGAAGACGCATACGCAAAAGCAGCCGAACCGAAAGAGCTGTTTGTCGTACCCGGAGCAACACACGTAGATTTGTACGACCAGCCGGAGTATCTGAAAATCACGCTGCCCAAACTGGACACATTCTTTAAACAACATCTTAAATAACCATTTGAATATGAGAAAATTATTTTTTATCCCATTTTTGTTCCTTCCGCTGACGACTATGGCAGCTTGTTCTTCAGACGACACTCCTGCATTGCAGACGGAACAGCCGACAACTCCCGATGATCCTGACAATCCGTCCGGCAACAGTAAAACTCTCGTAGCCTACTTTTCCGCGCAGGGGCACACGCAAGCCGTAGCCGAACGAATTGTGGAACTTACCGGTGCTGACATATATCGCATCGAAGCGGCCGATCCGTATGCAGAAAATCCATACGATGACAGCGACCGTATTCAGAATGAGGCTTACAACGACCTGCGTCCCGGAGTGGCAAACCTGCCCGATAAGGAAATTATTGTGCAATATGATACGATTTTCGTTGGCTCACCTTGCTGGTGGCATCAGCCTGCTATGGTGGTTTGCACATTCCTCGAAGCATACGATCTGAAAGATAAGGTTGTTATCCCGTTCTTCACTTATGGAGCCACAACCTATCTGAACGAATCAATGCGGAAGATTTATAAGGTAACCCCTGAGTCAAAGCATCTTCCGGAAACGCTTCCCGAAGACCTCAATCCGGATGACATTACTATTCCCGGCCCGCCCGACGATGCAGGTATTGATATGCCAGGCAGTGCTAATGGCACGGAGGCTTGGCTTCGGCGAATCGGAATCATCAAATAAAAAACATAAAATAAGGAAAAGATGAAAAAAGGAAATCTTCATGTACGGATTCCGGTTTTGATATCCTAAGAATACAGAAAATAAAATCTAAAGAGGATATCAAAATAAAGCTTAGAACACAAATTATACGAATTACGCAAATAATTCATTTTTTATACTTCTGATAATCAAAGCTTATCTGATTTGTTATTTACGTAATTCGTAGAAGTGGCTTTCTGATCGAGTTCCGAATCTAGCTCCAAATAGTATATTGTCTCGTTATGAATTTGGTTATTTTTCACCATTGTGTGAATGGCCGAAACAGACTATTTTTGCAAAAAATTAATCATTCATAATCTATTAAGCAATGAAAAGTAATACTATTTGTCAAGTAATTCTTGCAGGAAGCATCATATTGGCTTCTTGCCAATCTAACAATTCTGCTAAGCAAGATGAGTCTCAACAAACAATGAACGAAACAGTTATGAACAAAGTTACAGATTGCAAAATCAGTGTGGGAAACATCACTTTCACTAATGCCATCAATGGAGCTGAAAATTGCGTGAAACTGCTTGATGATGGCGCATTGGAATTCCATTGTACCGAAGGACTGGATTTCTTCAGTGACCCGAATGGAAAACTGTCAAATACAACACTTCCCATTCTGCTTGTCCCCGTTGAGAACACGAAACCTTTTACGTTAATAGCCAAGGTTACTCCGGAGTTTACAACAGAGGGATTGTATAATGCAGCCGACCTTTTTGTCTATTCTTGTGATTCACTTTGGCAGAAACTGGCATTTGAACAGGATGAATACGGTAACCACCGTATTGTTACAGTAAGAACACAAAGAACATCCGATGATAATAATCATGATAAATTAAATGTTTCATCTGTTTACCTGAAGATCTCATCTGATACAAAAACCATTGCCAGCTATTATTCCATCGACAAGAAAAGATGGAACATGGTTCGTCTATACAAGAATTATTATCCAAAGAACATTTATTTGGGCATCAGCAGCCAATGTCCTCAAAAAGGCAGCTGCACAAGTCGTTTTGAAGAAATTTCTTTGTCTCACGATAATGTTAGCGATTTCCGCTTGGGAGAATAAGCCATTATATATTGAAGATGTAATTCTTAAAATGGCATGACACAGAGAAGTATGTAGCGAAATCTGTACGTTCGAGATAGATGAGTTTTAGTAAAACGTGTGCAAAGGTTAGTCGACTTTGCGGAATCCACCGAAAGGTAGTAGATTTAGTAGTCAGCGGTCTGGTTGATATGATGGCGGAGGATATTGATGACGGAAAAAATGTTCAATTAGGAGAGTTCGGCATCTTCCGCCCCACCATTAAGGCCAAAATTGCGGATACCGCGGAAGGTGTAACGGCAAGTAGTATAGTGCGCAAGCGTATTGTATTTACTCCGGGAAAGATTTTCCAACGTACTTTGAGAGAAATGAGCGTGACACGTTCTATTCCCGTTGATACGGATTATACGGACGGAAGTAGTTCCGGTGGTAACGGCAGTGGTGGCAACCAAGGTGGTAACGGCGATTTGGATGAAAATCCATTAGGATAAATCTCCTTTCCAGAGTAAAAAAGTGAGTAGTGAAGTTCTTTCGCTACTCACTTTTCTGCTACTATAAATAATCTTGAAACTCTAGCAAAAGCATATCTATCTCCCTATGATCAACCTCAATTATCTTTAGTAAATGTAATCATAAACTCTTTGCATTTACGTTTATCAGGTCGAGCGGCTGCAACAGAATATGGGCTGTACTTCTCGTATATATCAAGACCACGTCCCATCGAAATTACCCAACCATTGTCGGCCTTGATACAACGATCGTGAAATTCGCGGAACTTGTAGTCAAACTCAATGCCATAGCCGATCATATCGTCTTTTATGTCATCCAATTTATCTATAAGGTCGGGGATTTTATCTTCATCTTCACTAGTCACTAGATGCACTTTGAGGTCATCCACATCACGTGTGTCAATGAGCATTGTCAGAAACTCCATAAGATTCTTTATTTGCCAACTTGCTCGAATAAATGGGTCTTCAATGGTGATTTCACTTGCATCCTTGAGATAATCAGCGAAGAGAGATTGATAGGTGACACCAGTCTGTCCTAAACGAAAGGACAGATTCTTTTTCTGTAAAGGAATAAACCTTTTGCGAGGCTGTCTCTCTGAAGAAGATTCTTCTTGCCTTGTTACCGCAGTTGCTCCTTGGAAAGGCGTTACATCGCTATCATTCAATTTTGGCATAGCAATAGTATCTTGTAGAATATTCTGGGAGATAATAAGTGCATTACTAACCTTCTCCAACGTTTCTACATTAACCTCTACGCCATCTTTCTCGCGCACATATTTGAATTTGGCAGGCTCTGCATTAAACGTCTCATCCACGATATACAACTGGTCTTTGACGCGTTTTCGGCTTTCGGCAGCAAAGTCTATCAACTCAAATGCCTCTTCGTCTGTCATATTACCATCCGGATAAATCAACTTCACCATGCCGGAAAATGTTTTCCGAATAGCCAAGTGATCACGTTCAGAAAGGGAACCATCAAATTTAGCATAATCCTTCAATAATGCTGTCAAATCTTTATTGCGCAGTTCGTGCATAACGGCTGCTATGTAATCGGTAATCAGACCGTATCCTTTTGAGAAGCTATCTTTCTTCAGCATCCTAATCTCCCAACCCGGGTTATAGAGATGGATACGGTCCAAGAAAGCTCCCTTGATAAACGAGGTAGGGATTGATTCAAAAAGATGGCTATTCTTTAGCATATAAGGAACCGTGTGCTTCGTGTTACCCACAAAGCAAATAGAAGCGGAAGCCTCATGCGTACCCTTACCACGATTGAATGACTTATTGGCCAGATAATTTTGCATGGTATCAATTAATACCGCATCTATGGCGCGACCTTTTTGCTGCTCAAATTCGTCCCAAGCCACTACATCCCAGTAGCCCACTAATCCTAAAATCTCTTTATTACCGCTCATTTTAACAAACAGACGAGGACTGGTCACATCACCGCCGCTCACTAAAACACCGTATGGTGACAGCTCCTGAAAGACATGGCTCTTACCAGTACCTTTAGGTCCCAGTTCCATAAAGTTAAAATTATTCTCAATGTGAGGGAGCAGACGAGCTAACGAAATGAATTTCTCACGACGATTTAAGGTGTCGGGGTTCAACCCAACGGTATGCATCATGAAGTCCAACCACTCCTCCGTGGTAAAGTTCTTGCGTTTATCTATATAATCTTGAACATCTACATTGGATATTTGTACAGGCTTCAGGGTTTGAATTTCCCAGCGCACTTTAATATCTTCGCCTGATATATAGCCAATAGTGACGATACACCAAACACCATTTCCTGATAAGAGCTTGGGATTGTTTGTCACATATTGAGTGCCAATAGGCACATTAGTAAGACCTAAGTTAGCAAAATGAGCTTGGTATTCGTCCGCTTTCTCATTGAGAGTAACAGTCACCTTATCAATGATACGATGGCGACCCTGCTCACGGATTTTACCTTTAATGACTTCTGACTCCGCGCGATGCACATAATTGTTTTGGATCACTTGTCTCACTTTTTCCAAGCCTTCTTCTATGGTTGCTTCGTCATCACAGGCGCAATACTGCCCCAGCAGATACTCCAATACATATGTAGGTACAGGGAGCCCTCCCTTTACAAGAAAAGCCAAATCTTTACGAACCACTTTACCTATGAAAGCATTCATTATTTTCTGTTGTAGTGTCATATAAAAAAACTTAATCACTAATACTTAAAAGTCTTGTTCTATCATTGTATTATTTTTCACCACTTCACGAATAAGTGGATTCAAACAGTCTTCTTCATCATACACACGTAGTTGTAGCATACCTGAATGTACTGAATGATTCAAGGTCAGTACAACCTCGTATACTCTATTATTCAAATTGATTGTATCAGCACTGTCAAGCGTAATGGTTTGCTTTCCGGTTACGGGTGTATCGCCTTGATACACTTGACAAACGACCTTACGTTCAACTACCGTCATGGAAACCGCTTCGCTTTGTATCAATTGAAATTTCAATCTACTGCTTACCATCACGAGGTTGTGATCAACCAATGCCACACCCACTTTATTAGTCTTATCAGAGCGTTTCTGCGAACTATGAATCACGGGAATAAGCATTTCCTGCAAGGTCGCTCCGCCATGGGCAAAGCTGTATCCACCAGAAGCAGCCAAACGGTTGGTACCCATAGGTACTCCTATATACATAGGAGTCTCGGCTTTCATACCCGATACTTTGTCCAACGGCATTGCCACCACCCCTTCTTGCGCACTAACTTGATCACTCACGTAGTAACGCGTTTTCTTCTCGATAATACCCGCAACCGTCACCGCATGTTTATCCTTCTCTGCAAATTCCACGTCATTGTAGAGAAAACCATGGTCGGCTGTCAGCACAACATTCGTCACATTCCAAGAGGCATGAAGGCGACGAATCAGCACAGCGAGCTGTTCAATAGCCTTGCGACAAGCCGCAATTACATCTCCAGCTCCAGCCCCATGACTAGCAGCATCAATCGTATCATGGAAGATATAGACTAACGGAAGTTTAAATAGTTCACGTGCTGTCTTTTGATCTGCTTTTATAATTGTCTCGTAGTCTACGCAACAAGCCTCTGCTTTGTATTTGGCCACCTGTGCCGATCGACTCTCTAACGTATCTAATACTATGCCATCTACCAGCATTTCTTTATTCTTCCATATCAACGAGGTATGAGGCAGAAGAGCCGGCTTGCAGTATTTGGTTTCAGTAGGCAGCATTGCCCGATAAACAGATAGTTTCGCCATATGTTTTTCTTTAGCCAGTTCTTGCATTAGTTCTGCCGCCACTTCATAGCGTAGTGCATCAGAGATGATTACTACCTGTTTACTGTTGCTGACACATTCATTTGCATAAAAATCCTCTTGTTTTTTCAACGACAAGTCGTTAAAGTAGTTCCCTTTTTCTATCACACAGGTCATCCATTCCAGATTGAAAACATTGACCATACGTGCATACTCTCCATCAAACTGTTGTTTCAGTCCATTCAAGCAAGTAAGTATAGGAATATCCTTTGACAACAATTCATGATATTCCTCCAATGCGCAACGATAGAAGGTGTCAAGCCTATACAAGTCATTCGTATATAGTTGCACATAAGCTTCCGGAGTATTCAACTTCAGGCTGCCCAGTCCTCTTACCATTTCATAATAGAAGGCCATTTGCATCACGAAGCTTATAGCTTGTTGAAGCACACTATCAGCAGGTAGTTTTTGGGAAAGCAAACGCAAACGTTCTTGCATTTCTGCCGGTTCTGTCACGAGTTTGCTACCAGCAATTTCTTGCAATATAGGCCAACCTAATTCTTCCGTCAAGTAATAGAAGGAGGCATCCATACCATAAATGGTAGTCAGCTCCCTTTCACGAATATCAGCGCCTAGTTCTTTCATCACTTTCATGAATTTATCTACAAACTCCCGGTCACGTGTGCCCAGTTCATAGATACGATTCATTTGCTCAAGTGCTATACTGCTCTTTATTTTGTAAGCCTTGTAGGGATCATCGGCAATCACATCAAGAAGTTGGGTGATGCTATTATACTTCAAACTCTCCACCAACTCTTTCACCTTCACCTCTTGGTTGGGTTTGTAACTGAATCCAAATATCTTAGTCAAACACTCATCAACCGCTGTCTTGGCATCCTTGTTTCGTTCCAACTTACGATAGAAATCCAACCGTTTCTTATTCTCTGAATCCAATCCGAGTATGAACATTCTTATGATGACATTTTCCCATTCCAAGAGTCTCTTTTCACCCAGATAAGAAGAAATAAAACCGCGGACTACCACATCCTCACTGAATGCTTCCGGCGTAAACCGATCTTTCAGCATTGCATTTATCTTATTCGACATCAATTCACCGATATGGCGGCTGATAAAGCCTCGATATTTTTCAGGAAGTTTATATTGTTGCATGAACGCAGCATAATCTTCCTCTTTATATTCCATATTAGCTTTCAGCATATCCATAAGAGGGAATCTGAGCTGTTGTTCCTCACTTATGGGATAGGTGCCTAATGGGAAGAGTAATACCACACGTTTCTCTTTCCATGCGTATTCAATGTTATATTTAGTATTGAACCAAGCTCCATCAAATACTTTATAGATATATTCAGTTTTCCACGAACAGTCTGCCAAATCATTCATAATGATATTCGCCTTGTCGAAGATGAAAAGCACATGCAACTGTGGGTTACGCTGAAAATAACTGTATATTCTTTCTTGAGTCATAATGATTGCTTCTTTTTATACTTTTGATTCATATCAAAAGGGTTATCGGGAATGGTTCGCTCCAAATACCCTGCTTCTACTAATTCAGTAACATATCTTTTGATATTACTATTATGATATTTCACTCCTACCCTCTCAAGTATCTCCCGACTACTTCTCGGTACACTACAAAAGTTTACTATATCCTTTTGTTTATTGGTAAGTTTCATCTGATGAGTGTTAGGGCATTCATCAGAAGTGTTAGGGGTAGTGGCTAAGTGCTCCGAAAAAGTGTTAGGGCATTCATCGAAAGTGTTAGGGGTAGTGTCTGGGTGCTCTAAAAAAGTGTTAGGGGTATTGTCAGAGTCAGCCAGATTACTATCCAAGTCTTTGTTCCTCTTTATGGTAGTTAGAAACTCATGTATCCGTTCATCATTCGTAAACTCTACTTGTACTCCTTCCTCCAAGGCACGTTGAATACCACTACCTGCACCTGTATAGGGAAGAAGATAGATAGCATTGCTAAAAAGGAAGTTGTTACGGGGCATTGAGATGCCATTGGTAATATCTTCTACTTGCAAGCCGTTAGGCAACGTGCCCGGACTGTGAATTTCCACTCTGTTATCAAAGATAAAGATACGTATAGGAGCTCTCCAATTCAGCGAACGATGGACCAGTGCATTTACTACAAACTCCATCAGGCTCACGTATGGAATCTCAAGCTCGCCCAATGAATTGAACTCTTTTTCCACTTGTACATTCTTGAGGTTGCGAGTGAAGAAAGACATAATGGCCTCAAATTGATGCAGAAGATTTCCTTCCATTACTGCATCGTTCACTTTGTCTCGAAAGACCTTGCCTCCAATTGAATTACCTACATAGCTGATGCATTTCGCTGTCATCACAGGCAACCAACGCTGGGTGTACTTACCAAACAACAATATGGCAGCCACTGTAAGGCTCCCATCCGGACGGATAAAACGCAGGTTGCGCATCAGTTTATTGAGATCATGTCCTTTGGCAATCGCATTGGCTATCCCATCAAGTGACGCTTCCTGCAAAGCATCGCCAATTATTCCCTTTTTCTCCAATACCATAGCAAAACGGTTTTGCAGGAACTGCTTGATAGTGTCTTCATCCAAATCATCCAACGTGGCATCTTTAACGGTGGCTTCATCGGGAGTAAAGCTACCGCACTCGGTCATCATCTCCGCTAACTCCGCATTATCGAAAACCTTACGCTTATCCGCTCCATTTTTCATCCACACGATACCTTTATTGTCATGGTAAGGCTTGTTAATTCCTTCCTTAATAGTAGCTATCACTACACTACCGCCTTCAACGCTGACCGTATCTATCTCAAGTAGGATGTTGGGCACCACATTCTCCGAAGCCATATTGCTCAGTAGATTGACGGTTTCCTGCACTTCGGCATACGACAACGGATTAAAAGCTCCTGTCTTGTCGTTGATACCAATGACAAGTTGCCCTCCGCGAGCATTACTCATAGCAACCAGCTCGCAGCCTATATCATATTTATCCAAGATACGTTCTTTGAACTGTACCTTGCTCACTTCGCCGAGGTCTCTGAGTTTCTGTATATCTTCTGTAGTCATGTGTAAATATAGCGATATTGTTTTAAATTTCAATTCTGTATCACAGCAATATACTAATTTACGGAATCACTTCAAAAAGTTCCTCCAACTTCTTGGAAAGACTATTATAGGTTGTTTCCTTCTTGAAATGCTCAAGAGAGGTAATCTGTAACCAGTACTCATTATCATCAATGTAACTACTACCCTTTATCGTTTCAAGTAGTTCTTTTGCATATTTCTTCGTCTTACATTCCAATTGAATACACAACTCATGATGCTGACAGAAACCTACCCAAAGAATACATTTCTGTCTTTCTTGTGTAATCCAAATTTCATTGCCGAAGCTATCACCATACTCTTGGTACATGCCAAGTTGATTTTCGTCATTATAAACAAAACCATAGTTCTGAACAATATCATAAGCAATTTCGGCTCGTTCGGTATCTAACGCAACCTTAGCAAATTGCTTTCTTGGAATAGCAATCATTATATGACCTTCATAAAAATAGATTCTGAATACCGATTTTCTCTGTATTTCCTCGTTGGCAATCCAATCATATAGCTTAACATCCTTTCGTAATCTCTCCACTGCCATGTCACAGTATTCCTTGTCAGTATATGTTGCACCAAACCATGGGATAACCCCTTTTGCACCATCAATGTATGATGCCAATATATTCTTAACAGCATCTTTATTTTCCTGACTAAGTACATCAGACAACATTAGGCGCACTTTATCATGTGATGCAAGGATGTTTTTCAAATACTTGTTGGTTTCTGCTCTTTCTGTAACATAACGTTCTCGAAGTTTATCCCAAGTAGTAAACTGACTGACAATTGCACGTATAAGCAGATGCTTCTTCCTATATGTTTCAGAAATTCCGTTCTCATCAAACATATCCTTAGCAAGTTCATAACTATGTTTATATGCTGCTAATGACATACCTTCTTCATAAAAGAATAGAACCATACCTTTAAAGAATGGATGCTGCTCCGCCTCTTCAAAGGCATCAAGCCAACTTTCTTCTTCAGAAATACGTTTGGCTTTCTCAACTTCTTCTATCAATGCTCTGCTATCACGTTCGTCGGTGTTGGTATCTTTCCACTGAGACAGAGCTTCATAGAACGTAATGCCTTCTTCAGAACATCTTGCTATGTAATGGATAACAGCAGAGAATTTTCTAATTAAAGATGATACAGGTGTCAAGCTGTCAATGTTTGTATTCTCGACCACATTCCAAACAACACGCATCCATTGTCTGAATGTATTAACATCAAACGTTTTGTAAGCTTCAATAAATTCAATAACTGCTCCAAAAACGACAAGCTTAGTCTGAGTCATCTTAGAGGCTGTATTGCAATAGAAATCATCACCTTCTTCGTCTTTTTCCCATGAAGGAACCATCATTTCATAGATAGCCTTCTTTGCCTCTTTGTAGTCGTATTCGTAAAATACATCAAATACTTTGTCAAGGGTTAGTACATATTCAGGATGCCCATTAAGTAACTGTTCAAATTCTTGGAACCCGAGATATTCATTTGCTTCGTTTCTATTTTCTGCCTCTGTATATATATGACGTAAAGTCTTGTCTTGACGCATATCTCTGTCAGTGACAATGTCTCTTGTTGAAACGATATACTTACAAGCAAAGAAACGTGAGAAGAAACTCATGTAAGCTGCATCAAAGTTCTCAAAGCCTTTTTTCCAAAAAATGTCAATCCACTTAGCATCAAGTTTTACCGAGAAATTGAATTTAAATTCAACCTTTGCTTCACAATCTTTCTTATACAAAGCAACCTGCTGCCTGAATGGAACGTACTCTTTGTCACTGATGAAGTTAGTTAAGTCCGCCTTAAAGTTTTCAAACGGACTCAACTGTAAGCCACGAGCATTCATCTTAATGTACAACTCCTCAGAAAGATTGAAATAACCTAGTGACTTCACATAGAATTGAATATTATCCAGTTTTTTGTAAAGTTCATTATTCCCCTGATTGCTGTATCTTACATGGATAGCATCGAGCATAGTAAGCATGGCACAGATAGTACTATCTCTGTCAAAAGACTTAAAATACCATTTTGCTTGTCTTATAGCTTTGGAAGGAATTGTTTCTGACAAGTCAACTCTATATGAAGATAGCTTTTGGCAGAATACAGTAGAGGTTGACCTTGTTTCGTAAACAAATCGACTCAGAACATCACGGATTTCAGTATCAGCCTCATCTCCTTCGTTAAGTTCTCGGTTAGCTATATACCAATAAACAAGAAATAGAGTTGTCATTCGTTGCTGACCATCCAATAATTCCATAATGTATTTGTCATTAGAAGGGCGAATAATACCATAAATGAAGTTGAAATCGAAAACTTCATCTGTGTTGAGGTTCGCAAACATTTCATTCAGAAGCGTATTACGAACGTATGTACAAACACCATCTTGCCTTCCCTGAGCATACGGACGCTGAATCTTAGGAATGATTATCTGACTGATCTTAACCTTTGTATCTTTATTTAGGTCGAGTTTTTTCTTATATATATCTATAAATGTATATCTTTCGCTCATTGTTAGTCCTCCTCATTATTAACATAAGTAATAAGTGCATTATAAATGTACTTGTGATAAGCCTCCATGTCATCCCTTGTCCATAAAGAACGGTTTGTTCCTTTTGGATCGAAGAACTTGGCAAAGATATATTGCGTTGCGACAGGTACAAATACACCTTGCTTTATACGTTCAATGATGATGCGTCGTTTGGTACAAAATAAACTGTTCCCATAAGATCTATTAGTAGCTGCATCAAGGAGAGTCAAGTTTCCAATGGTATTCTTAATTTCTTCATCAGCTTCCACTTCCTGAGCATTCTTCTTCAGGATGTTTATAGCGTCATCCAAAGCGTTCTCTTCAAGTTTCTGCAGAATCAAGGCTTTTTCTTCGTCCTTCAAATCGCCCAAGCGATCATCCATCGCTGTCTTAATCCAGTCTTCCTTGTCTTTGTCTCTCTTTAAGTTGTTAGTGTGGAAAGAGTCTATATGCTCTATATCCCAATTTTGAGTGCTAAGTACATCGAAAGGAAACTTATAAACATCCGATTCTGATTCCAATTTCTGATTCTGCTCGTTGAGAAGGTGAATATTGAGAGTCAGCAACAACTTATAAATAATGTCATGTTCCTTATATGTATTGAGAATAGCTTTTCTTTCCTTATCAATCTTGGCACCACGCAAATGATGTGAAATACGTTGTTTCAGATAGTTTTCAAAATCTACTCGGTATGATGTCTCTGGCATATACTCGAAATGAAGAACAAGTCTACATAAATCTTCACCACACTGACTGAGTAAACCAATAAAGTTATATGTAGCGGGAGAACAGAACCAGTCATCAAGAGTACGAAACAACTCCATTACCTCATTCCATGCTGACGAAACCTCATGCTGCAATTCTTCACCCATTTTACCTTCAAAGCGATTGTAGTAGAAACGGAATATTTCGCTTTGCCTAGTATCCGACAGCAGTTCATCAATTTCTTTGATTTTATCATCCCATTCATCTTCGGGAACCTCTTTGATAATGTTTTTCTTGTATATTAAATTAAAAAGAAGGTCAATACGGTTAGGCATGTCGATACTCTTTTTCTGGAGGAAATACCAAAAATTGTTGGCATGAAGAGTGTTTTCTATAAACTCCCATTCCAGTGCTAACTCTGACTGTTTAATATACTTGTCGCCTGAAGTAAAATTCTTCTTCAGCAAGAAAAGCCCTTTAATAAGTTCAGCATCTGTTAATCGAATCTTACCAGTATTGATCTTTTGGAATTCCTTGATATTGTTCTTTTCTTTTGTCTCCGCTATTTCATACCATAACACTTGAACTGAGCCCCCCTTTGTATCACTCATTCCATTCAGAAGTTTAAAGAAGGATGTGCGGATGTTGTCAAGGCTACCACCTAACTGATAGCGAACATTTATATTCTTGCCTTCAGTCTTAATCCACTCGCCAATATATTTGAAAGCATTAGCCATATGGAAGAAGTCAACATTCTCTTTAATATCATTCTCATTGCTATCTCTAATGCTTTTCATTGTTAGTTCTTCAAGGTATTTTGAAGAACCATCACGAGTTGCATAGCAAATATGATATAATTCCTTTCCATCTTCCTCTTCCTTAAGTGTATCTGCATCCCATCCCTTTTGGTCTAGTAGATATTTGTAGAGGAGGAAAATGGTGGTGAGACGCTGCTGACCATCAATAATTTCCCACACGCCATGTTTCAGAATATTATCATTGTACTCGGTTTCGAAAATGGATTTTAACTTTTCTTCATCAGTGATAGGACGCGCAATCACTGGTTGAAGGCAGTAAAACTGTTCTTGTTTCTTTTCCTGGCCTTCATTTGCAAAATCGTTGGCAAAGCAAAGTAAGTCACGAAGCAAATCACCAACCTGTTTTTCAGTCCAACGATAACCTCTCTGATAGGAAGGTATATAGAAATATCGTCCATCAAGGAGTTCGCCTATAGCATATTGTTTTATAGAATTGTCCATTGTTTCCTTATTTTATTCGTTGCAATACATCACCTAATTTAGCATAGTTCACCACTACACCATCGTCAAGATCAAGCGGGATAGCTTGTTCAGCTACTACAGCAAGGCGGTCATGATATTCACGGCACTCTTCAAGTTGTTTGTTCAATGTGTCAAGCTTCTTACGTTCGGCGGTGCTAAGGTCGGCAGCACGAGTAGTGAGTTCAGCAATCTTGCGATTCAACGTTTCAATAAAGGGCAGCAAGTATTTACTGCGAATGCGCTCTGGGGTATAAGGCGTCATGCGATGCAGGTAGGCAATGCATTGGAAGGTACCTTTCTTGCTTGCAAAAAGCCAATAGATGGGGCGATTCTGATACATTTTCTTATGATCTTTCCAAAATTCCTTCTGCCAATACTGCTCGATGGTCTTGCCGAGCGTGCGTTCTATATAGTTGAGGTTCTCCACCTGATATTCTGCGCCAAACACATCGCTCACAAACTGGGCGGTGCGCAGGCAGGCATTGTCGGTGAAGCCACTATCGGCAGCCATTAAAGGGAAAATGCCGTCATCATCTATCTCGATGGTGTGACCGTTATAGGTATAAGGAGCCAGTTCTTTGGCTGTGGAGTTGGGGTGAGCGATATGCAAACCAGGCTTATTAAGACGGTAACGGCCCATCCATACACCGGCGGCGTAACTGAGAAGTTGCTTCAATATTACTTCATCGTGCCACTTCACGGCATTGCCCTCAGTGCTTACTTCTCCTTGTTGCAAGATGGTGATTTCATTCAAAGGAACATCGGGGGTAAGTTCGTCCTGTAAACCATAGATGTCGATGAACTGCCGGTTGAGTTCTTCTTCATTGGCATGCAACTGCATAAAGAGAGTGTTCCACTTCTCATGATAACGTTCCATTAGATCTTGCAAAAGCATAGCGCAGGGCGTGCTTATCGGTGCAGTATTAGTGCAGGGAACTTGCATAAATGTCTCCATTGAGATTTTTTCTGTATAATCCATAAGTGAGATTAGTTCATTCTGCTGAAAATCCCAAGAGGTTTCGTGAGAGTCCCAGTCTAATTTACTAATAATGATATTTTGCTTTGACAATGTCTCAATTGCAGTATCAAATGAATCTATAAATGGCAGTGCTGCTATTGATCCAACATTAAAATGAATTGTTGGAGAAGTTACCTTTAAGATATTTTCTATTGGATATGAATTGAGGAGTCCTAATAAATATAAACAATTAAGCATTTCAAAGATACATGGTCCAGCAACATTAGGGATAAAGCCACATTCATTATATCTAAAACATGGAGCTCCACTAGATAAATCATTCCAAGTTATTGATTGTTTAAAATAGAATTGTTCATTTCTAATATTTGCATTGTCATTGGACTTCACAAATGCTCCACTATTTTCCCAAATTATAACATACTCATTATTACCATACCATTTTCTATAATTACCTCCCTTTGTCAAAGGCGCCCACTTATATTGATTATCATTAAACTGTTTCTCAGATAAGCAACCAATTCCAATTTTACAAAATGATAATTCAAACCACAGCTTTAAATATAAATCATTAGGTGCTGTATCCAAACCTTTTTTAGGCTTAGATACCGAGCTTACAGTCGGATTATCAAAAGTATTAAACAGTAATTCACTTACCCAATACCCTATCGGGAATCCAGGAATCTTCCCAAAGTTTTTCTGACTTGCTTCAAAATAGAGTTTCAACCCCTTCTCCGAATGCTTAAAGTCACAAAATTCTATATTCACCACATCGTCATCACGATAAGTTGTAAAGTCATACTTCAACTTATGATTTTGCAGAACTTGCAAAAAGAGTTGCCCAATATGTGTAAAATAGATATGTTGGAAGTTACGTTGGTGAAGTTTGAAATACACACCCTTTGTTTCAGACTTTACTTTCGTTACAACAAATGAGGTAGAGCCCCAGTCGATGCCAAAGATACCACGCCCCATATGTAACAATGAATCTATATGATAATTGACAATAAGGTCTTTACGCAGTGCTTCAAATGATGATAAGAAAAGCCAAGAAGGTAAATTTATCATGCTATATTTGCCATTTTCGCATATATGTTGCACACAGACCTCCATAAAGACAGTCATCAGGTCGGTTTTCGAGTTCGGATATTCCTTTTTCACATACTTACTCAGTACCTCATTCATATTACCTCCACCCATATAAGGCGGATTCATCACCAAAGCATCATACTGCTCTGTCAGCGCTATCACCAACGTTGCCGCCTCATTCTCGGCAACCAGCGAAGCCAACCATTCCCGAGCAGCAGATGTTAGATCAAACTTCATAATGCTACCTAAAGACTCAGCATCATTCAACAAAGTATTGACTGCATCAATCTCAACCGCTAATCGAGTATCAGCGGGCAAAGGCAATTGTACCTTCGGCATCGTCAGCACCCGTGGCAAGCAATGTGCATCTGCAAAGCTATGATCGCGTTGACAAGCCTTAAGTGTCAATGCAAAGAGCGAAAGTTGCTGTGCACGAGGATCGAGATCGATACCCGTAAGGTTATCTTGGAAGATATGTGTTATGGCTTCGGCACGAGTATAACCCTCAGTGATATAAAGATCGTAGAGTAAATCGAAGCACTCATTAAGGATATGTCCCGAACCACAAGCAAGATCAGCCACTTTCAAATCGGTCAGTTCATTATAATGAAGAATAGCTTCAGCAGGAGTCGGCTCTGCAGGCTCCACGAGGTATTGCCATTTCTCCTTATAAGCCAAAGTGGTATAAGGATTGTTATCAAGATAGATGCGTCCCACCGTATTCTGTACCATGTACTTCACAATCCAGTTAGGTGTAAAGATCTGCGTAGCGGCAGGAATCTCATCAGCCTCAAACTTACCTTTCTTGGCAAACACCTCATCCTTACGTTCACTGATATAGAACTGATAAAGCCAACCAATCAGTTCGGGCGAGCGAAACTCTTCGTCGGTGATAAACTCGGTGTGATTCAAGAGATCGATAAAACCATTCTCCGCCAAAATATTAGCGGGAAGCAACAGTTCAGTATAGTCCTCCATAGTACCAAAGCAGCGTTGTAGGATAGGGTTAGCATGGCACCATGCCACCAAAAGCACAGCAAACTGTTCAGTAACTTTCGTATCGTCATCAAGGAGTTCCAAGAGGTGACGCTTGCTCGCCTCCTCCATTGGAGGGAAAAGCCCTTGCCGGGCTTGGTTTACAATCTGCGGGGTATGTGCAGAGTCGGCGTATGTACTTACCGGTTCGCAAAGTCCGTTCTTTTGTAAGATACGAATGGCTACCAGACGATTAAACCATGTGTAAGCTGCTTGCTCATATACTTCGTTCACACCCTTAGCCTGCACCTCCTCATAGAGCCGCATCCATTGGTGATAGAATCCTTCGGAGAGAGTCCGTCCGTTCCAAAGCGTACCGCCCTGCAAGAGTTGCGGGCGTAAATTCTCAGCCACTTCGCCCTTGTTGTCGAAGCCCAAGCTGGTGAGTTTGGCGGCAATACCCGCCTTTAGTATATTGCGTGCTTCAATAGCAAATTTCTTTAATCTATTAGTATCCATCTATCTTATTCCTTCATTTCATTATTTGATAATCATTACCGTCTCGCCTTTGTCAATATGTGCCATTAGCTGCTTCTTGAGTTGTGCCAAATACTTATCCACATCAGCCTCTGAGCCAATAGGTAAAGTAGTACGAGTACTTAAAGCTACCTGTGTAGGATACTTCTTAGCAGGAGTTTCTTCCTTCTTGTTTTTGTCATCGCCAACCGTAGGTTTAGGCTTCGGTTTTGCAGCCAATATCTTCGCCGTTTGCTCTGCAAAGAATGCATTGGTATCGAGGTTGGTCTGTAACACAGGAATGCTATCCGGTTGTGTTTTGAGTTTTACTATAACCTCTTGATCTGAGAGAACAGAAGTCGATACCTCGTTTTCCTTGCAGCCTTGCTCCAACTGAGCATACGTTTTGGCATATTCTTCAGAAATTTGTTTGCGAAGTTCTGTTCGCTTAGCATCGATGGCTCCGGCAAGGGTGTTGCGAAGCTTCATATAAGTACGTATACCGATAGGCCATGTTGCATTCTCTATTCCCATCAACTGCGTAACTGCCTCGTGAAGCTCTACAGGTACGAAGCTAAAATTATCCCGATTATCGCGTACAAAGCGGAGCACATTCTTATAATTGTCCATCTGATCTTGAGCAAACTGTACGACTTCTTTACAGGTATCGAAGAGTGTGCGCGCCTGTTGCTGTTCGTCAATCACACGACGGAAATACTTCAACGGATCGCGCTCGGCAAGCCAACCTTCGAGCAAGGTCACCATCTCGTCGAGCGGCGCACTGAAAGAGTATGCGGCAATATCCTTGTAGAGCAGCTTGTAGCGTGCTACTACATTCTCCACACTTCGTACATTCTCTTTCTCACGACTGAGACGGAATAGTTGTGTACTATCGGTAGTGGAAAAAGATTCACTCACACCAAAGATGTTCTTCCAAGCGGCAATGAAACCATTAATCACCTCGGACGAAATGGTTACAGCCGGACGAATGGTAAACTTGTTAGTTTCGCTAAGCAAACGGTTTGCTACAATATTCACCTCCACATTGGGATTGTTGCTATAACTATAGTCACGCTTATGCCGGCGTACGAGTTCGTTCACCACATAAAGGGTACAGATGCCATCCCAACCGAATGGAGCCTTAGAGAACTTGGCTACCACATCACCCACATTCAACTCCTCGTATTGCTTGTTGAGGTAAATTTCCACCTCATGTTCTGCTTCAGTAAGCGAGTCATTCAATCCCTCGTAATCACCCGGATTCACGGGACGAAGGATAGCTGCCTTAAGTTTATCACTGTTTCGGGGAATTTGCGGCAAATCTACCAGTCCAGCTTTAGTATAGATGCCGGAGAGGTGTTTCTCTATAGCAGCCAAATAGCGGTCATTCCCTTTTTTATTACCCAACTCTACATTATCAATCACAGAGAGACCACTTACTAGAGGACAGGTGTCGAGAATCTTTTGGAACTCTCTCTCAATGATGCCAGTCATCACTTCGCTGGCACGCTTTTTAAATTCTTCGCGCACAGCAGCATTCTCGTCGCCGGTAGCAGGGTTAGCGGTCATATAGCTTTGCACCTTGCAATACCAATAGAAGTTGTTACGCAAACGAGCATTGGCACGGAATTGTGGCCCCACATAGTACACCAACCGATTGGTCTGGTTTTGCAGAGCAAGTTGTTCAGGTGTATCATAGTCGTCATCCATCATAAACTCCAGCACCACATCAGGGGTATTACTGAGGTAGTTGCGCTGATTGATGGTCATTCCCACGGCAAACGAACGAGTTTTATATTGTTCCTTGTTCTTCAATCCTTTCAAGTAACGGTTGAATATTTCTTTCAGTTCACCGGCTTGTAAGTTGTTATCAGCAGTCTGACTTTTAATTAGCTCGGCTACCTTCATTTCCTCTTCACTATAGAACGAGAAGAAGTCGGGCGCACCCTGACGGCCTTGTTCACGACGGATAATGTTGTTGTCGCAAAGGAAATCGACCACCTTTTCTACCCCATTCTTCAGATTGAGGCGAGGCGTGGTCATATCGTTAATCAGCAACGTGGTGATATTGTCGAGCGTTGCCGGGAAAACTAGTTGGTCAGTTTGCGAAATATTGCAAACCATAAAGAGGACATTGGCTACACGTACAGCTAATTTCGGGTCAATATAGGTACGGGCAATGCGGATAGCATTATCCACAGCCTTCTGTCCACGAGCCTGCAAACCTTCCTCGAACATATTGTTGTAAAGTTCATCAAACGAAACGAACTTACCTACTTCGGCCTGAGCATTGTTAGGAGCCTTAGCCGTAGCGTGAATCACCTTGATGATGCTTCGTTCATTACCTTTCACCTCCTTAGCCACATACCCCAAAGCAAGGAAAGAGTCGAACACCTGCATGATGAGCTTAAACTGATAAGGAACAAAGGGGTAGAAGTCGATAAAGTCAGTCTCCGTATCGTAACTCTTATACGCATTTGGTAACTTAAACTGGAGACTGAAGGCTCCTTGCTGCTGCTCGTACATGGCAGCTAAGTCAGTTTTCACCTCCGGCTTCTTTTCCAAGATACGCTTCTGTGTAATCACTTCGGGCTGCGTGCCTTTGAGTGATACTTTCACTTCAAAACGACCTTTAATCTTCCCTTCCTTATCCTTTTCTTCACCAATATTACAGTCGTCCATAATCTCGCTGAGGTCCTGTTGGGCTGTACAAGCCACCCACACCTGATTGTGACAGGATTCAGAGAGTTTGGTGATAATCTCTTGCAGATTCAAGTAACGGTCGCGTTCCTTATTGATAAACTGGCTCACCTCATCAGCAAGCAATATCAAGCGATAATCTTCGCCTTTGTCTTTGATATAATCTGCCAGTTCCATGCCGAAGCGTTCGATGCTGATGGCATAGTCGCGCTTGTCGATATGGTTGTAGAGAGAGTTGCGATCAAACTGTGGATTGAGTTTGGTAGCTGCATCTACAACCATCTCTAAGGCTTGATCCACCAAATCGGCAGCCTCGCTGGGATTGTTCCAATCGCCACCCATCTCGGCAATTACCTCCTTAAATTGTTCCAACAGCCCACGCTCCATCAGCGGTTTTTCCAAAAGCTGTGCCAAGGTGAGGTTAAACTTGTTCAGTCCACGTTTGCCGTTAAATTCATCCCAAAACACCTGCAAAAAAGCCTTCTTTTTGTCGGTAGCCGCATTATAGGAGGTTTCGAGGTTGAAGATACAGGTATCGATGGTGGCAGTCTTGAGCCACGAAGCAATATCTTGAATCTGTGAAAACTCAAACTGAAGATTATGCCTACCATCGAAAGGATCGATTTCTTTCACAGCATCAAGTAAACGCTCTAAGGCTACATCTCGAGTTCCAGGAGTAATGCAGTAGTCGAGGTACTTTAAGAAGTGAGATTTACCCGAACCGTAGTAGCCATCAATCCAAATACCAACGTGGTCATAAGGTTTGTTGTTCTTTATAGCATTCAGAATGCGATAAAGTCCATTGAGAATTTCATCGGTAAAGACGTATTCCTTGATTTCAATATCAATGGTATCTTTATCGAACTTAGTAGCAGAAACCGCCGGATTGACCGGACGATTAATAGGTTTGATATACAAGTCTTGTAGTTGCATCGTTTATTCGTTTATTAAAAGGGTTGCGCGATAAGTATGATGGTCATTTAAGGTATCAAAGAGTTTGAATGAATTTTGTTCCCGATGTCCGGGATAAAAGAGAATGATTTTATAGCGTCCGGTCTCATTATAATCTTCGTATTTTGCCAAGAGTTCATTGGCACGTAGATAAGGATACATAGTGCCGATGCCATACATAAACACGTATGGACGACGATATTCATCATCAATCGTGATATGCGCCACGATCCGCTCATGCAAATATTTCACGAACTTCTCACTATGGGCATGACGCTCCAATGTGCTGAAAATCTTATCGCTCGTATCGGGCTGCTCCTGTTCTTTCTCGAGCAGATATTGCAGCATGGAGTCGAACTTGAGAAACTTTTGTCCATTGAGGTAGTTACAGAACTCTTCAAACAAA
>OGXK01000083.1_pt1 | contig 37376 bp, 47 predicted proteins | sample 1576261 | NCBI WGS metagenome assembly OGXK01 (sample SAMEA3541581, study PRJEB24748) | human gut metagenome | biome: human gut; feature: human-associated habitat; material: faeces | place: China | collected 2012 | reverse complement strand
CGCTGCGCAATCAGGTGCGGTGTACATGGCTTCGCCATGAATCCCTGCGAGTCGTTACCGCTCTCAACCGCGCCTTACTATCGTGAGGCGCGAGTGACGTTTGTCTGGCGGCAGACTGCGTGCCGAATGCGGCATTGCTTCGCTCGCCGCATTGTGGAGACTGGCGGTAGACGGAAATTAGGCTGTACTCCTACAAGATGAGCAGAGCGGCAGCGGGTAGTAGAAGCAGAGGCAAATCGTATCGCAGCTTCAAACGCGGCAACGCCGCGCGCAGGCAGTTGCATTCCGAAGGCATAAAGGTTATTCAACCCCGAGACTGCCAATCTAAACCTTTCTCTTGGGGGATTTAAAGGGGGATATTCTCTTTCGTGAAAGAGAATATCCCCCTTTGCCCTTGCCGTCCGCAGGCGGCATTTTCTTCCTTGCCAAACGGCAAGAATTGTTGTATGCTTACATGCATAATGTGAAGCCGTATGGGTGAAGATTCTCTCGGAAATGTTACCGAATGGTAGCATAAATCCGAGGTGATTTCATGTATTTCCAGCGGCTGGAAGACCTTCGAGTTGACAACGATAAGACACAGATCGAGATCGCCGAATATCTCAATCTGAATCGCAACGTTTATTGGCGATATGAAAAGGGCGAGCGTGAGATCCCTGTATGGGCGCTCATCAAGCTCGCCGACTACTACCGCGTCAGTACCGATTATCTGCTCGGGCTGACGGACGACCCTGCGCGCCGATGAGAGTACTGGCGATTTTCTGCGCGGCGTTTGCGGCGGGCGTTGCGCTCTCGCAGTATTTACTGAGTGCGCAGTGGGCGCTCATTTTGTGCGGCGTGTTTGCCGCGGCGGCGCTTGTCATGGGACTTTGTGGCTGCGCAAACAAGCGCGGGGACTGGGCAAAGCGCGCGTTTTTGTGCGCGCTGGGCTTATGCTTTGCGTTCGGGTACAACACGCTTTATGCGCATTTTATCAAAGCGCCGAACGACGCGCTGCTCGGCACGCAGGACACGGTTGAGGTCGAGCTTTTGGGCTATGCCGAGGAGACGAGCCACGGCGCGAAGGTCACGGTGAAGATATTGAACCGCGGCCTGCCGGGGCGGGCCATCTACTACGGTGACGCGGATCTTATGAACCTCGAGCCCGGCGCGCACGTGACGGCGGAGGCGCTGTTCAACAGCGCGACCGACCCGACGGGGAAGGGACTGCATCTGCGCAATTTCACAGCCAAAGGCGTCTACGTTCTGCTCTATCAGCGCGGCGACCCGACTTATGACGACACAAACGCGGGCGCGCTCAAGTATCTGCCGCAGCGCATCGCAAGGACGCTCGGTGAGACCATTGAGCGCAGCTACAGCGAGCGCGAGGGCGCATTTCTGCGGGCGCTGCTGCTGGGCGACAAGAAATATCTCGACGAGGAGGACGCGAGCAACTTATCCGAGGTGGGCCTTTCCCACGTGATGGCCGTCTCGGGTCTGCACTGCTGCTTTCTGGCGTCGCTGATCGGTTCGCTGATGGGCGATAAGCGGAAAAAGCTCCGCTGCGCCGTGACGATCCCGCTCATTTTCCTCTATGCGTTCGTCACAGGCCTGACGCCGAGCATCCTGCGCGCGTGCATCATGATCTCGATGGGCATGATCGCGCCGCTTCTGGGGCGCGACAACGACCCGCCGACGTCCATCTCGTTTGCGCTGCTGCTCATTTTACTCAAAAATCCGTTCGCCATCGCAAGCATCAGCTTACAATTATCGTTTTCCGCGGTGTCGGGCATTATCTGGCTGACGCCGAAGCTCACGAAGCGTGCCCACGGCAAGCACAAGCTTGTGCGCGCGGCGCTGCTGTCGTTTTCGACGACGCTCGGCGCGATGGTGTTTTCCACGCCGCTTGCGTGCTACTATTTCGGAACGCTCTCCATTGTGTCGCTTTTGAGCAACCTGCTTTGCCTGTGGCTCGTGAGCGTCGTGTTCGCGCTGGGATTACTTTCGGTACTGATCGCGGCGGCTGTGCCGCAGCTCGGCGCGGCCTGTGCCTTTGTGCCGGCGCTCGGCATTCGCGCGGTGCTCGCCATCGCGGGACTTTTGGAGGAGCTTCCGTTCCACGCCATCTATTTCAACACAGCGTTTTCCGTCGCATGGCTTGCGTACGTGTACGCGATCTTCATCACCTGCGCGCTGGCAAAGCGCGGGAAGTACCGTTATTTTGCGGCGGTGGGGCTTTCCGTCCTGTCGCTCTTCGCCGCGGCAAAGGTCAATGCCCTACACTATGAACAGGGCGGGCTGAACGTCGTCGCGCTCGATGTGGGGCAGGGGGAGAGCGTGCTGCTCATTTCCGAGGGCCACGCGGCACTCGTGGATTGCGGCAGCAAAAATTCCTACATCGACGCCGGCGCGATCGCGGCGGACTATCTGCGCTCTGCGGGCGCGACGCTCGACTCCGTGGTGCTGACGCATTATCACGAGGATCACGCCAACGGCCTTGCCGCGCTCTTTGCGCGCGTGGATGTCGATACCATCTACCTTGCCGATATCGACGCGGGCGAGGGTGACCGCGATGAGGTCGAAGCGCTCGCCGAGCGCTACGGCGTGGACATTCACTATGTCACCGAGGTGACGAATGTGGCAAACGGCGCATCGACCATGACCATCTACCCGCCGGTGGGCGACAAGGGCGCAAACGAGCTGGGATTGACGATTTTGTGCTCGCTCGGCGACTTCGACACGCTCATCACCGGCGATATGGACGCGAAAACCGAGACGAAGCTCGTCGAGACCTATGATTTACCGGATATCGAAGTGCTGCTCGTCGGACATCACGGCTCGAAGTATTCCACCGGTACGACGCTGCTCGAATCGGTGACGCCGGAGGCCGGCGTCATCAGCGTGGGCGACAACAGCTACGGCCATCCGACCGAGGAGGCGCTGCTGCGCCTGACGGACGCGGGCATGACGGTCTACCGCACGGACATGCAGGGCAATATATTGATCACAGTGGACTGAGAGGACTTCATGGCAGAGAGAAAAACGCCCAACAAGGGCTATCAGAAATTGAAAAGCGACCTGAGCGCGGGCAATATCGGTCAGGTCTACATCTTTTACGGCGAGGAGAGCTATCTGCGCGAATACTACCTCGGCGAGATCAAGAAAAAGCTCGTCCCCGCGGGCTTTGAGGAGTTCAACTACCACCGCCTGAGCGGCAAGACGCTGACGATGCAGGAGCTGAACGAGGCGGTCGAGGCGATGCCGATGATGGCCGAGCGCACGCTCATCGTGGTAACGGACTGTGACCTTTTTAAGCTCCCCGAGGAGCAGCGCACGGCGCTCATCGCGCTGCTCAATGACTTTCCGCCGTACTGCTGCCTCGTGTTTGTGTATGATCTCATTGAGTATAAGCCGAGCAAGACCTATAAAAAGCTCTACGAGGCGCTCGACAAAAACGCACAGAGCGTCAAGTTCGAGGCGCAGGAGCGCAGCGATCTCATCAATTGGATTGCGCGGCGCTTCCGCGCGCTGGGCAAGGGCATCGACGCACAGACGGCGGAGCACCTGATCTTCACCTGCGGCGCGCTGATGACTGGCCTTGTGCCGGAGATCGAAAAGATCGGCGCCTACGCCAAGGGGAAGAACATCACGGTCGATGACATCAACGCCGTGGCCGATCCTGTGCTCGACGCGGTGGTGTTCGATATGACGAACGCCATCACGAAGCGCGACTACGGCCACGCGTCGGAGCTTTTGGGTCAGCTGCTCAAAAAGCAGGAGGAGCCGTTTGTGATCTTGGCCGTTATCAGCAAGGAGCTGCGGCGCATCTACACCGCGCGCATCGCGCTCGACAACGGCAAGGACAAGCTCTGGATCATGGAGCTGTGGGGGATGCGGTCAGACTATCCCGCGCGCTTACTGATGGAGGCGGCGCGCAAAACGACGAGCGAGTGGTGCAGCCAGAGCCTTCTCATGTGCCAGCGGCTCGACCAACGCATGAAGAGTGAAAAGGGGATCGACAGCGAGGGTGAGCTCAAGCTGCTGCTGATGCGCCTTGCACAGGGGAAGTGAATCTTATGGCAAAGCCGAAGGTAAAGGAAGTCATCGTCGTCGAGGGGCGGTACGACAAAAACACGCTCTCGCAGGTCGTGGACGCGGTCATCGTGGAGCTCGGCGGCTTCGCCGTGTTCAACGACAAGGAAAAGCAGGCCTTTTTGCGAAAGCTCGCCAAGGAGCGGGGCATCATCCTCTTCACCGACCCCGACGGCGCGGGATTCGTGATCCGCAACCGCGTCAAGGGCAATATCCCCGAGGGTCGTGTGCTGCAAGCCTACGTACCGGACATCTACGGCAAGGAGAGGCGCAAGCGCAAGGGCGGCAAGGAGGGCAAGCTCGGCGTCGAGGGCATGAAACCGGAAATTTTGCTTGACGCCCTGCGCCGCGCGGGCGCAACCATTGATGAAGAAAGCACTGTAAAGGGAAAATCCATCATAAAAGCAGATCTTTACGACCTCGGCCTGATCGGCCCGGACAGCGTGGAAAAGCGCAAAGCGCTGTGCAAAAGGCTGGAGCTGCCGGAGCATTTGAGCGCAAATGCGCTGGTGGAGGTGCTCAATTTGCTGATGAGCAGGGAAGAGCTTGAAAAGCTCTTCCAATGAAGAGCGAAATTATCCCTGCGTGCCAGCAGGGAACGGGGCAAAGGGGGCTGTTCTCTTTCACAAAAGAGAACAGCCCCCTTTAAATCCCCCAAGAGAAAGGTTTTGACATTGCGAGATTGGGGCTTGAAGAGGTGCACAGCCTGCGGAATCGGGAGCCTACCAGATGTTGGTGCTAGACGATTTGACTATCTTCTATCTTCGCTGTCGCTTTGCCTGCGATTCGGTAGTCTTAAGCAATCACCGTCTACTTCGGATTTTATCGATTTTGCTATTGCCTGCCGAGGCGGCATTGCTGCGCTCGCCGCGGTACGCACTATCGAAACAGTATGCATTATCGGTAGACGGTGATTAGGATGCACTTCCGCAAGATCGGCAGAGCGGCAGCGGATAATAGAAGCAGAGGCAAATCGTCTTGCAGAACCATTGGCAGCGAGCGAAGCAATGCTGCCACGCAGGCATCTGCATTCCGGAGGCATAAAGGTCATTCGAGTCCGCGACTGCCAATCTTAACGCCTTTCTCTTGGGGTTCCAAAGGGGATATTCTCTTTCGTGAAAGAGAATATCCCCTTTGTCCCGCACCCCTGCGCGGCCGCAGGGAATCTGCAAGCATATTATGCTTGCAATAACTCTCAATACGGGATATAATATTTCTTATCGAAAAAAATCCCGCAGAGCCTTGATTTTTCAGCGCTCGGCGGGATTTTTGTTACTAATTTGTTACTAACGCGATACTAACGGACTATAATTGTGCATTCGGTAAAAGAAAATTTTGCGCATAAAAATCAAGCGATCTTCTGGACGGCGGCGCGCAGGACGGCGATCGTCTCATGCGTGTAGTGAGCCGTAATATCGCTGCGGGTGGAGTGCCCCATAAGCCACTTGACGGTGAGCTCGTCGACATTGGCCGTGTGCAGCAGTGTTGCAAAGGTGTGACGGCACCAGTGTGGCGTCGCGTTCGGAATGCCGATTTTTTTCATCAGTGCGGAAAAATAGGCACGGTAACGGTCGGAATCAACGGCAGCACCGTTCTCGTCGCAGATGATCGTGTCACCATTGCGGGAGAGCCAGCGGTCGAGATAGGGGCGAATCTTCGGGTGAATGGGAACAATGCGGTTTCGCCCGGCCTCGGTCTTCAAGCCGCCTTGCAGGTAGCCGCCATCCTCGGGGTGATAGGAAAAGCGGGTGAGCGTCAAAAACTCGGTAATGCGGAAGCCTGTATAGCAGAGGATCAATACGGTATCGGCCCAGGGCTCGCCGGAGGCAGCGAGCTTTTCGAGGCTCTTGAGCTGCGTATCGGTCAGCGCGCCGCGCGGATTCTTTAGGTCGACGGACGGTACATCAAGATACTGTGAGTAGTCCTTGCCGAGGATATCACGCTCCATCGAGTAAGAGCACAACTGCTTAATCAGAGACGCGACGTTATTGATCGTGCTTTGCGAGCGACCGGCCGCCTCGCGTTCGTCGAGAAGATGTTGCCAGTCATCCAGAGTGATGGAGCGAATTTTTCGATCTGCGTACCGGCTGACGCATTTATTCCACGCGGAATTGTGCGCGGCGATGCTCTTCGGATTCAGTTTGCGATAAGTGCGGGCATTCCAGCCGTCGAAGACCTGCTGCAAGGTGGCGTTCATGCGGTCGGCGGTGGGGGCCTTGCCTTCGAGGCGGTTGCGGTTGTACTCGTCGAGCGCGGCCTGGGCGTCGGCGGCTTTTTCGTGGTAAGATAGGGCGCGCTGGACAATGTGTCCGTATTCATCGCGCGCGGAGACGCGGACCATATAGGGGCGGCGGCGATTGCCGGATAGCTTGACGACCGAGCCGCTGCCGTTTGCACGTTTCATATAGCAGCACCTCCTTTTGCTGGGAAACATTGCGGGTGGAACGGCGGGGCAGAATGGTATATACTGTTCTGCGGCGCCGAATACAATCATCGGGAGCTTCTGAGGGAAAGAGAGGTCACAATGTTTGACCGACTTGATCGAGAGATCCTTGCAAAGTTCCGCGAGCTTACCCCTGAGAATCAGGAAGCTATTCTTGCTTACTTAGTAGAAGTTCTATTTGGGCCAGCAGCATCTCCTTCTGATCGTCGGTAAGCCGGCGAACCAATTCCATCAAGCGCGCTTCCAATGGGGAAAGGCCGTCGACCTTCGGGTCGGCGGTTTTTTCTATCCCGCTGCCGTTAAGCAGATATTCAGGGCTCACCAAAAGGATTGAGGCCAGCGGGGCAAGAACATCCAAGGGCATTTTTTCAATATCGCCATTTTCGTATCTATAAATTGTAGAAGGAGAGCAGCCGAGCTTGTCGGCGACATATTCCGCCGAGAAACCAAGTTGTTTTCGGCGGGACTTCATGCGTTCTCCGGTAGTCATATGCATCACCTCAGGGACTATAATAATCGCAAATTTGCAAAAGCGCAAGTACAAATTTGCGAAAATGCGAAAATAATGCTTGACTTGCGGAAATGCGAGTGGTATAAAAGAAAATAGAAACTCGCATTTATGCAAGAAAGGAGTGCAAAGAATGAAGACTAACGTCAAAGAGTTAGTGGATATGATGAAGTCAAAGGGCATCGGTGTGCCCGAATTGGCTCAGAAAATTGGGGTTGATGCCTCGACGCTGTACAGGAAACTGGGGGCTGGTGGTGAGAAATTCACCATCGGCGAGGTCCATCGTATGATGGAAGCCATTCCGCTGTCGAACGAGGACGCCAACCGCATTTTTTTATCCATTAACTCGCATTATTGCGAGAAAGGAGCGTGAAGGGAATGGAGCAATGGAAATTTGACCATCACGAGCTGCCGTTGGTGCCGGGCGGATATCGCGCAGGTTTGACAAGCGGCATCGCAAAATGTCTCGGCGCGGAACGGCTCAGCGGGTACAAGCACAAAGCGCTCGCAATTCTGGACGAGATCACGTGAAAGGAGAAGACACCATGCCAAGACGAGTGACGGCGGACGTACCGAGCGAGGGCGACATCCTGCGCTACAACAACGTGCCGGTGGAGCTGGCGGCGAAGTTCATCGGGTGGTCGGACGTGACGATCCGATACGCCCTACAGGAAGAGCGCGCGCCATTCGGCATTGCGGCGCAGAACCCGAAGACGGGCACATGGGCCTACAACATCAGCCCGGGCCTGCTCATCAAATATAAGAACGGGGAGCTGCAAGCCTACAAGCTCAAGGACCTGTCGCAAATGCTGGCCGACCACGCAGAGCGGATCATCGAAACGCGCGTGGGCACGGTGAGCCAGGCAATCGGAAAAATTTTAGGAGGATGCACGACATGAAAAAGAATCGCACAAGAGAAGAAAGAGCGCTGCGTTACGCGGCGGCGCTGCTGCGGCTGACGGTGCTGCTGTGGATCGCGGTACTGCTGCTATGCCTGTTGGAGCCGGGGTGCCTGGCGATGGACGCGGCGGCCGCGGCGGCGGAGACCGACCAGACGGTCACGTGGCTGGCGGCGGTGGGCGCCGGATGGCTGACGTGGCGCGGAATGGTGCTCGTCTTGAAGCTGGACGAGCCGAGGAGAAAGAGAGCACGCCGCGGATGATGGACGACAAGCGATTTATCGCACCGCAGACGCGGCCGACGCTGTGCTGGTCGTGCGCGCGGGCATGCGGCGGCTGCTCGTGGACGGCGCGAGACCCCGTGACGCACGCGGTCCGCTTCGAGCCCGTGGAGGGCTGGGAGGCGGAGAAAACGACGATCAACGGCTCAAAGAGCGAGCACGGCGAGAAGTGCTACCGCTACACGACCGACAGCTATCGCGTCGTGCGCTGCCCGCTGTACGTGCCGGACCGGCGGACGAGAGCCAAAAGCGCCATGCCGGAATGGGCCATGCAGGCCGCGAACGCATGAAAAAGGCGGCTGACCGATGGCACCGGTCAACCGCCACGAAGAAAAACACACATGAAAGGAGATTTTCTTCCCCGCCATTATAGCATGCGGCGGGGAAGAAGTGCAAGGGAAATGAGCGTGATTCAAGACGCCATTGACGCCATTGAGGGCCAGCAGCCGAAAGAGCGCTCGGCGGTGTGGATGGTGGGTGAGCAGCTGAAAGATATGGTCCGCGGCAACGAGGCCGCGGCGGCACTGCTACTGACAGACCTGACGCAGAACAAGGAGATGACGCTCGCGGCGGCGGAGAAGAAGATCGCCGAGCGAGCCAAAAAGAACAAGGTCGGCAACTGCGGGTGCGTGACGCCCGCGGAGGCCGAGGACATCCTGCGTGAGTTTTTCGGCCTGCCGGAGCGCGGCACAGACACAGCACCGCAGACGGAGAGGCGCAAGGTCGTGGACCTTGCGGACTTTTTATGAGCCGCCGCACAGACGCCGGATGGGAGAATCTGGCGGACAAGCTGCCGTTCCAACCATGCGGAGACCTGCAAAACGACGTGCTGGAAGATATCTACGACAACGACATGCTCGGGACCGGGTTGATGCTTTACAGCCGCGAGAGCGTGGAGACCGCAAATCCTATTGCGCAGATCATGGACGCGGAAGACTGGGACCGCTGGGAGAAGTCTCGGAAGCGCCGCTGGGGCGCGCGCTGCACCTGCTCAAACTGCGGAGAAGAGTTTTTTGCGGGCTATGTCAGCGACAGCGGTACGAGTGGCATCGTCCTGCGGCAGGGCGAGGACGGGCAGATTTATGACGGCTACGTCGACAAGGGAGACGACGATGCGCAAATCTTTTTTGACGACGAGACGATCGTTTGCCCGCGCTGCTACCAGAGCGTGGTCGTGACGCGGCGGAGCGAGCTGCGGCAAGGGCGCACGCTTCAAGCGTTGCAAGCCGAAACGCTGAACATTGACGGATATCTCGCGGTGCTCTATTGGATGGTGGCGCGATATCAGGACAACACGGGAACAGACGTCGTGACGTTCTCGCCGCACGCGGCGCTGATCGTGGACCGCTGCGGCGCGCTGCGGCGCTTCCGCGCGGTGCGCCACAGTAACGAGGCGCGTGACGTAACGTGGACACCCTGCAAGCAGAGCTGCGACCCGATGCAGCAGCCCTATTACTGCCACGGTGCCGTGAACGGACGGCAGGTCGGCGGCTGGGTATGTGCCTACGGCCCAGAGCTCGGCGGAACGACGGGCGAGAAGACGGCACTGGACAAATACATCGGCGCGGGCGGAACCTGGCCGGGGGCGTATCTGCACGTCTGGCGCAAGCACCCGCAGGTGGAAAACCTGATGCGGCAGGGATTCAACGATGCGGTGACGCAGACCATTGACAACTATCTGAACATGTGCGGCAACTATTCCATGCTGCGCGACGCACCAAATATCCCGTGGGTCGATTGGAGCGAGACGAAGCCGCACCGAATGCTCGGCATGAGCAAGGAAGCCTTCCGCGAGGTGCGCGGGAAGCATTGGAGCGAAGGCACCGCGCGGTGCTGGGCGAGCTACCGAATGCTTGTAAAGAACGCGGACGCGCTGCAATTCGTGCAGGAGGTCGGCAAGCTCGGCCTGAACGACATGGAAAAACTGCTGGGCGCCTATCGGGCCGTCGAGACCGATCTGCACCCGACGCATGTGGTGAAATACCTCGAAAAGCAAAAGCGGCTGAAAGGCGGCGTGCAACTGCTGCTCGATTACCGGTGCGTGCTGCGGGCGCTGTGGCTGGCGGACCAGAACGAAACGCTGTGGCCGCGCGATCTGCAAGCGGCGCACGACCGTGTAATGGAGATGTACGCGGCGCACGAGGGCGTGAAGTACTACTCGGCGGATTTTACGCCGGTCTATATCCGGCTCAAGGCGCTGGAATGGACAGACGGCGAACTCTGCATCCGCATCCCACAGGAGGAGCGGGAGCTGATCGATGAGGGAAAAACCCTGCGCCACTGCGTGGGCACCTACGGCAGGACACATTGCAGCGGCAAGCCGATCTTCTTTGTGCGGCACTACCGCAGGCCAGAGCGCAGCTATTACACGCTGAACATCGACCTGACGCGGGCGATGCCGAAGGAGATCCAGCTGCACGGCTACGGCAACGAACGCCACGGCGAGCGCAAGCAGTATGAGCACGGCATCCCGAAAAAGGTGCGCGACTTCTGCGACAGGTGGGAGCGCGAGGTGCTGACGCCGTGGTTTATGGAGGAACAACGCAAAAAGTTCGCTGAAACGAACAAAGTGGACAAGAAAGCGAGGAAAGGCGCATGAGCGAAGAATTGATGATGAATGCGGCGGGAGAAGAACGCAGCATTACGACCATCACGGATGAGATCATCTTCTATAAGAGCGTCGGCGGACAGGCCGTCATCGAGATCGGCAAGCGGCTGGCGGAGGCAAAAGCGCAGCTCAAACACGGGGAATGGCTGCCGTGGCTGCGCGAAAAAGTGGAGTTTTCAGAGACGAGCGCGCAGCGATTTATGCAGCTCGCGAGGGAGTACGGAAATACCTCACTGGTGGGGGATTTGGGAACCTCGAAAGCCTTGGTATTACTGGCTTTACCGGCATCTGAGCGAGAGAATTTTGCGAGTGAAAAACACCTCGTCAACGGGGAGGAAAAGAGCGTCGCGGAGATGAGCAAGCGCGAGCTTGAAGAGGCTGTACGGCAGCAGAAGATCGCCGAGGCAGAACGCAACGAGGCGCGGCGCGCACTCGAAGCGCAGCGCAAGGAAACGGAAGAAGCGAACGCGAAGGTGCAGGCGGCGCAGGACGCGGCGGACGCCGCCCGCGCCGAGGTGGAAAACGCGCAGGGCACGGCGCTGGCCGCGCAGGAGCGCGCGGCGGAGCTGGAACGGGAATTGAAAGCGCTGCGCGAGAAGCCCGTGGACGTGGCGGTGCAGACCGTGGACGCGGGCGAGGAACAGATCGCGGCGGCGGTGAAGGAGGCGGAGCTTTCCGCCAAGGAGAAGATCGGCAAGAAGGCCGAAGAGCTGAAAAAAGCGAAGGACGAGCTGAAAAAAGCAAAGGACGAGATGGCGGCCGCGGCGGAGGCGCTGAAAAAGGCCGAGGAAGAGCGCGAGGCGCTGCGCGAAACGCTGGAAAAGGAAAAGAAGAGCGCGGCGGCCATGGACAACAAGGCGCTCGCGGAGTTCGGCGTGCTGTTCCGTCAGGCGCAGGAAACGGTGAACCGCATGACGGAGATCGCGGACGAGCTGGACGACGAGAGCCGCCCGAAGATCTACCGCGCGCTGGACGCGCTGGCGCAGCTCATCCGGGAGAAGGCGGGGGAGGCGGTATGAAGCGAAGCGACTATCTGAAGCTCTGCGTGAGCGCGGCGATGCTCACCTATCGCAAGCCGAAGGTGCTGTATGCCGGGATTGAATATTACCCGGAGGGGTACGAAATGCGCTTCGACAAAAGCGGCAAGGCGATCCATACGGCAATTTTGCGCGACTGCGCGAAGAAAAACTGCCTTTTCTACTGCCCGCTGAAGAAGGTGCAGGAGGTGGCGTGCGATGAATAGCATTCAGGCGAGCCAGATCATGGGCGGGAACGGGGCAAAGGCGCGCAAGGCGGCCGACCTGTACCCGACGCCGCCGGAGGTAACGGTGGCGCTGATGCGCTTTCTCAAGCTGCCAGCGGGGACGGATGTATGGGAACCGGCCCGTGGGCAAGGGGATATGGTGCGAGCGCTGGCGAACTGCGGGATGGCTGTCTACGGCACGGATATCCGCGATGGGATAGACTTCCTGACCACTCGACAGCCGGGAAACGCGCCTGCGGCCGACTGGATTATCACGAATCCGCCGTTTTCGCTGGCAGACGAGTTTATCCGCCACGCGGCGGAGATCGGCAAGCCGTTCGCGATGCTGCTCAAGGCGCAGTATTGGCACACGGCGAAGCGGGCGCAGCTCTTCCGCGAGATCCCGCCGAGCTACGTGCTGCCGCTGACATGGCGGCCGGACTTCCTCTTTAAGGAACGGACCGGGAAAAGAGGCGCGAGCCCGCTCATGGACGTCATGTGGTGCGTGTGGCTGACGCCGCAGATGCAGGGCGTGCAGACAGTATTCAAGCCGCTGATGCGGCCGGAAAAGGAGAAATGAGCATGTTTGTCGGAGAAACGTATAGCTGGGTGCCGACGAGCTGGGAGGGGTCGAACGGGATCGTCTCAGCGCTCGGCAAGAAAGGCGGGGGTACACGGGAGAATCGTGTACATCAACGAAAACCATCGGTATTTTACGGCGGAGGCGAACGTCGGCGGCGTGGTCATCCGTGAGAGTTTCAAATTTTAAGGAGGGTATAGACATGATCAGCTATAAGAACGAGAACGGAAACGTGAAGGAACTGGCGGCCGGAGGGACGATGGGAGACCTGCTCGCCGAATCGGCCTATCTGCTCACGGCAGTCTATGGCATGCTCGCGCGCAGAGACAAAGCGGCGGCGGAGATTTTCAAGGTGAGCATGATGATGGCCGTGGGAGACCCGGAATCGCCGGTATGGAAGAACATTGAACCGGACTGCCTCAGCATCGCGCAGCGCGTCAAGCCGAAGGAGGGCGAGAGCGATGAAAAGTGACGAGGTTTTGACGGCGCTGCGATGCTGCGCGAGCGGCAGCTGCGACGGGTGACCGCTGTGGGACGACGATTTGGAGGACACGACCTGCGCAGACGGCTTGATGGCCGCGGCGGCCGATTTGATCGAATTCCAGCAGCAGGGCCTTGAGGCGCTGACGAAGATGGACGAGGGGCTGAAAAAGCGGGGCGGCACGCTGAAAGAGTTCCTGCGACGCGGCGATGAAGTCGTGCAGGGGCACAGAGACCCTGCCGGACCGCCGGGCAATCCGGGTTTTGCGGGCGATATCTTCATCTGCCCGACGTGCAACTCGACGCGCGTCTTCTATAACGCGGAGAAAGACGCCTACATATGTCCGAGCTGCGGGTGGCAGGACAAGGAGGGCTGACGGATGATGGACTATCCCTATTTTTCACTGCGCGATCTGCGTGAGATGAATCGACTGTTGGCGGTGTCGGACGCGACGTTCGGAAGATATTGCAAACGAACACAGAAGAAGCGGCGCAGGGATGCGCGGCGGAACAGGAGGAAATGATGGTTTCGGACGAGGCATTGAAAAAACTGCAAGAGCAGATCGCGGCGTGGCCGATGGAACGGCGATTCGTGGTGCAGCAGCTCATTCGGGATTATTTGAGGGACCGGGAAGACCTGCGCGCCTACGAGGCCACAAGGCTGACGCCGCGCGGGGTCGAAATCCTCAAGGAAGAAAAGCTCAGCAGCGACGGTATGATCCTGATCGGGCGGCTGATGAGCAAGAAGCTACACGAGATCGGCTGCGAACGCCTGCGCGAGCTGGTCGAGGCCGGCGCGGACGGGCGCGCGATCACGCTGCCGTGCAAGCTCGGCGGCGAAGTGTGGGCGCCCGGCTGCGGCAGAACGGTGAAACTGCGCGCCGTCGAGGCGGCGCTGCTTCTGCAAGGCGAGGACGGCGAGGGCTATGAGAAGCTGAGCGACTTCGGCAAGACATTTTTCGCGACGAAAGAAGGAGCGGAGGAGGCAAAGCGAAATGAATGGTTTACTTGAAAAGCTGCGGCGGGGCGCGATCAGGGCGCTCGGCGGGTACGTCGAGCAGGTTCCGCCGCCGAAACCGCAGGACAGGGCACTCATCAAGGAAGAGCGCTACCGCGTCAGGAAGATCGAGGTGCGGGCGATGCCATTTGACAACGGGCCGCGCGCAGAGGAGCTTTTGCAGAGGTACAAGAAATACAGCAGCGAGCGGCTGGCGGACATGCTGGCGAAAAAGATGCTGGAAAGCGGGGCAATCCGCATCAAGGAAAGACCGGCGGCGGGGAAATTCGGCGGCAGCGAGCTGCGCGCGACGGTTTACGTCGCGTTTCCGCGGGACGACAGAGGGGATGAGACATGAAACGATTGACGAATAAAGAGGTCAGGGTGGACGAGAGCGTGGACAAATACCTCGGCCCGCTCGCCGACCTTGAAGGCATGAAGCCGAAGCTGCTGGACCTGATTCTGAACGGTCCGGTGCTGAACGGTGTATCGAAGGATGTACTGCGGCAGATCATTCGGCAGCTTTACAGCGCACTCGCCGCCTACGAAGACACGGGCATAACGGCGGAAGATATCATGGCGACGGTATCGATCCCGATGTTCGTCAAGGCGGCCTCGGCGGTGCTGGGCACTACGCCCGAGCGCCTGCGCGAGCTGGCCGAGGCCGACAAAGAAGGACGCACGGTGACGGCGCCGTACTGCAAGAACTGCGAGTACGGGGAGGCTTACGACCGGACGGACGGCAAAAAGGGAATATATTGCCACTGCCCGCGCTCGATTCTCCGCTACGGAAACGGCAGCATTTTCACGCCAGTGCGGGAAAACCTCGATTTTTGCAGTTACGGCAAGCCGAAGGAGGGCTGACGGATGGTGCAGGTATATTGCGATCGGTGCGGGCGGGTCATTACGGGGATGAGCGCGCATGAGCGTGTGAGCGTGACGGCCAGTGGCGTGGGCGGCGGGGAGATCGCAAAGCTCGACTTCTGCACATACTGCGCGGACTGGGCCATTAACACGCTGATGCGGCGGACGATGCTCGGCGCGGGCGAGAAAAAGAGCGCGAAGGCGGACAAGCCCGCGCCCATCGCGCCGCCGAAGGGCGAGAAAGACGGCCTTGTGTGGACGGCGGGGCAAGACAAACAAGCGGCCGCGGAAGCGCCGCCGCCAGAGCCGCTCCCGACGCTGAGCGTCAAGGGCAACGGCGCGGCGGAGAAGCGGAAAATCTTCGACGCGCTGGTGCGCTACAAGGTGCGGACCGGTCCGGGGTGGACAGAGCGCGTGAGCACGGCCTGCGGCGGGGATGTGAGCCGCGAGACGCTGCGCGCGATCGTCATGGACGGGCTGATGGTCGACATCCACGTGTGGCGCGTCATTGAGCGGGGACTCGGCGACCTGGGCGCAATGGAGAAAAAGGCATGAAGGTGACGTTTATTTTGCAGGCCGACGTGCCGGAGAGCGCCGTGCAGGGCATCAAGGAGCGCGCGGCGATGGACCTTGAGCGCTACGGCGACGTGAAGGTCGCGAAGATCCTCGTCGAGAAGCCGCGCGAGCACGAGCAGTTACATCTTTAATCACGCCTGCGGGCGAAAAAGAAAGGAAACAGAACCATGAAACAGTACATCGGAACGAAACTTATCGAGGCGGAAAAGGCGTATCGCGTGGACGGCAAGGTCGTTACGCTCGCGGAGAACAGAGTACCGTGCGGCAACGAGGTTGAGCGTGGCTACAAGGTGCGCTATGCGGACGGGTACGAGAGCTTCAGCCCGGCGGAGGTCTTCGAGCGCGCGTATCTGCCGCTCGAGGTGAACGGCATGCTCAAGACCGCGGCACCGAGCATCAGCGCGGAGATGGTCGAGCGATTCATCGACCACCACGAAACCGTGACGATGGGCGGCAAGACGACCGTTGTGCGCGCGGTACTGAAAAACGGCTTCGAGATCGTGGAGAGCTCGAGCTGCGTGAGCGCGGAGAACTACGACGAGAAGCTGGGGGAGGAAATCTGCATGGAACGGATCAGGAATAAGATTTGGGAGCTGCTGGGCTTCCTGCTGCAAACGGCGGTGGGCGGCGTGAACGGCGAGGCAGCGGCGGAGAATTGCTGCTGCGATGAAGACTGCGAGCGTTCCTGCTGCGACGAGGAGCCTGCGGCAGACGAACCGGCCGTGCCGAAGCTGCCGACGGTGCGCTTGTTTATCTCGCAGCCGATGCGCGGCAAGAGCGACGAGGAGATCGAGCGCGAGCGCGAGGATTTGATCGCGATTGCGAAGGCTGTGTACGCAGGGCGCGGCGAGGTCGAGGTCATCGACAGCTTTTTCAAGGGCGGGCTCGATGTTCCGGCCGGCACAAAAGCGCCGCTTTACCATCTGAGCAAGTCACTCGAGCTGCTGGCGACGGCGGATGTGGCGATCTTTGCTGAAGACTGGTGGGAGGCACGCGGCTGCCGCATCGAGCGCGAGTGCGCGGACGGGTACGGCGTTGCAAGGATCAAGCTTCCTAAGGAGGGCTGAGCGATGCAGAAGATCAACATTAAGAAGTACACGAAGGAGCAGATGCTCAAGATGCTCGAAGAGGCGCTGGATAAGCAGGAGGCGGCGGAGAGCAGAGAGACCGAGCTGCGCGGGCAGATCGGCGCGCTGACGGAAAAGCTCGAGGAGAATGAAAAGGCGCTGGAAGAGGTCACCGCGAAGTATAAGAGCGCGGACCATTCGGCGGCGATGCTCCGCTCTCGCATCGATGAGGCAGAGAAGATGCGCGACCAGGCGCTCGAGGCGCACGGCGAGGACATGAAGGCCATCGAGAAGGCAAAGAACGAAAGCCGCGAGCTGGCGCACCTGCTGGGCAAGCGCGAGCTGGAGCTGGCCGAGGCCAAGCAGCGCCACGACGACGCGCTGACCGAAGCGGCGCATCTGCGCGGCGAGCTCAAGGTGGCGGAGGACCGCGCAGCGCGCAAAGAAGAGCTGCTGTGCGGGGCGCTGCACGCGATCAAGACCGAGAGAAGCATCAAGGAGGACTATCACGAAAGTCTCAAGTGGTGCATGGCACATCCGTGGCGCAACGTGTGGCGCTGCATGAAAGAGTATTTCCGCTTCTGACGGACAAAGAGCGGGAGAGGAGGGGAGAGAGCGATGTTCCGATACAAAAAGAGCGTGCCGGTGAGCTACGAACGGCAGGGATACATCTATTTTTCATCGCTGCTGTATCGAGAGATGCCGGAGAAGGCGCAGCGGAAGATCCTCAACCTGTGTATGGAGTGCGGCGGCGGGGACTACTACCGGGCACTTTTCGAATTCGTGACGACAGACGCGAACGCGACATACATCTGCATGAAGCACAGCCTCTCCCGCTCGACGCTCGAGCGGATCGTGCGGAAGTACTACGAGGGCTTCCCGCGGAGACTGTGACAGGGCTTCGGCCCTGTGTGCGCTGCCGCCGAAAGGGCGCGACGGCGCACAGAAGGCCGAACACACATTAAATAGATAACGATAACGCGCGCGTGCGCGTTATCGGGGTTCCTTGAGCGCTGAGTTTAGAACCATCTTCCCCAAATGGCGAAAATGGCGATGGAGGGCGAAAGTATGACAGAGGGCTACTGGGTCATCCGAACGTACACGGCGGGCGCCGTGGGCGAAAAAATCAAATACTGGGTGCCGGGCGAGAAGCCGACGCGATCGCAGCGAAAGCTCAAAAGCGACATCAAGCAGCAGCAGCGGAATGAAGCGAACGCAGAAAAGCATCTGGCTCGATTGCTGAATGAGAATTTCAGCTGCGCAGATCACCTGATGCGCCTGAGCTATGCGGACGAAGCCTTCGCAAAGCTCGGCGGCGGAACGGAGGACCCCGAAACGATCTGGAAGAATGCGAACCGGCAGCTCAAGCTATGGCTGAGAAGAACGAGGCGCGCCTGCAAAGCGGCAGGGGTGCCGTTCCGCTATGTGCCCGTGACGGCAGATTTGGACGGCAAGACGGGCGAATATGTGCGCGTGCATCATCACGTGGTCGTCAACGCGGAGGCGATGGAGATCGCGCGCAGCAAGTGGACGGCGGGCGGGACGCACTGCGAGCACCTGTATGACGAGGTGGATTATCTCGGCCTTGCGCACTACCTGCTCGTTCAGGTGCGCTACGTGCCGGACGAGAAAAAATACTGCCCGAGCCGTAACCTGACGCTGCCGCAGCCGAAAGATCGCGCGGCGCTGTCGGGCGCTGAATTGAGCGTGCCGCGCGGCGGACAGCTGCTATACCGCGCCGGATGGGCGCCAGGCATGCCGCAATACATACGCTACATTCTGCCAGAGGTGGGCAAGATCAGAAAAGAACGCTCATCGAGAGCGAAACGGGAATAACAAAACAGAAAACGCAACACGACGACGCGCGCGGGGGAGCCTGGGCGCGCTGCGTGCATGCTCTCGCGCGTGCGCGTGCGAGGAAAAGCCGCAAGCCCTGATTTGACAAGGGTTTGCGGCTCTTTTTCGCCCTCAAAAAGTTGACGGTTCGTGACCTGTTGCATTTGCTACACTTTTTGAAAACAAGGCAAGCGCGCCGAGGGGAGGGGTGCGGATGGCGCGGCAGAAGAAATACACGGCGGCAACGCTGGGCAAGGCCTGCGAGCGCTATTTCGCAGCGATCACGCGGCGCGTGAAGGTCACGGAAATGGTGGACAGCGGCAAGCGCGACGACAAGGGCCATGTGATCCTCATCCCCGTGCCGGTGAAAAACACGCTGGGCGAAGAGGTCGAGGTAACGGAGTACATCATCCCGCCGAGCATGCACGAGCTGTGTGCCTTTCTTCGCATCGACCGGGCGACGTGGAGCCGGTACATGGGCGAGAGCGAGGAATTCGCGGCTGTCGGCGAGCGGGTGCGCGAGCGCATGAAGGCCTGGAACGAGCACGAGATGCTGACGCGGCCGGGCAAGGACCTGAAAGGAATCCTCTTCAACCTGACGAACAACTACGGCTACAGCGAGAAGAAAGAGGTCGAGCTCGGCGAGCGGGCGACAAAGACCGTGACGGCGGCGAGCATCCCGCTCGAGGAGCGGCAAGCGATGCTGCGCGAGCTGATGCAGGAGTTTGAGCACGATGGCGGCGACGAAGACGCGGACCTATGAGCGAGAGCTTGAGGTGGCGCTGTGGTGGCGGGACTTCCGCGCGACGAACAACGCGCACTTCCTGCCGCTGCTGTTCGACCGGCACCGCTACCTCGTCCTGAAAGGCGGCGGCGGCAGCGGCAAGTCGATCTTCGCGGGGCGTAAGGTGCTCGAGCGCGTGACAAGCGAGCCGGGGCACCGCTGGCTCGTATGCCGAAAGGTCGCGCGGACGCTGCGCGAGAGCTGCTTTGAGCAGCTGCGCGGACAGATATCCGACTTCTACCCCGACAGCGGGGCAAAGGTCAACAAGAGTGACATGAGCATTTCGTTTGCGAACGGCAGCAAGATCCTGTTCGCGGGCCTCGACGACGTGGAAAAGCTCAAGTCGATCTACGACATCACGGGCATCTGGATCGAGGAAGCGAGCGAGCTGGAGCAGGGGGACTTCGACCAGCTGGACATCCGACTGCGCACAGACTTTCCCTATTACCTGCAAATGATCCTGACATTCAATCCGATCAGCATCACACATTGGCTGAAAAAGCGGTTTTTCGACCGCAAGGACCCGCGCGCGACGGTGCACGAGAGCACGTATCTCGACAACCGCTTTCTGACGGCGGAGGCCATCACGACGCTCGAGGCCTTCAAAGAGACGGACGAGTACTACTACCAGGTCTATTGCCTCGGCCAGTGGGGTGTGACGGGCAAGACGGTGTTCGACGCGAAAAAGGTGAGCGAGCAGCTGCTCATCGTCGAGCGGGCGAAGAAGCCGAGGCGCGGCTACTTCGAAAACGTCGTCAAGGAAGACGGCGTACACCTCGAGCGCTGGGCGTGGGTGGACGATCCGGACGGCGCGGTGACGATCTACGAAGAGCCGGTACCGGGGAGGCCGTATGTCATCGGCGGCGACACGGCGGGCGACGGCAGCGATTATTTCGTCGGGCAGGTGCTCGACAACATCACGGGCAAGCAGGTCTGCACGCTGCGCCACCAGTACGACGAGGACACGTATGCGCGGCAGATGTACTGCCTCGGCAAGTACTATAACGACGCGCTGCTCGCCATCGAGACGAACTTCTCGACGTACCCGACGAAGCTGCTCGACCTGATGGGCTACCGCAACCTGTACGTGCGCGATGTGGAGGACGACTTCACAGGCAAGATCAAGCACGCCTTCGGCTTCCAGACGAACCGGCTGACGAGACCGGTGATCCTGTCTGAGCTCATCCGCATTTTGCGCGAGAGCATGAGCACGGTGAACGACCGCGACACGCTGCTCGAGATGCTGACATTCGTGCGGCGGGAGAAAGACTTGCAGGGCGAGGCCGAGCCGGGCGCGCACGACGACTGCGTGATGGCCCTTGCGATCGCGCACTATGCGCGGCCCCAGCAGACGATGGAAATTAAGACCGCCGGCAGCGCAAAGAAAACGCGCTGGACGGCGGACATGTGGGAGGACTACAACAGCGCGAGCGAGACCGAGCGGGCAGAAATGCTGGCGCTATGGGGCGAGCCGCGATGAGAGGGAGAAAAGACATGGAAGAAAAAGCAAAGACAAGCACGATCAGCGAGGAGCTGCGCGAGTGGCAGGCGAGGCTCAATGAGAGCGACGCCAAGTGGTCGAAAGAAGTCGAAAAAATGAACGAGCGCGAGGCGGTCTACAACGGGGACCGCACGATGCAGCCGCTCGTCCCCGGCGACACGCACCGCGACGGCACGCTGAAAAAGACAAGCCACGTGCGCAACATCACGTTCGAGAACATCGAAAGCCAGGTATCAAGCAGCATTCCGCAGCCGAAGGTGACGCCGCGGCGCAAGAAGGACGAGCACCTGGCCGACGTGATCGAGCACTTTCTGCGCAACGAGCTCGACCGGCTCCCGTTTGAGGCGCTGAACGATCTGGCCGAGCGCACGGTGCCCATTCAGGGCGGCGTGGGCTTTTTGGTCGAGTGGGACAACACGAAGCGCACGAGCACGACCGTCGGCGAGGTGAACGTGACGCTCATCCACCCGCAGCAGTTCGCGCCGCAGCCGAACGTCTACACGGGCATTGCCGATATGGATTATTTCATCGTCAAGGTGCCGACGACGAAGGGCTACGTCGAGCGCCGCTACGGCGTGCTGCTTGAAAACGAGGGCGAGAGCGAGCCGGATGTCCGCGGCGGCGACGGCTCCACGAGCAACCGGAACCTGACGCTTTACATCGGCTACAAGCTCAACGAGCGCGGCGGCATCGACCGCTACACGTGGGTGAACGACACGGAGCTCGAAAACCTCAAGGACTATCAGGCACGCAGGCAGCCGGTGTGCAAGAGCTGCGGCAAGGTAAAGCCGCTGCCGGGGCAGGAGGTAAACGGCGCGGCCTACTCAGGCGGCGCGTGCCCGTGGTGCGGCGGCAAGGACTGGGAGAGCAAGACGCAGGACTTCGAAGAGCTCTATGCGCCGGTACAGCGCAGCGACGGCACGTTTGTCGGCGGGATGCAGGAAACGCTCGACGAAAACGGCCTGCCGATTCAGGCGCCGGTGCGCATCCCGTATTACCGGCCGGACCGCTACCCGATCATCTTGCAGCGCAGCGTGAGCGTGTTCGGTCAGCTGCTCGGAAACAGCGACGTTGACATGATCCGCGACCAGCAGAACACGAGCAACCGCATCGAGCAGAAGATCATCGACCGACTGATGAAGGCAGGCACGCGCATCACGCTCCCCGACCGGGTGGACCTGCGCACAGATCCCGAGGACGGCGAGCGCTGGTACATCGGAAAGCCGAGCGACAAAAGCCTCATCGACGTCTACGATTTTTCGGGCAATTTGCAGTACGAGCTCACGTATCTCGCGCAGGTGTACGAAGAGGCGCGGCAGATCATCGGCATCACGGACAGCTTTCAGGGCAGGCAGGACACGACCGCAACGAGCGGCAAGGCCAAAGAATTTTCCGCCGCGCAGGCGGCGGGACGCCTCGAGAGCAAGCGCGTGATGAAAAACGCGGCCTATGCCGAGCTCTTTGAAACGATGTTCAAATTCTGGCTGGCGTACTCGGATGAGCCGCGGCCGGTGACGTATAAGGACAGCACGGGCGAGACGATGTACGAGGAGTTCAACCGCTATGACTTCCTCGAAGAAGGCGAAGACGGCGAGCTGCACTGGAACGACCAGTTCCTTTTCTCGTGCGACACGAGCGCGCCGCTGGCGAGCAACCGCGAGGCGATGTGGCAGGAGACGCGGCAGAACCTTGAGGGCAGGGCCTTCGGCGACCCGACAGACCTCGAAACGCTCATTTTGTTCTGGGCAAAGATGGAGGAGCTGCACTATCCCGGCGCGGCGCAGACGAAAAAGCACCTGGAAGAAAAGGCGCAGCGGCAAGAAGAAATGGCCGCGCAGGCGGCGGCGCAGCAGGCGGCCATGCAGGGCGATATGCCGGGCGGCGGCGCAGCGGTGCCGGATGAGCTGGCCGCGGCGATCGACGCGCAGGCACAGCAGGACGCCATGAACGCCGCGAGCGGGCAGGCGGAAAGGCTTTACATGCCGCAGTAAGAAAGGCTAAAGGCGCGAAAGAAGGCGCGCAGAGCATACAGTCTCCCCGCAAGGGGGGCGCCGCATCTGTAAGGCAGCAGAGCCGCCAACGGCTGCGCAGTCCTCGCAAGGGGGACGCCGCATCCGTAAGGCAGCAGAGCTGCCAACGGCTGCGCAGCGCAGGGCAACAGCGGGAAAATGCCGAATCCGAAGGAAAGGAGGACGCGGGCATGAGCGATAAGAGCGGTTACGTCGGCAGAATCAAGAACGGCGGCACGCAGGTCGTGAAAGCGCCGAACCAGCAGACCGACGCGAAGAATGGCGTTATTCATACCGGCTCCGATTTGAGAACCGGCAAGAAGTAAGGCAAGCGGAAGCGCTTTACATGATTACCCCCGCAAGGGGGCACCGCACGCGCAAGGCGGCGGCTATTCGCAGGGCGATAGCGGGAACATGCCAGAGAGGAAGAGAACATGGGATTCACGGAAAAAGACGTCTTTGAAGCGATGGGCCTGACGGTGCCGCCTGACGAGGCAGGCACGCAGCAGGAGCCCACAGGCGCAAACGAGCCGGGTGCCGCTGCCCCGGCCGCAGAAGAGACCAACAGCGCGCCGGAGGGCGGCGATACCGGCACGACGGGCGGCGAGGGCGCAGAGGGTGCCGCAACCGCTCCCGAGGGTCAGGACGGCGCGGAAGGCGCAGAAGACAACAACGATGCGGAGGGCGCGAAGAAGGAGCAGACCCCCGACGAGCGCAGAGCTCATGCGGCGGCGCGGCGCAGAGCCGAGCAGCAGGCCGCGGTGGACGCGGCGCTCAAGGCGCAGAGCGAGAAGATGGCCGCGGAGTGGAAGGCCTTTTTCGAAAGTGCGGGGCTCAAGAACACGATCACGGGTGAGCCCATCGCGACGAAGGAGCAGTTTGACGAATGGTCGAAGTCCTTCAAGCAGCAGAAGCTCGAAAGCGACCTCAAGGCCGGGAAGCTGACGCAGGAATCTCTCAATGAGGCGATCAGCGAGAATCCTGTCGTCAAGCGGGCAGCCGAGATCGTGGCGGCGCATGAGCGCGAGCAGGCCGCGGCGGAGCAGGAGAAGATGCAGCGCGCCATCGACGAGCAGATCAAGAAGATCCATGCGCTCGAGCCCGAGGTGAACGGCGTGGAGGATCTTTTGAAGCTGCCCGAGAGCGAGGAATTCTACGCGCGCGTGAAGAGCGGCATGTCGTTTTACGATGCCTACCTCATCTCGACGCACGAGCGGCGCGAGAAGGCGCTGGCCGAGGCGGCGAGAGCGCAGGCTTTGACGGGTCAGAGGGGCAAGGACCACCTGACCGGCGCGGCGGCATCCCGCGGCGCGGGCGGCAAGGTCGTGACGAGCGAGGAGCTGGCGAGCTTCCGCATCTTCAATCCCACGGCGACGGACGAGGAGATCCGCACGTGGATCGAGAAGAACAGAAATTAACAAGACAAGGAGGAACGCAATGTTTATTCCCATCAAATCGACGGACGGGGCAATGACCCCGTTTGAGTGCATCGAAGCGGCGGCAGGCACGTATCAGGTCGGTCAGCTGCTGAACGTATCGGACGGCAAGCTGGCGGCGATCTCTGCCGACCAGGCGACCACGCCGCCCTATGTGTGCATGCAGAGCGGCACGGTGGCCGCGGGCGAGCTGCTGGCGGTGACGCGCGTGCAGGGCAAGTACACCTTTGAAACCGAGCTCGCGGCGGCCGCTGCGGCCGTGAAGGTCGGCACCAAGATCCAGGTGGCGAGCGGCGGTCTCAAGGCAAAGTACGTCACGGGCGCATCGGATGCGGCGGCGCCCGGCACGTTCGAGGTCGTGAGCCTTGAGGGCACGGCAGCGGGCAGCATGATCCGCGGCCGCTTTGTCTAAGGAAAACGGAAGAGAGGAGAGAAAGTAAGCAATGAAAATCATTTTTTCGGAATCGAGCAACCTGAATAACAGCGTTTACGGCAACTGCCAGGCGCCGATCAAGATGTTCCTTGAAAAGCGCGGCGAGGAATTTGAGCAGAACAGCGTGCTCAAGAACCTGTTCCTGATGGGTTCTTCCAAGAACTATGGCGACGTGATGACCACGCTGACGGCCATGAGCGGCTTTGAGCCCGTGGGCGAGAACGGCGCTTATCCGCTGGACGGCATGCAGGAGGGCTACCAGAAGTTCCTCAAGTACCAGACGTGGAAGGATTCTTTCAGCGTGTCCAAGGAGATGATCGAGGACGGCAAGCTGCTCGACATGCGCAAGCAGCCTGCGGCCTTTATGACCTCTTACAAGCGCACGCGCGAGCTCTTCGGCGCGGCGCTGTACGGCGCGGCCATGATGGGCAACGGCAGCGTGACCTTTAAGGGCGTCAAGTTCGACCTGACGGGCGCGGACGGCAGCAACCTGTTCGCCAAGGAGCACGTGCCCAAGGTGAGCGGCGACAAGCAGTGCAACTGCTTCAAGGATGCGTTCAGCGTGGACACGCTGGGCAAGCTCGAGACCAAGATGCACCTGTTCCGCGGCGACAACGACGAGATCCTTGACGTGGCTCCCGACACGATCCTCATCCCCGAGAACGCCGACCTCAAGAAGGCGGTATTCGCGGCCATCGGCGCGGACAAGGACCCCGTGAGCGCGAACAACGCCTTCAACTATCAGTACGGCCGCTGGAACGTCATCGTGTGGCCGTACCTGAACCACTACATCACAAACGGCGTTTCCCCGTGGGTGCTGCTGGACAGCAAGTACAACGAGACCTACGGCGGCGCGGTGTGGAATGACCGCATCCAGCTTGAGGCGCGCTCGACCATCGACGAGAACACCGACGCGAACGTCTGGCGCGGCCGCAGCCGCTTCAACGCGTGCTTCAACGACTGGCGCTTTGCCGCCATCGGCGGTATCGCGGCGGGCAACTCGCTCTAAGGCAATAACCCCAAGGCGGGCGTGGGACAAGACCCGCGCCCGCCTTTATCCATCATTGAGAGAGGAGAGAAGAACATGACGCCGAGAAAAGCGATGCAGCGCGCCGACACGGCGAAGCCGAATGCCTTTCCCGAAGAGGAAAAATTCGAATGGCTCAAGGCGCTCGAGGGCAGGATCGCGGCGGACGTGCTGCTGGCGACGCCGGAAGAGCTCGAGCAGATCATGGCGACCGGCTATCCGGACGGCATGGACGAAGAGCTGCTGGTGAAAGCCCCGCACGATGAGCTGTACGTGCTGTACCTCAAGGCGAAGATCGATGCGGAGAACGGCGAGTACAGCCGGTATGCCGATTCGAGCCAGCTCTATAACGAGGCCTACGGCAACTTTGCCCGCTACTGGGGCAGGACGCATGAACCGGCGCAGGGCTACGAGAGGGGGTACGAGATCGTATGAGAGAGATTGAAGTGCGCGAGCTGCCGTATCTGCCGCTGGGCCATCAGGGAGAGAACGAGGCGCAGAGGATCGTCTGGCGCGGCCTTGCGGACAGCTGGGCGCGGCTGTACGGCGAGGGCGTCTTCACGCTGACGGTGCTGCGCGAGGGCGACAGCGCACCGTATCCCGCGAGCCTTAAGAGCGAGAACGGTGACGTGATCTGGACGCTGAGCAACGCCGACACTGCAAAGGCGGGCGAGGGCATGGCCGAGCTCACCTACATCGTGGGCGGCGTGATCGCCAAGAGCAGGACGTGGCGCACGGTGGTCAAACCGTCGCTGAGCGCAAACGGCACGACCGAGCCGCCCGCAGCCTATCAAAGCTGGGTTGATGAGGTCTTGCAGGCGGCGGCGGATGCGGAGACGGCGGTTTCCAAGATGCCATACGTCGACGAGACCACGGGCAACTGGTTCAAGTGGGACGCCACGGCGGGCGCTTTTGCCGACACGGGCGTTGCCGCGACCGGCCCACAGGGCGAAGTCGGCCCCAAGGGAGATACCGGCGCGCAGGGGCCCAAGGGCGAGACTGGGGCAACCGGCCCCAAGGGCGACACGGGCGCAACCGGCGCACAGGGCCCAAAAGGCGAGACCGGCGCAACCGGTGCGACGGGTCCGCAGGGCCCAAAAGGTGAAACCGGCGCGCGCGGCCCGCAGGGGGAGCAGGGCATTCAAGGCGAGACCGGCCCCGCTGGCCCGCAGGGTGCAAAGGGAGACAAGGGCGATGCCTTTACCTATTCCGACTTCACAGCGGCACAGCTCGCCGCGCTGAAAGGCGACAAGGGCGATACCGGCCCCCAAGGAGAGAAAGGCGGCACCGGCGCGACCGGACCGACCGGCCCCGAAGGCCCGCGCGGCCCGCAGGGCGAACAGGGCCCGCGGGGACAGACCGGCCCGCAAGGTGAACAGGGCCCCGCAGGCCCCAAGGGGGAGACCGGCAGCGGCTTCAAGGTGCTGGGCTACTACGGCACAAAGGCTGCGCTCGACGCCGCGCAGAAAGCGACCGCAGCGGCGGGCGATGCCTACGGCGTGGGCACGGCAGAGCCCTACGACATCTACATTTTCGACGGTATTACCGGCGAGTTCGTCAACAACGGCCCGCTACAGGGCGCGAAAGGTGACACGGGGCCCGAGGGGCCGCAGGGCCCGAAAGGCGATCCCGGCGAAACTGGCCCTCAAGGCCCTGCCGGGGCGGATGGAGCCCCGGGCAAGGATGGCGCAAAGGGCGCGGACGGCCTGCCTGGGAAAGACGGCGCAGACGGTGCGCCGGGTAAGGACGGGACAAACGGACGCGACGGCGTGACGTTCACGCCGAGCATGAGCGACGACGGCGACCTGTCGTGGACGAACGACGGCGGCAAGGCGAATCCGCAGACCGTGAACCTCAAGGGCCCGAAGGGCGACACGGGCGCACGGGGGCCTGCCGGCACTGACGGCGCGAAGGGAGATACCGGACCAGAGGGGCCAAGGGGTCCGCAGGGTGAACAGGGCCCGCAGGGCAAGACTGGTCCGCAAGGTGAAACCGGCCCGCAAGGCGAGACCGGCCCGCGAGGCCCTGCCGGGGCGGATGGTGCGAAGGGCGCGGACGGCGCAAAAGGCGCGACCTTTACGCCCACTGTGTCCGCGGCGGGAGACCTGAGCTGGACGAACGACGGCGGGCTTGCGAATCCCGCGACGGTCAACATCAAAGGCCCCAAGGGAGACCAGGGCGAAAAGGGCAAGCAGGGCGAGAAAGGCGAGACCGGTGCGACCGGCCCGCAGGGCCCCGCAGGCCCCGTCAATGTCCCCTCCACCACCTCCCTCATCAAGGGCGACGGCTCGGGCGGGCTGGTGGCGGCGACGCGCGGCAGCGACTACATCGCAAGCGGCAACATCGTCAAGCAGACGCTGGTGAGCACGGAGACCACACCCACCGAGAACTACGCTATCAACTGGTACTTCAAATAAGGAGGCGCTGAGATGGCAAATGCAAAACTTGGCGCCAAGGCCGTCGGCAGTATTGTCAAGCTGAAAGTAGGCGGTACGGCAAAAGAGTTTATCGTCGTCCATCAGGGCAAGCCGTCCAGCATGTATGATAGCTCTTGTGACGGCACTTGGCTGCTGATGAAGGACATCCTCGAGGCCACACGATGGCACAGCTCGGATGATAACAATCTGGAGAACAGCACCATCCACAGCTTACTGAACAGCACGTTCTTGAACGCGTTTGAGAGCAACATCAGGGACGCAATCAAGCAGGTGAAGATCCCGTACCGTAAGAACGGCGGCTCCGGTGGCTCGGATCAAAGCGGTGCAAATGGCCTGCTCTGCAAGATTTTCCTGCTGTCCGGCTACGAGATTGGCTTCACGACCAGCGATAACTCCTACTTCCCGGTAGACGGTGCGAAGCTGTCCTACTTCGAGGCCGGAACCGGCACGTCCGCCAACAACAAGCGTATTGCGAAACTGAACGGCTCGGCCGACTACTGGTATCTCCGCTCCCCGATCACCAACAACACCAGCTTGGTGTGGCTCGTCAACTACGACGGCGTCTGCGAGGCCAGCAAAGCATCCAGCTCGTTCGGCATCCGCCCCGCTTTGGTTCTTCCGCAGGACATGGAAGTAGACAGCTCGGGCAATGTCACTCCGCCACCACCCGCTACGCACAAAACGCTCGTCAACGGCACGGTCTACACCGTCAAGGGCGGGAAATGTATGGTAAACGGCACGGTGTACAACATCCTCAAGGGCAGGACGCTGATCAACGGGACGGGGTATGATATCAACTTTGAGCCGGATGTGAGCTTGACGTGGTACTTCAATCAGACACTTTCAATCCCTGTTTCTACTACGTCAACCACGTTTAGCACACGCGCACACTACGAAGGAGGCTCCAAAACAATTACAGGAATCCAAATAATAAACAGGGGGGACAATCCCAACATGTCATATTTGGGAAGCGGTTTTGCCTCCACTGCATGGGACCAGCGTCGCGGGTGGCGCGACACAGCATACCGCACCATTACTTTCGACGAAGCCCCCTCGGGCGATCTTCTGGCGTGGCTGCAAGAGAACGCCACGCCGCAATAGAAAGGAGCACACATGAGTATCCACATCAAAGTCAACAACACGGAATACCCCGCAGCGATCAGCGGTGCGAACAACGACCGCGCGTGGGACGGACGCGACACCAAGATCATCACGCTCACCATGACCCACGCAGAGGTCGCGGAACTGCTGCCTGACAACACGCCGTGGAGCATCGTGCAGCGCGACACCGTACCCAAGTACGACGAAAACGGCCAGCCCACGGGCGAGACCAAAGAGGTCGTCAACGAGTACGACAACAGTGAGTACAGCCTGAGCGGGGCCATCACTGACCACCGCGACGGCACGGTATCTATCAAAATGGGAAAGCCTACGGAATCCGAGCTTTCGGAGGCGACCGTCACGGCGCTGGTCGGTCAGAGCATCACGCCGCAGCGTGCGGCAAGGCTGCGCCCGGCCATCGAGCAGGCCAGCGCGTCGCTCTCTGACGGCGAGGCGGCGAAGTCGCCCGAGCTGTTCCCGCGCTGGGCGGATCACATCGGCGAGACCGTCAAGCCCGGCGACCGCCGCAGCGATATGGACGAAAGCGGCGTGCTGCACGTCTACCGCGTCAACAAAGGTCAGGGCCACACCACGCAAGAGAACTGGCCGCCGCACTCCACCCCTGCCGTGTGGACGATCATCAACGTCGACCACGCGGGCACGCAGGATGACCCAATCCCCGCAAGCCGCGGCATGGAGTACACCTATGGTCTTTATTACAAAGACCCCGAGGACACTAAGCTGTACCTCTGCGAGCGTATTGGTGAGCAGTCCGGTAATAAAATCACTCTCCAGTATCTGCCGCACGAGCTGGTTGGACAGTATTTTAAGGAGGCAACGTTATGACGGCGGCGTTGATTTCCGCCGCAGCGGCGGTGGTGGTGGCACTTATCGAGGCCATCGCCGCCCGCGACCGTCGGCGCGACAAGAGGGAGCGCGAGAAAGCCGCCGAGCAACAGAAGATGCAGGAGCAGCTGATGCTCAAGCTCATCGAGGGCAGCTGGGCGGCTATCGCCCTGGGTGAGGCGACGGCGAAGGCGATGCAGCGTATTCCGGACGCGCACTGCAACGGGGACATGCACGCCGCACTGGACTACGCCGCCGAAGTGAAGCACAAGCAAAAAGAATTTTTGGCCGAGTGCGGGATCCACTCGATCCTCGACAGCGGGGCGGCAGCATGAAAGCGCTGAAAGCCCGCTGGGACAAGATGAAAAAGCGGGACAAGTACATATCCATCGCCATTTTCAGCCTGACGTGGTACACCGTCGCCTCGCTCACCATGACGGCGCTCGGCGTACCGCCGCCCGACGTGCTGACGGAACGCTGGTTCAAGGCATGGACGACGGAGCTCGTCGTGGTGGCGGGCATCAAGATTTTCAGAAAGGACGATACAGTTTTATGAATGAATTACTGAACAAAAGAATTGCGAACCTTCTCAGCGTGAAGAGCCTTGTGACGATCGCGCTGACGGCGACCTTCTGCGCGCTGACAGTACAGTCGAAGGTGACGCAGGAATTTAACACCGTATACCTCATGGTCATCGCCTTTTACTTCGGCACGCAGAACGCGGCGGGCAGCGCGAAGGGAGAGTGAGCGGTGTGAATATCCGCAAATATCCCGCGAACGCGGGCAACGTCGGCGGCACGCGCGCGGCGAGCGGCATCCGCTACATCGTGATCCACTACACCGGCAACGACGGCGACACGGCGCTGAACAACGCCAAATATTACGCGGGCAACGTCGTGAAGACCAGCGCGCACTACTTCGTTGACGCAAACGAAGTCGTGCAGAGTGTGGACGATTTGCGCGTTGCGTGGGCGGTCGGCGGGAAGAAGTACCCGTCCTGTCCGCAGACGGGCGGCGGAACGCTGCACGGGCGCTGCCTGAACGCCAACAGCATCAGCATTGAGCTGTGCGACGCGAAGAAGGACGGCGTGTACGCGCCGAGCGCGAAGACCGTCGCGCAGGCACTTGAGCTGACGAAAGCTCTGATGAAGAAGTACAACATCCCCGCGAGCAACGTCATCCGCCATTTCGACGTGACTGGCAAGCTCTGCCCCGCCTACTGGTCGGGCAGGGAGAATGCGGGCAAGTGGGAAAGTGAGTTCCACGGGAAACTCGCAGAGCCGGACTACCGCGCGCAGCTGCAAAAGCGCGCGGGGCTGACGGACCGCACGATGGATTACCTCTCAGCGTATCAGTACGGAGACGACCTTGTCCGGAAGCTCGCGACGATGAAGTGAAGCACGGGGCGGGAGGGCATGCAGCTCTCCCGCCCGAGGAGAAAGGAGGGGAGGAAGTATGCCTTCCAACTGGCTATACATCGACACGAATTTCCCGTCGTTCACGCAGAAAGAGAGCGACGGCGAGAAGATCGAGACGATGCAGGACTATCTCTTCATGCTCGTTGAGCAGCTGCGCTACACGCTGCACAACTTAGACCTTTCCAACATGAACAAGACGGCGGCGGACGAGTTCGTCAAGCAGATCACCGATCCCATCTACGGCGAGATCAAGGACGCGGAGGGGAACATCACGCAAGTCGCGCTCATGGCCGAGGGGCTTGCGGCGCGCATCGGCGACGCCGAGGGGAACATCACGCAGCTGCAAGCGACGGCGACGGGGTTGCAGGCGAGCATTTCGAACCTGAACGGCAGCGTGACAAACCTGACGGCGGACGTGAACGGCATCCGCGCGACGGTGAGCACCAAGATCGACGCGACGCAAGCGCAGAGCATCTTTGACCAGAGCGCGACCGGCTTCACGCTGGGCGCGACGAGCGGCGAGAACGGCACGATCTTCAAGCTCAACTACAACGGCGTGCAGGTGGCGAGCACGGGGACCGTCAATCTGCACGTCAAGGCAGTCAACATCGACGGCACGCTGACGGCGGGGGCGCTGCGCGGCGGGAGCGTAAGTCTACTGGCAGGGGAGACCTCTGTCGGCAGCATGGATCTTGCCTATACCGGCACGGGACAGGTCGGCGTCGGCCTGACAGCGACTTACGGCGGCATGAGGATGACCGCGGCGGGAAACATCTACTTAAAATCCGACTTCGGCCCGTTTGCGCTGATCGGAAAGGATGACGCGAGCGACTATAACGTCGTCTCGCTCGGCGGCGGCTATCTGGTGCTGAGCGGCAATTATATGTTCGGCGCGTCGCCGCCGAGCCGCGCGCCGTATGGCACGGTGTTTTTCCTTGAGGAGTGAGAGATGGCGAGCTTTTATTGTACGCTGTCACCGGTCGACGGAGACGGGACACAGCTTAGCGTCTACGCACGGTTTACTGGCGGCGCGTCGGATTACACGTATAAGCGCTCAATCGACATCCGCATCACGAGCGTCGGGACGTTCTCGTTCGATTCGAGCGAGGTCGGCGGTGGTACGAGCACCTTTGTCGGCACGATTACAGGCCTGTCGCCGGGCACGGCATACGAATGGATATGCAACATGTACTACTGGGGCGGATCGTGGATCGTCTCAGATTACAGCGATTCCGGCACGGCAACGACGTACAGCGGCGGCGGCAGCGGAGGCAGCGCGAAGGCGGTCATCAACGTCGGGACGTATTATAACCCAAACTGGAAGAGATACCGTGCGATCGTCAACATTGGGACGTATTACAACACAAATTGGCTATCGGTTCGACCGGTCAACAATTACGGGAGCTATTCGCAACCCAATTGGAGGTAAAGAGCATGAATGAAAAAATCAAGCAGGAAGCGGCGCACGCGATGCGCCTGATCGGCATTTTGAACGTTAACGGCGACGCCGTCGACGTGGTGGCGGCGGTGCGCCAGTCGCTTCGCAATATCGTGACGATCTGCGATGCGGCAGAAGCCCCGGTGGGTGAAAAAGGCGATACGCCAGACGAAGCAAGAGGAGCGGTGAAAGATGAGACTGCCTGAGGTCCCGTATGCCGACGGCATCGGCAAGCGCGGGCAGCTGCAATTCTACGGTCTGGACCACAATCTGGGAGCGGGAGACGGCGGGCTGTGGGACATGAAAAACCTGACGAGTGACTATTATCCTGTGCTTTCGACACGCGCAAAGCGCAAATTTTACAAGAATCTTGTCAGTCCGGGCGGGCTTTTTGCGTGGGATGCGCTGGCGTGGGTGGAGGGCACGGCCTTCTACTACGGCGGCGTGAAAAAAGGCGACGTGACGGCGGGCGAGAAGCGCTTCGCCGCCATCGGGGCCTATATCATCATCCTGCCGGACAAGAAGTACTACAACACGGTATCGGGCGAGTTCGGCAGCCTTGAGAGCACGTGGAGCGGCGCCAGCTTAACGTTCACGAACGGCAAGCTCTATGAAGAGGCCGCGGAGGCAAACACCATTCAGTGCAGCGGCGTCGCATGGAGCAACTACTTCAAGGCAGGCGACGCGGTGACGATTGCGGGCTGCACGAAGCACGCGGAGAACAACAAAACGCCGGTGATCCGCGAGATCGACGGCGACAAGATGTATTTCTATGAAAACGTCTTCAAGCTGGACGGTGAAAACGGCACGACAGAGTACACGGAGACGGGAAACTTGACGGTTCGGCGCACGGTGCCGGACTTAGAATACCTGTGTGAGAACGAAAACCGGCTGTGGGGCTGCGACGGGCGCACGATCTACGCGAGCAAGCTCGGCGATCCCTTCAACTGGAACGTGTTTGAGGGGCTTGAGACCGACAGCTACGCCGTGGACACGGGCAGCGCGGGAGACTTCACGGGGTGCGTGAGTTTCCTCGGCTATCCGGTGTTCTTCAAGGAGGACCACATCTACAAGGTGTACGGCAGCATTCCGTCCAACTTTGAGGTGATGGGCTCGGCCACGCTGGGCGTTGCCAAGGGCTGCGGCGGGAGCCTCGCCATCGCGGGCGAGCGGCTGCTGTACCTCTCCACCTCGGGCGTGATGATCTACTCCGGTGGCATCCCGCAAAGCCTGCACGACGCCTTCGGCATGACGAGGCTGCGCGGCGGGCGCGCGGGGAGCGACGGCCTCAAGTATTATCTGAGCGCGCAGGACGAGAGCGGGGAGTGGAAGCTCTACGTCTACGACACGCGCAAGGGCATGTGGCACATCGAGGACAAGACGCACGCGACGCACTTCTGCCGCTATCAGGGGAACACCTATTTCCTGACGGCGGAGGGTGAGATCGCGCTGACGGGCAACATCCTCGACGCGCCGGAGGGCTGCACGGACGAGGAAGACTTCACGTGGTTCGCCGAGACGGGCGACTTCACGGAAAAGGGCTCGAGCCAAAGTACGAGCTACGACGGCGTGAAGAAGAGCATCGCCAAGCTGTGGGTGCGCATCGAGGTCGCGGCGGGGGCCGAAGCAAAGGTGCTGATGCAGTTTGATTCCGACGGGAAGTGGGTGCAGGCCGGGCAAACGCTGAAACCGGAGCGAAAGCGCAGCTATTACCTGCCCATCGTGCCGCGGCGCGCGGACCATTACCGCATCCGCATCGAGGGCAAGGGCGAGTGCCGCGTCTATTCGATGAACCGCGAGTATTACGCGGGCAGCGAGCTCAAGAGCACGCGCGGACCACAGTAAAATTCAAGCAGAGAGGAGAAGAAAATGGCGTATACATACGATGACTTTCAAAAGGCGGCGAGCGGCAGCAATGTGAATTTTTCGCAGTACGATCTCGACCTTGCGAAAAAGTACCCTGAGTTCGGCATGAGCGTGCTCGACCTCAAGAAGCAGTACGCGGGCGCGACGACGGCGGAGCGGCGCGCGCTCATCAACGCCAAGGCAAACCAGCTGCGCAGCAGCTACGGCAATTACACTGCCGGCGCGGATGGCAGCCAGTACGTGAGCGACGGCAAGTACGCGCCGAAGATCGACGAGACGCTCGACAAGATCGGCTCGTTCAAGCCGTTTACATACGGCAGCGCGCCGAGCTACGAAAACCGCTTCCAGCAGAAGCAGCAGGAGCTTCTGGACGCGGCGCTCAAGCGAGATCCGTTCTCGTGGAGCAAGGAGACGGATCCGCAGTACAGCAGCTACAAAAAGACGTATCTGCGCGAGGGCGAGCGCGCAACGGCAAACGCCCTTGCACAGGCGAGCGCCGCGAGCGGCGGGCGGCCGAGCTCTTACGCCGTGAACGCGGCGACGCAGGCGGGCGACTATTACGCGACGAAGATCTCCGACGTGATCCCGACGCTCTACCAGCAGGCCTATGAGCGATACCTCAAGGACTACCAGATGAAGCTCAGCGACCTTGAGGCCGTGAATCAGCAGGAGCAACTGGACTACGCGAAGTATCTCGACCAGCTGGGGCAGTTCAACACGGACCGCAATTTCGACTACAACAACTATCTCGGCGAGTATAACCGCTTGCAGGACTACCTCGGCAATTTGCAGGGGCAGGACAACACGGAGTACAACCGCTATCTCGGTGTGCTGGACGAGATCAAGGAAAAGCAGCAGCAGGATCAGGAGCTCAGCCGGTCGCAGGTCGACGCGATGCTGCAAGTAGGCGTTTCGCCGAGCGCGGGGCTCATCGGCAAGAGCGGGTACGAGAGCGAGTACATTCAGGCGCTCGAGAACTACTACAAGCAGCAGGCGGCGCAGGCCGCCGCGAAGACGAGCGGCAGAAGCGGCGGGACCACGAGGCGGTCCGGCGGGACGAGCGGCGGAAATACGACCGACGGCAACGAAAGCGGGCTCGACTATCAGGGCCTTTTCGAGGCGGCGAAAAAGAGCGGCAATCCCAAGAGCTGGCTCGCGCAGAAGGCAAACTATCAGAAATTCGGCTTCACCTCGTCGAGCGGGCTGTATTCGGACTATGAGACGTGGCTGGAAAACGGCGGCGTGTCGAACAGCAGTAAGACGATGGCACAGGGGCCGTTCATTGCGCTGCTGTCTGGCTTCAACACGTCGCTCAAGAACGGCGAGGGCGAGCGAATCCTTTCGACGCTCGACAAGAGCTGGCCAATGATGACGAGCGAGCAGAAAGCAGAAATGCAGAAATTGCTCAAGCAGTATGGTTATTCCTACGAGGAGGGCTAAATGGGACGACTTGTTAAGACAACGCCTGCGGCACAGGAGCAGCAGGAAGAAAAGCGCACGGTGGTCGGCACCGGCGCGCACGGTCGGCTTGTAAAAACAGGGGATGTGCAGCGCACATCCCCTGCGGCGAATACGGCGAAGACGCCGACGGCACAGAGCGTTTATCAAAAAGCGCTGGACGAGGCGATGATGAAACGCGCGGCGGCGGATCAGAAGAACCGGGAGCGGGGGCGCAGGAGCTCCAGCCGCTCGCACGCGCAGGAAGTGCGCGAGATCACCGGCGACAAGACGAAAAAGAGCATTACCCCCATCATCAAGAGCGCGGCGGCGGGCTATGCGGCGGATATGGCCGGCGCGGCGGACACGCTGCTGCGCGCGCCGAGCGGACTGAACTACGCGGCGAGCCAGGAGCGCGGAGAGATCGAGGCCTCGAAAAAGAACATCGCCGCCTATACCGAAAAGCTCAAGGCGGCGAAGACCGAGGAGGAACGCCAGCAGTGGCAGGCGCTCATTGACCGCAACAAGCGCCTCATCGAGATCAACAGCAAGGCTGCGGACGAGCGAGCGAAAAACTATCGGGACGCGACGAAGGGCGCGCAGGAGAAGCTGCAAGGCACCTACAAGAAGCTGCGCAAGATCGCGTCCGACAACATGGAAAAAGCCAACGAAGGGCTTACGCCGGTCGGCAAGTACCTCAATAACGTCGGTGCGGCAGGCGCACAGATGGTCGCCGACGCGGCGCTCGGCGGCGGCAGCGCGCTCGGCCCGATGTTCCTGCGCGTATTCGGCGGAAACTCGCAGGAGGCGATGGAGACGGCGGACAAGCCCGGCATGAGCGCGGCGGAACAGCTGGACGCACAGAACCGGGCGCTGCTGTACGGCACGGCGAGCGGCGCGGTGAGTATTGCGACGGAAAAGATCAGCAACGTCGCAGCGCCGTTCAAGAAAGCGTTCGGCGGCGGCTTCCTCGACAAGGCCATCGACGGTGCAATCGCCAAGATGAACGGGAACGCGGCGGGACGGCTCGCCCTGTCGTTTCTGTCCGAAGGCGGCGAGGAAGTCATCGAGGACATCGTGCAGCCCGCCTTGCAGACGATCTACACCAAGAAGCGGCACGAAAACCTCGGAGAATACCTCAGTGAGCTTGACGCGGCGGAGATCCTGAACGACTTCCTCGTCGGCGGTG
>OGXK01000065.1_pt1 | contig 40864 bp, 37 predicted proteins | sample 1576261 | NCBI WGS metagenome assembly OGXK01 (sample SAMEA3541581, study PRJEB24748) | human gut metagenome | biome: human gut; feature: human-associated habitat; material: faeces | place: China | collected 2012 | reverse complement strand
CGATTTTATTCCTATGCCGTCCTTACCGTCTTTTCCGTCTTTGCCGCTTGCGCCGACCGCCTTACCGACATTGATTTTTGTTCCGTCGGAAAGCGTAATTACAAGGTCGCCTTTTTTCGAAAATGCTGCGGAGCTGATATCGGATTTGTCTTTTTTCGACATTGCGGTAAGGGTTTTGCTCCAATCCTTTTCGCTGCCCGAATATCCGTTATCGACGGCAATCTGATATGCCGATTTACCCTGGAGAGAAACAAGCCAATCATCAAGACTTCCCGCATATCCCTGCTGCACCGCAAGCTCGTATGCGGACAAGCCGTTTTTAACGCTTGATGCCTGCACGCTTTTTCTGTTGTGCACAAAATTTGCGACTGCGAACGATATGCCGGTCATTATAGCTATCAGCATTACTGCCACAATCACTTTGGTTGCCGCTTTACGTTTTGATGACGTTTTCTGTTTTTCCATTTATTTACAACTCCTTCTCAATAATAAAACACTTCATTTATGATAATACTCAATTATTGAGTATATGTCAATACTCACTTTTTGAGTATGCTAACATTTTCACAAATTACAATGGAGGTTTTGTGGAAATGGATTACAGAACAAGGATGAGAAACATCAGGGAAGACAGAGATTTAACGCAAAAGCAAGTAGGTGAAATCATCAACAAATCCCAACAGGGCTACAACCATATCGAAACCGGAAGAGCGGAATTGAAAATCGAGGATTTAATCAAGCTCTGTCAATTTTATAATGTTTCCGCCGATTATTTTATAGGTTTAACCGACCAAGAGTAAGTTCGGTTACCTCAACGCATAATACAGCGGTGCTTTGCGGTTTTTACACTACTTTGCGCGATGCGGCGCTCAAATTTATCATATCTGTATATTGATGTTAATTTTTTTGGTGATATAATTGTGTTGCGTCCTACAAGGCGACACAGCTAAAAAACAATACCGAAATAAAAAATACGTAAATGCAAAAAGGATAATTATGCCGAAAAAGACGAAGTTAAAAAACAGTAACAAAATGGATATGATAAACGGCCCTATATGGAACAAGCTTCCGCGATTTGCGCTGCCCGTGGCCGCAACAGCAATACTTGAGCAGCTTTTCAACGCCTCGGATATAGCCGTAGTCGGAAACTTCACGGGCGCAGCCAAAACAGCCTCGGTTGCCGCCGTCGGAGCGAACAGCCCGGTAATCGGGCTGTTACTCAACCTGTTTATAGGTATAGCCCTCGGTACAAATGTAATAATAGCGAACGCAATAGGCAGGGACGACAGAGAAACCGTACAGCGTGCGGTTCACACCTCGGTGCTCACCGCAATAATCGGCGGTTTTCTTGTAATGATACCCGGTGAAATTTTTGCCGTGCAAATTTTATCGGTTATGAGCATTCCGGAGGATGTACTGCCGTATGCCGTTCTGTATCTTCGCATATATCTGCTCGGCTTGCCCGTAATACTGTTGTACAACTTCCTGTCGGCCGTTTTCAGAAGCGTGGGCGATACAAAAACGCCGCTTATAGTGCTTGCGCTCTCCGGCTGCCTCAACGTGCTTTTGAATTTATTCTTTGTAATAGTTCTTAAAATGACCGTAAACGGAGTTGCCATTGCCACCGTTATATCCAACGCAATCAGCTCGATTGTGCTGTTTATTGTTTTAATGAAGTCCGACAAGTACATAAAGCTGTCGCTCAGGGAGCTGCGCATAGACAAAAGAGTACTCGGTCAGATTTTGGAAATCGGTCTGCCGGCAGGCATACAGAGTGCTGTTTTTGCCATTTCAAACATAATAATTCAGGCGGCTATCAACAGCCTCGGAACAATAGTTATAGCGGCGTCAAGCGCGGCATTTAATATAGAGGTAATAGCTTACGATGTCTTTAACTCGTTCAGTCAGGCGTGCACGACCTTTGTGGGTCAAAACTACGGCGCCGGCAAGCTCGACCGCTGCAAGAAAACCCTGCTTCTGTCGATTGCGGAGGACATAATCGCAACAGCCGTCACAATAGGGCTTGTTCTTTTCTCGGGACGATTCCTGCTCTCGATATTCACAAGCGACCCACAGGTAATAGAGCTCGGCTACACCAGACTTTTACTGATTTTCTCGGCATACACGTTTTCAATGCTTTACGAAATTATGTCGGGGTATCTTCGCGGCTTCGGCATATCCTTGGTACCGGCTATCCTCACAACAATAGGCGTTTGCGGCACAAGAGTATTTTGGATATACGTCGTTTTCCCGTCGTCGCCTACCTTCAAAACCATTATGTATGCGTACCCGATAAGCCTGTCGCTAACGGCGGTACTGATATTTATAGCACTGCTCGCCTATCACCCGTCACGCAGGTTTAAAGGCGCCGTATCCGCCGAATAATCCGGCCGCGTAAAATTATATCTTAATATAAAAAAGGCACGTTAGTTAAAAAATAACTAACGTGCCTTTGCCGTGGCTGCAAACGGAGCCGATGCTCATTCAGCTATAATGTTGTCATATACCAGAACATTTCTGTGAACATCCTTGACGGGCTTCAAAAGACAAATAGGCTCAAACTTAATCGGGTCTTTTTTAGAAAACGTGTTGTCGTGAATTTTCATATTTCTGCACGGTCCGCTCTCGTACCAATCCCTGCAATCGCACGAGATGTAAATATCGGGCATACCGACGTTCCTGAACGTGTTACCGAAAATCTCCGATTCCTTATCAGTAGTGCAGAGAATGCCTCGCGTCGGAATCGCATTAAAGGTACATCCGCTCACGGTGAGATTCGGGTTATACGTGATGTTCTCAAAGACATACATTTCCGGCTTCATCGGCGGCAGCTTTTCTTTGAATTTCGCAATGACCGTCTTTTTATCAATGTTGTCGTCCGTGCTGTCTACGGTATAAACGCCGTCAAGCTCCGACAAATCGGTTCTGCTGTATATTTTCACTTTATCGCCGGGGTAAAACGCCTTGTAACCTCCCTGCTGATGATGTACAAATTCAAGCTCGGCGGTTCGCTCGTCGCAAGCCTTTCTGAACCTTAAAAATGCGCCGTGCACATTGATTGCGTCATCGTGCGGGTGTTCAAAGTGCGAGTCGGTTATTTTCACATAGCCCTTGCAGCCGCATACGTGAATCAAATCAGCAAACGAAGAAACTCTGTAACCGCTCGCCGGCTTAAATGTCAGCTTATCAAAGCTCAGGTTTTCACACATTTGGGACAGCCACCCGAAGCCGTGCATATAGTTGACGGTTATCCTCTCGCAGAAGATATCGGAGCAGCTCTCGAGAAACAATCCGCAGTTGTCGCGCAGCTTATTACGAGACATCGCAACAACGTCTCCGACCTTGAATTTAGGTGACACAAAATATCTGCATTCGACGGTATGAGCCCCCGTTTTTTTGATTTTTAAGGCGGTTTTCGTAGGTGAGAGCAACGTTCTGAAAACCTCGTCGCCTCTGTGAATTACATTGCAGTAGCACTCGCCGTTGGCTGTATAGGTATAGTAATTCTCTCCGCTGAACGGACTTTTTTCGAAGAACGTAAGCTTGTTATTTTTTACCTCAAAGTCGCTTCCCGTCGGGATTTTATATGTAATTTTATTGAGCGAACGCTCGGTGACCTCCATTTCAAAATTCGTCGGGGAGGCATATCTTACGGTGAAATTTACAAGCCTTACATTTTTACAGCCGCGCAGAGAAAACGCACACATATCGCCGTGAATTACAAGTGTTGAACCGCAGCCGTCCACGGTAATATTCTCCTTATTCTCGATAAGCACCGCAAAATACTTGTCCGGAGCCTTGAAAGAGTCCGTATTTGTCATATGGCAGACCTTGTGAATACAGCGGTCCTTGTAAAAATGATACTCATTCTTCGGAAAAACGAGTGAGTCGCCGTTTTGCAATTCATTTATTGCTTTGATAACGCCTTCGGCAGAATTTGAAATGTCGCAGAAATCCGTGGCTTTGATATTCAATGTCATCCTCCGATTGTAAATTATAGCATAAGCTGTTTAGATGGTTTTTAACTATGTGCTCGTTTTCGGCACATTCAGGTTTGATCGCATCACCGTTTGAGTCGGATTTTCAAGATGTAATATCCGCTTTTTTAAGCTCCCTCTTCAGTCTCTTGACTGCCGCTGCAAGTATGATTTCGGTGTTTGTTCCGGTTGAAATAAGGCAGTACACCTCGTGATAAACCGCATAAAACGCACACTTCAAATCACACTTTTCCGAAACGGGATATTTCCTTTTATATGCTTTGTAAAGCCCGAAGCACTCCCCGGTCAGGTTTCTCAGCTGGAACAAATCAAATTCTTTGTCAGCCCACTTGCACTCAAGAGGGTCGATTATCGCGGTGATATTAAGTCTTTTATCGGACATTACATTCATAACATTCAAATCGCCGTGGATAAGAGACGCCTCTTTTACGGGCTCACTGAAAATATAATCAAAATTTTTCCACGCTGTTTGCATAACATTAAGCGTGCTGTCCTTCAGCCGTTTTTTTCTGTTAAGCTCTGCGGCAGTCTGTAAAATATCCTGCGCAAACGGTCGGTAAAAATCAAGCCAATTATCGTACTCGGGGAAATCGAGGCTGCCGAATTTGTTGCAGGTAATGTTGTGCCAATTTGCAAGACAATCCGCTATTTCATCTGCAAATTTCGCTTTTCTTTTTTTGCTTAAAAACAATTTTGAAAAGTCGGTGAAGCAGTCTGTTCCGTTCACAAATTCCTCAATTATAAAATCCATGGGGATTTCGTCGGTTGCGTCAAAGGTAAAATAGACCTCGGGAATATGAACCAGCGATCTTTCGGCAAGCTTTTTCAGCGCGGCGCTCTCATTATGCTGCATACCGGCGACGCGGCAGGCCTTTACCGTAAGAGTGTACGGCATCACGGGCAATTCAGCCTTGTAAACATAGCCGAAGGAGCCACCGCCTATGTATTTAATCTGCGTTGCTCGGCTCCCGTAATGTCTGAAAAGCACTTCCTTTGCAAATTCGCATGTCTGTTCTTTTGTGTATTTGCTGACTGTTTTTTGCTGCATAGGTACCACCCCTTTTTCACACTGTTTTTCAATTTTGTTAATACCCGTTTATTTCGACGTACCGATTTACACATTTATGTTTTAAAAATATAATATCAAAAAAAATAATAAATATCAATAAACATCTCTGCACAAAAGAGCCGTCGGACATATAGCCCGACAGCTCTTAGGTCTTATATGTATTATGGTGCTTTCGACGTCCGCAAGGCTCGCCGAGTTCCTTTTCAATTTGCTTTTTAAGCGCAGCCAGCCTGTTTCTGACCGTTGACGACGGCATATTTTTTATCTTGCCGATCTCTCTGCTCGACCAGCCGTAGCTTTTAAGAGTAACTATTTCTCGGTCGATCTCGCTCATTTTCAAAAGTATCTGCTGAATTTCAACAGATGTGATATCATCAAACACCTCAAGACATTTAATGCTTTCAAGCTCATCAAGCGAGTCGGCAAAATTATTTTTACGAAGTCTGTCGGCAAGCACGTTTTTAGCAATTTTAAAAATCAAGGACTTTTCTTTTTTGATGTAACCGAGCGTCGGCAGATAACCCCACAGCTTCATAAAGGTGATTTGAGCCAAATCCTCTGCCTCGTCGCTGTCAAATCGCCTTGAAAAATACGAAACTATGCTTTTATAATACTTTTCATAAATTTGGTTAAACAGTTCAATGTTATTCATTTTTTTCCGTGATTTTGTTGCCTACGGTTGAATTAACTTTAACATATCCCAAAATACTTTTGCCGCATTTTACCTCGTTGCCTGCCGCAAATGTTATCTTTTTATCTAAGAGCATTTGCTCGGTCACGTTATTGTCAATATCGACATTGTTGCCTGCGGCCACCAATGTATTGTAATCGAAGCTCCTCACCGTATCGCCGTCGATTTCGATGGTGTTAGGGTAAGGCTTTATTACGACGTTATCCTCAACCTCAACACTTCTGCCGTTCATTCGCGTCATCTCATAGCGTGATTTTTTTCTTTTGAGTAAAAGCCCGTTCACGCATAAATCCGGAATCTTTTCAACGGTCTCAAGGATAATAATGCCGTTGACAATATAGAGGCAATCATCGGAAACATTTTTATCGTTTAATATAACCATTCCGTTTAAAACGCTGTATTTGCTGTAGCTGACCTCTATAATGCTTGCAACATTTCGGATTGTTATCTTGGCATAGGCATTTTTCCATTCATCACTCGCATTTTTCGGAACAAGAAGCATCGCACAGCTCTCGATTTTCTTGATTTCCCTTAACGCCTCGGCAGTAAAATTTTGCAAATCAAGAAGCGCTATGTTTTTTATGGTTTTTCTAAGCATAAACATTCCCCTTTAAAAGCTTTGAAACACACTTTGTCTATTAAGACGGATTTAAACCCGTCCGTATTATTTCAATTTGTTTTTACTTGCGATTACACACCCAAACGACATGCAAAGTAACGCTATTATCCGCACAACTCCGTCGGCGAACTGAATTAAAACAATTTTATCCATAATTCAAATTTCCTCTTAAAAGTTATTGAAGCGCGTTTCACTTATTAAGACGAAATTGAAGAGGAAACTGTCCGCATTATTTAAAAATTTATCGGAGTCCGCAAAATGCGGTATCGCAAAATAAACAATAAGGGCTCCGTTTTACGAAGCCCTTGAGCAAGTGTGTTCATATCAAGCGAAAAATCAAAGCCGTGCGATTTTACGTTCATTTATCCTCGGCGGACATATTTTTGCGACTGTTTGCACGCAAAATCACTTTATTTGAAATATCCTTGATTACAATCGGAACCGCTACCGCCAAAATCACATAGAAAAGATAAATTCCGGAATCTCTCCACGGGTATGCGTACCACAAAGTGCTCTTTGAAAACCTTGAAGCCCTTGATATTACTGGGGTTTCAGACTTTTTCGATTTATTCCAACTCGCTCCCTGTAAATTAAACTTAAACACATTTGTTTATGAAATTTATCAGAGAGTATTTATATTATTTGAATTATCGGTAAAGCATTCGCTATCCAATTTTTTGTTGCCATTTCGTTGCCATAAAAATTATTTAGATTCTATTTCATCAAAATCTATCTTTCCAATAATAAACTTACTTTTATCAATAATTCTGTCTATTGATTTGATCATTTGCTCTGTCATTTCTATATAGGAAGCCAAATCAACATCCAAAAAGCGAATTGCTTGATTCATACTTCTTTCTATTCCAAGATTTCCCAAAGATATTTTCTTGAGTTCCTGAACAGTTTCATTCGATGTGGCAACTGATGTCTTAATATTATATAAAGCCTTTATATAATTAATTAAAGAGTCTTTATTTTCTGGTTTTGCTGCAATATTGTTTTCTAACAATCCCAAAGTATTCTTCTCAATTTTCGACCAGTACGAAGATATAGTTGAATTATGTGCCTTTAATTGTTTGCTAAATGTAGCAATATATTCAGCAGCTTTTTTAGACTGTTTTCTCACAAATGATGCGGTCCCATTGCCTCCGTTCTTACTCACTCGCTCAATTTCTTCTGTGCATCCATTTATACCATTACTCATTACATTTATTTCTGAAGACATCGTTTCAATGTCCGCAGTCATCTTCTCAGAATCTTCTTCTACATCCGCTAAAAAGTCAAGAAAACCTTTTTCGCCTTCAGGAATATCAACTTTAATAATTTCTTTTTTAAAAAGTTCTTCTGGAGCAATCTCACTATGATCCAAAAAATCCCCAACAGGATTATTAAAAATAACACTACCATCTCTTGCTCCCTTCAAATTTTTCTCCAAATATGCAATTAAATCATGAAACTTTTTGAAGTGAGTAGAATAATCTTTTGCTCGATATTGTTTCAAATCAAAAGGAAGACTGCCAAGATCATCACGAGTTATCATTATAGTTTTCTTATTGAAACTGTGAGCAATACCCAATTCATACATTACATTTGGATTTAATCCAGTCAAATCTGCTAAAACAATGTCGGCATAATAAATTGGAGGAATAATGTCGGCTAGAATATTTTGTTGGTTATCTTCATTTCCAGCGTGCGAAAATTCAAAATCTTCGTTAAAATGTTCCTTTATCATCTCATATGACTCAAAAAAGTCATCAGTAAACGGCATAATTACAAATACTTTTGTCTTATCCATATTATATTTCTCCTATAATTTCATTTTTTTAGTACAAACAAATACTCGTGTGCTATAAGTAAAAAATTATATTTTACGCTATTGGTTTTCCAATAACCCGTTGCTTTGCAATTGTGCTGTTCTTTGATAATCAATTCTTTAAGAGTAAATCCGGCATTTTGGAAAATTTTCATAACATCAAAAGACATTGGTATCATACAGCCTTTTTGTCTTGTATCGCCCATAAGTACAGCACAAAATTTATCTTTTTTCAAAACACGGTAGCTCTCTGCAGCTACCTTTTTCATTTCTTCAAGAAAATCTTTCACTTTGAGTTGCGACAAATCTCCGTCAATGCCATCGCTGTATTTAATAATATCGGCATATGGCGGATGTGTGCAAATCAGGTCAATACTTTCATCCGAAAGAAAATCTAAATTTCTTGCATCGCCCTTACGGATATAAACTTTTCCGTTTGCGCCTTCATGCTCAAAATTCACTTTTTCTTTACATCTGTCGAGTGCAACATCATTGACATCAACGCCGATAATATCACGATTCAAAAGCTTTGCTTCAACGAGAGTTGTTCCACCGCCTGCAAATTGGTCAAGAACGACATCGCCCTCTATTGAATATCTTAATATAATATTTCGTGGAATATAGGGCGACCAATTTCCGCGCCATTTTGCATCGTGAGTTGCCCAATCGCCACGCTTTGGGAATGACCAATACAATGAATTGTTTTTATATTTTTTTGCGATAATGTCCTCTTCCCAAAAATTCAATAATGCCCTTGTTCCTTAAAATTTGCAATTGTTGTCTTATTTTCGCCTCGATATTATTGTTGGTTATATGTTTTTTTTGAAGCACTTCTACGAAAGTATAAACATCTTGCAACGAAAACTCAACAGAATCAATAGTATTTATACAGGTCAAGACATCTAAAAGCCAACCTCGATTTTCAATGTTATTTATTTGCAATTTTTTAATCTTTGAATATTCTTCTGTTACGGTTTTTACATCTGACAATTTTTGTCGGTTTATTATTGCGATTTTCCCTTGTTTTGGAATATCAGAATATAAAATATTGCATCCAATCCACCCAGCTCTTTTAGCATTTGCGGATAACGGCTTTCTCTTTTCTATTATTGATGGGGTAAAAAAGAATTTAGGAATAAGAGTAAGATTAACCACTTGAAAATCAGCGGAATATTGCATAACGAATAAATTCGGATTGTCTGAGCTTGTAATTCTATCTATCATTGTTGAATAGGCACCATCTGCAATTTTGTTACCGATATTCCCACATTTACTTTTTAACTCAAAGATTTCTCCACAATAGCTGCACGATAAATCTGCAACAGGCATATTATTATTTAATTTTGAAATGTGAGGGCTTCCGCAAATAGGGCAAAATACATTGTGAGCAACCCAACTTTCACTCATAACCCTTATTTTTTGCGAATTGCTTTTGTAATTATTTGCAAGTTCAGTATTAAAAAAATAATCCATTAAAACTCTGTCCATTCTGTTGTTTCTGTACTATCTTCATTTTCAACCTGTATTTGTTTTGCTATTAATGTTCCGGGTGCAAGTACGAATTTCCCCTCGTCATACTTTTCTTTAGCAATAGACACAGCTTCTTCTATAGAGTTAGCGTTTATTTTGAAATCCTGACTTATTAATTCTTCAATTGTTACAGAAAAAATCATATGAATCCTCTTTTTTAACAATAATTTTTGCACCTTTTCTATCCATATCATCAACAAATTGTGCAAGCTCAATTTGAGCGTTATCATTAAACAAATTCTCAGTATATGCAGTAAACCTCGCTGTATCTGTAATAGGTCTGTATGGCGGATCAAAATAAGCAAAGGTATTTTCATCAATAAAGTCTGCTGACTTTCTGTAATCTCCACATACAATGGTAACTCTCTGCAACTTATTCGATACTGCTCTGAGATTTTTTTCATCACAGATCATAGGATTTTTGTAAGAACCCATAGGAACATTAAATAAACCCTTTTTATTTACGCGGAACAGACCGTTGAAGCAAGTCTTGTTAAGGAAAATCATCAGTGCCGCTTTTTCGATATTTATATTTTCATTGCCATTTACTTTCAAGTCGTTAAAACGCTCACGTTTTTGCATATAATATGCCTTACGATTGTCTGTATCTAACGGAACAAAGTCGTTTTGCATAGCGTGAAGCATTTTAATCAAATCATCTACATCATCACGAATAATTCGGTAAGTATTGATAAGTTCTGCATTGATATCACTGATATAAACCTCTTTCAAATTATATCTGCTGAGAATATCAAACAAAACTGCACCACCGCCGACAAACGGCTCAGCATACTTGGTTATTTCGCCGGTTTCAAAAGGATAGTAGTGCTCAATTTCTTTAATAAGCTGACCTTTGCCGCCTGCCCATTTCAAAAAAGGTTTAACTGCTTTTTCTTCGGTTCGATTATATCGTGTGCTTCTTGCATCTGTGGGCTTTTCTGCGGAAGAAGGAATAATCCACATATTACCGACCATAGTCGCATCTTTAATTCTTTGTTCAGAGCACAAAACTGCCACTCTTCTTTGTGAAATACCCCATTTATCGGCGGCTTCTCTTGCAGACATATATTCCATAAAAATCTCCCATGTATTTCGCGCTTTTACTTGTACAATATTATATTCTATAACTCGAATAATAGCAATACCATTTCAAAGTAAAACATCTGTTAAATACAAAAAAGGCTTCTGCCCCAAATAGGGCAAAAGCCTTAAAAATTATGCAATTTTGGAGGTTTAGTTGCAAACCAAAGGAAACTATTCCCACTCGCTCCCTGTAAATCAATCTTAAACACTTTTGCTTATGAGATTTAGCAGAGAGTATCTATATTATTTGAATTATCGGTAAAGCATACGCTATCCGATTTTTTGTTGCCATTTCGTTGCCAGAGACATAGCTAATATAACCATCTATAATCTTAGAAAAGACTTAGTTTTTTATAAACTCTTTCTGTATTTTCTTAAATACTGATGCCTTAACCAGATATAAATCACCACGGCTACGTGTCATAGCAACATACAGTTTGTTTATTGTAGAACTCGGAATTTTTCCAACTTTAAAATCATCTTCATCAAGCTTCTCAAATTTATCTGTTAGAATTACACAGGCGCAATTCAAAGTATCGCCCTTAGAATATGACCAATTCAATGCGTTAAATAAATACTTTGCCGAATTACTGTATACCAATTTTGTAATGGTATTATCAACTAACACGCTTGTTGCTTTATCAATGTCATCGATCCATATAATTGCACCTCTGTGATTATCATAAGAAGAAATATTAATTCTTAGTTTGCAACATATATAATTGCATACATCGGCAGAGCAACGTCTCGATGTCGATAATGTAGTTGTATCAACATCAAAATTTTCATTTCGTAAAATATTCACAAAATCTATATATGAAATATTACGCTTTTGAGTTTCAAATGGTTTTCCTGTATTATTTTTTCCAGAAACAGAATGCTGATAATAGTCACCAACAAGTAATACATTATTTAAATGTTTTGCAAGTTTTATGATCAGTTCATAATCTTGTTCTCGAAAATCTTGAAATTCGTCAATTAAAATAGAGTCATAAAATTTATTTAAACGTATTGCCGCTCGTTTTACAAGATTATCTTTTCCTTTTTTCACTTGAAGTGCAAGTTCTGACAATGTGGCACAATAATATTGCCTTTGGGAAGTTACATAATGAGCAAGAGTATCTTTTTTTCTATATAGTGGATTATAAACTGACTTTCCGCTTGCATTTTTAACCATTTGCCGTGGAGGATCAAATAAACATATTCCTTTACTTACAAAAGAATCCTCGGAAAAATGATTAGCAATACTAGGTTCATACGGAAGAATCAAATTATGGTATACAAATGCATCATAGGTCATTACTGACGTTAATTCTGGTATACAACCATTATTAGCATCACATAATTCTTTCTTTATATTATGAATATTTTCGTGGGTATATGCTATTATCAAATTCTTTTTTCTGAAATCTATTTTGTGGCAAATGTAGTAAGTTTTTCCTGCACCAGCTACAGCAAGCATTACTTTCTTAGCCATTCGATCGCATCCTTTACATATTGAGGTACACTAAATTTTTTGCCGGAAACCAACATTTTATATGCAACTTCAACCTTATTGTTTAACATCTTTCCGAGAACTTTACCATAATCTTTTTGGTTATAAAGATAATCAGCTTTTTCTTGAGTCTCTATCATACCGTCAAGTACTTTTTTATTCAGATTATATAAACAAACTTCCCAAGTCCATTCGTCAGTTGTTGTGCTCATAAAAATATGTTGTAAAACATTGTCAGCATTAAACCTATTTGCTTCGTCTATTTTATTCTGTTTGCCGTCATTATCTGTAATAACGGCAATTTTTTTATTTGTTTTTTCGGCAATTTTAATATAATTATTATAAGAAATACCATTACACGATATGATTGATATGCCATCATCTTCGATAGTCTTACCCGTAATCTGTTCATAAAAATAAGGTAACATCAAAAATTCAGTAGCACCTTCTACAAGAAACACCCTGTTTGAAAGTAACAATTGAAGAAAAGCATTATCGTCTGCTTTCACAAAAAAGTCAGCCACATTTTTATCGATATTTGAAAGAGATTTCACTCTATTTTCAGTTATCCAAATAACATTGTTTAAATTTAAGCGACTGGCTATTAAATTATTGTGAGTTACTACAATAATTTGCGATTCCTTTTGTCTAATAGATATTTCACTAAGCATTTTACGGAGTGTAGTAAAACTCAAATGATTTTCAGGTTCTTCCATTAAAATAACATCTATTCCATTAGCTTTCTCTAATGCGATTTCTGTTTTAATAAGACTTTCCATTCCGCTTCCACGATTTTCAAGTGCAATAGTGCCTTCGTAAACAGAAATCACAGTTTCTAAGATAACCTTTTTAGGATCTACCCCGAATTTGCGATTATCTCCTAATTCTGGAAGTTCTGAAGCATCAAACGCTTCTGTTAATTTAGTACGAAAAGAGTTTTTTGCTTTCGTTCTGATCGTTTCATCATATCGACTTGTAAATAACGATTTATTATACGAATTAAATGTTGGTATTGTTGCATTGTTACTTGTGTTTATTTCAAGAAACTTAAGTGGCTTCTTGATAGCTTGATAAGGATTATTTGCAAATGTTGTCCAAGTCAATGTATAGTATTCATACGGAATTTTCTTTTCTGATATTGATTGCTCCATACCAGTTCCTAAAACTTCGTCATACTTACATTCAAATCTAATTCCGAATTTTTCCTCTTGTGATTTTAATTGACCATATGCTTCACCGTAAAAATATTCTGAATTCTTTTTCTTTGGATCAAGTATCATTTCTATTTCTATTAGAATTTTCGGTAGCGTCTTTATGCCTGGATTGGACTCGAATTTCTCAACCATTTGTGCATTAAAAAGATCACCTAATACAGATTTATCGGTAAAACGATACTGTTGATTTAGAACTATCTTTATCGCTTCTAAAATAGTACTTTTACCTGCTTCGTTCTCACCAACAAGTATATTCATATGTTCATTAAAGTTAATATCCAGGACAGCGAACTTTTTAAAGCCCTCAATATGTAATGATTTAATATAATTCATATAACTACCTCTTTATTTGCTGTTACTTATTGTATGTAGACTTTTTGTATTCATTTTGATTATACTATAAAATATGGAGGATTGCAACTATGGATATTATAAAAGTATTTGGTGACAACCTAAAAAAATATCGTACAGCTATGGGAATATCTCAGGAAGCTTTTGCCGACAAATGTGGTATGCATCGTACCTATATCAGTGCAATCGAATGTTATCGCCGCAGCATTTCGCTTGAAAATATACAGCGTATCGCTGATGCGCTCGGTATTGAAACATATAAACTATTTATGGAGGATAAATAAAATGCCCAAAAAGAAAACAAAAATTGAGTTGTTTGAAGAATTGGCGGGAATAGATGAAAATGGTTGTAGCAGATGGGTTTCCGTCGATGAATTTGTAGGAAAATATCAAGGTCTTCAGCTTCTAAACGGTGCCGGATGGTCAAGAGACGATGGAACTTTCGGGAAAAAGTACATTATTGAACGAGATAAATCTATTACGCCTGGAAACAAAACCGATGCTATAAGAACGGTAGGATTTAATAACGGAGATTATTCTCAGCACATTAGAGCTGATATTAAAAGACAAATTCAAAGTCAACGTTGTGTTGTGTTAGGTACATCGAATCCTGAAGTAGACCATAAAAACGGGATGAAAAACGAAGATAGGGTTATGAGAAATGAAAATCAAGAATTATCCGACTTTCAACCATTAAGTAAAGCTGCAAACGATGCGAAACGCCAATTTTGCAAAGAATGTATTCGAACAGGAATAAGATATGATGCCAAAAAGCTCGGATATCCTATGTCTTATTACAAAGGTGGAGCTATGCACAACGGTGAGGAGAATGCCTGTGAAGGTTGTTTTTGGTATGACCCAATAGAATTCAGAAGACATTTGAAGGAGAAATAATATGAATACTCATGTTTTTATTGTAAATGAGCAAACCTTTAAATATCATTTGGAATATATGTTTGCAGGTACTGGTGCAGGAGATAAGAAATCACCTTTTTTATATAATGCTTCAGTTAGTTTTAATGCAAATTCTGAACGAAACTTAGTTGGTATGATAGCAGATATTTCTCGAATACAAATTGGGGATAATATTATTTTTTATTTACAAGCAACAACAAGTGGAAAACAAGGACAATTCTTTGGAGTATTTACGGCAAAATCAAAAGCATTCTTCGACGAAAATGACTCTGATAATTATTTAAAAGCCGAACTTAGAAAAGGGTTATCATATCGTATACTTATTGAAGCCTCTGATTATGGTGTATACCGAAAAGGAATAACAGAACACGAATACTTAGATTCTTTAGAAAGCAAAAATCATCCATATGAGTTATGCTGGAGTTTAATATATAGAAAGTTAAAAGGCAATCGTGGATGCACGATGATTACCGATTTTGAATTCAACGATTTATTATCAAAATTAAAAAGTAAAAGCAAGCGACTCTCTTTTACTGATAATTATACGTATGATTTTTCCTTAGGTGAAATCTCTGATAATACAAATATCCGAGTTTACAATGGTAAACAAAATTCACTTTCTATTGAAAATAGATTGCTATACAAAGCAAACAGAAATAATGCTTTTGAAACGCATTTACAAGCGTATATTTTACAGAATATACGCTCGATTGGTTTACTTGACTACACCGAAAAAGAATTTTGGATAGGTAATGAAGTTTCTTGCGGAGTTGGCATGCAAAAAATAGATATATTGATAAAGCAAGAAACCAATGATAAAATCTGCTTTAAAGTAGTTGAATTAAAGGACGAACAGCCGACAGCCAATATTGTAGACTATCAGCTTAGCTGGTACACAAAATGGTTATTTGACTATATTATCCCCAATTATAGTGAAAAGACAGTAGAAATAACTCCGTGTATTGTTGCTGCCAAAACAAATAACAAAGGATTGCTAAAACATATCACAGAAAAAGAATTTAGAAGTCCATATTCATATTCATCAATAAATAGTACTGAATACTATGCTTTTAATATCAGCGAAGATAGAATTGATATTAACAAAATTTTATAATTCAAAAAGGTAAAGTGATGTTTTCTCACTTTACCTTTTTGAATATGAAAATATATTCGTGCTTGAATATGTAGAAATCGCTGGCTAAGGCACGATATCGCCAAATGCCTTGTTTATTTGATTTACCTTTTGTTTCACCAAAGTTTTTAACTAAAATAGCTTTCAAAAGCAAGTCTTTTTCCATCATCAAATTCATGCAGTAGAACCCAAGGGGAATTACCTGACGGTTGGCATATTTATCGCCAATAACAACTGCACAATATCTATTTTTCTCCAAAACACTTAATGAATTATCGATTACTTTGCCAAAAGAATCCAAGAACTCATTAATGCTGTCACAATTAGACAAATCATTAGGATTTTCGGAAAACTTCACAATATCCCAATATGGAGGATGCATTATTACAAACTGTACTTTGTTTATGCCCTCTGATAGTAATATCTTATTCATATCACATGTTTGACTATCAGCAACCACAACCTTTGTTCTTACAACATCATTTTTTTCAGTGTTAATTCTGTCATAAGCTTCTTTCGCAACATCATGTTGAATTTCTATTCCAATTGAATTTCTACCCATGCGTTGTGCTTCTATTAATGATGTTCCGCTTCCCATAAACGGGTCTAAAATCCAATCCCCTTTTTTGGTATACCTAGAAAATAACTGGTGCGGAATTTGTGGAACAAAATTTCCATGATAATGTCCACTATGCGCACCGCTATTATCTCTTTTGTCGATTATCCATAAAGAATCCGTTTCGATGTCCGTGTATTCTCTCCATTGAGATAAGTCTAAATCATTATATTTTCCCATTTCATTCCTCTTTTATTAAACAATGCAAATACTCAGTCGTTTCTTTTCCTGAAATATTTCTGTTTTTGTCTTTATCTGCCTTAAATCGCCTATAAGACTGAGTGAAACATCTATATGTTCCGTATCTCGACATTATATTTTTTATTGCATCCACATTCATTAAGCCTTCATTATTATAGCTTAAAAAGATGTATCTAAAATTCGCATTAGCAATCAAATTTTCAAATTCACTTTCCAATGTTCTCTTAGAACAATACTTGCTTTTCTGTCCATTGGGCTCTCTCAAACCGGTTTTGCCTTTCAACTCAGGATAATCATATCGCGCAATAGTTTCAAGTACGTGATAATTTGAACAATATTGTCTAGCATTATATGGTGGGTCAAGATATAAAACATCCCCGTGAATTCTCGTTATCAGTTTATTAACATCCTCATTATAAACTTCTCCTTTTGGTCCCTGAATTCTTGGCAGTAACTCTATCTTAAATTGTTTTTGAGCTGATTTTTTTATGTGTTTAAGAAAAGCTCCGTATACCGATGCTGTATTTGCGTACTTATCTATCGAATTCACAAGACCTGCTAAAAGTCCAAAATATGTTTCTTCAGATATCAAATTCTGATTAAAAAGTCTTTCGATTTCCATCCTTATAGCATCACATTTTTTGCCATTGCTATCTGTAAAATAGTTTCTACCACTACCTGATCCTGCACAATAGTTTTCAAATATGAAGCCATCAACATCATCCAATAAATCCAAACTGCTTATCAATGATTCGTCTATATTTTCTGATCCCTCAATTAAATATTTATTAATTACATAGCTATAGTATTGAATGTCGTTTGAAATGACCTTACAGCCTTCTTTTCTATAACTCGCTCCTACAACCCCGGTTCCCGCAAACAAATCTGCAAAAATATAATCATCGCCTGACTTGTAACCGGTAACATCCGATATTGTTCTATGAATAAAATCAAGAAGCGAATATTTTGACCCTATATAATTCATTGTTTTTCAACCTCGTCAATGTGTTCAATAATATCGGAAACATCGCATGAAAAATGAGAACACAATCTATCTAATATTTCCATCGACACTTTCTCGTTTCTTCCCATTTTATCCATTGTGGATTTTGATATGTTGGTTTCTTCCATCAGTTGTTTTTTGGTCATTTCCTTATCAATTAACAACTTCCATAATGGCTTATATGTAAAAGACAAATCCATCACTCCTTTATATGTTGTGATTATATCATAAAAGTACTGCAAACGCAATACTTTTATATCTATAACTAAATAAGTCAGATATAGCATCAAAAAAATACGGCAGAGATTTCTCACTGCCGTATTTTTGCTTCCTAATTATTCTGTAAAAAACAATTTTGCATTTACAATTTCTGTCGCACGGTTACGGATATTATTCATCTTTTGAACCCAGAGCATCATATCGGTTGATTTGAGTTCTTCGGTTACATTTTCTTTTTCGGCAAGGTCTTTTACCAGCCGGAGAAAAAGGTCTTGAGCCTGTTGTTCAATATCTGCAAGATATGAATTGAGCTTACCGCTTGTCAATAAGTTGTAGTAAAATACTTTATGATTTTGCTTCAAATATCGTTTGTGTCGCATTGCCCAAACACCGATATTCGCTTCCTTTTCTTCTTCCGCCGGTAATAAATCGGGCAACATATAGTCGCCTGCCTGCGTATAAGTACCGCCTTGCTTTTCAAAAATTGTGTTTGCCATTTCGTTTTACCTCCAAAAATTTATTTATCTTGAGCGTGGTTTTTCACGCTTGCGACCTTCAATATTTCTTGCCTGTTCAAGCAGCTCGTCAATCTGTTTATGCCCGAAAACCTTGCGCAAAAGCTTGTAATCTTTGACCTCTGAACGCAGATTTTCGTTTTCGCTTTTCAGCTTGCTGTTTATTTTCGATAACATTTCGTTCTCACGATAGAGATTGCCGTTCGTGATATTTAATCTATGGTAATTATCCCAACCCTCAAAGCAACGAGCCAATGCCGTCTTTATTAACGCTTTTAATTTTTGAATAAGCGGCTCTGCAATTTTATTTTTATATGCTTTTGCAGACATAAAGCTTTGCGGCTCGGAGAGTTGATATTCAGGTGCATTATCAAGCATTTCTTCCACCGTTTGCAGGCGTTCTAATCCATCGTCATAGTTTGATATTCGGTCGGACAGCACATTAAATTCAGCCTGTTTTTCTTCGATTTCAGCACCTAATTGTTCAAGTTCTGCCGTTCGTTCTTGCTTTTTGTAATCAAGAACAGACAAATGTTTTTCGTGCATTCCTTTGTGTTCCCACTCAATTCCGTGTCGTTCCATAACGAATGCGAGTGCGGATTTTTCTGCGCTCACCCATTGATTCCACTCGGTATCACCACGAGTTCCGCCCTTGAAACCTTGCGCAGCTAACGCTTGTTTGAGTGATACTCTCGTATTAAGTCCACGGTTGCTGCCGGTTGTGAACGGAACAAAATCAATGTGCAAATGGGGCGTTGCCTCGTCCATATGCAGATGAGCCGAGAACACTTTTAGGTTGGGATTTCGTTCCTGAAATCCACGGTAATACTCATCTAAAATCTGCCGTGCAAGCTGTCCGTTTTCGCTTTCAGCACTCATATTTTCCTTATCGCCAATCTGCAAAAGCAGTTCGTGAAACGACTTTTCCTGTTTTGAATTTCTGATTTTCTCATAGTAGTTTTCTATTCTGCGGTCGGCTCTTGTCTGCTTTTCATTGTATCTTTTAAGCGCATCATCAAACAATTCGTGGTAAATTTTCTTTATCGGCTCGTTACAGTAATCAATGTTCAAACGCGTTCTGTCACCGTCAACATTTTCAGCCTTAAACTTTCGGCTGTTATGATTGACCGAGCCTTTACCTACCATTGCACTTATCGTTCTTTGCATAAGTTATACCTCCAATCTCATAAACTTGCTCGTCCTCGGTTCTGTTACTCTTGTCAAGAGTAACGCAAAAGCACTTTTGACAGCGGAGCTATCAAAAATGCAACCTGCAAGCAGGTTTTGCGCTCTCCGAGGGGCAGTGACTGTCCTTTGAAAAGGACACCCTGCACCCCGTCTAAACTTTCACCGTGTCGGTCTGCGTCGATAGTGACGGCGATTTTACCACCGCCTAAAACAGCGACACAACCGTCACACATCGTCACGCTGTTCATATATCAAACTGACTTTACGCCCATCGTGACAGCGTTTGTTTTGATAACTTATCCCATATTCATTAAACAAACGCCCTGCGTTGATATTCAACTTCATAGTCAGTGAATTTGCTTTCATATCAACGCCGAGAAATTCAACAAGCTCCGTCGGACTGCCATACCATTCGGGATTTTCATTTGTAATTTTGCCGGCGATATTTTCAAGCAATGGTTCGGGCGGCAACTTCCAAAGTTCCGTTTCGGTTCTCTCAAGTTCCCACACAAGGGTTTCGGGATTACGATTAAGATAAATCTTTTGGTCCGGCTGATCTCTGCCTGAAACTTCAAGCATTGCCGAATTGCTTGTTCGTTTTTCTTTCCGTAAAATAAAGCCACCGTCGGCGGCGCCAAGCAATCCGTTTGTACCCGAAATCATATCAAACTTATCATCGGAGTTTTGCTTGCGTGTATGGTGAACAAGTAGCAAACATATTCCGTAACTGTCCGCAAACTTTTTAAGTCTCGTGATAATCTCATAATCGTTTGCGTAACTATAATTATCTCCGCCCATTTCACGCACCTTTTGAAGAGTATCTATGATAATCAATTTTGTATCGGGGTGTTCAGCCATAAATCTTGTAAGCTGTTCATCAAGTCCATTTCCAAGTTGACCCGCCGAAACAGAGAAGTACAAATTATCCGCACTTTCTGTTCCGAACATCCTGTACAATCTTTCCTGCAATCTGTGGTAATCATCTTCGAGAGCAAGGTACAGCACCGTTCCTTTTCGTACATCATAATTCCAAAGCGGTATGCCTGTACTGATGTGATATGCAAGCTGTGCCATAAGAAAACTTTTGCCAAGTTTCGGTGCTTCTGCAAAGATATATGTTCCTGGGTAAAGCAAGCCGTCAATCAATGGCGGTTTGCTTTGATACACCGTGTTATACAACTCACGCATAGAAATCGTTTTCAAATGTGATGGATCGAGCTGTTGCAAAAATTCTTTTTGCATTTCTTCAAGATAATCATCTAAACTCTTGTTATTTTCGTTAAAATCAGTTATACTGTTGTTAGTTTGTTTTAGGATTGACTGCTCTGTATCTGCGCCAACAGATGTAACCGGAGCGGTCTTTTCTTTTTCTGTCATTCCGATACCTCCTTTAATCCGCCGAGAATATCGGCAATCATTTCGATTAAGTCAAGCAATTCATCATTGACTTCACCGCCTTTTTCAATCCTCTGTAATTCCGTAAGTACATCTGCAAGATTATCACGCAATGCCTTGTATACTCTCGGATTGCCTTGAACTATAACTTTTTTGTCGGCAAGTCGCCTTGTGATATAGTCCTGCTTGGTTAAACCCGATAACTGAACATAGCGTTCGATCTGCTCCCACTCCTCCGGTGAAACTCTAAAAGCCACAGTTTTATTTCTCCAACGGTTGTGTTCATCTCTGTTTTTCAGTGACATAATTATTTACCCCTTTCCATATCTAATTTTTCCGCCATTTCAGTCTGCTTTGAGGGAAACAGGTGTGCATAGTTATAAGTAATATCAATGCTTTCGTGACCCACTCGGTCTGCAATAGCTGTTGCAGAAAATCCCATATCGATCAGCAAACTGACGTGACTGTGACGAATATCGTGAATACGAATTCTTTTAATACCGGCTTGTTTAGAACCTCGTTCCATTTCTCTGTATAAATAGCTTTTTGTAATAGGAAACATTCTGTCGTCCAAGCCTACATCATAGAGCATTTTCAGATAATCCTGCATTTCATCACAAAGAAAACTCGGTATCTTTATCGTCCTGTTACTCTTTTCTGTTTTCGGCGAAGTTACAATATCTCTGCCATTCAAGTGCTGAAATGACTTGTTAATTGTGACAGTCTGCTTTTCAAAATTAAAATCCACAGGTGTTAATGCCAACAACTCGCCCTCACGAATACCCGTCCAATAGAGCATTTCAAAAGCGTAATAGGATAAAGGCTTATCCATCATCACATCGGCAAATTTAAGATATTCGTCTTTTGTCCAAAAGAGCATTTCACGATTTTTCTTTTTGCCCATACTTCCTGCTTTTTGGCAAGGATTTTCTTTCAAGTTATAGTACCTAACTGCGTGGTTAAAGATTGCCGACAACTGATTGTGAATTGTTTTCAAATACACCGGCGAATAAGGCTTGCCTTTATCATCCTTGTAATTGATAAGTTCATTTTGCCAAGTGATAATTTGCTGTGCCGTTATGTTGCACATTTTCAGCTTACCGAAATATGGAATAAGCTTTTTATCAATAATATGTTTCTTGGTTTCCCAGGTGTTTTCTTTAAGTCGAGTCTGCATATCTTCAGAGTAATGTTCAACAAAACTCTTGAAATTCATATCCAAATCTCCACCAAGCTTATTAAGCTGTTCTCGCTCCCAAGATTGCGCTTCACGCTTTGTCTTAAAACCTCGTTTTTGCGTTTGCTTTCTTTCACCGTTCCAATCGGTATAGCGATAGAGAACACGCCAAGTATTTGTTTTTTCTTCTTTATATACTGCCATAAATTTACCTCTCTTTCTTGCCGGCACCGTAACAGGTGCGTTCTGTAAAATATTGTTTGTTTACTCTTCCGGAAATCACCATATAGCCTTTTTCGGCTAACTCGGCATTGAGCTTTTGGACGATTTTGTAGGCATAGGATTTGGAAACACCCAATTCCTGTGCCACCTCATCTACTTTCATAAAGCTTGCACTTTCCATTTCATCACCCCTTTCTGTTTTAAATATAATTTTCTTATTTAGTGTCGGATACTTTCTGACCGCATTCCGATTTGCCCGAGCGGATACACTATTACCGTGATGTATGACGGTTATTCAATTTTCGCAAATAACTTAACGCTATTTGCTTAATGATTATACTAAACATATTCCGTTATGTCAAGCAGTTTTCATGAAAATGTTAAACTTTTTTGTTTTGTGTTGCTTGACATATACTAAACATATATGATATACTGATTGCACATTACATAAGTAAGGAGTGGAATTTTATGGCAATCGGAGAAAGAATAAGATTCTTTCGTAATCTTTGCGGAATGACACAGAAATATTTAGGACAGGTGGTCGGATTTCCTGAAAAAACTGCTGACATTCGTATGGCACAGTATGAATCCGGCTCAAGAACACCTAAATCTGATTTAACAAATAAACTTGCAGAGGTTTTCGATATATCGCCACAGGCTCTTTCTGTTCCCGACATCGACAGCTACATAGGGTTAATGCACACCTTATTTACATTAGAGGACAGATATGGATTGACAATAGTAAAGACTGAAAACGGTGTTTCAATGTATGCAGACCCTCGCAAGGGAACGGACGCTGCCGAACTTTCGGAAATGCTCAATGCGTGGGCTGAACAATCCAAGAAATATCATAACGGCGACATCAACCGTGACGAATATGATAAGTGGCGCTACAATTATCCGAAGTACGATGAAACTTCCGGTTTTGTAAAAGTGCCCTCGCAGAAACTCAGTGACACACTTGTTGGAGCATTTAAAGATAAACTGAAATAGAGGTACAGCGCATACAGAATGCTCTTGATAAAATTCGTACAGAAAAGAAAACGGAGGAAATTTAATGTATTTTACAGATATAAGTTATGTGGTACATCCTGTAGGAAGAGTAACGCCTAATGGTGTCTCTTTGTTAGGTACTGCTTTTTTTATTAACCGGAGAGGACTTTTAGCTACTGCTGCACACGTTACAGGAAACAATGATAGTGGCTTGATTGTTATAATGAATAAGGTTAATTCTATTCAAGACTATCAGGATACATCCAATAATGAAATACAGTGCATTCCCGCAAATATTAAGGAAATAAATCCCATAGCGGATGTTTGCATATTAGAAGTTCCTACAACAGTTCAGTCAACTTTTACCTTAGATTCGACCGATTCTGTTCAAGTAGGCGAAGCAATTTCTTTATTTGGATACCCTCATTCCAATCACGGACGAATGGTGTTAACTCAGCAAGATACCACAATTGGCGCAAAAATACTCATAGATTCAAATGGTATAAAGCTCAAAAACATTGTGCTGAACATTCAATCTCGTCCTGGACAATCAGGTAGCCCAATTGTAATACCTGAGAAACGTGCTATAGCAGGTATTCTAATTGGTTCGTATGCACCGCAGGTAAATGGTTCTATTAGCATCGGTGGCATAGATCCACAAACATTACATCAAACGACACACGCTATTTCTGCTGAGTATATAAAGGAGATGTTAGAATGAACGATATTAGCGAAATCTTCAATGTCGCTCCCGACTCTTGGATTGATACATTGAGTACATATCAAAAAAATCTTATTCATCAGCTTTATGAACAAACTAATGACTATGAAGTGGTGGCAAATAAATGGTTGACGGCGACTATCCCAACAAATGTACCGTTTGGAACACAAAAGAATCCCTCAATTTTCTTTGAAAAAGTTTTAGACGAAATAGAAGCCTTTTTCACAGGAGATGAAAAGTACAAAGATAGCAGACTTGCTATCCTTAAGGAGTCAGGTGTTGTCCAAAGCTATATCGTAGGTGGCATATCCATTGCGCTTGCTCCGGTCTTGGGTACATCTGCTCCGTTCTTAGCTCCTGTAATAGCGATAGTTTTACTTACAATAGGAAAGATAGGATTGAACGCTTGGCTCGCTACTCGTAAAGAAAAAAGAGAAAAAGAAAAACCAACCGAAGAATAAAACAAAAGAGCTATCAGACTTTCAAAAAATCTGATAGCTCTTTACTTTTACAATAATTCAAATAATGTTGCCATTTTGTTGCCAAAAAGCATTTACAATTGGCAAAAGCCTAGTAAAATAAGGCTTTTTCACAGGTGTGAAATTATTCCCACTCGACGGTGCCGGGGGGTTTAGAGGTTATGTCGTAAACTACGCGGTTTACGTGTTTTACCTCGTTTGTGATACGATTTGAAACCTTGGCGAGAATATCGTACGGTATCTTCGCCCAATCGGCTGTCATAAAGTCGTCGGTTGTTACGGCGCGTATTGCCACAAGGTTATCGTATGTGCGGTGATCGCCCATAACGCCTACCGTATTGACTCCCGGAAGCACACAGAAGAACTGTGCGAGGTTTTTTTCATAACCGTTCTTCGCCATTTCATCGCGCAGCACCCAATCGGCATTTTGGAGAACTTCAATCTTTTCCTTTGTTATCTCGCCGATAATTCTGACACCGAGACCGGGTCCCGGGAACGGCTGACGCCAAACAAGCTCGTGCGGAATTCCGAGCTTTTCGCCTACTGCTCTGACCTCATCCTTAAACAGGCTTGAAAGAGGCTCAATAACGTCGATGAATTCAACGTCGTCGGGCATTTTGACCTTATTGTGATGCGTCTTGATTTTATCGGCATCGCCCTTGCCGGACTCTATGCAGTCGGGGTATATGGTGCCCTGTGCAAAAAATCCCTTCTCGGCCTGTTTTCTTATCTCATCCCAGAACACCTTGTAAAATTCCGTGCCTATGATTTTTCTCTTCTGCTCCGGGTCGGATACTCCTTTAAGAGCATTTATAAAATGGTCCTGACAGTTTACGCGCACGAAATTCATATCGAACAGCGAAGTGAATGTCTTTTCGACGAAATCGCCCTCGTTCTTACGCATAAGTCCCTGGTCAACGAAAACGCAGGTGAGCTGTTTGCCGACGGCGCGAGAGAGAAGTCCCGCCGCGACCGAGGAATCGACACCGCCCGAAAGGCCGAGAATGACCTTTTTGTCTCCGATTTTTTCGCGAAGGCTCTTTACGGTATCGTCAATAAAGCTGTCCATCTTCCAGTCGCCGTGACAGCCGCAAACATTATACAGAAAATTGTGAAGAATTTTAAATCCGAACTGCGTGTGAGTTACCTCGGGGTGGAACTGCACGCCGTATATTTTCTTTTCTTCGTTTTCATAAGCTGCTATCGGGCAGGCTTCCGTTTTTGCGGTTATTTCAAAACCTGACGGCATCACTTTAACTCTGTCCGTATGGCTCATCCAAACTACGCTCGTTTCATCAACGTCGGCAAAAATCTCAGACTGTTTTTTTGTAACCGTAAGGTCGATTTTGCCGTATTCGGACTGTTCCGCGGTCTCAACATTGCCGCCGACCATCCACGAAATAAGCTGACAGCCGTAGCATATGCCGAGTACGGGTATTCCGAGCTCCAAAATCTCTTTTGTGTAATGCGGCGAACTCATATCAAACACGGAGTTAGGTCCGCCGGTAAAAATAATACCTTTGTAATTGCCCTCTTTGATTTCACTGAGCGGTGCGGTATACGGCAGTATTTCCGCATAGACATTGTTATCGCGTACACGCCGCGCAATCAGCTGATTATACTGACCGCCGAAATCGAGTACAAGTATTTTCTCCATAAATATCCTCTTAATTATCTGTAAATTATAGCTTCCCTCTCAGGTCCGTTAGATACCATATTTATCTTGTGGCCGAGTTCCTTTTCGATGAATTCGACATATTCCTGTGCCTCACGCGGGAGTTCCGAGAAATTGCGAATGCCCTTTATATTGCAATGCCAACCCTTTAATGTGGTAAACACCGGCTTTGCCTTTTTAAGAAGTGACGTGTTCGGGAAATCCTTTGTGATGTCATCACCTATTTTATAAGCTGTGCAAACCTTGATTTCGTCAAGATACGAAAGACAGTCAAGAGCGGTCATGGCAATCTTTGTGGCGCCCTGGCACTCAACGCCGTAACGTGTCGCAACGCAATCAAACCAACCGACTCTTCTCGGTCTACCGGTGGTAGCGCCGAATTCGCCTTTATCGCCGCCGTGAATTCTGAGCTCCTGAGCCTCGTCCTCATCAAGAATCTCCGAAACAAATTCACCTGCACCTACCGCTGAAGAATATGCCTTTGTTACGGCTACTACTTCGCTTATGAGATACGGGGGAATTCCCGCGCCGACAGAGCCATAGCCTGCCAAAGTCGAGGACGACGTAACCATAGGATATATACCGAAATCGGGATCCTTAAGCGTGCCGAGCTGACCCTCGAGGAGGATGTTTTTGCCCTGCTTTAAGGCGTCGCGTATAAATGCGTGCGTATCGCAGATGTACGGAGCTATCTTTTTCTTGTATTCCATACAGGTGTTGTAAAGCTCGTCCTCGTCAAGCAGCGGTTTATGATAAACGTGCTCAAGGACAAGATTTTTAAGAGTAACTATATTGTGAAGCTTTGCCTTTAACACTTCGTCGTCAAACAGCTCATTGCACTGGATGCCTATTTTTGCGTACTTGTCGCTGAAGAACGGAGCGATACCGCTCTTTGTGGAGCCGAACGCGTTTTTGCCGAGTCTCTCCTCTTCATAGGTATCGAGAAGAATATGATACGGCATAAGTATCTGAGCACGGTCTGACACGAGAAGCTTTGGATTTACGCCTGCCTTTTTCACGTCCTCAAGTTCCGAGCAGAACTTGTTTATATCAAGAGCGACGCCGTTTCCGATGACACAGGTAACATTGTCGTAGCAAACACCGCTGGGCATAAGATGCAATGCAAATCTGCCGTGTTCGTTTATAATGGTGTGCCCTGCATTTGCACCACCCTGAAAACGAACAACTATGTCTGCTTCACTCGCAAACATATCCGTAATTTTACCTTTGCCCTCGTCGCCCCAGTTGGCGCCGACAATTGCTTTTACCATTAGAGTTTCCTCCTTAAAAATTACGTACCCGAATATAAAAAACGCTAAACGGGCAACTTATTAAACATACATTAGATATTATATATTACACAGTGCATTATGTCAACGAAAAGCGGAATTTTAAGTGTATTTTCGGGCACATATCAAGTCACACAAAAAGGAGCTGTAAGCACATTGCCACAGCTCCGCTTTCAGCATTGTTTTTTATTTTCTTTTGCGTTTTACCGTAATCGCAACAGCCGCCGCGGCAACGCACAAAACAGCAGCCGCCGAGCCTATTGCCGCATACTTACCCGAGGTCTTGGGAATTTTTCCGGCCTTTACCGTTTTGCCCTCCGATGAGACGGTTTCATCGGTTGCCGCCGGCACCGGAGCTGCTTCGGATAAGTCAATCGAAGAGCTTACGGCCGACAAATCAATGTGCTGATTATTGGCATCGGTTGAGAAATCGACATTTATCGGGAAGTCGGTTTTGCCGGTCGCTCCGTCGTTCACCTTAAAGGTTATGGCGGCAACCTCGCCGCCGAGCGGCGCGGTGTTTTTCCAAACGGCGTTTATTTTAACCTCGCCTGCCGTGCTTGAATTTGTGGCACTGACGTCTCCGCTCGAATACTCGGCGGAAACATACGTGAGCAATTTTGCATCGTATTTAAGTGCAAACGAAAGCGTCCCGAGTTCCGTATTTTGCGGAAGGTAAATTTTTACGGTGACGACCGAATCCTTTGCTTCAGCCGAAGAAGTGAGCTTAAACGGATCCGCCGCAAGCACGGGAAATGCGGCAACAAGTAAAATAACAGCCGCAATCAGTACGGAAAGCAATTTTTTATTTAACGCCTTTTTCATTACAGTATACTCCCTTTCGATTCTCGCTTGCCGAAGCAGGCGATAGCTTAACTCCATTGTTGAATTATACCATTTTATACGCGCTGTGTCAAATATTTTTAAGCAAAATGCGTATAAACGTACATACAAGAAGCCGTTTGAAAGGAAATTTCACGCTCGAACGAGCAGCCGCATTCTCAAAGCCTTCAGGCGTTAACACCCGTGAAATTTTCAAGTACGATGCCGACACAGCTTTCCTCTTCGAGAGCAGCCGAATATTCGGGGCAGACATTACCCCACTTCACGCTTGTGTTGCGAAGCGTAACGTTGTCGGCAAAGCGAAGATAAAAACCGGCATTTTTATGCTTTTCGACCTCTTTATTAAGCCCCGGGCGCATATCGTAAAGACCGCAGTCCCACTTTGACGTTTTAGAGAGAGTTACGTCAACGTCCGAGAAAACTACGTTTTCAATTTTGTTTTCCGCCGTGCCGCATATCATAACTCCGTTTTCGCCGACGCAGGTTATGTTGCGGTAAGATATGTTTTTGATATGGCCTGCCCTTGTGTTTTCGTCGCGGTCAAACGCGGTTATGACTATCGGCTCGGCAGTCCCCCACCAATCGGGGCAAAAGCGGCGCGTACCTATTATAATGTCGGAATATTTGACATTTTCGACATTGCCGCCGTCGCGTATCTGAATTGAAAGACCGCGGTTGCTGCGCGAAATGACACAGTTTGAAACTATTATGTTTCTGAAATCGCCGACGCCCTCCGTGCCTATTTTTATCGCCGCCGAGGTTGAAATCAGCGTACAGCCCGTTATCAGTATGTTTTCGCACGGTCCGTATTCGGAATTGCCTTTTGAAGTTTTAAGGCAGATGCAGTCGTCGGCGCACTCTACGTGGCAGTCGCAAATACGCACGTTGCTGCAGTGGTCGGGATCTATGCCGTCCGAATTTGCAACATCGAGGTCGTTTAATATGTGAATTTTTGATATTAAAACATCGTCGCAGCCTGCCGGATGAAGCGTCCAAAACGGTGCATCGACCACAGTGAAATCCTCAAACACAATATGGTTGCAAGCCTCAAAATACATAACCGTGGGACGCGGATAAAAGTCGCCGGTGACATAGTATTTGTCTTTTCTCTTTACAAAGCTGTGACCGTTTGCGTCGATTTTTCCGCCTCCGGTTATTGCGGCATTGTCCGCCTTATACGCATATATAAAGGCAAACGACGGCTTACCCGTAACGGGATTGCCTATAAGGGTATTTGTCTCATCGTTTATAAAATCGCAGGGACGAAAGTATCCGTTTATGTCTGAGGTTGCCTTTAAAACCGAGCCTTTTTGCAAATGCAGCTCAACGTTTTTCTTCATTATGACCGAGCTTGAATAATACGTTTTTCCGCTCTCAAGCACAACCGTTCCGCCGCCGTTTTTTTCGGCCTCGTCAATAGCGGACTGTAAAGCGCGTGAATCGTCGTTTTTTCCGTCGCCGAGAGCGCCGTAGTTTTCCGGAAAGTAAAATTTCATTTTATCACCTTTAAAAATTCCGCACACGAGCTTTGCTGTCGTATGCGGAAAAATTTTTATTTTGCATATAAGGAAAGAGCCTTTTGCATAGTCTTATTGGCAACGGGAATTGCCACAGATGAGCCTCCGCCGCCGTTTTCAACAACAACCACTATCGCAAGCGGGAGATCCTCGCGCTGTGAATATCCGACAAACCAAGCGTGAGGCTTTGCACCGCCGGCTTCCGAGCTTACCTCCGCCGTTCCGGTCTTACCGCACATTTTAAGGTTGGGGAACTTACCGTCGCTGTAATAATTCTTGACATTTGAGCGAAGCATATCGTTCATCTTTGATGCGGTATCCGAGGAAATAAGCTGAGTTGCCGTGCCGGGCTTTGCTTCATAAATCGTTTTTCCGGTCTGCGAGGTTATTTTGCCGACAAGATATGGCGGCACTGAGGAGCCGCCGTTAGCCACCGCGCCTGCAATAGTTAACATCTGGCACGGATTTATGCGAGTGGTGTACTGACCTATACCTGCCCAGCCCACGTCGAGGTCCGACGCACCGGTCACGTTGAACGAACTTTTTGCGAGCCTTATATTGCCTACATACATCTGATTGCCGAGCCCCAGCTCCTTTGCCGTGGCCATAAGCTTATCGGGTCCGAGTTCTATCGCAATCTGCGCAAATGCGCTGTTACAGGACACATTGAGAGCCTTTTCGAAATTCACGGTTCCGTGAACCCCGAGGCACTTAACCGAGCTGCCGCCGACCTTGTATTCGCCCGTGCATTTGAATTTTTGCGAATCTATATCCGGCAAATTTTCAATGGCACAAATCGAGGTTATCATTTTAAATGTCGAGCCGGGAGTATAAACGCCGGAGAAAAACCTGTTTAAATAAACACCCTCGTAGGCACCTGTCTTATCGTTATTTATGCTTGAGACGGGTTTATTTGCAATATCATAAGACGGGCTTGATACAACGCATAAAAGCTGACCGGTTTTGTAATTATAAACGCCGACCGTGCCTTTGTTGCTTCCGAGGGCGCTGTATGCCGCCGCACAGAGCTGCGCATTTATTGTGAGATTTACGTCGTTGCCCTTACCGTATTTTTTCAGGTTATATATGCCGTCAACGAAATTATAACCGGTTATGACGTCCTTATACGATGTCTGAACGCCCGTCGCTATATAGCCCTCAGAGTCGCCTACCGTGTGCATGGTTGCGGTTCTTACGGTTTTGTCGCTGTTATAAACGCGCTTACCGTCCTTTGTTTCCGCAAGCACCGCTCCGGTTTCATCCTTAATGCTGCCCGCAACCGACAGCGTACCTGATGAATACAGGTGCCTGTTTGCCTTTTTCATAGCCCACGAATCGGCGTTCGTGTAAAATGTGTAAAACAACACAATGAGCCCTGCTAAAAATGCTGCTATAAACACATAGAGCACCCAGGCTCTTTTTGACATGGTTTTCATTGTTTCACACTCCCTTTCGGCAGATTTAATTTAAGACTTTGCCACCGCTACCTTATCGTATCGTTTGTACGTCTTGACATCAATGGCCTTTATAAATGCCACAAGTCCCCAGCAGCACATCATACTCGAGCCGCCTCGGCTGATAAACGGCAGCGTAACGCCCGTCCACGGAAGAAGATCGGTAACACCGAACACGTGCAGAGCCGCTTGGAAAAGAAGAAGGCCCGACGCAGCGCACGCAGCAATAGAGTAAAAAGACGATCGAGCCGCCACAGCATAGCGTATACTGTAAACCACGAGGGCGACAAAGGTCAAAAGCACAGCAAATGCGATAATAATTCCGAATTCCTCACATACCATTCCGAACGCCAAGTCCTCTGTGGCTGCGTACACATCTCTCAGCTTGCCGTTTCCTATTCCGAGTCCGAAAAGACCGCCGCTGACGGAATATATGAGAAGTCTCGCCTGCTGATAGCCACGGTCGTTTGCATACTCCCAAACATGGCGATATGTTTCAAAGCGTTTTGCGACATACGGCTTAAACGTAAGCACAAGACCGCCGCCGCCGAGAGCTGCCGCGCATACAAGAAATATTGTCTTTATATCTCCCGAGCGCAGGAATGCCATTATTAAGAATGTAAAGAAGAATATAAGAGCCGTACCGAAATCCTTCATAAGGAACAGACAGCCTATACAGGAAAGCGCAAACACAAGATATTTTGTAAGGCTTCTCGTTGATTGCAGGTATTCGAGCGTAGCCGCACCTACAAAGACGAAACCTATCTTCACTATTTCCGACGGCTGTATTGAAACGCCGCCTATTCTTATCCAGTTGTATGCACCGTTTATATTGTGCGCCAAAAGCCTTGTGGCAACAAGTACGATAACGGAAGCTATCGCCACCGGCATACGCAGCTTTACAACTCTTTCTATATCGCTGAGCACCCAAAGCATAACTATAAATACCGCAATACCCATAATCACCGCCGCAAGCTGAACAAACGCTTTGTCGGGATACACGCTTGTGGTGAGTGTAAGGCCTATTCCGGTAAGAAAAAACGCTATAAGCTCTATTTCAAAGCTCTTGCGGTGTAAAAATCCGCCGAAAAATATAAAATACGCCCATTCAATAGCTATATATGCACCGAATACAATATATAATGTAGTCAGCGGTATGTCGGGACTGTTCATATTTATCTGAGCGGCGCAAACGAGCTGAAAAACAGTCATAATTATAAGCAGAATCAGCCAGTTTACAGGCTTTCTGTATTTTTTGGTTCTCGTCTTTTTTTGCTTTTTGCGAGCATTTTCCTGAGCCAAAGATGCGTCCTCCGTTTCTTTGAATATGGCCTCTTCTCCGCTTTATTCGCGGAAAAGGAAGCTATAATCGCCTATTGAAATAATGTCGCCGTCATACAGCGGGAATGCGCCGAAAACCTCTTCGCCGTTTAAAAGCGTGCCGTTTTTGGAATTGAGGTCCGCAACATACCAGCCGTCCTTTGCGGGATAGACCTCGGCATGCTCGCCCGAGACGCTTTGCATCGGCAGGCATATATTACAGGTTCTGTCACGCCCTATAAGGCACGTGCCGTTTAAATAGAACGCGCTGTTGTCGGCAAGATTTACAAGCCTTGTGGCGTTTGTGAAGTCAACCTTTTTACCGTCCTCAGTCTCCTCACTCTCAACGCCGTAGCCGTTTGAGGTGAACTTCATAACCGCGTTTCCGAACGAGACGGTGTCGCCGTCGATTATCTTGGCTGATTTTTTTATCTGCTCTCCGTTTACGTAAACTCCTGTTTTCGACTCGGTATCAAAGACATACCAGCCGTCTTTTCTGAGAGCCAGAACGGCGTGAAAACGTGATACCGTGCCGTACTTTCTGAGCGATATATCGCACGAGCGCGAACGGCCTATCGAGGTTTCCCAATTTCGTATCTCGATTTCGCTGTCGTCGGCAAGATTTATCAGCGTTGCCATAATCTCGCGGCGCGGTCTGAGCCTGAAAAGGGAAAAAATGCACCGGAGAAGTATTATAAGCGCAAGAAAAGCCAAAGCATATCGCGACAGGAATTCAAACTGAGTTAAAAATTGCTCCAATCGGCACACTCCCTTCAAATACATAATATATGTTAAGAATACATTTAAAACGCCGAAAAGTCAATAAAAATACTTTTGTTTTCCGGTCAGCGTTATTTTCGCTCTTGCAAGTTTTTTCGTCTTTCTTGACAACGGCGCGCACGGATATTATACTTATTAAAATGCTAAAAATGGGGTGGTAGCTTTGAAAATGACCAAATCTCTCTACGGCAAAACCGCCGACGGAAAAGAAGTCTTTTCATTCACAATAAAAAACGAAAGCGGAGCCGAAATCGAACTGCTGAATTACGGCGCTACGCTCAATAAAATATCAGTTCCCGACAGAAACGGAGACTTTGCCGATGTGCTTGTCGGCTTTGACACTATGGAGGGTCAGCTGAGCTGTACGGATTCGCAGGGTCGCACCGTCGGAAGAGTCGCAAACCGAATTTCCGGAAACGGCATTACCATAGACGGCAAAAATTACCTGATAACAAAAAACATCGACGGTAAATTCACCCTTCACGGTAATCACGAATACGAAAACGCCGTTTGGAATTATGAAATACTCGGCGACGACAGCGTTAAATTCTCATATTTCAGTGCCGACGGCAACGAGGGCTTCCCGTCAAACCTTCAAAATGAAGTCACATTCACGTTTACCGACAAAAACGAGGTCAAAATACACTATGACTGCAGACCCGACGGCAAGACTCCGATAAACGTCACAAACCACTCATACTTTAACCTCGGCGGATACGCTTCCGGCAACATTCTCTCTCACGAAATGCAGATTTTTGCAAAATACTTTACGCCGATGAACGAAGACAGCATCCCGACAGGCGAAATCAGAAGCGTTGAAAACACACCGTTTGACTACAGAATACCGAAAAAGATAGGCAGAGACGTATCGTCTCCCGACGAGCAGCTTATAATAGGCAGGGGCTACGACCACAACTTCTGCCTCGAAAATTACACGGGTGCTCTGCGCGAATTCGCAATGGTTTACGACCCCGAAAGCGGCAGGAAAATGACGTGCTATACCGACCTTCCCGGAGTTCAGTTTTACATAGGCAACTATATGGACGGCTCGCAAATCGGTAAAGGTAAGCTGCCCCTCACTCACCGCTCCGGTTTCTGCCTTGAAACGCAGTACTACCCGAACGCTTTAAACAACCCCGATTTCATACAAAATCTGTTTGACGAAAACCATCCGTTCGTATCTGACACGGTGTATCGTTTTTCAGCCGAATAAGCCGCAAAGGAAAGGAAAACAAAAATGGCAGAAGAAAATAATACAAACAGTCTTGAGAGAATATTCCTCTCGGCTCTCGTATATAACCGCACGGGCGTGCTTTTACGCGTCGCAAGTCTTTTTGCGAGACGCGGCTACAACGTAATAAGCCTTACCGTAGCCGAAACGGAAAATCCCGTATATTCAAGAATAACAATAGTATCAGACGTTGAGCCGCACAAATTTTTGCAGGTTGAGCGTCAGCTCTCAAAGCTTGAGGACGTAATAAAGGTGGTAAAGCTCAATGAATCGCGCCTTGTATCCTCCGAGCTCTTGCTTATAAAGGTTCACGCCACAAACAGCCAGCGCACAGCCGTGCTTAAAACAATCAACGGCTTCGGCGCAAAGGTAAAGGATATAGGCCACACAACAATAACTGCCGAGCTTACGGGTCTGCCGTCGCTTATCGACAAATTTATAGGCAAAATGACAAAGCACGGAATAATCGAGCTTTCACGCTCCGGTCTTACCGCGCTTGAGAGCGGCGATACAAACATAAAAGGAATCGAGGAATAACAGAATGTCAATGACAATGACCCAAAAAATACTCGCGGCGCACGCCGGCCTTCAGTCGGTTACGGCAGGTCAGCTCATAGAGGCAAAGCTCGACCTTGTGCTCGGCAACGACGTAACCTCGCCCGTTGCCATAAACGAGATGGCAAAAAAGGGCTTTAAGGACGTATTTTCAACTGACAAAATAGCACTTGTTATGGACCATTTTACCCCCAACAAGGATATTAAATCCGCCGAAAATGTCAAACAGGTTCGTCTTTTCGCAAAGGAAAAGGGAATCAAAAATTTCTTTGACGTGGGAAAAATGGGTATAGAGCACGCGCTTCTTCCGGAGAGCGGTCTCGTTATTTCCGGCGACGCTGTTATAGGCGCCGACTCACACACCTGCACATACGGCGCACTCGGCGCGTTCTCTACGGGTGTGGGCTCAACCGATATGGCTGCCGGTATGATCTCCGGCAAGGCTTGGTTTAAGGTTCCGTCCGCAATTAAGGTTGTACTAAAAGGCACCTTGCCCGAATTTGTCAGCGGCAAGGACGTAATACTTCACCTTATCGGTAAAATAGGCGTTGACGGAGCAAGATACCGTTCGCTTGAATTCACGGGCGACGGTGTAGGCGCACTCTCAATGGACGACCGCTTCTGCATAGCGAATATGGCAATAGAATGCGGCGCCAAAAACGGAATTTTCCCGGTAGACGACAAGACGCTCGAATACATAAGCGGCAGGACCGACAGACAGCCTCGTATATTCGAGGCAGACGAGGACGCCGAGTATGACGAGACAATAGAGATAGACTTAAATAATCTGAAACCCACGGTTGCTTTTCCGCATCTTCCCGAAAACACTCACACCGTTGACGAAATTGAAAAAATCGACATAGATCAGGTAGTTATAGGCTCCTGCACAAATGGAAGAATAGAGGATATGCGCGCTGCCGCCTCCGTCTTAAAGGGCAGAAAGGTAAAGGACGGCGTTCGCGTTATAGTAATTCCGGCGACACAAAAGGTTTATCTGCAGTGCATTAAAGAGGGCCTTACCGAAATATTCGTAGAAGCGGGTGCGGTTGTATCAACCCCGACCTGCGGACCGTGTCTCGGCGGTCATATGGGCATACTCGCAAAGGGTGAAAGAGCCGTTTCCACCACAAACCGCAACTTCGTAGGCCGAATGGGACACCCGGAGAGCGAGGTTTATCTCGCGAGCCCCTTTGTAGCGGCGGCAAGTGCCGTTACGGGCTATATATGCTCACCCTCGCAGCTCAGGTAAGAAAGGAACGATTTATATGAAGATACAGGGCAAAGTTCATAAATACGGCGACCATGTGGATACGGACGTCATAATTCCGGCAAGATACCTCAACTCCTCCGACCCGAAAGACCTTGCGGCTCATTGTATGGAGGATATAGACAAGGAATTTGTAAATAACGTGAAAGATGGCGACATAATGGTTGCCGGCGTAAACTTCGGCTGCGGCTCCTCAAGAGAGCATGCTCCGCTTGCCATAAAGGCGGCGGGCGTTTCTTGCGTAATTGCCAAAAACTTCGCAAGAATTTTTTACAGAAATGCGCTCAACATAGGTCTGCCGATTCTCGAATGTCCGGAGGCAGGCGACGAAATCGAGCAGGGCGACGAGGTTTCGGTAGATTTTGACAGCGGCGTAATAACCGACAACACCACGGGCAAAAGCTACCGGGCAGAGCCGTTTCCGCCGTTCATACAGGATATAATCAAAAAAGGCGGACTTCTGTCGTCGCTTAAATAATCATAAAATCGGGCTGTAAAGAAATTTGTTTTTTATAGTCCCTTTTATTTTAAATTTCTTACGAATTTGTTCACATATTATTTTTAAATATACTTTATAATTTCTGATTATAAGAGGTTTGAAAGGGTGGTATTTTATGCCAAACGAAAAAATACTCGTCGTCGATGACGACACCAATATCTGCGAGCTTTTAAGGCTCTATCTCGAAAAAGAGGGCTACGTCGTAAAAATAGTTAACGACGGTGTGTCGGCAATAAATGCATTCAAGCAGGAAAATCCCGACCTCACGCTGCTCGACATAATGATACCGAAGCTTGACGGCTGGCAGGTATGCCGTGAAATCAGAAAATTCTCGGACAAGCCGATAATTATGCTCACCGCCAAGGGCGAGACCTTTGACAAGGTTCTGGGTCTTGAGCTCGGCGCGGACGACTATGTTACAAAGCCCTTTGACACAAAAGAGGTTGTGGCAAGAATAAAAGCCGTACTTCGCCGCACCGCTCCCGCTTCCGACACAAGCGACGTCAAAGAGGTAAATTATGACAAGCTCTCGATAAACCTTACAAATTACGAGATGAAGGTCAACGGAGTATCCGTAGACACTCCTCCGAAAGAGCTCGAGCTTATATATCATCTCGCCTCAAATCCCAACCGTGTATTTACGCGCGACCAGCTTCTTGACGAGGTATGGGGGTTTGACTACTACGGCGACTCAAGAACGGTAGACGTTCACATAAAGCGTCTTCGCGAAAAGCTTGAGGGCGTTTCCGACAAATGGGAATTGAAAACCGTTTGGAGCGTAGGCTATAAATTTGAAACTAAGGACTGATAAGAATGCAGCAGAGCGTAAAGGCGCGTTTTAAAACGGTATTGCACCGCACCTACCGCAAATTCAGTCATCAGTCACTGTTCACTAAATTTCTGTCGGTATTTGTGGCAATGGTACTCATATGCTTTTTGCTTTTGGGAGTAACGCTCGGCGTGTTCCTCTCGAATTACTGGTCAAGTCAAAAAGAACAGCTTCTCTCCTCTAACGCAAAAAACATAGCAAGCACTACCTCATCTGTTCTCTCATCAAGAATTCAAACCGATGCCTCCGGCTCGATAGCAATGATATGCAGTAACCTCTCGATGATTTCGGACGCTATCTCGGCTGATATTTACATAACCGATACCTCGGGCAACATAATATTGTGCAAGGACGTCATAACACAGAATTACAGCATCTCAAACAACGGCAGATGCAGTCTGCACGGCGGCTACACAATACCTCAGGAGGTAATCGACGAGGCGAAAAAGGGCGACTATTTTGCAAAGACCACCTTAAACGGCGTCTATATGAAAAAGCAGCTTGTCGCGGCGGAACCGGTAAAGGTCGGCGAAGAAACCGCAGCAGTTGTTTTTGCCGTGGCGCCTATGACAGCGGGCTTCACAAACTATGCGACGAATATCCTTAAAATGTTTGTTTTTGCCTGTCTTATGGCTTTCTCGGTAGGCTTTATCGCGGTATATTTTCTCACCGCTTCTCTTATAAAACCGCTCCACGATATGTCGGAGGCGACAAAAGCTTACGCAGAGGGCGATTTCGGCCCGAGAGTCAAGGTAAAGGGTGACGACGAACTCGCCGAGCTTGTGCGCGCATTCAATAAGATGGCATCGGATCTGTCGCTTCTTGAAAGCTCGCGGCGAAGCTTTGTGGCAAACGTCTCGCACGAGCTTAAAACCCCTATGACAACCATAGGAGGCTTTATAGACGGAATCCTTGACGGCACCATTCCCGAAAGCCAGCAAAAGCACTATTTGAGCATTGTTTCCGATGAGACCAAGCGACTTTCAAGGCTTGTTACGGCAATGCTGAATATGTCCAAAATCGAAGCGGGTGAATTAAAGCTGAAACCGAAGGCGTTTGACATAAGTGCGGAAATATTCAACGTGCTGCTGTCGTTCGAGCAGATAATAGAGCGCAAGCACATTGAAATATCCGGGCTTGACAGGCTTCATTCCGTAACGGTCACCGCCGACGAGGATATGATACATCAGGTCATATACAATCTTGTGGACAACGCGGTCAAATTCACGGAAAACGGCACCATAAGCGTATTTGCAGACGATGACGAAAACGCAACGCTTATAAAGGTAGTAAACACGGGTGCCGGAATTTCCTCGGAGGAGCGCGAAAAAATATTCGAGCGCTTCTACAAGGTGGATAAATCGCGCAGCTATGACGTCAAGGGCGCGGGACTCGGTCTTTATATATGCAAAACGATAGTCGAAATGCACGGCGGTTCGATAGGCTGCAACAGTGAAGAGGGTAAATACACCGAATTTTGGTTTACGATTCCGAAATATATTCCGCCTAAGCAGCTGTAAAAGTATTCAGATTATTTAAACCGAGTTAACAGTTCTGTAATAACCGTCGGTTATTATTATGACAACGATAAGAGAAAAGCTCTTATCTTCATCAGATAAATCAAGGAGATCTTTTTATGGACGATTTCAATAACAACACCCCTTCGGGAAACGAGCAGCAAAACACCCCGGAAAGCACGGGTAATTTCCAAAGTGCTCCCGAAGCCGGCAATGATGCTCAAAGAGCGAACAGCGGTAGTCCTTATAACGGCGGCTATCAGCCGAATAACGGCTACCCTTACTCGAACGGCGGCGGAAACACAAATAACGGCAGTTCAAATGCAAACGGCAGCAACAACGGCTATTCAAGCGGAAACAACGGCTACTACGGCTCAAACGGCGCATACCGTCCGAGCTCAACATACAGCGGAAATAACAGCTATGTCTATTACGGAAATTCAGGCCAACCGCCGAAAAAACCGGTTGACAATAAGCCGTCAAAGCATAAAAAAGGCGGCGTTATAGCCCTCATAATCGCAGTTGTGGTTTGCGTGGCACTCGGTGTTACGGGCATTGCGGTTTCACTCAGCAATAAGGACGGTGCCAAAAAGCAGACAAGCGAAAAGACTTCCGCAGACAGCTCAACCGTTACGATAAACGAAACTCCCACCGCTTCCTCTACCGATAAGAGCGGCAGTCTTACCGCGGCAGGCGTTTATGATAAGATAAAGGACAGCTCCGTCGGCATACTCGTATACTCCGACAGCCGTTCCTCCTCCGCATCGGGTCAGGGCTCGGGCGTAATAGTCGGCGAGGACAGCAGTAAGCAGTACACATATATTATGACCTGCGCTCACGTAATTTCGGGCGGCGGCTCCGTCAGAGTTCAGCTATCCGACGAAACGCAGTACGACGCAACGGTAGTGGGGTATGACTCGAAAACCGACATCGGAGTTTTAAAAATCAAGGCTACCGGTCTTAAAGCCGCGGAATTCGGCGACAGCGACAAGCTCTCGGTCGGCGAGACGGTCTACGCGATAGGCAATCCCGGCGGAACGGCGTTTGCAGGCTCGTTCACAAACGGTATAGTATCCGCGATTTCTCGCCCCGTAAACAGTCAGATAGGCTATGAGATGATTTGTATTCAGCACACGGCAGCCATAAACCCCGGCAACTCCGGCGGCGCGCTCGTCAATGAATACGGTCAGGTAATAGGCATAAACTCATCTAAAATAGCAAGCACCGATTACGAGGGAATGGCATTCTCCGTTCCGAGCGTTACAGCAAAGGAAGTTTACGACGAAATAGTTGCAAACGGCTATGTTACTAACAGACCTAAGCTCGGAATAACCTATTCGCCGGCGTCTTCAAGTCAGATGTACAGTATGATCGTAAGCCTTAAGGAGCTCCCGGCAGGTTCCTTGATAGTTCAGAGTGTTCAGTCCGATTCGAGCCTTGCGTCTCAGG
>OGXK01000051.1_pt1 | contig 44535 bp, 41 predicted proteins | sample 1576261 | NCBI WGS metagenome assembly OGXK01 (sample SAMEA3541581, study PRJEB24748) | human gut metagenome | biome: human gut; feature: human-associated habitat; material: faeces | place: China | collected 2012 | reverse complement strand
GAGGCACCCTTCGTATGGCACAGTATGCCCTCTGCCTGCCGTTTCATCACAATCAAAAAGCAGGCAAACACAAAAGAAAGCCGGAGGACCAACATGAAACCATCTTTTGATGACAAACAAAAAAGCACCTTAAAAATCATCGACTCCTCCATTGCAAGCTGCGAAAAGGTCAGAGGAAAACTCAAGGAAGGCTCCTCTCAGCTCTCTTTGAACACCAATCGCCTGCAAGCGCTGTATCTTGCAAAGGAAATCCTGCAAAACACCGACTGCGATGCCGACAGACAGCAAATCGAACAGGCGCTCATCCAAATCACATCCATCCGACACAAAAGTGAAACCGGGCTTGCCCACGCAAAAGCAGGCTCTGCAACCTATACCCGCTTTCAGCGATTGGTAGAGGCTATGGATGTGGTCTTACAGGGTCTGGAAACGGCAAAAAAGAAAAAGGACAAGCTTTAAAAAGGCTTGTCCTTTTTTTGTTTGTCAACAGCAATGACTCACAGCAGCAGCGGCGGCGGTTCTAAACGGCTGCGCGGCAGGGTGATGACCGGAGCTACCAGATATTCCTCAATCACCGGCAGATAGCGCTGGCGCAGCTGCTCCTCCAACTCAGTAAGCTGCGTTCCCGTCCGCTCGAGCTGCTGCATACGCAGCTGCGCCGATTGCAGGGACACGCCGAAGATGTCGCACAGATCCTTTGCGTCCCGAAGTCTGCCGCGGTGTATCAGCTCCCCTGCCGCTGCCGTCGGCATCAGCAGGCTGGCGGCAAAGGCGTTCGCCTCCGCCTCCTCCCGCACACCGTCGCAGCTGTGGCGGCAGCAAATATGCCCCAGCTCGTGGGCAATCGACCAGCGTCTGCGGCAGCTGGACAGCACCTCCCGATTATATAAAATCAGGTATCTTCCATACACTGCGTATGCCTGACAATCGCGGCTGTTCTGAGCCATAAAATCCTCCGCGGAGCGTCCGACACATTCGGCATAATGCTGCACCGAATCCACCAGGATCTGCCCGCTGCAATCCAAATGCAGCGGGTCGGTGCGCAGGGATGTAATCCTCTGCCGAAGAAGAAGTTTAACTGCCAGTACATTGGCACGCTGAAGATTGGGCACCTGTCAATCGCCTGCTTTCTGCAAAGATTTCCTGCCTGCTACTGGTTTTGATCGGTCTCATCGCCCTCCTTCGGGTCGATACCGATGGCGGTCAGATAGATGTCGATGGTATCCCGAAAATTATCGAGGATACGCTTGCGGTCTGCCTGCGGGATTTTCTGGGTGTGCCGCGCAAACATCACAATATCCGGGTCGCTGAGGATGTCCGCCATATCATCCAGCTCCGGCGGACGGTTTTTGATATTGGTTTTCCCCAGAAGATAGCTTTCCGATACATTATAAAACTCGGCAATCTCCCGCAGGTGTTTCAAATAAGAACGGTTGGAGCCGTTCTTCCAGTTGGTGATGACATTTCCAGAAATCCCTAGGTGATTGGCAAGGTCCTTGCCTGCACCGTATCTGTTTCCCATACATTCCAGAATTCTGGTCAAAACGATGTCCATCCAAAAGCCTCCTTTTTGGGCAGATAAGCCCGATGGCGGGTCTTTCCCATCCAAGCCTAGAGGGAGGATGCTCCTTCCTCGTCTTTATCATAACCGATTCCTCACCGAATTACAAGCGCAAAAGCACACAAAATGACGTATTTTTGTTTGGATGTTTCCCTGCTCAATCCTGTGGAAACCACCCAAGCTCCAATCGGACATCCTTGCGCCGGATGTCACAGTTGGTGTAGCAGCATAAATCCAGACCAATCAGCTCAAATCCTTCATGCAGGTAAAATCCGATGGCATTGGCGTTTGCCGACTGGGTCTCCAAAATCAGCGCCCGGCGGCGGGCAAGCCGCGCCTGCTGTTTAGCAATCTCCATCAGCGCGTGCCCATAGCCCTGTTTTTGCAGCGACGGGTCCACCCAAAGCTCGGTGACACGCAGCCGGTTCGACCACTCCTCTGCGCACAGCTCGATGGCGCCCAGCAGCTTGCCGTCTTCGACGATTCCCCAGGCGCGTGCGCCCTGCCAATGCGCAGCAAACAACCGATCGGGAAAATCGTGCCCCTGCGGCGTGCGGGTGATTGGCTCCTCCAGCGGCTTTTTCTGGATAGACAGTGAAAAACCGTCTGCGTTTTGCTCAAGTGATACATCATAATATTCGGTTGTAGTGTACCCGATGGGAAGCACCGCATTCTGCCACTGCTCCTGTGGCAGCTGGATGATTGGATGTTTCATTTTTCTTTTTCCTCTTTCTGCTTTGTTTTACTCTTTTTCCTCATTTTGTGCAAGATACCGCTCGATTGTCTCCGGCGAGTAGGACAGCAGTTTGCCGTACTCCACCGCAATCTGCCGACGTGCCTCACCTTGATATGCTTGTTGCTCCAGTAGCTGCTGTTTTCTTTTTTTTCAGTGCAAGGTACTGCCGTATGTCCTCCTCCTGTCGATAGTAGATGATGTTGTATTTTCCTTTGTTCAACGAGATTGGGAATAAATCGGTCAACAGCGGGCTTTCCTCCAGATAAAAATGGTTGCCGTACTGCTGACAAATCTGCTGCGAAAAAGGAATCAGCTCCATTGCCTCCTCCCTGCTGTCCACCGGATGACTCAGAGCAATCCGTTTCACTCCTGCCCGCACCACCTCGTTAAAGGCATCAATCACGCCGCATTGATAGGAATATCTGTCCAGCTTTTTCATAAGAAGCCTCCTCTTTGCAAAATAAAAAAATCCGCACAGCAAGCCGCAGGATGCAGCCGCTGTACGGAGCTATGTTTACATTCTTTCTTCGTTTTCGATTTCCGCCAGCAGCGTCTCCATGTAGGTCTGGAAATGGTAGAAGATTACATCCGGGTCCCGCAGTTCCGGTCTCCAGCGTTTGAGCCACTCCAGTGTCAGGTAACCTTCATATCCCATCTGGTACAGCTGTTTGACCGCATCGTACACCGGCACATCACCCAGACCCATCATGCGGTATTCGATTTCCCCATTGTCATCAACCACCGAATCCTTGACCTGGACATAACGGATTTCTTTTCCCAGGTTTGCTACCGTCTGCTTTGGTTTTTCTGCGCAGTTGCGGAATGGATGCTGAATATCCCACAGCACGCCGCGGCTCTCCGGGCAGGCATCGGCAATAAAGGTTGCCAACTTCGCCGAATCGGAAAGCAAACCGCAGCTTTCCACCAGCACCCGAACATTTTTGTTCGCCGCATAGCTGCACAGCTGTTCATACCGCTCTTTTGCCGCAGGCAAATCTGCCGGTACCGGATTTGGGTCGAGGGTCAGCAGAACCCGAACAAACGGGATGCCGTTTTGGGAGGCAAAGTCAATTTGATTTTTTGCCTGCACCATCTGCTGTTCCCCTTCCCGGCTGCCCATCGGGTCCCCCAATACGACCGAGGAAGCAATCATTGCGATTTCAATGCCCGCCTGTGCCAGCTGTGTGCGGGTCTTTTCTAGGTGCTCTGCATCAAAGATGGTAATTTTCATCGGGTCGATCTCATCTTCCACTCCGCGAATCTCCAGACCGTCGATTCCCATATCCTTTGCAGTCCCCAGTATCTCAGCCCAATCCCATTGCGGACAGCCGATTGTCGAAAAACCTAATTTCATCGCAAAAATCCTTTCCCTTCTCAAGTTGCCCGCGCGATGCCGCAGGCTGTTTGTGGACTATTTTATCACAATTTCCCGATGATTTCAACGCCGCTCTTCCAAGCTTTCACAAAACCTTCGCAAAAAAGAAAAAGGGAAGGGCATTTAAACGCCGCTTCCCTGATTGTTTGCTAGTTTTCCCATTTTCGCAGCACCTTTCGTCCGCCTTCGCCGGTGGTGCCATCTGTTTTGTTATCCCGACTGTCGGAGCTATCCTCCTCTTTTTGTTGCTCCTGCGCACCTTGCGCCACATACAGCAGTACAACATCGCTGCTGTCCTTTTTCATCTGTGTCCCTGCCTGCGGGTCGGTGCGAAAGATTTTCCCCTCGTCCACCGCCTGGCTGGAGCCATTGATGATTTTATACTGTTTGTTCATCTCTCCAAGGATTGCGATTGCCTCCTCCGGTGTCTTTCCCACCAGCTGCGGCAACGGTTCGCTTGCAGAGCCTTTGCTGACATATAAGGTGATGGTGGTCTTGCGCCCGATGGTGGTTCCCGACTGGATCGACTGATTGGCAACCACACCCTTTGCAAATTCCTCGCTGTACTGTTCCACCGTTTCAAAGTAGTACCATGGCTCAAACTGGTCGGAGGCAAGCACCTCCGAGGCTTTTTTGCCGATAAAATTATCCACCTTATGTTGCTGCTGTTCGGCTCCCGAGGAAATCTGCACATTCTGCTCCTGCTGAGAAGCCGGCTCAGAGGCTTGATTCCAGTTGCCGCTGATTGCACGGATGAGTCTGGGTGTCCCCAGCGCCAGCACCAGCAAGGTTGCCGCCATGGTGACCACCAGATAGACACTTCCCTTTTTCATCCGTGGTTTTTCCTGCGGCTGATGCTGGCGGGATTTTTCCTCAAGCAGCTCCTCCTTTAGAGGCAACACCGCTGTGGACTCCTGCGGCTGAAAGTGTACCGTATCCAGATGAACGGTTCGGTCGGTCAAAGTCGGCTGCTCCACCGTAAAAACTGCCGTGTTGGAAGTGGTTTCCTCCAGCATGGCAGCAATAAAAGCATCCATACTGTCAAACCGCTCTTCCGGCTTTAAGGAGAGCGCCCGATACAAAGCATCCGAAATATTCTGCGGAATCCTTTCATCCAGCAAGATTGGCTCCATCAGCCGATCCTGCTGCTGACGAACAGCCGCATCCGGCACTACAACACCGGTCAATACCCGGTAGGTCACCGCTGCGATCGAGTACAGGTCGGTCCAGCCGCCGCGCCAGCTTTCCGGCTGGTATTGCTCCGGTGCGCTGTATCCGGCAAACAGCTGCGGCTCCATCTCTCCGGTCGCAGTGCGCATCTCCAACAGAGAAAATCCGCGCCAGTAAACGCGGTTTTCTTCATCCAGCAGGATATTTTCCGGGCTGATGCCCTGATGGGTGATTCCTTTTTTATGCAGGGAAGAAAGGCTGTTGTACAACGGCAGCAGGTATTTTTTCGCACGGCACCAGCACTGACGTCCGCCTGATTGTCTGAGTGTCTCCTCAAGGGTGCTGACTTGCAGATGCTCGCTTGCCACATAAACGGTGGCATTCTGCTCAAACAACTGAACAATGGGGATAAGGCAGCTGTTCTCCTTCTCCTGCTGCAAAATGCGGTAGAGGTCCTGAAAGGAGGCACGAAAATATTTGAACTCGGTGGCGTGTCCTGCCAAAGGCTGCAGAGCATCCGCATCATCACAGCGGCAGGCAATACCCGCAGGGAAAAATTCCTGAAGCTGCACCACATCCCCTACGATGCAATCCTGTGCAAGATAGAAAATCCCCTCTCCATTGCTTCCAAGACAGCGCACAATGCGATACTCTCCCACACGGCTGCCTTCCTCAAGCGGTCGTCGTTCTGCCTGCGTATTTTCGTTCATCTGCCTTCTCACCTCCCTGCACTCCTATTATTGTAGCACCACTATAACAGTATTGCTCAAAAATGTCAAGTCATCATGCCGCTTTCCCGCTGAAAAAGGAAAAAATTTCAGAGTATCTTTACAATTCAACTGCCAACATCACCCCAAAAGCTGTCGGTTGCTGTCCGCTTTTCTTTCTTCCTGTACTCCATCTGTCTCCCGTGCGATTTCATCCTCGATGCACACCTTGTACAGCGCTGCCTGTTTTGCACCTGTCTGCTCCAGCAAGGCTTCCAGCAGGACCATCTGATAAAATACCCGTTGCGGAAACACTTCGTCGGCAGCGTGCAGGGCGCTCAGCCAGTGCAGGGAAGGATTGCGCAGCAGCCGCTCTAATTCAAACAGAATTTCCCGGTCGAGGGTCACCTCCTGGAGACTGCCGGCATTTGCACTGACACACAGAGCAAACCGGCGCAGGCTGTCCAATCCACCGACACACAGCCGCTCTTCGCCTGCCGGTCTGCCGACGGCTCCCTTGCGCAAGATTTGTACTGCCAGCTGACACAGGCTCTCCTGCTCTGTCCGGTCGCCCACCAGCTTGGAGCAGCGCTCCCACAGCACCCTCCATCCCAGCGGGACGCTGTACCACTCGGCGCCGTCCGGCTGCCCCGGGTAAAACAGCTGGGTGCTCAAATCCCCGCTGTGTGCGCCGATTGTGATTGGCTGCCTGGACTGCACATGTAAGACGCTTGCTGCCGCCCTTGCCTGCCTGCCGCCACAAGCCGCACGCAGCTGCATCCCTGCCGGCAAACGCTGCTCCAATCTCTGCCGACAGCCCTCTTCATAGCGCAGCACCCCATATCCCCAGAGGGTCGTGCTGCTGCAAAACAGCTGCTGTGCCAGCTGCGCCAGCCCTTCTGCTGCCTGCACGGTTTTGTCCACATCCAGACTGCCCTGTTCATTCAAAAAATCCTCTTGCACCTGCCTTCTCAACAGGCAGTAGCTTCCTTCCTGCACGCTTTCCTGCACCGACAGCACCATCCGGTCGGTGTACAATCCGATGTTTGCCCTTCTCATCAATCCAAAAAGCCTCCTTCGCATCATGCTGCCGTTATTCTTTCCATTTCCCGGTCTTTTTAATCAGCAAACGTTTCTGCTCCGTTTTCATTTGCCAAGGATTGTGGTATGATATTCTTACTTTGATGTTATCTTTTGCTCCACAGAAAGGAAGGCTCATACAATATGAAGGTCCTGCTTACCGCCCTCAATTCCAAATACATCCATACCAATCTGGCTGTCCGCTACCTGAAGGAATATGCCGCACAGTACGGCTACGGCTGTGAAATTGCCGAATACACCATCAACCAGCATCTTCCCGACATCCTTGAGGAGGTCTACCGCCGCTCGCCGGACGTCCTGTTGCTGTCCTGCTACATCTGGAACATCGGCATGATGATGGAGCTTGCTGAGGAGTACCGCCGCATCTGCCCGCAGACCATCATCCTAGCCGGTGGTCCCGAGGTCAGCTACAACAGCGCACAGCTTTTGCAGGAGCAGCCTGCCTTGGACGGCGTATTGTGCGGAGAGGGGGAAACCGCCTTTTTGGAATACCTGCGCTTTCTCAATGGAGAGCTGCCCATCGAGCAGGTACACTCGCTGTGCTGGCGGGATAAAAACGGAACGATCCAAAGCAATCCTGCCGCCGAGCTGATGGACATGGCGCAACTGCCCTTTCCCTATCCCGACATCGACCAGCTTAGCGGGCGCATCCTCTACTTCGAGTCGATTCGCGGCTGTCCCTTCCGTTGCAGCTACTGCCTGTCCTCGGTTGCCGGCAGGGTGCGCTATCTTCCTTTGGAATTGACCTTCCAGCGCCTCCAACGCTTTCTGGATGCCAGAGTACAGCAGGTCAAATTTGTGGACCGCACCTTCAACTGCTCCAAAGAGCACGCAATGGCAATCTGGCGCTATCTTGCCGAGCACGACAACGGGGTCACCAACTTCCACTTTGAGCTGACCGCCCATCTGATTGACCAGGAGATGATCGACTTTCTTTCCACCGTGCGGCAGGGACTGTTCCAGTTTGAAATCGGCGTGCAGTCTACCAACCCCGATACCATCCGTGAGATTCGCCGCACTACCGACACCGAACGACTTCTTGCCATCTGCCGCCAGCTGGACAAGCCCAAAAACATCCACCTGCACCTCGACCTGATTGCCGGTCTGCCGTATGAGGATTTGGAGAGCTTTGGACGCAGCTTCGACACCGTCATGCAGATTCGCCCGCAGCAGATGCAGCTTGGATTTTTAAAGGTGCTCAAAGGCTCGCTGATGGAACAGAAGGCACCGGAGTATGGGCTGGAGTACAGCCGCCGTCCGCCCTTTACCTTCATCCGCACCCGATGGCTCGATTATCCGCAGCTGCTCCAGCTCAAAGAGATGGAGTCGGTGGTGGAGGACTACTACAACAGCGGACTGTTCGGCAATCAAATCGAATGGATGCTCTCGCAGGAGGCTTCTCCCTTCTCCTTCTTCCTGGATTTTGGCGCTTGGAAGGTGGAGCATCAGCTGCATCTGATTCCACAGGGAATTACCGAGCGCTGTACCACCCTTTGGGATTACTATTTTTCCCGCTACCCTGAGCGCGCCGAACAGGAGGGACTGCTGCACGACCTGTGCCTGTTCGACCTGTGCCTGCACACCAAGCCGCAAAAGCTGCCCGAACGGGTCACCACCCAGGCAAACCTGCCCCTACCGCGAAGCAATTCGCGCGCTGTTTCGTAACGAAGCACAGCTACGCTGCCTGTTCGGTGAAGAAAACTTCTTTCAGCACAGCCGTCAGGCGCACCTTCAGGTATTCTCCTTTGACCCGCAAACCCGTCAGCCGCGGCTGTGTGCCATGCTGTTTGATTATCACCGCCGCGACCTGCTGGGCAGGGCAAAGGTCACCGATGTCAGCGAGCTGATTTTATAATAAGAAAAAGTTATTTTAAATTGTATCGTTGCTTCGGCAGTTTTCCTCTTGTTTTCTTTTTGAAATATGGTATTATTGTACTGATTTCCTTTTTTGTAGTATACAGTTTCTATGAGAACATTTTGCATCTTAAACGAATTTTTCGTCAAAATTATAGTATATTCTCCAACTTTTCCGGCAAGTCTGGTAAAAACGTTCATTTTTCTTCTGCTTTTCAGAAAAAGTGTCAGTTTGTGCTGGAATTTTTGCACAGTTTGTGATATGATTACAGTATAGATGTGAATTTTACCAAATCAAGATAATCCGTTTAAGCAAATTTACCGTGAATCAATCTTTATCATACAGGAGGAAGTGCTGTGAATAATACCGGTTTCTCAAAAGGTGACATTCTGGTCCCCAATGTTGAAAATATGACTGCGTGGAGTGTCATTGCTTGTGACCAGTACACCTCCCAGCCGCAGTATTGGCGCGAGGTGGAAAAGTTTGTGGGAACCAAACCTTCCACCTTAAACATGATGGTGCCGGAAATCGACTTCACCAGCACCGACCTGGAGCAGCACATTGCCTCCGTTAACCGCGCCATGCGCACCTACCTGCGCCGACATCTGTTCAGCGAGGTACACGATTACATTTACACCCGCCGTATCCTTTCCAACGGCAAGGTCCGCTGCGGACTGATCGGCGTCATCGATCTGGAGCAGTATGAATTCAATCCCGGCTCCCGCACCACTGTCCGTGCGACCGAAGGGGTCATCCAAAACCTTATCGAGCCAAGACTGAACATCCGCGATGTCGCTCCGCTCGAGGTGTCCCACACCATGCTGCTGATTGACGACCGTGAAAATGCCGTCTTTGCTCCGCTCGAGCAGCAGACCCAGCAGATGCAGCAGCTGTACTCCTTCGATTTGATGAAGGACAGCGGCAGCATCAGCGGCTATCTGGTTACCCCGCAGCAGTCCGAGCACATCGACCGCACACTTTCTTCCCTTGCCAACATCGACTGGATGGAAGAAAAATACGGCATCACCGACAAGGGCATCCTGGTCTATGCAGTAGGCGACGGCAACAACTCGCTGGCAACTGCCAAGCTGCACTATGACAACCTCAAGCGCACCCTCTCCCCGCAGAAACTGCAAAATCATCCTGCACGCTACACCTTAGCAGAGATTGTCAACCTCAACGACCCATCCTTCGACTTTGAGCCAATCAACCGAATGGTGTTCGGCGTAGATACCGCAAACTTCCTGCATCAGCTCAGCCGGATGCACCGCATCTCCTTCACGCCGCAGGAAGGTCAGCAGTATTTTGACTGCGTCATCGGCAACGAAACCACCCGCATCTGGATTGCCGACCCATCCTCCAACGTGGTCACCGGCACCGTACAGAATTTTATCGACCACTATATCCGCGAATTTTCCGGCAAGGTGGACTATGTCCATGGGGAAACCATCGTGCGCAAGCTGGCAGCCCAGGTGGACAACATCGGCATCCTCTTCCCGCCAATTCCAAAGCAGTCGCTGTTTGAAACCATCCTGATTGACGGCGCCCTGCCGCGCAAGACCTTCTCGATGGGCACCGCAGCCGACAAACGTTTCTATCTGGAATGCCGCAAAATCAAACCGTAAAATCATCCTAATCCCCGAGTCTGCGACTCGGGGATTTTTTTATCCTCCAAAAATTCCGATTGATTTTTTCTATTTTCCCTCGCTTGTACTGCTTCACCATCCATGATAAAATAATATCAGGAACCATCAACAGGAGATGGTCCCTGCCGTATCGAATCAATCAAGGGGGATTTTGTATGGAATATGAAGGTCAAATCTGCCGTCCGCCGATGGAGCGCTCCTCTTATATGCTTCCCGTAGCGGTAGGCTGCTCTTACAATCGCTGTACCTTCTGCACGCTGTTCAAGCACCTTCGTTACAGACCCCTGCCCATAGAACAGGTGGAGCAGGAGCTCAAGCGAGTCAGCGCAGCAGGAGGCAATCCGGTGCAGATCTTTTTGGGCGACGGCAACGCCTTTGGCATGGAAACCGACCATCTGCTGCACATCCTGGAGCTGATACACCGCTACTTTCCCGGCTGCCGGATGGTCAATATGGATGCCACCGTCACCAACATCAGCCAAAAGTCGGACAAGGAGCTGCGCCTGTTGTACGACCAGGGGGTGCGCAGGCTCTATCTTGGCATCGAAAGCGGGCTGGAGGATGTGCTTTCCTTTACCAAGAAGGACCACAACCTTCAACAGGCGTACTGCCAAATCGAACGGATGAAAAATGCCGGCATGATTTTCAACGCCCACATCATGACCGGCATTGCCGGAGCGGGCAGAGGAACGGAAAATGCACAGCAGACTGCTCTGTTTTTTAACCGCACCCAGCCGGAGCGCATTATCAACTTTTCTCTTTTCCTCAACCGGCGCGCGCCGCTCTTCCGTGATTACCAGGCAGGACGCTTTACTCCTGCCAGCGAACTGGAAAATCTGATGGAGGACCGTCTGCTGGTTTCCCTGCTTCAGGTCCCCGGTCTGCACTACGATGGAATGCACGATATGCTCAAGGTCCGTGTGCGCGGAACCCTGCCGCAGGACCGCGAAAAAATGCTGAAAAAATTTGATGAAGCTATCTCCCACTGGCAAACACAACCGCCGGTCTACGCTGTTTTAGGAGAGGAACACACCTTTTCCAGCAACGAGATTTCCACCGACCAAAGCGCATAACAAAACACACAAAAAGGACATCTCTTATTCGGAGATGTCCTTTTTTTACTGAATTTTTTACAGATTACAGGATGTCGTATGCGCCGTCGCACTGTGCTACAACTGCGCTGTTGTAGAACGCTTCCATGCCTGCGATCATATAATCGAGGTCAAGCACACCGGCTGTTTCATAGCTGGAATGCATCGCAAGCTGTGCCATACCGATGTCCACGGTGTTGAGGGAAACGTGGGTGTTTGCAATGTTGCCCAGAGTAGAACCGCCTGCAACGTCCGAACGGTTGACAAAGTGCTGGTACGGTACGTTCTTTTCTTCGCACATCTTCTGGAAGATTGCCGAAGAAACTGCGTCGGTGGTGTACTTCTGGTTTGCGTTGTGTTTAATCACGATACCCTCGTTGAGATAAACCGGGTTGGTCGGGTCGGAGATTGCCGGATGGTTTGGATGCAGTGCGTGTGCGTTGTCTGCCGACAGCATGAAGCTGGAAGCAACTGCGGTGTGATACTGCTCCTCGGTGCGTCCCAGGTTTTCATTGATGCGGTGCAGAATGTCATACATAAAAGTGGAGTTTGCGCCCTGCTTGGTGCTACTGCCAACCTCTTCGTTGTCAAAGATGGCGCAGACCGATACGCTCTGGCTGTTTTCTCCCTTCAGGAATGCCTTCAGAGAGGAGAATGCACATTCCAGGTCGTCCAGTTTTGCACAGGACATATACTCGTTGTGCGCACCCCATACAGTAGGAGCGGTGCGGTTGTACAGGAACAGGTCGGTGGAGATGATGTTCTCCTCTGCGGTTCCGCAAGCCTCTGCAACCAGCTTATTGAAGGTGTCCTTGGAAGCAGCATCGCCGTACAGCGGCAGGAGGTTGACCTGTGGGTTGTATTTCATACCGTCGTTGACGGTGCGGTCCATGTGGACAGCCAGATTTGGGATGACCAGCAGGTCGCGGTCGATGTTGAGCAGTTTAGTTGCAACACCGGTTTCGGTCTTGACCAGCGCACGACCGGCAATCGACAGCGGACGGTCAAACCAGGTGGAATAAATCATGCCGCCGTAGCGCTCGGTGTTCAGCTGAACATATTTGCCCTTGACCATCTGCTCCGGGTGATCTTTGATCTTGAAGGTCGGGGAATCGCTGTGGCTGGCAACGATGTGGAAGGATTTGAAATCTTTGGTTGGGACCTTGAATGCGATGACAGAGGAAAGATTGCGGGTCACAAAGTATTTTCCGCCCTCTTTAATCTGCCAGTTTTTGTTTTCGCACAGCTCCTCAAAGCCCTGCTCGGTCAGCTGTTTTTTTACATTTTCGATGACATGAAAACAGCTTGGGGACTGCTGAATAAAGTCGAATAATTCCTGTACGTGCTCTAAAGCCATAAGAATCTTCCTTTCCGGTATTTTATCATAATCTGAACAAAACAATGGTAGTAAAGACCTTCCCCTCAGTAAAAATTGCCGAAGTTCCAGACAACTTCATTATAAAAGGTTTCCCCTTTTCTGTCAACAGCGACTTGAAAGTAAACGGCAGAATTTCCCGGCTGTCAAACAAACAGAGAAACGCCGCCTTCCGGTTTTGGCTTTGCAGCGCAGCCGGAAGACGGCATCTCTCACAGGATGGATTTTCTATCAAATGGTAAACGGGAAATCAATTTTATCTTTTTTTGGAAATGATGCTCGCTGCCAGTGCGGACACAACTGCTGCCGCTGCTGCCAGTGCCAGATAGTCCTCGGCTCCGGTGTCCGGGTTTCCCTTCTCCGCACCGCCTGCCTGGTAGTCCTGATTTTCGGAATAAGAGCCATTCTGACCGTCACTTTGACTGCCACTCTGGCTGTTGGTCTGACTATTCTGGTTGGTGTTCTCCGAAGGAGTCTGCTGGGTACCGGCAAAGCTTTCGTCCACCAGTGTGCCGTCTGCAATCGCCTTGTCGGTGATGACAAATCTGCCCAGGTTTTTGGTCTGGAAAGAAAGGGTCTGCGCATCCAGATCGACCGTTGCATCCAGCTGGTGCAATCTTCCCTGCAAATAACGGTAGACATAGAACTGACCACCAAAATCCTCCATCTCCTCCGACAGGTCGATGGTCATGGTGCCGGTAAAATCAAATGCCGGTCCGCCCGGGAAGGAGATGTATTTGAAATTCTGGTCCTCAAACTTGGAGGACACCTCCTTGATGGCGCGCTCGTTGTGCAGCAGATTGAGCGATTCCTGACCGGAAACCCGCACCTGATAGCTCCACAGACCATTGGTAAAGGTCACCTTGCCGCCGTCGGCAGCTTTGTCCAGCTGTTCAAACTGCTTGGTAGTGATGACCGGAGCGTCCGCTGCAACAAAGACCGAGCCGCCGTCCTCTACATCTGCCAGCGCTTCATCAGGGATGGTTGGATAACCCACGGTCATCTCCGCCTGCACACTTCCTACTGCTTTTCCGTTGGAGCGCTTGACCGCCTTGACCGTTCCTTCCACTTCGGTCTGTGCAGTCGGCCAGCCTGCCTGCGCGGTCACCTCCAGCTGATAGCGGTCGCCTTCCTTCTCTACCTCAAAGGACGAGAGGACCGAACGTCCGTTTTTGGTTTCTGCACGCAGCCGCAGGTCCTCCAGATGCTCGTCGGTCAATGGAACCAGCTTGCCGCCCTCCTGCTCCAAGTAGAGCGGATAGGTGTAGCTCTGACCCGGCTGGATGAGCTGTTCAAAGGTTTCTTCGCCAAAGCTGAGTTTGAGCGACTCGTCCGACATCACGTTGACAGCATCTGCCTGTCGTGCAAAGGCGGTCACGCTCATGGCAGACATCGCGCAGGCTGCTAAAAAGATGGATACAAATTTTTTCATGGTAATTCCTCCTGAGAATGTTTGATTTACTTTTGTCCTGTCGTCTGTGTCCTGACGCTATTATAGATGTCGTACTTTCTTTTTTCAACCGGTGGATTCTTCCAGCCCTGCCCTTTCGATTGTGCAATATGTTGATTTTTTTGATTTTCTCAGTCCTATTTTTATGCTGTTTGCTCTATTTTCAGAAATTGGATGATTTTTTAAATACTTTTTCCGGTTTTCCTGCCAGCAGCTGCCCCTGTATACAACCGCTGGCAATGCCGGTGCATCTTTCCACCGGTCTGCTTCTGCCGTTTTGCCCGCTCCCGATGCAAAAGGCGGGTTGCAAAGGGCTGTTTTGCCGCCTGTCGGGCATCTCCTTTCAAAATACAAATCATCAGTATATGCTGCCTGCTGCGCTTTGTTTCCTGCGTACAGGCACAAAATCCCCTTTCCTCCATAAGCTGTTAGCAGGCATAAGCCTTACCGCACCGATAAAAAAACAGTTGGGATGTTTAACCGCGCCCTTTGCCGGTTACAATAACAGGGAAGCAAAATCCAACAAAATCTCGGAGTGTGATCATTGTGAAACGTGGAGATATTTACTATGCGGACCTGAGTCCTGTGGTCGGCTCGGAGCAGGGCGGTGTGCGACCGGTACTTATCGTGCAAAATGACATCGGCAACCGCTACAGTCCAACGGTCATCGCTGCTGCCATCACCAGCCAGACCGATAAGAACAAGCTGCCCACCCACATCGAGCTGGACTGCAAACGCTGCGGGCTTTCCAGAGATTCCATCGTGCTGCTCGAGCAGATTCGCACCATCGACAAACGCCGTCTGCGCGAAAAGATGGGTTCGCTGGATGCCGGTGCAATGTCGCAGGTCAACAAAGCCCTGTCCATCAGCTTTGGGCTGGGAAAAAACCGCTGACATCCGGCTTTCGGATGAGCGTGCTGCCCGGCTTTAAAAAAGATTGCCCAAAAAAGAGTTGCATTTTTCACTGGAGAGATGTATAATGATACCACAATCAAAAATCGACAGGGGAGCTTGTACAGCAGGCTGAGAGGAAGTAATCGAACTTCGACCCTTTAACCTGATGCGGATAATGCCGCCGTAGGAAGTTTGCAAACTTGCTGTTTTAAACGGAGACACCCAATCGGGCGTCTCCGTTTTTTTTGCGTTCCAAGGCGCCTTGCTCCTCTGTCGAACCCATTAAGGAGTGGTCATAATGAAAAAAACAAACATCCGTAAATTGTCCATCGCAGGCATCTTCTGCGCAGTTGCCGTAGTCGGCAGCCTCTTCTCCTTCCCGGTCTTTGCCAGCAAATGTGCGCCGGTGCAGCACATGGTCAACATCCTGTGCGCGGTGCTGCTGGGTCCCTGGTATGGGGTCGGGGTCGCCTTTTGCGCCAGCCTGCTGCGCAACCTGCTGGGTCTGGGCAGCTTGATGGCATTTCCCGGCAGTATGTTCGGCGCACTGCTGTGCGGCATCACCTTCTCCAAATGCAAAAAAATCATGCCCACCCTGCTGGCAGAGGTGTTCGGCACCTCCATCCTGGGCGGACTGTGCGCCTACCCGGTTGCCATCCTGCTGATGGGACAAAGCGCAGGCGAGGTTGCCTTTTATGCCTACATCATCCCCTTTTTGGTGTCCACCGCCGGCGGAGCAGTTTTGTCTGGAATTTTGCTGTACACCTTGCAGCGGGCAGGCGTTTTAAAGAATATGCAGGCACAGCTTGCCCGATAAAGGGAGGTCGCTATTTTGCTTTCCACCTGTCTTGCTAATCTGCGGGAAAAATCCCCGCTGGTTCACAGCATCACCAATTTTGTCACCGTCAATGACTGCGCGAATCTCCTGCTTGCCTGCGGCGCACGTCCCATCATGGCAAGCGACCCGCAGGAGGCAGCCGAAATCACTGCTGCTGCCGATGCGCTGAACATCAACATCGGCACACTCAACCATCTGCTTGTCCCTGCCATGCTGGATGCCGGTCGAACTGCCAACCGGCTTGGCATCCCGGTCCTGCTGGACCCGGTCGGGGTTGGAGCTTCCTCCCTGCGCAGGCAGACGGTTGCACAACTGCTCAAAGAGCTGAAGTTGACCGCCATCCGCGCAAACGCTTCGGAAATCCGTGCGATTGCCCGATTGGAGCAGGCACAGCCCAGCGGTCCCAGCGCCGGTGTGGATGCGCTTCCCGATGACCTTGTCACAAAAGAGCAGCTTGGGCAGAATATCAAGCTTGCCAGACAGTTGGCAGAAAAACTTGGCTGCATCATCATCCTGACCGGTCCGGTGGACATCGTCACCGATGGGAAAAAGGCGGTGTGCATCTACAACGGACACCCGATGATGAGCCGCATCACCGGAGCCGGCTGCCAGCTGTCCGCCCTGACCGCCGCCTTTTTGGCAGCCAATCCCGATTCCTCGCTGGATGCCGCCGCTGCTGCCGTCTGCACTATGGGACTGTGCGGGCAGCTCGCCTTTGAGCGAATGAAGCCCGGCGACGGCAATGCCAGCTTTCGAACTTATTTGATTGATGCCGTCTTTTGTATGACTCCCGAACAACTGCAAAGAGGTGCTGATTATGAAATTCGATAGAAATTCCCTACTGCTGTACGCGGTCACCGACCGCAAATGGACCAGCCCGCAGGTCAGCCTGTATGACCAGGTCTGCGCTGCCATCGACGGCGGTGTCAGCTGTGTGCAGCTGCGTGAAAAGCAGCTGGATGAATCCGATTTCCTTGCACAAGCCCGGCTCATCAGCAAGCTCTGCCGCGCCCGTCGGGTCCCCTTCATCATCAACGACAATGTGGAGCTTGCCCTGCGCTGTCAGGCAGACGGTGTCCACATCGGTCAGGACGACATGGATGCACAGCAGGTGCGCAAGCGCATCGGAGAACAGATGATTCTCGGCGTTTCGGCGCACAATGTTGAGGAGGCACGCACCGCTTTTCGAAATGGCGCGGACTATCTGGGCGCGGGCGCTGTCTTTTCCACCTCCACCAAAAACAACGTCACCACCCTTCCGCTGGACATCCTTCGGGAAATCTGCTCCTCGGTTGAGCTGCCCGTTGTTGCCATCGGCGGCATCGACTGTAGCAACATCCTCAAGCTCAAAGGCACCGGTGTTGCCGGAGTTGCAGTGGTATCCGCCATCTTTTCACAGCCCGACCCCTGCCAGGCTGCCCGAGAGCTTGCCGCGCTTTCCCGACAGATCGTCCAATAGCCAAACCAGCGACAGATTGGGGGCACCACCTTCTGCCGCTTTATAAAAAAATAATGCTACAAAGGAGAATGACCCATGAAAACAGCATTATCCATCGCCGGAAGTGATTCCAGCGCAGGCGCCGGTATTCAGGCTGACATCAAAGCCATGACGATGAACGGTGTATATGCCACCACGGCAATCACCGCACTCACCGCGCAAAACACGACCGGCGTTCGAGCCATCATGGAGGTCACTCCGCAATTTCTTGCCCAGCAGATTGACGCAGTCTTTGAGGACATCCGTCCCGATGCCGTCAAAATCGGGATGGTTTCTTCCCCCGAGCTGGTGAACACCATTGCGGAGCGACTGCATTTTTATCATGCGCAAAATATCGTCGTCGATCCGGTCGTTGTTGCGACCAGCGGTTCGGTCCTTGCCCGTTCCGAAGCAGTCAGCCTGCTCAAAAGCGTTCTTCTGCCTATGGCGACGGTCATCACCCCAAACATTCCCGAAGCACAGCTGCTTTCGGGAATCGAAATCCACTCCTCTCAGCAGATGCAGCAGGCTGCCCGCATCATCAGCGAGGAATGTGGGTGCGCAGTCCTGTGCAAAGGCGGTCACAGCGTCAGCGACGCAAATGACCTGCTGTATGCCGACGGAGAAGCCACCTGGTTTTACGGCAAGCGCATCCAAAATCCCAACACCCACGGCACCGGCTGCACCCTTTCCAGCGCCATTGCCGCCCACCTTGCTTTGGGAGAGGATTTAAAAACCGCCATCCAAAAATCCAAGGAATATATCTCGCAGGCACTTGCTGCCATGCTGGACCTTGGTCACGGAAGCGGTCCGTTGGACCATGCCTTTATTTTGAGGAAAGACTTGCTGCAATAGAAAGGAGAACAAAACAATGGAACGAAATTACACAACACAGATGGACGCCGCCCGCCGCGGCATAATCACCCCGGAGCTGGAGACAGTCGCTCGCAAGGAGCAGATGCGTGTGGAGGAGCTGTTGCCGCTGGTTGCCTGCGGTAAGGTGGTCATCCCTGCCAACCGCCTGCACACCTGCATCGACCCGGAGGGCATCGGCTCGATGCTTCGCACTAAAATCAACGTCAACCTGGGCGTTTCCCGCGACTGCAAGGACTATGATGTCGAGATGCAGAAGGTAAACTCTGCCATCGAAATGGGCGCAGAAGCCATCATGGACCTGTCCAGCCACGGAAACACCCAGCCCTTCCGCCGCAAGCTGACCGCAGAATGTCCTGCCATGATCGGCACTGTGCCGGTTTACGACAGCGTCATCCACTACCAGAGGGATTTGGACACCCTGACTGCGCGGGACTTCATCGACGTGATTCGTCTACACGCAGAAGACGGTGTGGATTTTGTCACCCTGCACTGCGGCATCACCCGCAAGACCATCGACCAGATTCGCAAGCACAAACGCAAAATGAATATCGTTTCCCGCGGCGGCTCCCTGGTCTTTGCCTGGATGTGCATGACCGGCGAGGAAAATCCATTCTATGAATACTACGACGAGATTCTGGACATCTGCCGCGAGTATGACGTCACCATCTCGCTGGGCGATGCCTGCCGTCCCGGCTGCCTTGCCGATGCCACCGACGTCTGCCAGATCGAAGAGCTGGTCCGCCTGGGCGAGCTGACCAAACGTGCCTGGGAAAAGGATGTACAGGTCATGGTGGAGGGTCCCGGACACGTTCCGATGGACCAGATTGCTGCCAACATGAAGGTGCAGCAGACCATCTGCATGGGCGCTCCTTTCTATGTGCTGGGTCCATTGGTGACCGACATCGCTCCCGGCTACGACCACATCACCGCTGCCATCGGAGGCGCTATCGCTGCGATGAACGGCGCTGCCTTCCTGTGCTATGTCACTCCTGCCGAGCATCTCGCTCTGCCTAACCTCGACGACGTCAAACAGGGTATCATCGCCAGCCGCATTGCTGCCCATGCCGCGGATATTGCCAAGGGCGTACGCGGCGCGCGGGAAATCGACGACAAAATGGGCGATGCCCGCCGTGCGCTCGACTGGGAGGCACAGTGGGCTTGTGCCATTGACCCACAGACAGCAAAAGCCATCCGCGACGACCGTTCTCCCGAACATGACGACAGCTGTTCGATGTGCGGCAAATTCTGTGCTGTACGCAGCATGAACAAGGCACTCAACGGTGAACATATCGACATCCTGTAAGGGGTGCAAAAAAGGGACGAAAGAGAAAATTCTCTTTCGTCCCTTTTATTTTTATCGGGAATCCAGTTATTTCATCTCCTGCACCGATTTTGCCACGCTGTGGGTAATCGGTGTCCACTGCACATTTTTGAACAGTGCAACAATCGAGATGGGAACATAGGTAAAGATAAATACCGGGAAGGTAAAGGTATACAGCACCTTTTTGTAAGCCGGCGCCTTAATCTGCTTCCACTCGGTGATGGTGGTCAGTACACCCATCGCAAAGAGGATGACGTAGAAATTGACAAAAGCAAAAAGAACCGATTTTCCTGCCAGCACCACCATCGTGTTCACATAGTGCGGCTGGAGCAGCGCTGTCACCAGGAAAGCAAGGTTCATCGCCAGACACGTCAGTGAAACCAGCGATGCCGGAGCAATGGTCATCAGCATATCGTAGCAGGCAAAGGTGTTTTCCTTTTTGTGGAACAGATTTGTAATTAATGCCTTGCCGTACTTCCAGTTGACCTGATAAAAGCCCTTGGACCAACGCATCCGCTGGGTCCACGACTGGCGGAAGGTTTCCGGCTGCTCGTCATACAGCACCGCTGTTCCGCAATATCCAATCTTTTCTCCTTCGATTGCATTGACGATGGAAAACTCGATGTCCTCGGTCAGCAGGTGGAACTTCCATCCGCCGTACCGGCGCACAATCTCGTTGGAAATCAAAAAACCGGTGCCGGAGATGGCACAGTTGGTTCCCAGCATCATGCGGGCATTGTTCAGATACTTTGCCTCGCGCAGAAACCACAGCGAATATCCTGCGGTAATCCAGTTGGTCGCATAGTTTTTCGAGTTGCGGTAGCTGGTGATGACCCGATAGCCCTGCGAGAAGGTCTTGTTCATCTCCTCGATGTAGTGTTCATCCAGCAGATTGTCCGCATCAAACACCAAAAAGGCATCGTGATATTGATTTCCGTAATCCTGCGCAATGCGGTGGAACGCAAAATCCAGCGCGTATCCTTTGCCGACCTGCTGCGGATTGCAGCGCTCATAGACCACAGCGCCCATCTCCCGCGCAACCTGTGCAGTGTCGTCGGTGCAGTTATCCGCAACCACAAAGATGTCCACCAGCTCACGGGGATAGCTCTGCTCCTGAATGCTTCGAATCAGATTCGGCAGCACCACCCGTTCATTGCGCGCAGCAATGACCACGCCAAAGCGGTGCAAAACCGCAGGCTGCTGTGGGGTGTTGTCCTTTTTGAACAGGACAACCAGGACATATACGAATTGATACAGGTAGCATACGGTCAGAAGTACAAATACAAACAGATTGATATGCCATATGTATTCTTCCATCTCAAAAGCTCTCCATTCCTTTTACAGAATTCGTATTTTAATTATACGATTATATAGTATACCATGAATATGAAAAAAAGCAACAACTTATTGTTAAATATTTTACATATTCCTAACATTTCAGCTTTTTGGAAGAAATAAAAATCCATTACAGAAAAAGAAATATGTGTTTTGACCAAAGGAAAAGGAAAGTTTTTGTCGAATCCTTTAAATGCTTTCCTGCTTTCTTTTATATTTTTGCAAATTTGGCTCGCAAGTTTTTAAATCTCTTGATAATGTGCATCATGTGGAACAGCCGCACCAGTGAAGAAACAATTAAAACCCCCACTGCCAGTGCACCGGCAATGGCAAAGGTGTGGATACCGGTTTCGATAAACTGGGAGGTCTGCCCGGAAACACAGTACTCCATCGTGTAATAGATACCGCCTCCCGGCACCAGCGGCAGGATGCCGATGGTCAGAAAGCCGGTGACCGGCGCTTTAAACACCCTTGCCATCACCTCGGCATAGGCGGAAACGATGATGGTGGAAATCAGATACTGTGCCAAATCGTTGCCCAAAAAGCCGCAGGCGACATAAATCACCCAGCTGAGCATCCCGCCTGCCGCCGCTGCAATCATGTGCGGAATCTTGTGAAATTTAAAAATCACGCAGAAGGACAGGCAAGCCAAAAAGGTATAGATAAATACCGGAATATGTTCACTCATTTTCCCATCTCCTCCTTTTCATCAGATTCCGGGGAAGAAGTATCGCAGGGTGGAAATTGCAATACCGGCGCCCAGTGCGATGCCGCTGGCAACCATCAGCGATTCCACCAGCTTGATGATGCCGGCAATCAAATCGCCACCCAGAATGTCCCTCATCACGTTGGTGATGGCAATTCCCGGAACCAGGTTCATCAGCGTGCCAATAATCATCTTGTCATAGCGGACAGTCCAGCCCATTGCCGTCGTCCACAGCGAAAACCCTGCAACCAGCGCACTGCCAAAGATGTTCTGGAAAAAGCTGTTGGTATGAAAGTTTCCCAAAAGGGACAATAATAAGAACAAAAGGATACCGATGAAGAAGGAAGCAATGCTGTCGGGAAAAAATCCGCCGTAAAACAGGGTGAAGGATGCCGAGATGGAGGCGGTAAAAAACATATTGGTCCAAAAGGAGTAATCCTTTTTATCCATGATCGCTGCCAGCTTCTGCTGGATGACCGGCAGCTCCGGTGTTTCTGCGCAGATGTGCCGGCACAGGTTGTTGAGCTGGTCGATGCGGTCAAAATCCAGACCGGAGGAGCGGTTGCGCTTGAGTCGGGTCAGTGCATGACCGGTTTCATCGTTGATGGTTACAATGATGCAGGAAGGGATGGAAAAGACCTCCGCCTCGGGAAAGCCGTATGCTTCCAGCATCCTGCGGATGGATTCCTCCACCCGGTAGATCTCCGCGCCGCTTTGCAGCAGCCTCCAGCCGATTTCTGTTGTTATTTCCAGCAATTCGTCGTTGTTCATCCGCCATCATCCTCTATTATCATAAATTAACCATATTCTTCTGCATTTTCTCAAAAGCGACGGTCAAGCCGCCAACTTTGAGTATTATAACACACTCCTCGCCTCTTTCCTACTGCTTTTTCTGCACAAACCTCCTTCTTTTGCAAAATTCTTCTCTGTTTTTTTGCTGTTTTGCCCTCGATTCACAAAAGTTTGGAAAATCAGCATTTCTTTTTTAGAAAAAAGATGCTATAATGGATTCGCTGTGTATACTGCTTTCATCAATCTACGTCAGGAGAATTTGCTTGAACAAATACTGGAAACTGATTTCAAACACTTTGATTTTTGCCATCGGCACCTTCAGCTCCAAGGTGCTGGTGTTTCTTTTGATGCCGCTGTATACCTCAGTGCTCTCAGAAGCAGAATATGGCACGGTCGACCTGATGGTGCAGGTGGGCAACTTTTTGCTGCCGCTGGTTTCCTGTGGCATCATCAACGGTATCATCCGCTTTGGTCTGGACAAGTACTACAAAAAGAGTGACGTCTTCACCACCGGCTTTCTGACCATTCTGGGCGGATTTGGCATCCTGCTGGTGCTGGAGCCGCTGCTTTGTCATATCTCCTACCTGGGCGACAACACCATGATGATCTATGTCTTTGTGCTGATGTCCTCCATGCGCTCCCTGTGCTCGCAGTTTGTGCGGGCAAAAGGGTATGTCAAGCTGTACGCCTTGGATGGCATCCTCTCCACTGCCACCACCATCTTCTTCAATGTACTGTACCTTGTGGTGCTCAAGTGGGGAATCAACGGCTATATTCTGGCAATGATTTCGGCGGACACCCTTTCCACCCTCTTTTTGTTCTATCTTGCCGGTCTGCACCGGTATCTGCACCTGCGTGGATTGGACCTGCGCACCTCCAAAGAGATGCTGCGATACTCGATTCCTTTGATTCCCAATTCCATCTTCTGGTGGATCAACAACATGGCAAGCCGTTATCTGATTGCCTATTTTCTGGGCACCACCGAAAACGGTCTGTTTGCCGTCGCCTACAAAATCCCGACGGTCATCGTGCTGATGTCCAATATCTTCATGGACGCCTGGCAGATGTCCGCTGTCAGCGATGTTCCCAAAAAACGGGCGCAGTTTTTCACCCGCGTCTTTGTCTGCTACCAGGCGCTGCTGTGTACCGCCGCTTCCGGCTTGATTCTGTTCTCGAAAGTTATCACCAAGGTGCTAGTCGCCGACTCCTACTACATTTCCTGGAAATACATCCCGCTTCTGCTGATTTCGACCATTTTCTCCTGTATGTCCACCTTTTTGGGCAGCGTATATATGGTGGAGAAAAAAAGTATACTCAACTTCATCACAACCGGTGCAGGCGCTGTGCTCAACGTTCTGCTCAACCTCTTCTTTATCCCTATCTTTCAGGTCAACGGTGCTGCATTTGCCACTTTGACAAGCTATGCAGTGGTTTTTGTCCTGCGCGCACTGGACACCCACCGTTTTATCCCGATGAAATTTCACCCGATGCGTCTGACCTTCAATGTTGCTGTCCTGCTTTTGCAGGCGTTTCTGATGATTTTTGAGGTCAAGGGGTGGATTGCCTGGGAAATATTGCTGACTGCCCTGATGCTGGTCATCAATATGGGCGCGCTGTGGTCCACGGTCCGGCAGGTACTTTTTAAACGCCGCTCTCCGGCACCTTCTCCTCAAAAACACGAAAATTAAAAAAAGCCTCATCTGTCTTTATCAAAATCCAAGACAGATGAGGCTTAATTTGTAAGCGATCAGATACCCGTTATTCCCACAATATTTTAAAACTTTTTGTTTAGCAGCTTCGTTTAGCGATGGTATTCCTGAACTGCTGCTTTCAGCTCAGCCAATTCTTCTTCGCTGACCGACTCTCTGGAAATGAACGAAAGGATAAAATCCTTCGAAGAACCGGCAAAGATGCGGTTGCACAGATTTTCCAGTTCAGACTGCTGTACCTGCTGTTTGGTAACCAGCGGGGTGACAATAAAACCTGGCTCCTGTCTCTCCAGCGCTCCGCGGAGGGTCAATCTTTTAATCACCGTGTAGGTGGTGTTCTTCTTCCAGTGAAAAGCATCCAGAGAATAAGCCGCCAGTGCGGAGGCAGAGATTGGGGCATGTTCCCAAATATACTCCATCAATGGATATTCCGCTTCAGAAATTTTAACACAGTTCATTCCAACACAACCTTTCTTAGAAAAGCAATCGGGTCTATATCACTAAAATAAGCCTACCATTTTAGTTGCCCTGTGTCAATCGGTAATTGGAAAAACTTTAAAAATGTTTACAAATTCGTGGAATTTTCTTGCTTCGCTTTTGCCTATTTTTCACCTATAGGACAAAAAAATCACACATTTTTATCTTTTGCGACATTCCTCTTGTCCGATTCATGTAACAAAATCAACTATTTGGTCTTGGCAAACATCTGTACCCAGTAATAGCTTCCGCTCTCATCCTTCGCTCTGCCAAAGCCGACCTTGGTGTATTTTTCGTTTAAGATATTCGCCTTGTGACCCTTTGACTCCATCCAGGACTGCATGGTGGACTGTACGGTCTTCTGTTTTTCGTTGATATTTTCTCCCCACCAGGAGTAGCTGACGCCTGCATCATCCAGCGCTGTCTTGGATTTTTTTCCGTTTGGACGGGTGTGGTCATAGGATTGTTTGCACTCGTTTGCGCGGAGCTGTGCTGCTTTGCCGACCTTCTTGTCCAGCTCCAAAGGAGCAACTCCCGCTTTCTTACGGGCAGCGTTGACACTGTCCAGCATCTCCTGCTGCCAGCTCTCCTCGTCCTTCTCCTTGTCTTTTTTGCTTTTGGTCGTCCATTCGCCCTGTTCGGTTTTCATCCCCTCCGGCACCCTTCTCAACGCCGCATGGGTGTGGATGAGAGCAAAGGTCATCAGCATCAGCGCTGCTGCCAGCCCTGCCATTTTTCTTCTGTTCATTCCCGCTTTCTCCTCATTCATAATTTGTTTTGTTTTAGGGGTATGGTTTGGCAATACTTCCATGTTAAAATAAAGTTACATTCTTCCCCATTATAAACGATTTCCCATTTCTTTTCAATCGAGCTGTTCATTTATCTTTCACTTATCAATCTGACAGGAGGTCACCCGTTATGCTCTATCAAACCAACGCTTTGAAGAACTTTTGTTTTACCGATAGTCCCCTGGATCGTGAGCAGAAAAAACAGGCAATCAAGCAGCAAGCTGCCCGACTGGAAAAGTTGCAGCTACTGGTCAAACAGAGCGCCCTTCCGGTCATTGTGCTGGTGGAAGGCTGGGGTACTGCCGGAAAGGGCAGCCGCATCGCTTCGATGATTGCACCGATGGACCCACGCTTCTTTGAGGTCATCTCGGTGCCCAGTCCCACACCCGAGGAGCTTGCCAAGCCGTTTTTGTACCGTCACATGAAAAACATCCCGGAAAACGGCAAATTTCTCTTCCTCGATTCCGGCTGGATGGACCAGACCATCCGCGAGTATCAGTCGGGCAGCTTCTCGGTCAAGGAGTACGAGCGCCGTCTGGAGGAAATCTGCGTCTTTGAACGCCAGCTGTGCGACAACGGCTACCTGTTGGTCAAACTGTTTTTGCACATCGGACAGGAGGAGCAACACAAACGCATCCAGCATCTGCTGAAAAACCCGGACACCGGCTGGCGGGTCAGCGGACACGACCACTGGCAGAGCCGTCACTATGAGCAGTGCCTTGCCGACTTTGACGACTACCTCTGCGCCACCAACCGTCCATATGCTCCGTGGCACATCATCGACTCCACCCACCGCAAGCAGTCTGAGCTGGAATGTTTGACCATCCTGTGCGATAGCCTACAAGCAGCTTTGGATGCCAAGGCGGAGGGAAAAGCCATCGGCAGCCAGAGCTTCCCCGAATTTTCTCCCAACAGCCAGTCCTTCCCGCTGGTTCCGATGCCAAAACTACAGGAGGTCGCCCTTGACCAGCAGCTTGGTCGCAGCGAATACAAGGAAGCGCTCAAGCACTACCAGAAAAAGCTTGCCAAACTGCACGATCAAATCTACCGCTGGAAGATTCCGGTCATCCTTGCCTATGAGGGCTGGGACGCCGCCGGCAAGGGTGGAAACATCAAGCGCATCACCCAGGCGCTCGACCCGCGCGGATACAAGGTCATCCCCATCGCCTCTCCAAAGCCCTATGAGCTTGCCCGCCACTACCTCTGGCGTTTTTGGGAGCGCCTGCCCAAGGAAGGTCACATCGTCATCTTTGACCGCACCTGGTACGGCAGGGTGATGGTGGAGCGTCTGGAGGGCTTCTGTACCGAAAGCGACTGGAAACGAGCCTATACCGAAATCAACGAATTTGAGCAGCAGCTGACCGACTGGGGTGCTGTCGTCTTAAAATTCTGGGTACAAATCGACAAGGACACCCAGTTAAAACGCTTTGAGGACCGCCAGAACGACCCTGACAAGCAGTGGAAAATCACCGAAGAGGATTGGCGCAATCGGGAAAAATGGGACTCCTATGAGCAAGCCATCGACGAGATGCTGCAAAAGACCAGCACCCAATATGCTCCGTGGCACATCATCGAATCCAACTGCAAATACTATGCGCGCATCAAGGCGCTGGAGCTGCTGACCGATGCGCTGGAAGCAGCCATCGACAAGGCACAAAAGCAGAACAAGAAATAATCCATTCAAAAAAGGACAGAGACAGCGTTGCTGCCTCTGTCCTTTTTGTTTTGTAAATTTACGCAAGCTCTTCCACGCACGCAGTCAGCAAGGCTGCGGTGTCGCTCAAGTCCTGCTGCTGAATCATTGCCGAAATCGAAGAAGGATAACGGCAGGGGATATTCAGTGCAACTACCCGCACACCGTCACCTGCGGTCTGAATCTGGCGGCTCTCATTTTTGCTGTTCGGATTCTCCAGCTGCTGGAGCGGCAGCCCTTTTTCCTCTGCAATTTGTATACATTGATTATAAGTATCCAAATCGTAATAGGTTGTCAGGTCGTGCAGGCAGGTCGCCGGACCTTTTCCCAGCTTACAAGTACCTTTTCCGCCTTTTCCGTCGTCTGCCGCAATCGAGCCAATCACGATTGCCACATCAGGATGGAGAGCAAATGCCGCATTCGCTCCGCCCGAGGTCATCGCCTGTGCGCTGGTGGTGAAAACTACGTCCACATCCTTTTCCCAATCCTCACAGAGCAGCTGTGCCAGCATTGCGCAGGCTGCACGGGTCTCCATCGCTTTGCCGGTGAGATAGCCGTTGCCAAAAGCCGCTACCCCTTCCCCTGCAAAGGTGACCTGTGCGCCCAGCTTAACCGCCTGTTCGGCACTGGTTTTGGTGGAAGCGCCGATGTCGATGTACAGCTGGTCCAGCGGCATCGGGCGGTCCTGTTCCTCCCTGGTTTGCAGGTGGATTGGCTTGGTGCCGATGACACCGATAACTTCGCCGTCGATTCGAACCGCCTTGCCCAGCACCACTCTGCTGTCGATTTCTCCGACGTTGGCAAAGCGCAGCAGACCGTCCTCCCGGATTCCGGTCAGCATAAAGCCTGCCTCATCCATGTGTGCGGTAATCATCACACGTTTTTGCGCCGGCTTCTTTCCTTTTTTGTGGCAGAGCAGGTTTCCCCTTGCATCCACCCTCCACTCGCAGTGTCCGTCGATTTTCTGAATCAGCAGCTCCCGCACCTTTTCCTCCCTGCCGGAGATTGCATCTGCCATGCACAGAGCCTCTATCAATTCAACCGGTGTTTGTGCCATTTTCTTCTGCCTCCTATGGTCTGATCTTCTGTGCAACATAAGCTGCCGCCAGTTTTGCTGTATTTTCCATATCTGCCGCGCTGATCACCTCTACCGGCGTGTGCATATACCGTAGCGGGATGCAGGTACAGGCTCCCTGTGCGCCCGCTCCTGACAGGATGATGCCGTCGGCATCGGTGCCGGTGCGGTAGCCTGCATAGACCTTGACCTGGTGGGTGATGCCCTGCTCCAGTCCCACCTGCTCCATCTCCTCGGACATCTGCCGGCTCAAGATTGGGTTATGACCGACCATCGGACCTTCTCCAAGGGTTCCGCCCTGGTGGGTCTGAAGCTCCGGTGTGAGGGCAAAACTGACATCCACCGAGATGCAGTGGGTGATCGGTCCAATCGCATTGGCGCCGGTCGCTGCGCCCATGCCGCCGACCTCCTCCATGACGCTCAGCAGCAGAGTGATGGAGCAGTCGGTGTCCATCTGCTTGAGCAGGCGCGCCGCTGTAATCATCGCTGCACAGCCGCAGCGGTCATCCAGCGCTTTGCTTGCCACCTTGCCCTCCAGCAGGTGCTTAAAGCTGCCAATGTAGGAGATACGGGTTCCAATCGGAAATTCCTCCTGCGCCTGCTGTTTGTCCATGCCTGCATCGACATAGAGCTGGTCCACCGTCGGATTTTTGCTCGGATCGGTCTGCTCGGAGCCGACGATTCCGCGCCGCGCACCCTTTTTGCCGTGGATAAGCACTGGAGCGGCTGTTGCCACCCTGCGGTCGATGCCGCCGCAGCGGGTCACCTTCAAAAATCCATTCTCGTCGATTCCACACACCATCAGACCGATTTCATCCATGTGTGCTTCCAAAACTACATGCGGCTTGTCCGCACTTTCCTGTTTCACAGTACAAATCAAGCTGCCCAATGGGGTGCGTCTGACCGGACCCAAATCAGAAATTTCCTCTTCCAAAAGGTCTGCGATCGGCTTTTCATCCCCGGCAACTCCGTGGTGCTGGGTCAGCTTTTCCAATAAACGAAGGGTTTCCATCCTTCCTATTCCTCCTTTTTGTATACACCGCTGTAAATCCATCGGAATATATTTCTTTCTTCCTCGGCTTTCATCTAAATTTTACAAAACATCCATCAAAATATCAAGCCTTTTGCCGATAATTTTCCATTCTTTGTTTTTTTATTGACAAAATTTACCTCTATCTTCTATGCTAATCTCAGATAACGGTACACTCCGACCGTTCCAGACACCCCTCCTGCCATCCCCAATGAAGAATGTTTATAGATAAATTTTGCGGCAAGTAATTCTTTCTTCCCGACTTGATACAGCTTCGTCCGGCTGACGACATACAAAATGTTCCTCCGAAATTTCCCGGATACTCAAAGTCGCCTCTCCAAAATCTCTTTTGGAGAGGCGATTTTCTTTTGCTTTGCTATTCTTCCTGGTCGTTTGCAAACTGGCTCTGATACAGCTCCGCATAGAAGCCGCCCTTTGCAAGCAGCTGTTCGTGGTTGCCTGTTTCTACAATATCTCCATCCTTCATGACAAGGATAATGTCCGCATTGCGGATGGTAGAAAGGCGGTGTGCGATGATGAAGCTGGTGCGTCCTTCGGTCAGACGGTCCATCGCCTGCTGAATCAACAGCTCTGTCCTGGTGTCGACGCTGGAGGTCGCCTCGTCCAGAATCAAAATCTTTGGATTGGAGAGGATGGTCCTTGCGATGGTCAGCAGTTGCTTCTGACCCTGGCTGATGTTGCTTGCCTCTTCATTGAGGACCGTGTCATAGCCGTGCGGCAGGGTGCGGACAAAGTGGTCCACCTGCGCCGCCTTTGCAGCCGCTACCACCTCTTCATCGGTGGCATCCAGCCGACCAAAGCGGATGTTTTCCCGGATGGTATCGTTGTACAGCCAGGTGTCCTGCAGCACCATGCCAAAGCTGTCGCGCAGGGTGCTGCGGCTGAACTGCTTGACATCGTACCCATTGAGCAGGATCGCTCCGCCGCTGACATCATAAAAACGCATGAGCAGCTTGACCATGGTGGTCTTGCCCGCTCCGGTCGGTCCGACGATTGCCACCTTGGTGCCCGGCTGGATAATGGCGGAAAAATCGTTGATGATGGTTTTTTCCGGCACATAGCCGAAGTGGACGTGTGCAAAGTAGACCGAGCCGTCGATATTTTCTGCCGGAAGAGACGGCTGCGGGTCGGCAGTTTCCTCTTCTTCCTCCAAAAAGGCAAAGACCCTCTCTGCCGCTGCCGCTGTCATCTGCAAAACGTTGGAAATGTTGGCAATCTGGTTGATTGGCTGGGTAAACTGGCGAACATACTGGGTGAACGCCTGAATATCACCGACGGTGATGGAGCCGTTGAGGGTCAAAAATCCGCCCAACACGCAGATGCCCACATAGCCCAGATTGCTGACAAAGTTCATCAGCGGCTGCATGGTGCTGGAGATGAACTGGCTCTTCCATGCCGCATGGTAAAGGTTGTCGTTGAGCTTTTTAAATTCCTCGATGCTGTCCTCCTGCCCGTTGAAGGCGGTGACGATGAGGTGGCTGCCGTACATCTCCTCCACATGACCGTTGACGTGTCCCAGATATTCCTGCTGTTTACGGAAAAACGGCTGGCTGCGCTTGACCACCTGTGTGACAATCAGCACGCTCAGCGGCAGGATACACAGCACCACCAGCGTCATCAGCGGACTGATGGAAAGCATCATGCACAGCACGCCGACCATCATGGTGACATTGGTGACAATCTGCGACAGGCTCTGGTTGAGTGTCTGGGTGATGGTGTCGACGTCGTTGGTGATGCGGCTGAGCACCTCACCGTTGGAAACCCTGTCAAAATAGGACAGCGGCATCCGGTCAATCTTTTCGCTGATGTCCTTGCGCATACTGTAACTGAGCTTGGTGGCAACGCCGGACATCACCCAGCCCTGCACATAGGTCAGCAGCGCGCTGATGAGATAGAGTGCTGCCAAAAAGAGAAGGATCTGTGCAAGCGCCGTAAAATCAATGCCGCCGGTGCCGGTCAGCATGGCGATCAATCCTTCAAACAGTTTGGTGGTTGCCTGACCCAACACCTTGGGTCCGAAGATGGAAAAGATGGTGCTGGCTGCGGCGCAAATCAGCACCAGAACGATACCGGGCAAAAATTTCTTCAAATATCCCAGCAGCTTTCCCATTGTTCCTTTAAAGTCCTTGGCTTTTTCGCCAGGCATCATTGGTCCGCGAGGTCCGTGACCTCCCATTCTTGGTCCTGCCATTATGCCAATTCCTCCTTTGAAAGCTGACTCTGTGCAATTTCACGGTAGGTGCTGCACTCCTTGAGCAGCTGCTCGTGGGTGCCGATTCCTACCACCTTACCTTCGTCCAGCACCACAATCTGCTCGGCGTGCATGATGGTGGAAACACGCTGGGCAACAATCAATACCGTCGCGTCTTCGGTATATCCCTTCAGCGCCTTGCGCAGCTTGGCATCGGTCTTAAAATCGAGCGCGGAGAAGGTGTCGTCAAAGATATAGATCGGCGCCTTTTTGACCAGCGCACGTGCGATGGACAGTCTTTGCCGCTGTCCGCCCGAAACGTTGGTTCCGCCCTGGCTGATCGGTGTATCGTAGCCCTGCTCCAGTTCGCCGATAAATTCGGACGCCTGTGCCACCTGTGCGCTTTCCTCCAGCTGCTGCTGGCTGGCGCTGTGGTCCGCATAACGCAGGTTGGAAGCAACGGTGCCGGAAAACAGCATACCTTTTTGCGGAACATAGCCAATCTTGTCGCGCAGCTCCTGCTGGGGAATCTCTCGTACATCCACTCCGTCGATGGTAATGCTGCCCTGCGAAACGTCATAAAAACGAGGAATCAGGTTAATGAGGGTGGATTTGCCCGAACCGGTCGAGCCGATAAAGGCTGTGGTCTGTCCGGGTTTTGCCGTAAAGGAGATATGCTCGAGAACATCCGTTTCTGCTCCGTCGTAGCGGAAGGATACATCCTTAAACTCCACCAAACCTTTCGTCTGTTCCATGTGTTTTGGTGCGGACGGGTCTTTGACGGAATTTTCTGTGGAAAGCACCTCATAGATACGCTCGGCGGAAACCGATGCCCTTGGCACCATAATAAACATCATGCTGATGAACAAAAAGCTCATGATGACGTGCATGGCATACTGGATAAACGCCATCATATCGCCCACCTGCAAATTGCTCTGGGCAATCTGTTTGCCGCCAAACCAGACAATCAGCAGTGAGATGCCGTTCATCACCAGTGTCATGGCAGGCATCATAGTCGCCATTGCACGGTTGACAAACAGGGTGTTGCCGACCAGGTCGCGGTTTGCCGCATCAAAGCGCTTCTGCATAAAGTTCTGGTTTGCAAAGGCGCGCACGACCATCATGCCGGACAGCTCCTCGCGGCTGACCAGGTTCAGGCGGTCCACCAACTTCTGCATCTTTTTAAAGCGAGGCAGAGCGACGCTGAACAAAATCAGAATCAAACCCAGCATGATCACCAGCGCCAGCGCCAACACCCACGCCAGGCTGACACACTTGGACAGACCCATAATTAAACCTCCGAAGCCCATGATAGGCGCAAAACAAAGCATACGCAGCCCCATGCTCAAGAAGTTCTGGATTTGGGTGATGTCGTTTGTGGAGCGGGTAATCAGCGAGGCGGTGGAGAACTGGTCCATCTCACTGTTGTTGAAATAGGTAACGCGGGTAAAGACATCCCGGCGCAGGTCCCTTCCCACACCGGCGCCCAATCTGGACAGGCAGAAGCCTGCGCCGATCGCACAGCCGGTCAGCAGAATGGTCAGTCCCAGCATCTTGATGCCGTCCCCGATGATGTAGCCGGTCTGGATGGCATCGGTATCTGCGCCCAGCGCCCGATACAGGCTCTTGACCAGCACCGGACCGGTCTGGGAGATCATGCTCTCCGGTGTGACTGCCGCAGTTTCGACCGCCTGCTGCACCTGCTGCGGGTCGAAGGCTGCCGATGCCTGTGCCAGCATGGCAATATCCAAAGTGCTTCGCACTGTGCTGCTCGAATCCTGTGCAGCGTTTTGCTGCATCATGCCTTCCAAAAACTGCACCAGCGCATAGGAGGCGCGGGAGAATACCCCTTCGATCTCCTCACTGTGCTCGCCGGTCAGGGCAAAGTCGCCCTCCTTCAGATTCGGGTAGGTCTTTTGCAGCTGTGCAAGCTGTTCGCCTTCATCCAGCTGCAAATAATGGTCTGCAACCAGCTGCCGCTCCTGTTCGGACATAAAGCGCTGCATCAGCTGCATACTCTGCGTGTCGATTGCCTCCGGGGAAGCATAGGTGATGCCGCCCTGCTGCAAACCAACGTTGACGATGTCGCTCATGTAGTTTGGCAGCGTCAGCTCCAGCATCGCCTGCCCGAACAGCAAAATTACCGCTCCCAGCAGCAAGGCGATGTACGGTTTTAAGTACTGCTTTAATTTCAGCATTCTTCTTTCATTCCTTCCATTTATAATTGGTTAAAAGGTATCCTCTTGTTCGTCGCTCATCCCTTCCAGAATCTGTGCCAGCTGCTCGAGCACACGAAAGGTCAGCCGGGTGTCCTCTTCTCCCAGCTGTTCCATGATAGAGTTCATCTTGCTGACCAGATTTTGAAAGGAGCTGTCCAACAGCTGACTTCCGGTGGGTGTCAGACGAATCCATGTGGTCCTGCGGTCCTTCTGGTCGGACATCCGCTGCACATATCCCATTCCCTCCAGCTTGCTGATGCGCTGACTCAGTGCCGGCATACTCTGATTCATTATTTTTGCCAGCTCCGATAAGGTCATCGGCTCAAACGGGTCACGGTTTCTGCACTCCTTGTCCTCACAAGGTCTTTTTCCGCCGTGTCGCAGCGCCAGCAGAGTGCCAAACTGGGACTTGCTGATCTCCGGTTTTGGGGTGAACACCGTCCACGCCCGGCGCATCCGGTCCATTAACCGGAACAGCTGCATCGACCGCAATTGTTTTTCCTCCATTTTTTTCTCCTTTCCGACTATTTATTTAATCAAGATAATTATGCTACTTAAGTATTTTAAGTCAATATTTTTGCATTGTCAAGATTCATTTTGTATCTTCATATTTTCTTAAAAAAATGATAAAAATTTTGCAATTTCCTCTACAGCGCAAAAAAGCAACAGGGACTGCTGTCCCTGCTGCCTGCCATTTCAAATTATGCTTTAGGCAAATACCTGCTGTCCAAAGCGTTCCTGCATTTCCTGCTCCTCCTGGTAGTACTTTGCCTGTGCCTGCCACATCTGGTAATATCTGCCCTGTTTTGCCATCAGCTGCTCGTGGCTGCCGATTTCGCAGATGCCGCCCTTTTCAAAGACGGCGATAGTATTACAGAAGCGGCAGCTGCTCATCCGGTGGGAGATATAGACCGAAGTCTTATCGGACACCAGTGAATCAAATCGGGAGTAGATTTCATATTCGCTGATTGGGTCAAGCGCAGAGGTCGGTTCATCCAGGATGACAAACGGCGCATCCTTGTACAGTGCGCGGGCAATGGCAATCTTCTGCGCTTCTCCGCCGGAAATCTCTACCCCGCTCTCTCCGCTTTGATATAAAACGGTCCTGAGTCCCTTTGGCATCGCCTGCACCCGCTGCTCTACGCCCGCCTTCTCCAGACAATCCCATACCTTTTCGTTCTCATACCGGGTGCTTGCCGCTACGTTCTGTCCCAGTTCAAAGGAGAACAGGTGAAAATCCTGGAACACCACCGAAAACAGGCTCTGATACTCCTGATAGTCATACTTTTTGATGTCGATTCCGTTGAGTAAAATCTCTCCTGCGGTCGGATCGTACAGACGGCAGAGGAGCTTGACAAAGGTGGTCTTGCCTGCACCGTTGAGTCCCACCAGCGCCAGCTTGTCGCCCACCTTCAGCTTGAAGGAAAGATGGTCGAGGATCAGGCGGTCGCTGCCCGGATAGGAAAAGCAGACATCCCGAAATTCTAGCTCATAGTCGTTGTCATCCCTCTTTTCGACCGGCAGGGTCCCCTCGTACTTGTGATTTTTCAGCGCATAAAACTCCGTATAACATTCCATCTTTTTGGCATAGATATTCAGATTGCTCAAATCGACCAGAAGAGCAACGAACGACTGCTGGAAATTGACGAGGGCAGAAACATACATCAGCACACTTCCCACGCTGATGACACCCAGCAGCGCCTTGACACCCACCAGCAGATAGAAGACGACCGCCGCCAGCTGGCTGACCAGAATGACCCTGCCGCCGTACTTCTTTTCCGCGTTGGTCTGGCTGCGGATAAAGTACATCACGCCGTCCGACCATTTTTCCAACTGCTCAAGAAAGAGGTCGGACAGGTGGTAGGAGCGGATGTCCTTGCCGGTCTGGTAGTTGGTCGATTGATAGTAGAAATATCGCGCCCTTCGGTTGTACTTCATCGACTGTTCAAAATCTTCCTTGATCAGCTGTTCCTTCTGCTTGACACTTTTCAGAGAAGCAAAGATAGAAAAAGCCAGCAGCGCCAGCATCAGCACCGACACCAGCGGAGAGGAAAACAGCCATACCAGCTCCCCTTTGCCGCAGATGAGCGGTGTGACAAACAGCGGAGCGACCATGACGGCTGCGTACACCACCGACACCAGTCCTTTGACACTGTTGCCCAGCGGTCCGAGCAGCAGATTCAGCCCGCCCATGTTGTTGACCTCTTCAAACATACGGACCAGGTCCTGCACCCGGGTCTGCTCCATCTCCTGATAATCCAACTGAAGCGCCTTCTTGGCAAACGCCTCCGCATCCAGCAAAAACAGTTCCTTGGGTCCTTTTTCCACCCAATCCAGCAGGGCGACCAGCATCGAACAGACAAAATTTAAACCGACCATCCAAAATACAATCTGCATCATCTGCTCTGCCGGCGTTTTCAAAATCAATCGGTCAAGAATCAGCGCAGAGCAGACGATATTGATAAAGGGACGCAGCGCCTCCAGAATGTTTCTTGCCAGCACGCACGGAATCAGCCCGTGGTCCAGCGAATGAATAAACTTGACAATCGAGATGGCCTGCGGGTCAATCACCCGCTGCCAGAACGGTTTTTTAGAAGATTTCATCCGGTCTGCCTCCCAACTTCTTCTGATAGTAATATGCCTGATATTCAAACATCTTTGCGTACTGTCCTCCCTGCTGCATCAGCTGCTGGTGGGTCCCGTCCTCGAGAATCTTTCCGTTTTCCAGATAGACCACCCGGTCACAGAACTGGGTGCTGGACAGGCGGTGGGAGATGAACACCGACGTCTTGCCGCCAATCAAGCTGTTGTACCGCTCATACAGGTCCGCCTCTGCCAGCGGGTCCAGCGCAGCGGTCGGCTCATCGAGCACCATGACCGGCGCATCCTTGTACAGTGCGCGGGCAAGCATCAGCTTTTGCACCTCGCCTCCCGAAAGGCTTTCTCCATCGCTGTACAACTCCTTGGAGTAATGGGATTTTACTCCGTTTGGCATCGCCTGCACCCGCTCCCACAGACCGGCGCGTTCCAGCGACTGCTGTACCCGCCGGTGGTCCATCTGTTCCCCGTTGCAGCACGCCACATTTTCCTCGATGGTGGAAGCCAGCAAAAACGGTTCCTGGAACACGGTGCCAATCTGTGCAAAATATTCCTCGTGCGGAATGGAGGAGATGGGTCTGCCGTCCAGCAGGATTTCTCCGCTGTCCGGTCGGTACAAGCCGGCAAGCAGCTTGACCAGCGTGCTTTTGCCCGCTCCGTTGAGTCCTACCAGCGCCACCTTTTCCCCTGCGTGGATGGTCAGGTCCAGATGCTCGATGGTGGGTCGGTCGCTTTCCGGGTAGGTAAAGGTGACGTCCCGAAATTCGATGGTGGGTGCCTGCCCGCTCGGTTGACTTTGCACCGGCTGGCTGACTTCCTCGCCATACCCGTCGTCCATCTCCAGATAGTAGCGCATATATCCCATCTGGACGCTTGCCAGACGCAGATAAGAAAAGTTTTGAATCATCTCGGTCAGCCAGGTCGTAAAGCCCGCTACGATCCCGACCGAGAAGGTAAATTCCGACAGGCTGATCTGATTTTCCAGCACCTGCGAAATCAAAATGCCATAAGCGGTCAAATCCCGCAAAATCAAAAACAGATTGTTGGAAAGGTCCATCAGCTTGACCCGTCCCCATTTGTTCTTGAAGATACTTCTGGTTTGGTCGTTCAGCTCCTTGAGACGCTCAGGGAACCAGTTTTCGATGGCATACATGCGGATGTCCTTTGCGTTTTCAATCTGGCTGCAATAGCGGTAGACCATTGTGCGCTGTGTCCGCAGCTCCTCCTCCTGCTGTCGATGCTCCTTCTGATAGCGGTAGGAAAAGCGCTCCAGCAGCAGACAGCACAGGCTCATCGCCGCTAAAATCATCAGAATCTTCGGATGGATGCTGCCGATAAAGCCGGCATAGAGCAGCAGACCCAACAGGTTATAAAGAAACAGCGGCGTCTTGGAAAAAATCTGCCCAATCCCCCAGTTGTCTCCGTTGATTGCCCAAAAGGCGTTCTGCCGCTCGACCTGTTTTGCGTGTGGCTCGATGTTCTGATAGCCGGTGGTGGTAATTTTTTTATAATACTGCATCGTCAGGGTCCGGTTTCGGCACTCCATTGTATAGTAGGCAAGGTTCTGGTTGAGCACATTCTGTCCCCACTTGAGCAGCAGCATCACCATGCCCACCGCTGCCACCGCCGCTGCAAATCCGGCAAGGTTTTGCTTTTCCAGCATCGCCACAATCATCGCGGGCAGCAGGTTGCCGGTCAACGGAAACAGCACCGATACCAGCACCGTCAACGGCAAAAGCAGGCGGGTGATGGGGTATTCCCGAAACAGCATCCCATAGGCATACCGCAGGTTGCTGATGATTGCGCTGTCCGGCTGAGGCTGTCGTTGTTTTTCCTTCATTCTTCATTCCTCCCTTTGCCTGTATCATAGCATAAATCGGGGACAAAAAAACAATTCGTGCACGAACGGTCGTTTTCCGTGCACGAATTGTCATCCCACCGCCGCTTTTCCTTACAGCGGCAGCATGATTTCGGTGGCAAAGACCCCCGGCTCATTTTTGCGATTGATAAATCCGCCGTACTTTTCCACCGTGTTGTTGATGCGCTTAAGCCCGTGTCCGTGGTTCCCGCGCTTGGTGGTGATGTACTCCTCGTCCAGCTTGCGCACCAGTTCTCCGGTGGCGTTGGTCACCGAGATGTACAGCTGCTTTCTAAAGATTCCGATGTACAGCCGCAAAAACCGTTGCTCCACCGGCAAGTGCTCGCACGCTTCCACCGCGTTGTCAATCAGATTGCCCAGCAGCACGCACAGGTCAATATCGCTGACCGAGAGCTTGGGCGGCACCGTCGCTTTGTAATGCAGGCTGATCTGCTGCTTTTGCGCATAGGAAAGCTTGGAATTTAGGATAGCATCCAGCGAGACGTTGCCCGTTTCCACCAGTTGCTTGATGCTGTCCAGGTCCTGCTCCAGCCGTCCCAGATATTCCTGGGCAAGCTCGGTTTGACCCATGCTCAACTGTGCCTTGAGCGCCTGCAGATGGTTGTGGTAGTCGTGCCGCCAGCCGCGCATGGTCATATACAGTCCCTGTACCTCCTCCACCTGCTTGGCGACCACCTTGTTCTGGTATTCCATCATGCTCTGCTCGTAGCTTTTGCGCAGAAAGTTCTGGTTATTTTCCGACAGGAAAAAGATTGCCGTTGCCAGCAGGGAAAACGCCCAGCTGCCCTGTGCGGCTGTCCCGTTTTGGTTTAACAGGCAAAGTCCGACCTGCACCAGAACAAACAGAGCGGCAAACCTGAGCGAGACGCGGTTGCTGCCCAGGCGGTCGCCCAGATGCACCAGCAAAAAGGCAGTGATGCACACCACCGGCAGTGAAAGCCATCCGTACCCTGCCAAAGCGCCTGCTGCTCCAAGAGCTGGCAACAGCAGGGCAGCTGCCAGCCAACGCCAGCCGCGCTGCCGAAACAGCTGCACGGCAAGATACCCTCCCACCGCTGCGGTACATCCAAGCTGTACCGCCAGCAGCACCGTCGATTGGCTCATTCCAGCATCTCCTTTCTGTAGTAGAGGATAAACTGTTCGTTTAAATTTTTATAGGCTCCGCGCGAGACCGGCACTGTCAAACCGGTATCCAGTGTACATTCGGTGCGGCTGATGCGCAGAAGGTGCGCTAAATTGACATAAAAGCTGCGGTGGCTCATCACAAAGCTGTCGCCCAAATGCCCGGCAAGGGAGGACAGGCTCGCTTTCTGCTGGAGCTGTCCTGTGGTGGTGTGGAAAATCAGGTAATGTCCCTGCGCTTCGATGGCGGCAATCTGTGAAAGGTAAAGCTTTTTCTTTTCGTCGGCGCAGTTGAGAATCAGACTTGGCTGCTCCTGTAGATTCTGCCGCGCAAGGTCCAGCAGTTCAAACACCTTTTCCTGCTGCATCGGCTTGAGCAGATAGCGCACCGCCTGTACCTCGTAGCCTTCAAACACATATTCCCGCGCCGCCGTCAAAAATGCCAGCGTCACCCGCTTATCCTGCGCCCGCAGCTGCCTTGCCAGCGTGATGCCGTCCATCCCACCCATCTGGATGTCCAGAAGGATGAGGTCAAAGACAAGCTCCTGGGCTTCTGGCTGACCGACCTCAAACAGCAGCTGCTCAGCGCTGTTATACAGCTGAAGCTCTGCCGCTTCCCCTCTTTGCTCCGCCCAAGCGGCAGCCATCCGTTCAAACTGGCTGCGGGTGGAGGCTTCGTCGTCGCAAAAACAGATGCGCATCCTGTTTTTCCCCCTCTATTTCTTTGATTGGATTGGCGTTAGAATCAGCCGAAGATAGCGGTGCTCCCGTGCATCGGTGTGCTCCAGGGCATCTTCCACCGCATAGCCCGCCTGCTCATAATCCTGCACGCACAGCAGGTCCTCGGGTCGGATTGCCGGATTATCCTGCGGACAGCGGACAAAGCCGTTGAGCCAAAGCTTTCCCCCCGGCAGCAGATGTTCCCGCAGGCGGTCGGCAGCAGCCGCACTCAGTCGATAGTGGTTGCACAAAATCAAATCATAGCTGCCCAGCTGCTCCACTGCGTTCGGGTCGGATAAATCCATCTGCTTTGTATGCAGGCACAGATTTTGGCGGCTGGCAAAACGGTCTAACCGCTGCAATGCCGTCGGGCAAAAATCGACCGCCTCCACCTGCATCCCCAGTTGTGCCAGATACAAAGCGTTCCTTCCGTCCCCGCACGCCAAATCCAACAGGTGCGGTCCGGTCTGCATTTTCTTCATGTCCTCCACCAGGATGGCTTCCGGCTGCATCGGAGCATCGCTTCGGGCAGCAAACCGCTGATGCCAGAATTCTTTTCCTCCCATATATTCCATCGCTTTATTCTCCTTCTCTATTCAAAGCTTCCATCGTCATCCGCTTGTCCTGCTCGGTCAGCTTGCGCAGCACCCGACAGGGATTTCCTACGGCAACCACTCCTGCGGGAATATCCCGCGTCACCACGCTGCCGGCTCCAATCACACTGCCGGCGCCGATGGTCACCCCGCCGCAGACCACGCTGTTTGCTCCAATCCACACATTTTCCTCCAATGTGATAGGCGCTGAGGTGCCAATACCCTCTGCTCGCTGCTGTGGGTCGAGCGCGTGTCCCGCACAGGCAAGACAAACGCCCGGCGCGATAAAGGCGTTGGCTCCGATGTGGACCGGAGAGGTGTCCAGAATGACACAATTATAATTGATGACCGTCAGCCCGTGGGTGTGGATATTGAATCCATAGTCGCATCGAAAGGACGGCTCGATGAAGGTCAGCGGGTGGCAGCTGCCCAGCAGCTCCTGCAACAGCTGCGCACGCTCCTGCTGCTGGTGCGGTCCTGTCTGGTTATATTGCCAGCAGAGGGTCTTGGCTTTCTGCTGCAGCCGGGTAGGCATATCGGTGTGTCGGGAGCAGTAGGGTGTGTTCTGCTGCATTCTCTGTAAAAAATCCATCGTTTGTTCTCCTATTCTGTTTATAGAATCCTTTTTTTCCTGTCTATTATAACACAGTTTTTCTACTGTTTCAGCGATTTTATTTTTGTCGTTTTTCTCGTTTCCTTTCTCTTTTTGCGGTATGGAAAAGATTTCGCCTGCTCAAAGCGAAAATTGCTCTTGCCTTTTTTTAAATTATATAGTATAATACAAAGGCATGATTTAATAAGATCGCTTATCTGTTTGGCAGGGCTGTACCGGAAGACCGAACGTGTTTTTTATCATGCGGAGATGTTGGTCCTGTGCGACAGGGCTCCATGAACCATGTCAGGCGGGGAACCGAGCAGCATTAAGTGGAAGTTTCTGTGCGCCGCAGGTAACCTGCATTTCCGTATGATCAAGGACATGTTCCACGCTTTGGTGTGTCCTGCCTTTTTCGAATCATTGCACAGGAGGGTCAGCAGGATGTATCAGGCACTGTACAGAAAATATCGTCCCAAAAACTTTGACGAGGTCGTAGGACAAGAGCACATCACTTCGGTGCTCAAGCAGGAGATTGCCAGCGGACGCATCGGTCACGCCTATCTCTTCACCGGCTCCCGCGGCACCGGCAAGACCTCCTGCTCCAAAATCATCGCCAAGGCGGTCAACTGTCCCCATCAGCAGGACGGCAATCCCTGTGGGGTCTGTGACATCTGCCGCGGCATCGACGACGGCTCCATCCTCGACGTCACCGAGATTGACGCTGCCAGCAACAACGGCGTGGACAACATCCGCCAGCTGCGCGAGGAGGCAAACTTCACCCCTGCTGTCACCAACTACCGCGTTTACATCATCGACGAAACCCATATGCTCAGCACCGGCGCCTTCAACGCTCTGCTCAAAATCATGGAGGAGCCGCCCGAGCACGTCATCTTCATCTTAGCGACCACCGAGGTCCACAAGATTCCCGCTACCATCCTCTCCCGCTGCCAGCGGTTTGACTTTAAGCGCATCAGTCCGCAGGTCATTGCCCAACGGGTCATCGAGGTCTGCCAGCGGGAAAATATCGACATTCAGCTGCCGGCTGCCGAGCTGATTGGACGGCTTGCCGAAGGCGGAATGCGCGATGCACTTTCTCTGCTGGATGTCTGCCGCAGCAGCTCGGAGCAAATCACCGTCGAGCAGGTGCGGCAAAGCGCAGGACTTGCCGTTTCCGATTCGCTGTTTGCCATCGGCGACGCCGTTTTGGCGCAGGACATACCCGCTGTGTTGCAGGAGATTGACCGGATGTTTGCAAACTCGGTCGATTTCGAGAAAATGTGCGTCCAGCTGATTTCCCACTACCGCGGTCTGATGATGGCAAAAGCCCTCAAGGACCCCGAAAATTTTGTGCCGGGACTTTCCCAGGACAAAGAGGCTTTGACCAAACAAGCTTCCCGTTATTCGATGGGACAGATTTTATATTCGCTGACGGTGCTTCAGGACACCCTTTCCCGCATGGGAAAGACCACCCAAACCCGCACCGAGCTGGAGATGGCGGTCATCCGTCTGACCAATCCGGCATCCGACCGCTCGCTCGATGGCATCCTTGCCCGCTTAGACCGGCTGGAAATGCAACTCAAAAACGGGTTGGCAGCAGCTGCCGCAGCTTCGGCAAATCCGGCAGCCGTATCGGCACCGGCTGCATCCAAACAGCAGGCTGTGCTTGCACAGCCTACTGTTTCTGCAAACTCCGATGCACCTGTGGACCCACCGGTGCCGACGGTCAGCAAAAAGGAAGCAGTCCCGTTTGAGCCTTGGTCGCAGGTGCTGGAGGCGCTGCGCCATTCCAACACCGCTCTGCACGGCGCACTGGTCAACACCCAGGCGTACCGCTATCAGGAGATTGTTTTAATCGACTGCGACGACCCATTCTTTTTAGAGATGATTCGCTCCAACGATTATGCAAAAAAATCCATCCATCAGGCGCTGATTGCCGGAAGCGGAAGGGACTGGCGGATCGGTCCGTTTAAAAAGGAGCAATACCACGCCGCGCAGGACGACCCGATGGAGGACATCCTTGCCAGCGCACAGCAGCTGGGGGTGGACATCTCCATCGAAAACTAAAGCAGATCAAGGATAGCTGTGACTTTACACACCTATTTTTTGAGATAGAAAAAGACTTCGGGCATCCTTTGTCCGAAACCCAAATAGGAGGAACTAAAAATGAAAGCTAGACTTCCAAGAGGCATGGGCGGCGGCCCACAGAACATGCAGGCAATGGTAAAACAGGCGCAGAAGATGCAGGAAGAGATGGAAAAGGCACAGGAAGAGCTCAATGAGCGCGAGTACACCACCTCTGCCGGCGGCGGCATGGTAGAATGCACCATCAACGGCAAAAAAGAGCTGATTGCTCTGAACATCAAAAAGGAAGCTGTTGACCCGGACGACGTTGAAATTCTGCAGGATATGATCATCGGCGCTGTAAACGAAGCCATCCGCAAGGCTGAGGAAGTTCATGCCGCTGAGATGGAAAAGATCACCAACGGTCTTTCCCTGCCGGGCATCTTTTAATCGATGAAATATGATGTCATGCCGCTGACCCGCCTAATTGAGCAGTTTGCCCGCCTTCCGGGCATTGGACGCAAGACGGCTCAGCGGCTTGCTTTTTACGTGCTGAATATGCCGCATGACAAGGCAAAGGAGTTTGCGGACACCATCCTGGAGGCACATGAAAAGATTCGTCCCTGCGCGGTCTGCCAGAATCTGACCGACCGCGAGGTCTGCCAAATCTGCTCGGACCCTGCCCGCGACCACAGCATGATCTGTGTCGTGGAAGGTCCGAGGGATGTCATGGCAATCGAGCGCACCAAGGAATACCAGGGACTGTACCACGTCCTGCACGGATTGATTTCCCCGATGAACCAGAAGGGACCGGACGACCTGACCATCCGGCAGCTGCTCGAGCGCATTCAGCAAGGCGGCGTACAGGAGGTCATCATGGCAACCAACCCGACCGTCGAAGGAGAAACCACCGCTATGTACATCGCGCGACTGCTCAAACCCCTCGGGCTCAAGGTGACCCGACTGGCATCGGGCATCCCGATGGGCGGCAATCTGGAGTATGCCGACGAGGTCACCCTTTTCCGCGCACTGGAAGGCAGGCAGGAATTATAATCCCCTTCCTGCTCTGCAAAATCATACAGAATCAAAAAGGCTGTGAGGAAACATTTCCTCACAGCCTTTTTGATTCCATTTTTCTCTTCCTCGTATCAAATGTTTATTTATACTGTATTTTTTTCGCCTATCCCCCCCTATTTCTTGTGTTTGTTGTGTAAAAATTATATAATCACAGGAAAAGTTGACCACCGGCGACATCTTTGATACCTGGGATTCTGTCAAAGATCTCGTGGCACAGCAGGAAAAACTGCATCCGTACAACGGCGTCGGCTGCTTCAACGATATGGACATGCTGATCGTCGGCATGCATGGAAAAGGAAATGTTGGACTGGCCGGCTGCAGCGATGTGATTTTCTTCATCCTTTATTGATTATTAGTATGTTGCGCAAATATAATAAGTAA